>Ga0065711_1030695_pt1 | contig 31731 bp, 18 predicted proteins | sample Hoacrofraction12_FD_59098 | JGI IMG/M metagenome (GOLD analysis project Ga0065711, IMG submission 59098) | Hoatzin crop microbial communities from Cojedes, Venezuela - Epithelial fraction 12 v2 (version 2) | ecosystem: Host-associated > Birds > Digestive system > Esophagus > Crop | place... | reverse complement strand
AAGACCTGCCTGTACAAGGTCCTGTGCAGCCTGCTGTAGGTGACCCTGCTTCGGCAGGAGGGTTGGACTAAATGACCCACAGAGGTCCCTTCCAACCCCGAACATTCTGTGATTCTGTGAAATATAAGGCACACTGTGACATGTTAGGGTCATAACACATACAAAGCAATTGGGACTAAGTGAAAGAAGAACAAGAAACTCTGAACATGAAGAATTCTCTTATGCATCTGTTTCACTCTGCTTAAATAATTGATGTTTATTCTTTGCCAATTACCTGTCCTTTTTTTTTAGGCCAACACATATGAAAAATATTGGGGGTTTTATCAGAAATTTGGAGGCCAGAGCTTCCCCAAAGACCATTTAAAAAAAGCTATTGATGAAATTGAAGAGATGTGCAATATTTTAAAAAGAGAAGGTGTAGTTGTCAAGAGGCCTGATCCGCTTGACTGGTCTGTGAAGTATAAAACACCTGATTTTGAGTCTACAGGTAAATATTCTTCCGTTGTTGAAGGCTTTGTCTGTTTAGCTCTTGTCTGAGACATTTTGGATGTCATCTAGTCTACCTTTTTGCTTGGAGCAGAACTATTACCAGTGTTATATGAGGTCAGTGCTGGCTTTGTATTGCTATGACTTGGAAAATCTCCAAGACTCTGCCACCTGGCTTGCTGACCTGTTTCGGTGCTGCATGGATTTCCTAATAAACAACGTTTTCAGAATACCTAACCCGAACTTCCCACACCAGTATTTATTGCCAGATTCCCTTGCTGTGTTGTCGCTGCTACTACCAAGGAGTGTTCATCTAGTATGTTTAACAGCCCTGAAAGTAGCCGTAGGCTCTTACTGCTTTGTCTCCTGCTTGCCACATGAAATAAGCTGAGGTTCCTCCACTTGTCCTCCCAGGTCATGTGCTGTAAGCCACCCCCCCACACCTTGACTGTCTTGATAGCCCTTTGTTGGATGCTAGAGTTGGATCCAGCTTAAACTATGGAAGCCAAAACAGTTTTCCAGAAGGATCCTCACTAGTGTCAAGGAAATTTGAATGTCCCTTTACCTACTGGCTATGTTCCTCCTTGTGTAGCACTACCTGGCTTTGGTTATTTGCAGTGAGAGCATGCTGGCTCATATTCAGGTTTGCATCAAGCATAGTCTCCAGGCTCCTTTCATGTCACACGTGTTCTTTAGTTGTTCTAGTGGAATTCGAATTCATTAGGGAACAGATGATGTTAATGAAAAATGTAATGGGACTGCTTCCTGCACTAGTTCCATGTTGCATCAAATTCCTCTTCTGTGTTATTACTTTTTAAAAGGATGGCATATGAAGAAATGAGGTTCAGTTGGAAAACTTGCTACCCATCATCACCTTTTAAAGTTGTATGAGTAACTCATAAGCATTTGTCTAGTTAATTTCCATTAACCAAACTATGAAGTAGTGGCTTGTAGACTGTGGATGGCTTTCATCTAGCCGTGAACTTGTTACGAGCGAGGTTGTGTAGCAAAATGCTGCATGTATTTTGAAGAAAAAAATGTCACTTTGAAAACTTGCTGAAGACTGTAAGGACCTCAAATTGTGCGCTGGTTTCCTGACTTTTGTGAAGATGCTTTTTGCCAGTCTTTTGTATAGAAGTAATAGTAAAAAGGAGGGTGAAAAGTAAATAAGCTGAAGAGCTGAGAAAGGCATATTTGCCTCGTAGGTTAATGGCCTTTTTCCTTTCAGGTATGTACGCTGCCATGCCAAGAGACATCCTGTTGGTGGTGGGAAATGAAATTATTGAAGCGCCTATGGCTTGGCGTGCTCGGTTCTTTGAGTACAGAGCTTATAGACGAATAATCAAAGATTATTTTAATGGTGGTGCTAAGTGGACAACTGCCCCCAAACCCACAATGGCAGATGAACTCTATGATCAGGTACTGTTTTCATTTTGCTTCAGAACTTCACTTCTGGTTATATGGAATTTTATGGAAAATTTCAACCTGATATCTAGGTTTCACAACACTGGGAGCGGGGGCAGGGAACAAAACAACTCTGGAAACTTGTGTTTTTTCTGATGTATGAAAATATTCTGTAGCCTTTCCAGGTGAAACTGAGTGTGTGCAATTAGGGAATAAGAAACAGGAAAATGTGCCTATTGAATTCAAGTCTGCTTGGAATTGTTTTGATTACTGGCTGTAACTTAGCATTAGTAAAGAGGAAGGAATGCTAGAAAGACATCACAATAATTTCTTTAGAGATTTAAGATTCCCTGAGAATATCCATATGTCCTGAGTATATCAGGAAAGTGGGAAAGAATGTACATATTTTGTTACAGGAAAAAACCCTCATAATCCTTGTTTTGCATGACGATTAGTATTTTGAAAGTTATGTAGAATAAATAGTGGAGGATCTAAACTGTAAGTATTTACTTTCCAAATATTTAAGTGAATGCTTTCTTAAGTTTTTTTTTTGTCATAATCTTGACTCGGACAGTTTTGCTAGCTTCCTGTAAGCCCCAAAATGCATTAGGACCTTGGTAAGAGCATCTACAATAAGTGTATCTGATTGTGGAGTGATTATAACTTTCTGGGAACAGTGACATCTCGCCAGCGATGTAAAGAAGTCCTTGTTAAACAAATTACCTTAGAGTAATCTCTCAGTATTAGAAAACTTCCTGAGCCTGTTCTAAAGCATAGTTACTTCCTCAAGAGTTTTTGTTTGTGCTGGTTTTTTACCTCATTTGTTCTTAATTGCATTGCTTCATTCTAAAAATCTATTTAAATTACTGATGATCTACCTTCTAGTTTGAAGTACTGCTCCATTCTAAAATGTGGAAAAAGTAGGGAGTCCACCTTTGTTAGATTATAGCTCTCATATCAGTATTCTGTTGCTGTGCAGTGATTTATTGGACTGGTAGTTCAACTCCACTGGTAATGAATACTTTTGATCGAGAAGCCAAAATACTATAGAGACAGTGACTCTGAAGAGCAATTAACTTCTTGGTATAACTAATGTCTCTTATCACCTATTCTTGAGTGTATTTAAAACCTTTTACTTTTGCTTCCACATTTGTGCTTTCTTTTTTTACTCTAGTGACAAGTAAACCAAACCACCACCAAAGAACTTACTAGCTATCAATAAAAAACATGTTTTCTTAATTTCAGAATACTCTTCAGGAGCAAATGGTTTGATATCTTTCCCTTACCATCTCCAACCTAAAATTGTTACTATTTTTTTCTATAACTAGGATTATCCAATCCGCTCTGTTGAAGACAGGCATAAACTGGCTGCTCAGGGAAAATTTGTAACTACTGAATTTGAGCCATGCTTTGATGCTGCTGACTTCATCAGAGCTGGAAGAGATATCTTTGTACAAAGGAGCCAGGTAAAAAAAGGTTTATTCCAACAGCTTTGGTATCTATCTTAATGATTGATTCTTGTGTTTACGTATTCCTTAACAGCATTAAAACAAGTATTAACAAACGAAGTTGCTATTCAGAGATTGTCTGATACACAGGATGAGTCTGTCATACAGCTAAGAGATTAGCTAAAGGCACAAACTTCTGTTATTTTGGCTTTAAGTATTTATTTAAATAAAACCTTAGATAAACTAAGCTTGGTTGCAGTTTATATTCTAGCCTAGTGAAACTTGGTCCTGTTCTCAGGTGACAAACTACATGGGCATTGAATGGATGAGGCGCCATCTTGCACCAGACTACAGAGTGCATGTAATATCCTTTAAGGATCCTAACCCTATGCACATTGATGCCACTTTTAATATCATTGGACCAGGTCTTGTGCTCTCTAACCCAGACCGTCCCTGCCATCAGGTAAGACTGTAGCAGAAGGAAAAGTATTTTGTGTTTAAAAATGACTCGGCAGGATTAGGTCCCTGCTGGATAATTGCAAATCCACAAGTTTATTTTGTATATACTTGACTAATATTAGATCATTGAATTCAAATAGCACTCAGTTGTTCAGGAACTTATAGATGTATTTGCATATTCACTCTAGAACTTTCTCAGCAATACAATGACCATTGTTGCCCCCCAGTTTTCTGCTACTGCTCTTTGTGCTTTCTTACTATGAGGCTAGGTAGATGTGTTGTGTTTCTTCCTATGTACATAGTTTAAATGTGATGGAAGCGATCTGTTTTGAATTATTGCCTCTTGTAATATCCATTATGAGAATATATATATATATTTAAAAAAACACATAGTCTTTTCCACCGCTTTTCGCTTACCCTGTTTTTATAATCCTGCTTTCAAGAGGAGGCTTTTGGTCTCCTTGTGTTAAACCTGAGTGCTGGGACTTTTTTTGTTGAAAACTGTGGTCTGTGTAGATAGCAAAGATAGATGCAGCTTTCTTTCATAAAAACTGATTTGGCAGTTCTGGATGCCCAGGAAATGGAGGGGAGGTGTGGGTGAAAGGGGGCTTTTCTTTAAAATTCTGGTAGGCCAGGCTGGTTATTGAGTTCTCAGGGTCGGAGCTCCACCTCGTGGTAACACCTGAATAAAAAGCTCTTTCAAGTATTTAGACAAGGAAGTTGAAAAGTTAATTCTCCTTAGCTAAATTATCCTCCTCTTATTCTAAACTTAATTGTGTAATTCTTACACACGAATCTTTACCTAGGATGCTTTTAGTTTTCTCCCTTTTTTTTGTATAAACTATATCTTAGGTTTCTTATGAAGCATGATGCAAATTTAAAATTATGTGGTGTTTTTTGTGGTTTTGTTTCTATAAATGGCAGTATAATTCATATCAGTGGCTTTTACAGTCACATGGGAAGAAATAATACCAAAATTAAAGAATTTAATACTTGTGTTGTTACTAATACCTCTACTTCACAGGCTCCAAACTGCATGTGTTACTTTTTGTCTTTAATGTATCTTAGTATACTTAGCATATACAAAACCAGTAGAAACAAATGTTAGTAGCATGCAAAATTTGAAAAGGCTTTCAAAAATGCTTGTATGAAAGTGGGGGTTGTAGATGGAACTTGCATGAGGGCAAGAGCAGTGAAGAGAGGGAAGGGGATGTCATGTATATTGAAATAGCATGAGAAAATGTGACATAGGTTGAGGGACATAATGTGATACTTTAAGAACCCTGTTTAGATCTAATTAAATTGCTCTTTCAGATTGAGCTTTTCAAGAAAGCAGGCTGGACCGTCATTCGCCCCCCAGTGCCACTCATCCCAGATGGTATACTCACTCTTTCTTGTCTAAGAATTCCAAGAGTATCCTTAAGAGTATTAATATAGGACAACATTGGTACAAAATCTGCAGTTATTGTAGAAGGCTTGTTCTCATGTGTTTAGATCACCCACTGTGGATGTCTTCTAAATGGCTCTCCATGAATGTCCTGATGCTGGATGAGAAACGTGTGATGGTAGATGCCAATGAGACATCAATTCAGAAGATGTTTGAAAATCTGGGTATGTCCTAAAATATTTCAACATATACTTAAAATGAAATTATCTTCATACCAGCTATGCACATCAGGATGGATGGAGGTTTCACTTAGTCACAGTAGCCAGCACTGGAAAAGGTACCCAAACAATTGGATTAGCAATTAAGAACCATTCAGTGACTTCTCTCCTGAATATTTCAGCCATATGAACATGGGCTTCTTACATCTTCTGCCCCCTACAGCTTGCAGCAAATAAAGGTATGAGTAGCAATTAAAGTTACAGCTAGCATGCTGTTGAAAGAGCTCTTTTTAATGTAAAACTGTCAGTTCAGTCTGGAGGTCAAAATCTGTCTTGGACAGCTTGAGCATGCATATTGCTGAGTGATGTAGAACTGGCTATTCCTCATTGCCGGAATGCTTTCAAATTTTTCTAGTTTCAAACTCATTGTACTTTAAACTGTCAAATTAAGACCACTTAACCCAAGTGTTTCTGCTCATTTATGGAGAACCTCAGTCCTGTGAGATGTAGCCTCATGATAGTGTGAAGTTCCTTTAGATATGCCACGGCAGGAGAATTGTAATTGAATATAAAATCTGAAAGTCTTATTATGCACAGTTAACTCCAAAGACAAATAATGTAGACTTAAAAATCTGAACTCACACAGTTAATTCAACTGCTTTCATCATGCTGGGAGGGAAGGATGTAGGTAGATCTACTTGTGGCTCATAGTTGGTTAGTAGGAGGGTAGCCATATTGCTTGGTGCTATAGCCAGCTGACTGTTGCTGAAGGATAAGTACATGGTGATACAAAAGTTGACAGGGTAGACAGACCAGTGGGTAGATGAGAAATTGAGGGAGGTAAGGGATCATTGTATTGCAGAGTGAAAGATAATACTCCCCGTTAGCAGAAAACCCCTTTAAAGGGAGAAAAATGATGGGAAGGAGAGAATGATCCAAAGGTGGAAGATAGCAACTGTGAACCTAGAAGAAGGGTTGGTGCCATGGATATGAGTCCACTTACTGAAGCTTCCCTCAATTCTGAGACAGATTGCAGGTGAGAACCATGCAATCTAATGCTTTAATCTCCTTTTGAAGACTGGCTTTATAACCTTTGGCAAATCACTTAGCTTTTCAATCTTAGGTTGTTTTAATTCCCTGCATGACCAGGGAGCTGAGGATTTATAAATGCTTGAAAGTACTTAAAAAATGAGGCTACTAATACTAATCATGACATATCTTTCACACTGGGGCTTCACAGTCTGTGCAAGTTCTAAATAAACTCCTGTAGTCAGTAAGTTCCTAGGACTGAGATGGGTCTACTGGGAACAAAACTCTTGCTGACCTAGATTATAGATTCTACTGCGCTGCTCCTGAGTTCCTGGAAGTACCAAGAAGCAAAAAGGCAAACTTCATAACAGAAAAATCTTCTGATCCTAGTCTACCTGTCAGGGCTCTGTGTAAGCTGAGCCTCAGCTGGAACGTCAGAGCTGAAAAGAAGTGGGAGGAAGCTTCACCTAGGTAGTAAGTCTAACAGCCTCTTTCCCCTTTCAGAGAAAGAGGGACTTGGAGCTCTGTACTTTAACTGCTTCTTTTCTTGAAAGGCACTTGAAAGAGCACATTCAGTGTCTGAACCATAAATGCTCATACAGATTTATGTAAATATGCCCTAGTCATATACTGTAGTAGAATTTCAGCTAATTCTTCACATACAGCAAAAGCTGAATTTTTCTTTTTATTACTGGTACATCATAACACATCAAACACCGTCTGTGCTCCAGGCACTGTATATTCCTGAGGGTATTGCTGGAAAAAACAAACCAGCTATGTTCCTACCTTGTTTTCTGCATAGAACTTGGGAAAAGAAATTCTTAACAAATGAGTAAGAAATACTTTCCGTACTTGCATTTAGCCATATGATCTGGTAAAACATTATCTAATGTTCTGATCGAAGCCTGCCATATGAATTTGAGATTTTAAAGTATGCAATGTATGTTTCTTGCAGGCATTTCTACAATTAAAGTGAATATTCGCCATGCCAATTCACTGGGAGGTGGTTTCCATTGCTGGACATGTGATATCCGCCGCCGTGGTACCCTGCAATCTTATTTTGACTAGTTATGAGCCAGATGGGCAGCAATGGTTCACCTTCTAAAATAAGCATAGGAAATTAACAAATTCACTTTTTTTGAAACAACTGCATGAGCTCTAGTGCTTGATTGGTGGTGTCCTTACAGTGGTCTGGTAAATGATTTATTCTTACATACTTGTCACTGTCAGCAGTATAATTGAAACTACTTCCATCAGCAGTACAGGTTTTCTGGCTGGCTTTTTGAAAGACATCCTTCATCTATGAAACCTTTTCAGGTTGGCTTTGAATGTAAAAACTTGACAAGATAGCTAAAGGGTCTTGCTACAATAGCTTGGCCACTAACATTGGACATCTACCTCTGTCTAGTTACTCTATCAAATAGGCAGCTTGAAATTTTAAACTTGAATAAACTTTCCTTATTCTTTTTAATCAGTGTATTGTTCTAAGATATTTGTGTTTAATGAAGTTGAAATAGAGGCAACTGTACGGATCTCTTATGGAACCAAGTAATTTTATAATGTCTTTCATGTTCAGCCATACAGATACATAGAATTTCCAGTATGATCTAACTTTTAAAACTTGTTCACTTACTTGCTGTACCCTTCTACATTTTCTTATCCATTTGTCATGCAGCTGAGTACTTTTATACATTGCTTTTTGTATTGCTGAAATTGGTTTTTATTTAACTTTTAAGTGTATAAATGATAGCTAATATTCTGCTTGTACAGGTTTCACTCCGAATTGTTTACATAACTTAAAAAAAAAAAAGCACAGAACAAAAAACACCCACCACCAACCCCCTGCTAACCCTAAACCTCTGCCATCTTATAACCCCTTCTTCCTCCAGCTGTAGCAGATACCCAAATGTATCACACATACCAGGTGCTGTGAAGGAATTTGAGTGTTGATTACTGAATATGTACTTTTTATGCCAATAAAGTTTTTTTGCATTCTCAATCTGTTGCCCTTTTGAAAATGAGTAAGCATGAAATGTCTGGATGGCTATGTGGTTCGAGAATACAGCTAGAAAAACAAAATGTACATGGATTTTTTTTCTTCTGTAAAATGTGTAACATCTTAGGCGGTTGTATAATGTAGGAAACCCTTGTACTGTATTGTTCATGTAGTATGTTTCTGCTCCTGTTTTGAACAGAAGTATGACCTGTGGGGGGACAGTAATGCTAATGCTGTTTCTCACTAGAGTGTGGAGGAATCTACTAAGTCAGACAATGCGGTGCACCTTAACAGAAAAGGTCTTGCACAATCAGATGTCAGGCATAACATGCTCACATATAAGCCGTATGGCCATATTTTACCCAGATGGGTAGGACTAAACAGGTTCTGTGTTAACAATCTAGAATGCTCTAAGATACGCTAGCCTGGAAGAACTAATGAGACAGCTGCCAGCACTTGACCACGTAGACATGGTCCTTCTGTTCCTGTTAAAATCAAGGCTCTTTAGACAAGGGAAATTCATCTAGTCTTCCTCTAACCGAGCTTTGCTTTCCAGTTGTGACAGTGGAGCTGGACAGCTGGGGAGAGGAGCATGCACAGCAGGTCATCTCTCCCATTGTTTCTTGTGCTGTAGTGCTGAAATGATGTCTGTGTGTTTGCTTGGCATAAGATATCACAAGGTACAGCTGAAATCCTTAAAAATGTTGGCCAAATGTGAATTAGTAGCAGGACACATGCACCCCTGATAACTCCAGGATTAAGGAGACATGTATAACATGACCCCTACCTCACAGGGCAGTCGTGCCTAATATGAACATTACAAATGCTCTGACTTCATCTCAGGTACTCTTCTGAAGCAATGGGGGTATAAAGCCATCACAATTTCTTTTTCTCCCCCCTAGACTGACCTTCAGTGATGAAAGTGCTGCGTGTGCCATGACCTTGATGTTCACTTTCTATCAAAAACACACTGCTGTCTGCTCTGATGTGGTCAATCATTTCTTTCTTGTTCTTCAGAGCAATAGGAAAGGAAGGATTGATGAGGATATTTGCCTGTTTATTTTGATAATGAAGGTGTAGTTCCTTCAAAAATAGCATAGACTGGAGATTCTGACATCGCGGGGAAACATTCAGTACACATTTAGCTTCAGCATTAGAATGGTAGCTTGTTTAGTTCCCAACAAGCGCTTGAACTCCGAAGTTTTTCAGTTACCACCATTCATACACTATTCTGATTTGTAGTGTTGAATTAAGGCATGGTATCCAATGGTGAACATGACTGAAAAATTACAAAGAACCTTGGGTTCATACCCATCTAGGAGAAATGCAAAAAACAAACAGTAAAAAATCCAACAAGGACTGTAATTCACCCTTTGTGTTAACTTTTTTTCAGTTTGACAGGAAAAACACTAGAATTCTTTTTTAGCCTTTTCTGTTTTGTTATGGATTCTCACCACTGTGATTCTCAGGCTCTGTTGCTTGTGGGCTGTTTCTTTTTAGGCATGTGATGCACTGCCATGGAACCACGTACTTTGAATCTACACAATGCTTACGTGTTTTCCTAGGGTCTTAAAGAAAGCATAGTAATTATTACTTTGATGAAAAATACATAAGCTCTGATGCTGGCACAAAGCTGCCTTTACAGCAGGCCTGTCTCACTGATTTTTTTCTTCAGTTCATTTTAGGAATCTGAAATAACCAACCCAGCCAAACAGAAGTACTGACTAAGAAGTTTAGGCTTCTAGTTCAACAGGAAAGCAGTGTTTTTATTATGCTTTCCTATTTAGACCATGACAAAAAATAGATTTCAAAGTTTCTAATGTCATAGTTTGGCTTTAGCCTTCTTATTTGTAACACTCATTTGAAGAACAGATTCAATAATTAGTATCCCTTTTCTTTCATAACCAGGAATTTTGTTGTTTTTCTTGGTGAAGTTAATACACAGATTAGCTGGAATTGGTCCCTTTCTGTACCTTTTTGGGCAAACTGAACTGTGGTTGAAAAATCTGGGTATAGTCTCAAAAGATCAGAATTTTTCTTTTCCATTCATAAAAGAAACTCCATTTAGAAAAGGATATTATTCAGCAGCAAGTTTAGGTGCCAAAACTCTGACTTTATAAACATTTCAGCCTTTTTCCAGCTTTTTTGCCTATTCCGCATCAAATGCTCTTTTTTTAATCTTCAACTGTGCACGCAGTACCAAGTCTTTCAGCCTGGAAAGCACCAGTGTGCTTCTGAAGTTGTTTGGCTGCTTCTGCCAGTAATACAAGTTCTTTTACCTAATCCTTGGAGGTTTCAATTGGTTTGGGAATAGACTTGTCTCGTAAGTCATCTTTCCTTCAGCAAGGAAGGCAGGGGAGTTGTTTGTGGGAGCAGAAGCTTTCTGTTCGGTGGCAGCAGCAGCGTCAGAATACAGATTGGAGAGACATACTAGCAGAAATGCACTGAGGTGAGGAAGCATTGCTACCATCATTTTGGGACAGGGGATCTGGTGGTGTGAATGTTTTTGAGACTGTCTAAGACCTGGCTCCTTCACCGACTCTAAATTGGTCCGTTCACAAGTCCATTTCCACATAAGTTAAAAGGGAGCCACACTTAGGTACTCCATGAAGTATAGAGATGGTTAAACAATAAATGCCTGGAAACTGCTCCAGCCTATGTAAGTCCTGAAGACTGTGTGGGAACCCTGTGGGGTCCTGTGTAAGTCTCCTGCAGCACAAGACCAGGGAGGATACTGTTTGTATCTCTCCTCGAACTGCAATATTTACCCACCAGTGCAAGGAGTATGAGAATTTATTCACAGGTATGTTTACTAAGGTCCCTGGGGTGGATATGCATGTCTCCATTACAAAATAGAAAATTGCTGTGTCTCACAATTTCTTCTGTCCTATCAGTGTTATTTGGAGATATGATTGGGCTGCTGTAGGACAGAATTTATGAAGTGAACAATGCAATGATAAAAAAAGTTCAAAGGTAAATTTTAAAGCTCTAGTGGGCTATCTTTATAGTGGATGAACCTGAAAAATGCTGATGAGAAGCAATGTTTTCCCCAGTAACTCATTCAAGAGGGAGTGATACAGAGAGAGCAAAACCTTTAGAGCAATGATGAAGTCAACATGGTATATGATATTGTTATAGTGGATGTCACCACATAATGCTGATACATATAATCTTCTGAGTTATTTTTATTCTTGCAGAGAGGGAGGTCAGCATGTGCCACAGTTGGTTTTCATTAGACAAGACCCTGGAAATAGGAATCTACAGTGAGAAACAGAAGGGCTAAGTTTCTGCTTTGATATCTAATTACAAGCAATTTTTGAGGCCAAATTACATGTGGACAACAGGATACTGTTGGCTGGAGGAAGCAGGCCAGGTGTTTGACCACCTCTGTTCCGGGCTGCAGTTCATATGTAAATAAAACAAATTAAATGTGGTCTGGACTTGAATTCTCCATAATTTGCATTTCACTGGCTAGGAAGACCTTAAATACTTGCCATTGCTTGGCAGAAGATCAGCTTTCAAAATAGACATCACCATCAAAAGAAGCAGCAGAGACATAGACCTGACTGGAAGGCCTAAAACACTGCACCAGCTGGAGCCGTAAGGAAGGGTGATAGATGAGTTGCCTACCCTACGGAGGGTCTCTGCGGGCTGGCTCAGCTGCAGGGAATTGGCTAACCACTCCCTGGGCGGGGGCCCTGGGAGCGAGGAGTTCTCTTCCGTTTTGCTCCTGAAACTGGGCTGTAGTAAGCTGACTGGTTATGAGAAGCCGTGTGTGTCTGCGGAGATGCCTGTGATAAAGATTCTTCATGTCCGTTTTTTAGATATGATACAATTCTTAAAGTCCCAGCACCAATCCAGAGGAAAGCAGGTAAATCTCTGAGGCAGGGAGAGCCTCCTGCTATGTGTCTGGGAACGCTGAGTGATAGGATGCAAAGCGGGTGAAGGAGGGGTTTTTTTTTTGCCCTGCTTAGTGGACAGAAGGGAAAGAATGGTTTTCTCCAGGCAGTTGTGCTTCGGGCTGTGCCTGTGCTACCAGAAAATGGTCATTTCTTTAGTATCTTCTGAATGTTTCTGCTGTTTAGCTTGAACCACTCTCTTTTGGCTCTGTTTTTTGGCACTATATATGATTAATAACCCAAACTGCAAAGCTTGGTGGACAGTTCTGCAACTGCTATGCTAAAGCTTAAGAAAGGTAGGCTGATGTCTACACACCTCCGCAGAAAATTAGTCTTGGTTTTTAGAGCAAAAATTAGGCGCACTGTGGAAAATGTTTTTTTCTCTGGTTTTATGCAATGCTGGTGGAAATTCGACTGTGGGATCCACAGATACTGCTGCTAGTCAGAGGTGTTGCTAGAGTTGAATTCCCAGACTGGCCAAGACTCTTTAGCTAGAGAGAGAACCTAGCATGTTTAGCTGTGCTGAAACTGGCAGGGTGTCCCCCAGCCTCTGGCGTTTATCACTTCCCCAGAGGGTCTGCTTCTGCTTTCCTTCTGCTGGAGCATTCTTGGAACTTAATTAAGCAGGCAGGAAATAGCTTTATGATAATGAATGATGTCCCAAGTTAGTGGTTCATTCATTAGTTTATAGCAAATTGTCACAATTTATGAGTTAATGAAATCAGATATATGAATGAGAAGCAGAATCTTCCAAAGAGTTTCTTACTGCTATGTTACTTTCATAAGCTTGGTAGTGTCATGAATTGGGCAGCCCCCCCAAAAACAGAGTAGCAAATCCAGTGCATGCTCTGTAACAGTGTACACCATCTCCCTGCTCCCTCTGCGTCTGGAGGACAAGAATGAGGGGGAAGCTATTTGGCTGAGGACCAGACGAAGGTGATTCCAGCTGGCAGGGATAAGCAGGACCTGGCAGAGACTAAGGTGACTCCCTCAGGTACCTTGCTTTATCTGTTAACTACATGGATGATAGTTTAGGGACCTTATAGACTTAACTATGCTTCCGTGGGTTCTTGCGTAGAAGAAGGTGTAGAAATACTATTTTATGTTTCCATGTTGGCATCTCACTGGTGTGGTTTCCTGATGTGTAATATACGTGCCCTACTGCCTTAGAGCCAAGCTATGGGGAAGCAGGAAATTTTTATTAATTTTTTTTTTTAAGTTCCAGTGCTTGCCTTTGGGGAGTTTTGGATCTTTGCCGCACCTGGTTGGGGTGTCGGATGCTGAAGTGACAAACCCAGTGTGACTATAACTGTGGATTTGCCATATTTGAGGCACTCGGAGAAAGGCAGATTCTGAGAACTGCATGTGAGGCGCTCAGAATTATTAAAGCCAAACAATAAAAGGTAGGTCTGTACTTAGAGATAGACAGAAGCACCTTATGGGACTTACATGCACCCACACCTTAGACAGCATGGCAGAAACTGTAACGGACATGATCTCTCACCCTGCCCCCTGCTACAGCTCTGACCATAAGAGCCAGCTGGCTCTGAGCACGGCTGGGCTTGGATGCAGGCATTTCACCATTGCCTGGTACTTCATTCTGTCTGATTTAGTCGGGTCTTGCACCCGTGCTTCCCAGGCATGAAGGATAACACAGTGTGAGGGGATGAAGGCTGAGGTGTTAATGGCTTTGTAAGGGTGTGTCCAGGTCCAGCTGCAGTGCTTGAGGCAGCATTAATTCCTCCGGGGCTTTCCCTGCAGCTGCAAGGAGAGAGGTGGAGAAAGCGCAGTCATGGCAGCTTGGCTGCCCTGCAGCTGCTCCATGGCTTCAGGAGAGCAAAAAGTGCTTTTTTTAAAGTCATACCTAACCTTCCGGCTCTAAAGTATGGTATCTCACCCACCCTGTTTTATATACTCAATCTTGCCTCCATCTTCTTATGTTCGCCACTGTGGCAGACGAATTTTTAGCTGGTTTATGGACTCACGCAGCTGTTTTGTTGTGACTGACAGTAGTTACTTTTAGGGTTGCATCTCTACATTATCTGAAATCCATGAGAGTAGTCTCATTTATTTTCCACTGAGTAATCAAAAAAGAATCTCTGCCTTTGCCCTGCTCTTTATTCCCATCATTTGGGAGATGCTGTGCTGTAGGTGCTGTTATCACAGCATAGGGATCCTATGTAGTTGCAGCTCTTTATTCAAACATTTGTTAGTACTGATGGACTTGTCTCCTTCGTTATCTGTGTCTCATTTAGTCCACAAGATGGGGTTGATATTCTGCCCTGATTGTGAGCTGTGTCGAATGAAACCTTCGTTGAGGCACGTACCCTAGAAAGAGCTCACCATTAGATAACATTTAGCACTGCCTGCGTGAGACTCTCAAAGGCCAGGCAAGCATTTACAGAGTAAACCTTATCCCCATGGAGTAAGAGAGGTGTAGGAAAGGGGATGCCCTTCTCAAAACCACAGTCCTGCAGTGGGTTTGAAAACCTCTTTGGCAGCCTGCACAGAGTAACGGGGGCGAACGCCCGCTCGTTGGTCCATGGTGGCTTCCACCCACGCCACAGCCTGGCCCCCTCCAGCCCGTGGGACACGACGAGCACTGGGCTCTCGGCAGTCAGGGCCCTGTGTGCCAGATTTTGGCCAGCGCGGAGACCTCAGGGACCATCCACTCTAGATCAAGTGAAGTTGCATCCTGATGCCAGATGTCAAATTTTACCCGGGAAGTGCTGGCAAATCCCAAGGAGAGCAGCACTAGAGGGTGCTGCTGTGATGCCAGTAGCTTGTCTCCCATCTCCCGAAGGGATGCTTTAGAGCAATCTTTGTTCATTCATCTTGTTCCTGTTGACGTTTTGATCAAAGTCAGCGCAAACACCTCAAAATATTTTCTATCTGTAGGTGTCATTTGTTTGATCATACATAAAGTACAGTTTCTCAGCATCAAAAAGTATGCATCTGTCTATGTGCAAGCGATTGCTGTGGAGTGCGAGGACAGTCAGGCGTTTCCTTAAGGGCCAGCTGGGTTGTCTCGGCTTGCATACGGAGTCAGAAATTACACTGGGGCCAAAAGAGGATTGACCTCTGCCTTTTAACCTCCCTCACATGGGCTGAGCACCACAAAATATGAATTGACATTGCCAGTAATTTTAAAACTATGGCCCAGAAACTGTACATTTATGGGGTCATTCCCCATTCTTTTAGATCCCTCATTGGGGTTCCCTCTCTACAGGAAATTAAGAACAAATATTGGTGGTTTACCTGAGCTGCGATACAGGTGAGATTTCTGGGGGTGATGTGGTTTATCTCAGCAGTTCCTGTTCCCTCAGATTACTGTTCAGAATATTGCCTTCTGTTAATGAAAATATACTGCTTGCTCTTAGAAATATAAAATGTATTTGGAAGAACAAGGAGTTAAGATGAACTGGAAGCTATTCACATTACCCTTAAGAAATTCCAAGTCATTAGGACAAAATGCAATTTAAGTTTCTACAGAAGCAGCAATTGCTTGTGAATTGCATGTTATTTCTTCTGCAAATTGAAATCGTCTCTTGGTAAGACATCAGTGATGCACTTTTGCACAGCACATTTAAACTCAAACACAATCCATCCTCTTTACTCTTTTCTCTATATTACTTCTGTGTCAGCGAGGCACTGAAATAACTGTGTTAGGTGACCTGCTTGATGTTTCTAGCAATACTGGGTAGAGTTTGGCCCTAGCTAGCTGTAGCACTGAACTATGTTCAAGGTAGCTGCAGTTCAGTGACCCAGGCTCTGTTACACAGCTCGCGTAAAAATGATACCAGAACTGTTAGTTTTTTCTGTGGTTGACCAGTGAGCAACATGATCGCCACTGAGTGTGTGATATCCATGTACAATAGGAAGTAATAACACTTTTTTATATTGTTAAAAGTACAATTATTCAATACTTTATGATAGTATTTATATAATATTTAATATATCAGAGTATTGGATTTACCACAGGCTTTTCCTTTCATTGAGGAAAAAAAGGTCATTGCATCCTTCAGTACAGTAGTGGCAACAGCGACTTCTGGGTGTGGGGGCTTGCTGTGCCTGAGGCATGAATTTTGAAGACTGAGGAATTGTATACATCCGCCCTTCCTTTCCGGGCAAGAAAGCCTGAACCAAATCTCTTTGGTCTTGTGGTGGGCTGGACTTTTCTTGGGATGGCTGACATCAGGAGCTGGCATCTCATGTTGCAAGGTGTTTGTGGTGCCATAGGGAGTTCCTGAAAAGAAAGGTGAAGTGGCAGTGGCTGTCTTGATCCGAAACAAGGCAAGGAGAATTTTAATTTGCCTGCAAAGCAGAGACCTGCTAAGAGAGTCTCCTGCAGCACCCTGTTCAATGTACCTGCCATGGCTTTGCTTTGAAGGGATAGGTCTCTCCAGCTCCCTCCCCCCAACCTTTACAAAGCCCCATTCCTTGGGAGAACTCAAGGGCTGTCAGAAGGATGGTAAATATAGTCACAAAAGCAGAAGAAAAATGAATTGTAAAGACTGAGTTACTTGCCCATGGTGAAAGAGGAAATCAGACAAGACACGGAGATAAATAATCTATGTCTTCCACGTGTGTGGCTTGTAGTTTAACCACACTGACATTCTCTTTTCTGTATACCCGGTAACGTGTGGTAGATGGGTCACTGGCCAAGAAGAGGCAGGGAAGAGGATTGCAGTGGTTGCCCTTATCAATTGTTAGGCAATGATTTCACAATTGTAGCTGATTTTCTTCATTGTGAAGCTAAGAGGCGGGCTGTACTGCACCACTCTTGTCTGCAAACACCAGCATATTCAGATCCTGCCCCCGCTTTTGCTAAAAGATAAGCACAGTATGATGCAAAATGAGATTTCTTTCCTAAAAAAGTAGAGATTTGTAATGGCCAAACTCTCAAGGTATGCCTAGCAAATAACGAAACATAAATCCTTTGCAGTTGTCTTCAAGATGCAGTCATTTCTGTGAGAATTGGGCCCCCAAGTTCAGGTCACAAATCTTTTCTAACTGGAGCAAACAGGTTTGTTTCACTATACCAAGGGTCCGTGTTTTCTCACAGAAGCCCTGATCCCTGCCTTGCAGCTTATCTCAGCAAGGAAAAAAGTTTAAACCTTTGTTTAGTGTTGACTAATAGCGTTAAAGTTACAGTGGGATGTTGATTAACCTGTTCTGACACGTTTGCTTGTGGCAGCAGCTTGTTACGGACAGGCCAGGGCAGCCTCTGTAACAGGCAGCCTTACTAGGGCTGGGGTCAAAGGCCTGAAGGACCTGAGGTCTGAGTTTTATGGTCGTGCCTGACCTGTGTTCAGCTGCATATCCAGCTCGGTGAGGAATTGACAGTGTGGAGATGTTGCTAACAGCCCAGCATTGCCAGGTTTGGGGCAGCCTGGAGTAGACTCACCCCTAGCCTGAAGTCAAAGGTACCATCTCCGCAGCACTGGCAGGTTCCCCCTGGTGTGCCTTCTCACGTGGGTCATCTTCACGGCATTAGCTCGTCTGGGAGCCCTTCGCTCTGCAGGACCTCTTCCCTCTGCTGGACCACCTATTTTTGTGAACCTGACATCTCCTTTCTATTGAGTTTCTTTGAAGCTGGTCCTGTTGCGAGGAAGTCTGGCAGAGCCCACAAGTAATACAGTGCAATTTCATTAGGAAACAAAATGAGAAACAGTTTTTAGCTTTCACTGCTGGTCCGGAAGAAGTAACAGTCATTTCAACTTGTTCACGATACTTTCTACTTGCCTCTGCATTAGAAATGCAAAGAGTTGTTTTGTCTCTGTGGCCGCTTCCGTGTAACAGCTCCTTCTGTTCTCATGCAGAGGTGAGTGTTAGTCCTGCCGGCTTTCGGAGGGAGCGAGAGACGCTGTACCCAGCTGCGGGCTCTCTGGAGGTAAAAAAGGAAACTGATACCCAGCTGCAATTACAGCTCTCGCTTCCTGATATCCACTCCTGGGCTGTACTTCAAAGCCATCTTTAGACCTATCTGCACTTTCCCTTTTCGTTTTCCTCTTCGTTCTTTCCTGGTGGACTTTGACATCAGGACAGCAGATGTACAAATGGGCTAAAAAGTTTAGTTTCTGGCTGGGTATTGGGGCTAAATCCTCCAGCCACAAGTCATCTTCTGATGCAGGGAAGAGTCGTCGCCCTTGTTTTACAGGGGAAAACCACGGAGCTGCAGAGACAAATGTGTCTGGCCTGTCATTGCCCAAGAAGTTAGTGACTAATCCCTGGGGAGAGTCCTGATTTCCTAAATTAGTCTGGACTAAACCAAGCTGTGGGCTAGCCTTCCTGTGATCTGACACAGCTCGGAACAGATGTCTGGTTTACACTAAAGGTTCAAGCTGAAAACTTGTGAGTTTGCTTCTCCACAGCAACCATAGGAAAGTTTACCTTCTGTTCTGCTGCCTATGGGGAAAGTGTTTCCTTTGATTGCTCTGTTTCAAATTAGGAAATAGCCAATTCAAAACCAGAAAAACTGTGAAAGTTACTGCCACAGAATGTCATCAAAGCAGAAGACGTAGCATGGACACCTACGTGGATAATGAGATACAGCATTTTGCCCGCTTTTTAACGTAAGCAGACTTCAGAAGGCTAGTTTCGCCTGCTCTGGGACATGGCTAATATGTCACTGAATGGGTGACCTGTAAAGAGAAACCAGAGAAAAAACAAAATGCAAAGCAATTTGGTATTTCAGGCAGGCCCATTGCCTGTTCTCATAAAATTCAGCAGGCAATTAGTGAAGAGAGATTTTTGCCCGAGAGAGTAGAAGGAATCGTGGAAAAAAGAATCTTGGAAGCTGCTGTAACAAACAGCCCTAGGGAATAATTGGGGCAAAGATTGGTGTAGTCCCCCCACTCTGTTCCCTCTCTTACACCCTGCCTGAGGTTGAGCTGACTGCGGGCTGGTCAGGGAGGGCTGGCCAAAGGTGCCCCACAGAGCCTCCTTGCAGTGCCCAGGGGCTGCAGCCATGAGCCGGTGTCAAATCTTGGGAGACTGTCTGGTTCTGTGCCGCGAAAGCTCTTTGGCTCTCAGAAAATCATAGAATGGTTTGGGTTGGAAGGGACCTTACAGACCATCTGGTTCCAACCCCTCTGCCATGAGCAGGGACCCTTCCACCAGCCCAGGCTGCTCAAAGCCCCATCTAGCCTGGCCTTGAACCCCGCCAGGGAGGGGGCAGCCACCGCTTCTCCGGGCAGTCCATGCCGGGGCCCCGCTGCCCTCGGAGGGAAGATCAGTCTCTGTGACTCCCTCCTTTGGATAACTTCCATTTGATGTTTTTGACTCTGAATTCAGGAGTGGAAAGTACATCTACAAACCACTCCCCACTCTCTTCCACTTTATTCTGTCACATCTTTTAAAATCCCTATATATGTATCTGCAGACACGTATGTGGAAGTATGTGTCAACATGCGACAACAAGCTACCGTATGTAAGGAGAAACTGGGAGACCAGAGTTACCACAAAGAATTATAGATTGAATGGCATCATATTCTGTTTTCATCATAGCATAGTTACTCCTCATTTAGCTTGTATCTGGAGAATATTCAGTTTATTCTTTGGTATCTAAATCCTCCCTTTGTACAGCGGCCCTCCTAGATGTTGGGGTGTTCTATGAAATCACAGAAAGTGAGATTTAAACCCAGTGAACATCCGTAGCAGCAGTCTGTGTATAGCAGAATCTTCCAGCTGGGAAGGGAGTACCTCAGCTGGTTATCCGCTGGTTTGAATAGTGAGTTCCAGTGACCCTCAAATTATTTCAAATTAGGCAAAACTTGCTTAACTACAGTACCACAGCGGAATGAGCCTGTGCCTGGGACCTCAAGGACTGTAGGCTCGGGTGGCCACTGGGAGAAGGCTGCGGTGGTGTTATGCTTGTGCCGGCAGCCCGGGGGGTAAGGCGGCTTTGCTTTTTCTTGGGCTTGTGGGGGTAAATGATCGAAGGAGGAGTCTATGTGTCGGTAGGCAGAGATGCATGTTTGCTGAAGATGTTGAATATCTTCAGGGCACAGCCAACTGTTCTTGTGAGATGAGTATTGCTACCTTCGCAGCACAGGTGGGGAAACTGAGGCCCTGAGCTTTCGATTTACCTCTCAGAATCAATGGCAAAGACAGACTAGGTTGCTGGTTTGCAAATCCACACTTCTCCTTTGCTTTGCTGTCTCTTCATAAAGAACCATCTGTGCCCTTAATTTCTTGCCTATTCTGTTTGTCACATTTGACCTCACTTCTTTGAAATAAATACATAATCAACAGTGCATACACCTGTCTGACAGGTAGACATACACTACTCACAGTGTTTGAGGGCCTGGGGCTATTCATGTCATAGCCTAGACAGACACTTTCAGTTACTGACAATTTTGTAAAATGTAATCTCAAACTCCTTAAAGGCCATTTTTAATTAAACAGCTGAGAAATAGCTCATGAAATCCAATTTGATTAATGAAAAGATGAGTATGTGATCTCAAGCAAATTGCCTATGCACTTTGTGCTTCGGTGGTAGAAAGAGGTCTAAAAATCAGATCACTGTACCGCTGATTTTTAATGATGCTGCCAATATGAATGTTTGATTAAAGTATCTTGTATTTTGACAGAATTAACTTTAATCTTTGTGCACAGTTGCCACCAGAAAAAAAAAGTTGTCTCCTGCCATATAGATATTTATAAAGAATTGTTCAGCAAGAAGGTCACGTATTATAGAGAGGAAAAAGTGGCCTTACTTTTCCAAAGTAGCCAATGACCCTGGACTCCTCTGTTTCGGGGATTCTGAAAGAGAGGCCTTTGCAGAGCAGGCCGAGGGGCTGTACTGGAAATGAAGCCATGTGTGTCTTTAAATAGATGCCAGAGATCGCAGTCAGTTTCGAAATTTTAGGGCGCCAGCTATCTGTAACAGCACTGCCTGATACACAGTGTAAACAGAACAAAGAGGATCGATCTTTTGTTACCTGCTTTTCTTTCTATTTATTGTAGCCCCTCTCTATAACAGGCAGGCTGTGTTTGGAGAGAAATGAAGCTTTTGAAATTGAGCTTGCTCCTTTAGGTATGTGGTCACTCCGCACCCTGAGAAAAACAGTCCATTTGCTTGAGAAAGCTCCCTTAGGCAGCCTTATGGTATAGCCTGATTTTTGCGGACTCTGGCAGGGAACCGAGGGCTATTTTGTAGATTCATCCCTATTTTATCTAAGCTTTTGAGAGCAGAACTTTTTTAAGCTGAGCGTGTGGCAGATGGAAGGCTTGCTGGCACCTGGGTGGGAGCTCATGATCTCTGCTGCAGGGGACTCTGCAGGGGTTACCCACCCAGGGTCTGCTCATCCTCGGGGAGATGTGCTTAGGGGTTTGACCCCAACGGAATTCGCAAACAGAGTGTTGTGGGTTTGTACGTGGCCTGTGCATGTCTGCTGAGAGCTTTGCATCGATCAAAACGAATGTATCTCAGCTCAGAACAGGCAGCCCCCGCCACGTTCTCTGGGTTTCTTTCATCTAATAAAAATATTTATCTCCCCAAGCAATAAGTTGAGTAGAAGTTGGCTTTATTACTGTAGTGACGTGCAACGGTTGGTTGCTGGGTGACCTTGCTTCTGATTTTATGGCCTAGGCCAGCTCTGGCAGCAGAGAGGTGTGGCCACGCATTGCACTCCCTTGTCAGGCTTCTGCCGGGATGAGCAGAGCTCCGGTGTCCGTCTTCCTGTCGTGCCAGGGAGCCCGAAACTTTTGCCATTTCTTACGCGAAAACCTGGATCTGCAAGGAAGGTCTGAGGGAGAGAAATGCCTGACAAGACAAGCTATCAAGGCTTAAAAGAAAGGCCAAGCTCTGTGAAATCCGGCGAGGAACCGGGATCTGCAACCTTGGATTAGACCAGTGACCATAAAGCTGGCATGTGGCTTACTGCAGGGCGTTCGCAAACTGGGATGCTAGAGCCTGCATGGTTTGCTTTGGTTTTGCCCAGAGGGTGATTTAATGTTTTTTGTTGGAAACCAAAGTTTTTCAATAAATCAGACATGGAAGAAAATGAAGGAGCAGATATTTTGGAAACCAGCCCTGTCTCTAATGGTCCTTGGTGCAAGGTGAGGACTTCCCTTCCCCTCCCCCCAATTACAGAAAATATTATCTCTTTCTGCTGTTTACAAGTGACTTCAGTAAACCATTGCCCTTGGACCAGACTGTACACAACCTCTGCATCAGCCTTTGTAAACAACTGCAGGAATTCCTTAGAGCAAGGTTGTGCGAAACATTAGAAATAGAAATGTAATAGTGGCATGTGTGGTCTTCCACCTCACTGGAAGTTTCAAATATCTGAGTAACTACAGGTTTCTGTGCGGTGGGAACTACCAAAATAATTTTCTTAGGTGCTTGGAAGATCCGGAAGCTTCTTACAATTTTAGCAAAGCCACTGCTGTAAGGTTTGCAGGTTGAACATGTTTAGTAAAACCACTGCAAGCATAGGGTAAGATAAGCATTAATTTGGGCAAACAAATTGACAGTTTAACTGCATGGAACTCGATGTCCAGCAGCAAACTCCTCGTATTGTCGCAGAGCTCGCTAGAGAGCATTTAACCTTCCTAATGGGTCAGCTGTGCTTCTTGTCAGACCACGAGCAGTGACGCTCGGAGATTGTTTTCTGGTTGCTCGTGTTGGTAATTTGATCTTGTGGAGCAATGTTGTCCCCGGCTCACGTATAACCACTGGGCAGCTCTGACATCCTGCCTGAAAAAAAAAAAAACAAACCCTTGTTGTTTCCTGTGCTTGAAATCTGAAAGATTTCCAGTTTGGACAGGTTAGCATGTTTATATTAATCTTTTCCTGTTACATGAGATTAAACGATTAGTGTTTTGGGAACCGGGCATTCTACCTTCATTTTTCCCCCAAAATACTGTGGGTTTTTTGTCTTTACAAATTTCAGAGGGGACTGGTGGAAGTTTTGCTGTTGCCAGTGGTGAGGCCAGGATTTCAGCCCAGACGTTCATGCTTTGGAGAAAGAGTGTCTGGGAGATCATGTCAGGAATGTGTCAGTTAAGGCAATTTTGAGCTAAAATCTATTCTTGATAGGAGCTGCTGGAAATAAAGACAGAGAACTTAGGAAACTGGCAATCTGCAAAATATCGGAGTGTTTGCTACTCGTTAAAAAATATTCTAAGTGGATATAGAAATGTGTGTACCGAATGAAAAGGTGTTTGGCTTCACGAGCTAGTCAAGCAAAAGAAACGCCATCACGTTGTCCTGTCGGAACATCTGCTCGGCAACGATCGCTCGGTGCATCTCCCGCGTTACTGCCCAGACTCCCGGTCCCAATACTGCTTAGGGTCCTTCACTTCAGCATCTCCAACAAAAATAGGCATTGCTTTTGCATTTAAGGTTTGTTATTTTTATTTTCTTGTTTACAAAGTTGGCTATCCAATTAAAAGGCAGAAGCAAGCAACACTCAAAAAGCAAGAAAAAGGGACAAAACAATGGGAGCGGTTTGTAAGCACTGAAGCTGAAAATTATTCACCCCAAATATTTGGCAAGTAGGCAACAATAACAAAATATGTTCACAGAACTCTAGACCAGTTTGCAATCAAAACGTCTGTGTTTTCCTAGTATATATTATTCATCTCGGATCCTGATTGCTGTGGAGGCGGAGAGTTAGAAGCTGATTTCTGGAAGTAGTGTGCAGCTGTACCCCTTACTCAGACAAATGTTTCTACATCTGCAAGGGTGCCTTGTTTAAAGAATATTGGCACTTCTTTAGACATTCAGATTGGAGTTCATGGGGGCCTGGGCAGGATGCATGGTCGTGGCAGGAGAGAACATATTGAAGAATAATAATATGCACTCTCTCATGACCTGAAAGTTCACAGAATAGGTGAAGTTTTACATAGTACTGTTTCATGGCGCATAAAATATGATTTGCCCTCTCTAAGCTTGTTATTTTCTAGGTTTTCCTTTAAAAACTGGAAAAACCTTTTTTTTTTTCCTCCCTGGGAAAAACCTGGAGGATTTTTTCAACATATTTAAGTTATATTGCAGTCTTAAAAATTTTACTTCAATGTCATAGCACCTTTTTCTCAATAAGTATTGAGAAATAATATTGAGAATAGCCCATTAACCAGCTGTTCGGCAGCTGCCTTCACATTTTTTGAAGTGCAAATTTGTGTTTGCAAATAACTTTGCCTGTATCTTATTGTGGGTGCAAATGTTACTCATTAGAGCTGCTTTGTCTGTCCCGAAGTGTGGCAACTGAAGATCCAGCTACAAATATTTGTGTTTGTGTTCCCTATCTTAGCCTTTAGTTTAACAGGGTTCAATCTTGTTTCAAGATGCAAGCAAGAGTGTGTTGATGTTCTTCTAGTTATGTTTATTATAAAATTATAAAATATTGTCATTTTCTGTAATTAGACTGGGGAGCGCCTGTGCCATGACTCAGAACAGACGGGCATGCGGGCTGGCTCACACCAGTGCCAGCAGGGCCTTGCTTTCATGGCATTTGAAATGCACTTGTAGGTTTTTAAATAAAAAGAAGCTGGTTAGTTATTAACTTGCAGAAATATCTGATTTTAGAGAACAGAAGATTACAAAACAAACTGGATTTTCACCAGCTCCTGAAGGGCAAACAGTACGCCGCATCTGGGGGGAGAGAGAAGTTGCTCCTTCCATTTCCCCGCAGTGTGTTTGTGTTGAAGCTTGCTCACTCTCACAGTACTTGATGTAAATGTTAATTAGCACTCCGGGGGAAATGTGTTAACAAATGTACCTTTGACACAGGTCCGCAGCCACGCTCCGTTCCCTAGCTGCAGGCTGGAAAGATTAGCTGGCAAGGTAGCTTGTGCTGCTTTTGAGGAAACTCCTCAAACACGCGTTCAGCGAAGCTTGCTGAATACTCCGGCTTGGCTGCTCTGTTGCAGCTTGGGCTGCGCTTGCTGCTCCGCAGAAGAGGTGCCAGGTAAAATGTGAGCACTTCTAAGAAAGAAGAGCAAACTCCTAGACAAGCGGTACTTTTAGCCACTAACAGGCTGCAAATAATTCTGCCAGGGCTATGGCTTTCACGTGATGAGGAAAAAACGGCGTCTTGACTTAGCGCAAGCTTTGTGGCAGAAATGATTCCTCCTCCAGTGCTGATCTTGATTAGCAATAAATACGGGTGGTAAAGTCATTACCGTAAGCTGTTCGAGTAGAAAGGTAACAGCAGTGCATTCATAAACACATTTACCTCATCACTGCACATCTTTCCCTTTCCATAAACAGAAGGTCAGACATGGAAATCATTTGGAGGGTGGGATTTTTCAAACCTGCCTTAACTCGGGTTAACATATAGATATTTTTGTGGTGTCTGGCCAGATTAATTCCTGAACCTGCCATGATTTCTGTGGAAACATGTGCAGCCATTTTTCAAGATTTGGCTTGTTTGGTTGTTCGTTGCTGTGCGTTATCAAATCCCGATTTCTCCCTGGTGAGGAATAGCTCATATTTAAGACGCTTACAGTGAGAAGTGTCCAAGGTTACTAACAGCTCTCTGGAAATGAGGTCGGTAATTTTAGCCCAGCCCTCATGAGCCTGGCCTGGGGTTTGCGCTAGCAATGGCAAACACTGCCGGAGGAGAGTGCCTGTGCCTAGGAGCGAAGGGCAGCACTTCTGCTGGGAGCCCTCCCCTTCCCAGGAGCAGGATGTGGTGTGGAGGATGCTGGTGTAACAGCATGGCTCTATTTCAGCTGGTCTGAGCTTGGCACCCCTCTTGTGTGAGCCTCGGTGGGCATTTTCAAGAAGTCTACCATGTAGTTGTTTTCCTTCATGTGAAATTATATCCTTCTGGCTTTTATGGCCCTGTAGGGAGTTTGAAGCTTGTGAGCTGACGGGTGCTGGTGCGAGGCCACCAGCCTCCATTTTGGAGCTAGCCTTGAGGTTTTCAGAGCCTTCAGCAGGGAGGAGCAAGGTGGGCAGCAGCGTGCGTTTGAGCGGTGGGTGGCCCGCAGGGCACGGGGCGAGCCCCCCTGAGTGAGCCTGTCCTCCAAGTCAGCCATAGAGAGGCACCGCCGCGGTCTGCCTGCCACCCTGCTGCGTTGCGGGTGTAAGCAGGCTGTGCGGAGCGTCTGTGGGCTGCCTGTCTCCAGCTTTGCCCACTGGCTATGGCCTGGGACAGCCCTCCTACGGCTTTCTGGCAGAGGGATTTTGTGTGAGCACTCTTATTTTGAAGAGCAGGTGAAAGAAACAGCAATCTCCTCCACAGCAGGAGATCTCGCTTTGAATTGCTGCTAATAAATGTGGCCTTGACTCGGTAAAATATGTCCAAAACTACTGGATGGAAGCCCTTTGGTGCAGTGCTGCCCATGGACGCTGCTGCTCAGGAGGACAGCTTTGTCGTGTTCCATCCCTCTCCCCTCGCGCCTCTGTGGGGAGCCCCATCTGAGCAAGCAGCCCCCCAGCTGTGGCTGCTCAGGGCTGCCCAAGCCTACCGTGCGGCGAGATGCCAAGCAGGGATGGGGAACCTGCAAAGCACCCACGGCACGCAGCGTCCGAGCCTGCCCGGGAGCGTGCCGCTGCTCCGGTGGCTCCACTGGCCCCGCCGCGTGCCGTGGCTGGGTTTTGGCCTTGTCCTACCAACCTGTGAAGTGGTCAGACCTGAGCTATGCCGGCTAGTGCTGTGGATGTGTCAAATCGCTTTATGAAGAGTGAGGGGCTTGTTTAGAGTCTGCAAGTGTCGAGGTGGGAGATGCTGGGCACTGGCTCTGGCTGCCCGCAAGCACTGGTACCTGGCGTGCTGCCTCTGACACAAGCTTTTCCTGAGGCAGCAGGGTCCAAGATCCCTGCTCAGGCCCATTTCTGCCTAAAGCCGAGTGTTTTCACTCGGGGAAGTTGTGCAGCAGACACCTTCTCCCCTTGCGGACTGTGGCTCGGGGGGTCTCTGCCTCTCCTCAGCCTGCCTCTGGCCTGGGAGCAGAGGACACATGGCACCTCTAAAGCCAGGCTGGGGGGGAGGCTTCCGTGTCCCATGGCGGTGACAAAAGATAGAAGTAATTTTTATTAAACCGATTCTTCTTGAAATAGTGTGCAGCACCGCCCCTCACCCGCAACTGCAATTAGTCTTCTCAGCTGTTATATTTCTTCTGCTGGTGTCTGTATTCATAAATTCTCATCTGCCAAGTTCTAGCAAAAATAGATATACCAGTCAGCAATTGTCCAAGATCTGTAGATGTAAAACCTGAAACTTTAAGCACAACAGTTCCATCTACAGGGTTACTGTCTATCCGGCTGGCTGTGGTTTTGGCTCTTTCTGTAAGTGATCTGACTCCTCAGCACCCAGCCCAGGGTTCAAATTCGGCTCAAGACAAGCACAAAACTCTCTCAGGTTTTGATAACTTGTTTCCTGTCTAACTCAGCAATAATCTGGTTCTCACGTTTGAATAAACTGATCCCCCAGCAGGACCTGGACTTCTGCCTTGTTGAACAATGAATGTTGCTTTAGTTGCTTAAAAGGAAAACATACAAGAAATGCAGAATTCTTGTTGACCCAAACAACTGAAAGAAACATCACAACATTCCCTAAATCAACAGATGGCAATTTTCAAAACAGAATCTGAACAGCAGCCAGAAGCCTATAAGGCAGGACGTGATACTATGGCCAAACCGAGACCTTGACTCGTCCCTGCCTAAACTGTGGGGATGAGCTGGGCGCTCTGTCTGGTGACGTTAGCTTGTGTCTCAGAAGAGCTGCTTGTGCGTGAACCTACCTGCATTTCAGTCAGGAAATTTAATTATTGCTTCCACAGTAGCCCTTGCAGAGTGCTCTCTGCATGAAATATGCATTCATACGTGATACATCCCATATTTTTTTTTTTCTGTTTCCGCATATGGAGTTGAGGTTAATGTTCCATACAATGTGGACAAATAGTAGTTGCCATGGGTACCAGAGCCTTGAATTTCCCGTCTCCTGAGTGATTAAATTCCCCACCTTAATTTTACTTTATTGGTTTATTTCTCTAACTCCTTACTTCCCTGGTTTGCCCTCCTTGAGAGAGCAGAGCAGGACATTTCACAGGCTACTTCTGTCTTCTCAGGCTTTTGCGTTTTGCACGCCAGTTGTGGGGAAGATCAAGGGTGTGTTTTCCCAAGATGTATCAAGCAGCAGGAAACACACTGGAGTGGAGAGGCTGTGTGGGCCCTGGGCTCCGCAGCGGGTACCCTGGCTTCTTAAAGCCTCTGCTACCGGAGACCCGCAGCCTCGCTGGGCAGCCCATGCCAACGCTTTGATGGCGTTAGTGTTAGAGTGTTTCTTCCTACCGTGCTGTCTCCATGCCGTGTGAGCCCACCTCCTCTCGTCCTGTCTGAAGGAGATACGGACAACAGCTTGATCTTTCCTCCTCCACAGGAGCTTAATGCTGATAACAGCCAGAGCGAGCGGTCAACCTGCCCGCTGGGATTCACGTGGAGAATCTCAGGAGGAATCTGATGGGGTTTGAGAGTTTTTCTCATGTCCTACAATAGCAGAAGGGCCACATTTGTCTGGTGGGATTTGGGGGCCTTTGCAACACTGCTAGCTGCTCTGCTAGTGCCTTACAAACTACCCAGGTGTTTAGGTTTATTCCATAATCCTAGCCCTCCAGAAAATGGCATAAAATAATATTGAAATAGGAACCACAAGCTATAAAAACATAGCCCTAGTTGGTAAGTAAAATGAATAAGTAGCTGTTAAATGCAAAATGAAAAGGCATAAAAGGACAGTGGGACCTTTTGCTGTTTAATCTGAAGTGTTCTATAAATAAAGCTAGGTAGCTACATATTGACAAAATTGGTCACCCCTAATTTAAGGTATGTCATAGGCAGTGGAAAAAGTGTCCCATAGACCTGACTAGTGTGGGTAGAAATAAAGAGCAATTTGGAAAAGTAATGATATAATGCCAGCCTTGTAACTGCAGACCCTGCAAGCTGGACGTCAGTGCTGCCAGCTTGATAGCGCTTTCCTCCAGCAACCATTTATGGTGACTGAGGTCGACTGACTGCCACTGTTTACTTTGAAGTCACAATAATTAAAGCTACAGTGTCATCAGCATTGTAATTAACATGCTCCTCTGCACCTAACTCATTCTGACAGTATAGATTAATGATGGTAAATGACCAAGAAGCGTTTATCAGGAGATGATTCCTCGTTCTACAGGCTGCCTCAGACAATTGCAGGAAGCGATTGTTAAGTTGAGGCTATTGTCCTGGCGTAATCGTGCATGCTCATTCTTAGCTCTGTATTGCAGTAAAACGCATCCAAGGGCTTCATCAAGACTCAGTTATGGTCCCTAAGAGGCTGAGCCACACTCGTAAATGGGCGACAGAGAGGCATGGGCTGGTGATACTGCTCTGATTTTTCAGTACCCCAGCACTTGTAGTCCCTGCTGACAGCCACAGGAGCTGGGACTTTCTGCAAGTGAGATGCTTTTGCAAATGTAATTCCATAGGGAGGTTGGGCAACGGGGTCAGCCTTGCAGTGAGGTGCCTATCTGGGGCTGGGCAGCCCTGCTCGGCACCAGTGCTCTTCCTCCGCGGCACTGCTGGGGTCTCCTCCTTTGGTGCCTTGGGGAGGAAGGTCCTGTTTCTCTGAAGCACGCTACAGGGCCACGGTAACTCAGCAGTCATGTCTGCCAGGAGCTGCTATGCCTCTAAGCCAAGAATGGTTAGCATTTCGAATGACCAAAACACGCTGTATGAAGGAGATGCCCCCTCAAAATGAAGGTACTGAGTTCCCTGCAAGCTTAGAGCCTCAGGGGGTTTCACTAGTCCGGCTTGCAAAATCTTGACTTTCAAGCCAAACCGGTCATGGCTGAGGGGACAACACTGTGTCATGCTAAGCAGAAAGTGATGAAAAATGACATAAATGAAGTGAAATTTTCCAAAGCGTATAAGGCACTCAATCTCTGGCTACTTCTTGCAAAAAGTAGTTTCATCACTGCCTTTTCTTATAATAGCTTCCTTGTGTACATAAGGACTTAACCTGACTTATTTAAACTGCGTCACATATTGCTGCAAGAATACCTGATTAACAAGATGATCAAAGTGTGCTGTTCCACGTGTCAATCAATAGGAATTAATACGCAGGAGTCTAGTCCAAAAATGTGAGATTATAATGGAGATTTGGTTGTCTTTGTACCGAAGTGTTGCTGTGTGAGCAAACAAATGCTAGTATGATGAGCCGAGCTCCACTGCCTCCCCACCCTAAGGCTGGCATTTTTCTCACTCCGTGCCTGTTCCTCCATTTGTACCAACCCTGACCTCCCTCCTAGGTGTGGTGAAGCTCCTTCGTGTTTGCAGCAGCGGGCTGAGATTTTTTGATAAAAGAGGTGAAACAGTGGTATTGCGCAAATGCACAGCAGTGATACTTTACCAGCAGCGAGTATCTGAGGGTGGTGGGGGTTTGACGTGTTCCCCTCATGCACGTACAAGCCCTGTCCTGAGAATCAGGCCGCAGATCAGCTCCCATTGCTTGTAGCAGGTACTGATCACAGGCCTGACCGTTTATTCCTTAAAATAAGCAGGGCACGCGGAGAATTTGAGTTGAACATGTAGTGAAGTGAAAGCAGTTCTCCAGACACCTCTCTGCAGGGCACACAGCCAGACCCTGGCTTGCTTTTCTTTGTAGGCTACATGGGCCAGAAGGATACTGGTGATCACAGCCTCGGAGCTGTGTGGGCTCATTCCTACATGGCTACAAGAAGGACCTTCCGCAGAACGCACAGCAAAACAGCTTCTCTATGGTGGCACAGCAACGTGCTGCACTGCCAGGAACAGCTTGTTTGGGGTACAAAAGGTGACTTTGTGGGCTCTGTTGCCCCCTCCACACACTTGCTTTTCCGTTTTGTTCCTGACAGTAGTTTGGGGAAGGTGAGAAAAGTGGGATGATCAGGTTAAGGAAAAAAACCACAACCAACCAACCAAAACCAACAAATAATTTTCGACTTTGAATTTTTTTTTTTTTTAAATTGACAGGATGGGCCTTTTTTAATAAGAGTAATAAAATCCTTAACAATAGTAATTTTCCTTCAGAAAAAGTTTGCTGGATGGAAGCATTTCGACCAGCTCTATCAGAGACTCTAATGCTAAGAGGAGCCAGAGGTTTAGCTGTAGGTGATCTGACCGTGTCAGGTACTGCCACACCAGCCCAAGCACACAGCTTAACTGCAAGTGGTTTTAGTGTTTATAGGAAAATATTGCTCTGCTTTGCCTGTACAGCCCTGGGGACACTAGCTTGATCCTGGTGGCTCCTGATTGTGCAATGGTGCTTGCTGTGCTAATTCTCTCTGCTCTCTAACCAAATAGTTTCTCTTCTACCAGTGACCACACAGGATGGTAAATAGACCCAGGGAAAGAACGCAAGAGCAGAAACACTCCCCACCCCCCACCCCAACCCCCTCCATTTCTCCCCCCTTGGAACAAAATCTCTTCAGAAAC
>Ga0065711_1030694_pt1 | contig 31733 bp, 18 predicted proteins | sample Hoacrofraction12_FD_59098 | JGI IMG/M metagenome (GOLD analysis project Ga0065711, IMG submission 59098) | Hoatzin crop microbial communities from Cojedes, Venezuela - Epithelial fraction 12 v2 (version 2) | ecosystem: Host-associated > Birds > Digestive system > Esophagus > Crop | place... | reverse complement strand
GGGAGGCTGTGGAGTCTCCTTCTCTGGAGATATTCCAGCCCCGCCTGGACGTGGTGCTGTGCAGCCTGCTCTGGGTGACCCTGCTTCGGCAGGAGGGTTGGACTAGATGACCCACAGAGGTCCTTTCCAACCCATGCCATTCTGTGATTCTGTGATTCTGTGACTGTATGACCAGATTTCATATAGGCAGCTACTTCATTTTTGGAAAAGCAAATGTCAACAAAATGTTTAAACCTTGGTCCCAAAGCATCTATTACACAGCTTAAAATGTCTCATCTTAAAGCTAACAACAACTTTCTTGACCAGTCCTCTTAAAAGCATTTAGACCACTTATTAGGTTTTGGACCTAGCAAGCTACTTGGGCTGAGCATCTTGATTCTCAGTCTGGACGAAACTTTTTGGGTAGTCTTTAGGAGACCAAGCACTTCGGAAAGTCTCTTACCCCTCACTTGTGCTGCTGGTGGGTCCCTGCGATTCTAAAGGAGGATTTTAAAGGGGAAAAGAATTCATGAAACCTGAAATAACAAAAAGGAGCACCTGAGATAGAGACTGGAGAAGTGTCTGTTTGCTTATGGTATCAAATGGAGTTTGTCGAATCACAGATTCATAGAATGGTTTGGGCTGGAAGGGACCACATAAATCATCTCGTTCCAAACCCCCTGCAGCAAGCAGGGACATCTGCAACTGGATCAGGGTGCTCAGAGCCCCGTCCAACCTAGCCTGGAATGTTTCCAGGGATCTGGCATACACTCCTTTCTGGGTAATCTGCTCCAGTGTTTCACCACCCTAACCATAAACAATTTCTTCCTTATATCTAATCTAAATCTACCTCCTCTTGGTTTAAAGCCATTGCTTCTTGTCCTATCGCAACAAGCCCTGCTGTTAAATGCCTGACTCCCTTTGAGAACCTGTGATAAAGGGCCTGATGTGTTATTTTAATACAAAAACTGTTTGACCAAACCAGGTGCTAAGCTAATCATGTTCTAGAAGCAACATTGTCTGAACCAAAAATAGTCATACATTTACAGCAGAAACTCATATCGTACCTTAATTTTTTCTTTTATCGTAAATGCAGAAAGCTCTCACAGAAACTGGACCAGATCCTTTCATGCCGTCTGTTTGTATCCATTGTAATCTTTTAAGATCTCATTATCTAAGCTGGGGACAGGGTTTTCAAGGGTCATTTATGTATGTGCCTAGGACCATATATAACATTCAGACACTACTGTTTTCTCAGCACCGGAATTTTAACCGTCACCTCAGTATGGTGCTGATACAGATGCACCACTGAAGTAAGATGTTAAACATCTCTCTAAATTAGTAAATAAACAAATCTCTGCGAGACAGCAGAAATTCTGACTACTTGCATTCATTAAAATTCCATGGTACTTTGCACAAGAGGAATGCTAATCCCGGAACCTAAACTGAGACCCAATCCCACAGGCCCTTAAAATGTGCTTCAGATAGAGTAAGACCACTTGCGAGGTTCAGTTTACAGACCTAGATGACTGCAGCTCGACAGTATTTTGCCTGTCCAAAATGCTGCTGTTTTTTTCACTGGCTGCATTGTTCTTTCTTCTCTTACCTCCTTTCACGGTGCCATTGCTGTAAACTGCTAGGAACTTATTTCATGTATTCCATGTTTCAGCTGCATTTCATGCACAAGTAAGAGGATGAGGATAAGGGTATGTGAAGCACCGAGAAAATTATTTTCCTTGTACTGCCCTTGCTAAGCCTGTTGCAGTATTTCAGCTCCTTGGTCTAAAAGCGGGAAGCAAGTGGGGAAGAAGGTGGAGCATAATTTAAAAAACATTTGGCTTGAATCTGAAAACACTAATGAATGAGTTTCACTTGACTGATAAAAGTGGTCGTATTTATTTGAAAAAGCCACTGTTTGCAGGAACAAGTCAGTGTAATACCTTTCCAGGACATGTAAGAATCTTTTTCTCACAATGCACACTTTTACAGTGAGGTCAGTGCTGGCGGTGCTGGAGTACTTCTTGCTCACACAGGTAGTCTCAAAAGCCAGGAGGGCAGGTAGGAAGAGAAACTCCTTGCCCATGTCAGGATCCTGCTTTACAGAAATACTTTACTACTAAATAAGCAGTATCAATACTCTTAAGAGAAAAAAAAAATGAAAAAAATTCACTGCATGAATCATAGTAAATTTGTGAATTACCTTCCTATGGGTGAAGGTCTAGATGGTTTTCGGTGGAGTCTGACAGCCCTGAAAGTCAAAAACACAATAAGAAAAAAAAGAAGTGTCCAGTTCCTACGAAACTTCCAGAATGCAGCTATTTTGTCTTTGTATAAATAATTAGTGAAGCAGTCTTTCTGTTTATATCCAGCCTAGCTAGACAGAGCTGTTTGTGTGGGGAAGGAACTGCTGTGTTCTTGATGCAAGCCAAGCACATCCTATAAATTCTAGAGTCCAAGAAAAAATTTGTCTTGGCAGCAGGTCTGTTCAAGAAATCAGCGTGTGGGACATGGGATGCTGTGGTCCATGTAAAAACCTCTGGTTAGCAAGTTTTTTCTCCTCAAGCATCTGTCCTTCTTGCTACTCTTCCTTCTTCCCCCCTCCCCTTCCACAACACTTACTGTATGTAGTCACATTTTCCTAGCCGTGAATGCTGTGCAAGTTATACATCCGCTTAATACATACATTACGGAGTGTGTTTGTTTTTGCTGTTAGATCAGATAAACATATTTTCAACATGGATTGGCTCATGAGCTGAAAAATAAAGTCGTGTGGGGTGTTTTTAATATCTTTTTGGCTTCACTATTGAGAGCATTTGGCTCCAGGCAGCCTTCATTTACATACCATGCCCCACATCTTTTCTATTATTGTTAATTGAATATTCACATTTCAGTGTTCCTGATCCTGACCCCTATTTGTTTCACACATTCTTTTGTACTCAGTGGCATTAATTTTTCTGGCAGGATTAATAATAGTATCATGCAAATAGTTTTTTTGTTGAAGCCATTCTCTTCATTGACAGGAAAAATGACTTAAAATTGGTAATGTGTCTGTCTCTCCCTGTTGCAAACAGACAGGTAGATTAGTACAGAAAATAACCATGACTAAGGAGGTACACCAGTTTCCATTTTAAGTTCCCATATTTAAGTATTCATATTCTTCTAACCTCTCATTTTCAAGCCTTTAGGTTTCAGGACAAACTTTGTGATCTGCACCTTTGCCCCAAGGTGTCTTTTTTAAGTAAAAGCAGTTAACTAGAAAGACTTACTTCTTTTTTGACCATAACAAAAGTTTCATCCAGAACACCTAGCTGTAGACAGTTGAAATTTGACATGGAGTAACTTTCTAAGAATTTTTCCTTCCACTACGACAAAGAAATCTAATTTGAACTGTGCCTTGATCCAGATTTTTATGGCTGTATTCAGATTATACTGAGTGCAGAGCCAGGGAGGACTGTGCTGAACATCTGCATGGATAACACTGCTGAAGAATGGAAAATGAACAGAAATAGTAACAGGTAAGAAAGCCTGAACCAGTCTTGATGACCCTCTTCAGTGTGTTCAAAGGATCAGAAGAGCTCTTTGTAAATCCAACAAGGAACAATCCCACTGGGATGCCCTTCGAAATGTTCTGCAGCTCCTGCTCAGTATCAGAATGACCATCAAAAATCAGGCAATAAATTGGATTCATACTACCTGAAAAGATGGTTTATCCAATTTGTGGGCAGCGATGCGACATTTCATGAGCCAAGGAGATGCAGAAAGCATTCACTTCTGCACGGATTCATGCTGAGACCCTCCAGTCCTGCTCTAATCCGGAGAACCTGTTGTAGACACGTAACACACAAGCGTTACTGCATGAGCCAAGGCACTCTGAAGCCCCCAAGCAAAGTCTTTCTTCTACTGCCATGCCTGTGCACTCTGATGCAACGGGGTTCCTGTAGGTACATCCATCTATCTGTATGCCATATATTAAAGGAGTGAGGTGTCTGATACATCCATAAAAAGAGAACTTGTTGAAGTGCTGCAGAGATCAGTGAATGCTCCAGGCGGAGTCCAGTTAAAGTGTATGAAAAGTACCCTGTAGAGCGTACTCTTGCTTCTGATCACAGTTAATATTAAAATTGATAGCAAACTAGCACTGTAAAGCTCTCTAAAATGTGTAGGTACCTTTGTTCCACTGTCACATAAATTGCACCTCTGTCTAAAGATGTGTTAAATTTTTGGGGTGGCTAATTTATCTTCCATACCCATGATGCCCAGAATGGAGATGATGTTGGTGACTGAGATGGAAAAAATAGGCTGTAGATTTAAGGCATAACTCAGTCTGTTTTGGAAGTCAGTGGGAGAGTTTCCATGAGCTTCAAAGGGTATTGGCTCAACACCCACCGTACTGAGAAAGCAGTTCGCTGTGCAATACGAGAGCAATCAGAGCTGGCCTCCGAGTACTCATATCTCCAAATATGAAGCTAGAAATCTCATCTCCAACACCAAAGCTGGTCTTTGAGGTCACATCCTTCTCTGTGTGAAGTGAGCAGTGTCACAGAGACTCATTGTTCCAGAAAACAACACCTAACTCCTATGACAGCACATACTCAAGCAAGTTTGGAAAATTCAGTGTAAGGCAGCAAAGACAAAGTAAAACAAGCATACAAGTATTCAAGGGGAGGAACGGGTGCCCTAAAAGGACCGCCTTTAGTGTAGGCATTGCCATTCTGTCAGAGTAGTCCACCTCAGACATACTGAATACCTCTCATTCTCTAACCTTTTTGTGACATTCGTCTGTCTTCTTAGAGCCATGGGAATACTGCAAGAATATTGTACGTTTTTGGTGGAGAAACACCACACATCTATGAAGCTAAAAGTTAATATAATCTCAAAGACATCAGATTGAATGTTGTAGTGGATCTTCATCATGTTCTTGTTTGGGTAGTTGACTTAACTATTATGGCCTTGATCCATGAAATGCCTTTCCAAGCCAAAAACGCAGCCCACTGGCATCAGTTGAGTACGCGTCTGTCTATGCACAGATCAGATTGCAAGATTGGTCATAAAACACGGCCAAATGATGGTCTTATGTGAGACCTCTTGCTCAGCCCAGTTGAAATCAGTGGGGCTGTTGGATGAAAAAAAATTATTCACAAATGAGAATGAGGAATTTCCAGTTTGACCTTTCACGTTCCACACGGTTTCCATATATGCTTATTGAAAAAGCAATGTAATTTTATATTTTATAGTTTGAATCATATAGAATCAGCATAATTTATGCAGGATCCCACATGCCTGTTAAGTAGTCAGAATGCTTTTCATGAAGAGAAAGCGTATATAAAGACAGATCTGAGATATCTATATGTGTATGTGTGCAACGGGTAGACCAAATTTACTGAGAATAACTTACTGGAAAGAAACTCTCTAGCTGTGACATTTTACACCAGTTTTCAGAACACAAGAGGACAATTTTTATACGTATCAATAATTAAGAGGGTTTTTTGGGTTCGTTTCATTCTTTTTCCTGTTTTTTGGTAAACACGAAATTGCAGTTCACTGGGATGGCGGGGAAGCATTTTCCTGCTGTTTCTAAAAGGCCAGGCTCAGAGATGTAAAATGACACAGGAGAGTGTAGACGAGCTGTGTTTGAGGGCGTGCGGCGAGCCGAGCGTGTGTCAGGAATGCCGAAGTAGGAATCGTCTTGGGTTGCAGCAGAGACGTTACATCGTGTTTGGTTTAGGTTGGTGCGTGAAAGGTGAGCCCTCCAAGCTCTTTCATCGCCGCAGCCGTGCTTAAAACATCTCCTGCCTGGGACTAAGCGCAAGGTGTGCCCGCTCTGCAGGCATCTGACAATCTTTCAGCTAGCTGGCGTGCGGGTAGAGAGAGGACACGTCCCTGTTTTCAGCGTGTGGGTGAGAGATCATGCTCTGGCAAATTAAACTGGAACGAAAACCGAGTCTTTTCTCTGTGTTTATATTATAGCTTCCTCCTTATCTCTGCGTATACCGCACAAGTGACAGCTCCCAGATCTGGGATAGCCCTCGTGTCGAAGTCTTGTTTCTCACAGCCGTATAGAGTACATGCTTGTGCGTTTTGTTCTTCTTTCGTTCTTGTTTCTTGAGAGAGGATCTATTTATTGCCCATGCATTTGAAGTGTACGTGCATATATTCCAGCAAGAGCTAATGCATGTTTATTGATGAAACGTAAATCCCACTCTACACAGTCTATGGAAAACATCTGCAGATTTTAATTAAACTCATGCATTGCAACCAGGGCTGGAGCCAGAATCTTTTAAAGAGTAGTCAAAAGCAGCAGACAGAGGTGTATGGCAGAACTATAGCCTAAAAAATGAAAACGTCCTCAGAGCCTATATACCAAGTACACACACGAGCATTTGCATTAGTACAGTCCAAATTGTACGCCATGAAGAAAGTACTCAGGGTTTTTGAAGACTGACATTTGCAATCCTTTGCCAATCTGTTGTCTACAGATATCTCTGTTTATTTTATGTACCTCCTATTTGGCATGGGATGATTTGCACAAATTATTGTGGCAAGAATTATACCAAAAAAAAAGGGAAATAAGCTTAAGAAATAACACTGATTTGCAGTAAATTTTTAAGGTTTGCACCAAACAAAATGGCAAAGTAGGGAAGCAGAGCACAATGTTTTATCTTCGGTGCTAGAATATGGATGCATGTAAAGTGTACATTATTATTATAGCGAGTCTTGTGATCTTTCTCTGTGTTTCTCTTTGCAGCCATAAGATGAGGGGGTGATCACCAGTGGGAAATGAACAGTCACTGCGGTATCATATTGGGCTGGAATCTGTCATGCTTGGAAACTGGTGTGAATAGCGTGGTCTTACACCCAGTATAAGAAAGGAACGTTAAAGTTCTGATTGGGTAAAATGATCCCCAGATAAGAATAAAGCAAGACCACTCAGTTCTTGACGTGTATTTAAATGTATTTTTGTACTTCACATAGCTTAAGGTTATACATCCTCTTAAAATTTTGCAGTTGTATTTTTTGTTTGATTGGTTTTTTTGAAAAAGCTAGATTTAAAAAAGTAGCTGGATCTCTATGAATTGCTCAGGACTCTTTCTAAATATTCAGTGACTTATTACTAGTAATTTACAGTAAATCCAGTCTTACAATGCCATGGTCCTCAGGAAATCAGCCTTTTGTAACGTGTGGCCTTTGTTGTAAGATATTCTGAGGGAGGAGGCACAGCCCTTTCCAGAATGCACCACACACAAACAAGCCCTAACACAATTTATTTTAGGTCAATGCATTAAATACCTTTTTAGTGATACCAGATTTCAGCTAAGATAATATTTGTTAGTATAGGAAGACGTTGTAATGGTTTAATCTAAAAAAATAATTATACTTAATTGAGGTAGAGTTATTTCAGAAGAGGTTAATGATATATTCCCTTTTTCCCCCTCTCCAAAGTGACAAATTATAAAGCAAATTAATCACAGCAGAAGTTAGGGTCACCTTGACACATAGTTTTCTGTCAGCCTTGTTGAAGTCAACAGACTCGGAGAATGACTGCAGACCATCAGGTGATCCACAGGGCAGGTCAGAGACAAGCATTTTGCTTTAAATTCCCTTCATGGTGTTGGCTGTTGGAGTGGTAGATTGGTCTTTGTGATCTTGTCACACAACAGACATTCTAGTCAGGGTTAACCTTTCTTGCAAGGAAACCATACGTATAGCAACAATGGCTGAGCACTTAATTCTTTATATGCCTTTTGTGGCCCTGTTGCTTTGAAGCATTTGTGCCCTTAGCTTCTTGAGACAAAAGGCATGATGTTCAAATGAAGAAATTTGCAAATTTTCCTTTGAAAGCTTCCCTTACTTGTATCAAAGCAAAGTCTGGACTTGGAACCAACAGGGCGATGGTGTTGCCTGGGTTTGCCATTACTGACCTTTCCAATGTTGTATAACCTTGACTTGCAGAAACAGTTAAAGTCAGGTTTTCTCCCCACAACACACATGCATATGGCAAAACACATTTCGAACATCACTTACATACACTTGTTAACCTTTGACCACAAGCCAGGAACCTAAAAGAAGGTAGACAAGATCCCAGCTAGTCTAATATCTCTCCTCAGCCTAATCTTAGTATACCAAGTGCAGCCTAGTATCTCTCCTTAGCATTCTTAGTACTCCTAGTCCAGTCCTTTGGCAGAATTTCTAAGGATTTTCAGGAATACAGGATCAAGCTGTTCCCTGCAGCCTAGGGCCTTGTGCTGTCTCTCTCAGCTACTGTCGTACATGAAATGATACCACAACCTTTTAAAATATCTTCTTGTCTGTTGGGAGATGCGTAGGTACTACCGTAAAATGTTATAAAACTTATCTTTATTTGACAGGGACTTTGTTTTATATTGCTCATAGAAATATCTAGCTGTAAAAAATGTGTGGGACTCAACTCACCCACCTTTAACTGTCTGAAATTCAGTTCCTCTCATCTAGAAATATTTATTTCCCTCCATAGATATAAAAGGGCAGCAAACCAATTAAAACAGTAGAACTGGTGTCTTGATTTCAGGTTGGGCACCCAACCAACTCCTCTTTGTTTTAAAGAGACTTCTTCAGCTGGGCAGGACGATCATAATCTGTTGTAGGTGTCTTGCTTTCTCTCACTCTCATTTTGAATTGCTAATCTTTTTCAAAGTTTTCAGGTGTAGAAGGCTTAGAAGTATCATAGAATCATAGAATCATTCAGGTTGGAAAAGACCGCTAGGTTCATCAAGTCCAACTGTCAACTCATCACCACCATGCCTCCTTTAGGCATGTCCCGAAGTGCCATATCTACGTGTATTTTGAACATCTTCAGGGATGGGGACTCCACCACTGCCCTGGGCAGCCTGTTCCAATCCCTGACCAATCTTTCAGTAAAGTATTTTTTCCAAATATCCAATCTAAACCTCCCCTGATGCAACTTGAGGCCATTGCCTCTCGTCCTATCACTAGTTACTTGGGAGAAGAGACCAACACCCACCTCACTACACCCTCCTTTCAGGTAACTGTAGAGAGCTGTAAAGTCTCTGCTCAGCCTGCTCTTCTCCAGACTGAACAACCCCAGTTGCCCCAGCGGCCCCTCATAAGACTTGCTCTCTAGAGAAGTAGAGGGCAATTTGAGGAATACAAGACAAGGGGGGATCCAACTTCTACACTGTGTTTTGCTTCGTGAAGGTGATGGATAGAACAAGGGTCATGAATCACGGAGCACAGATCCTTCTTGGGCTGCCAGAGTAGAAAGAGAGATTAAGTCTGGCATATGTGTTCACATGCCAACTATTTGATCAGCATGGGAGACTGGACTAAGGACAACATTTGCTTTATTCAGTCAGGATCTTCAGGGCCACTTTGGAAAACAAAGTGACCAAGTTTCATGTGGTCTGTTGCTCGAGAGCTGTTTATCCCAAACCGTTTGTGTCTGTTTGCACAAACCAACAAAGCTTTTTCACCATGTAGGGGCCACATGTAAGTCATATTCTCCACTCCCAACATCAAGGTTGAAAAATATAATTCCTTCTTGCTGGAGAGGAAAAAAAAGTCCATCAGTCATTATAAAAGCTATCTGCTACAAATTACTGAGTTATGTATACCCTCCTCAATATCTTTCTTTACTTGCGAATGTTTTAGAAGCAGACCCAGATTTTTGAAAAAGTCTAGGGGGATAAAAAATATATAAAGTAACCTAATTTTACAGTGTCTGTGGAAATCCTTAGCCCTGAGTTGATGCCTGTCTCTGCTCTGCGGCAACTCAGATCTGTACGTGTCTCGCTGAAGCTGACATCCAACCCCGTGTCTCCAAAAACGCGCAGTGCTGACTTCCAAGTTGACGCTATTTTATAACTGACTCGGGGATTAGGACTGATCCTCTGATGTTCTGGGTGAATGACTGAACTACCATTTTATGCAAAGCCTGACTGTATTCCCAAGCCATCCCGCCCTGCCTCGTTCCCTCTCACTTTCTGTCCTAGCTCAGAAAAATATGTTTTCAGAGGAATTAAACTAGTCTGGGACTGGAACAAAGATGGGAAAGCCACCCAGAAAGGTGACCATAGGCTTGGCTCCCAAGACCACTCATGGACCAGCTAGCACCTCTTACTCTTGCCGCATAACTCCCAAATTGCTCTTCGCTCCATCTACAGTGGTTTTCTGAAATTCTAGTAGCAGAAACATTTAATCAGTTTCATGCACTTACACGTAGGTCAATGAAAGTGGACGGATACAGAGCTAGACTGCAAAATTTGAATTATCTTTCTCACAGGAATATTGGTCACCTCTGCCGTTTGGGATGCAGGCAGGGAGACTCACCCTAGATGCTCATCCGGAGTAAATTTCACTGCTTTGGGGTGAAAGGAGAGAAGCAGAGGGGAAAGGTGCTTTCTCCCACAGTTTTTCTTTGGGGGACAACTGTGAAAACTGTCAAAAGTGTCCTGTCAAAGTTTCCGAGTCCTACATCCATGGCAAGCAGGTACATCTCTCTGTATGTGTGAGAAGCTCTCCTTCACTCTCTTCAGGCAAAAAAATGGATTTTTTTTTTACAGGGAAGGATGGGTTGTAGGTAACCAAGAATTGTGAAGACTGTGAAGCATCAGGAAGCTATGGCCCAAAACTTTCTGACTTCTTCACCACGGTTAATGGTATCTGTATGTTTTTTACTTTTTCCTCAGATTATTCAGCGTAGCCCTTCCGCTGACAAAATTAATAAATGCCATGCAGGCCAGCAGACAATTTGAGGGTAAGCACTAAAAACTATCTTTTCTCATAAGCTTACATGGGATCAATTGAGATGTTACTGCCTTTTTGTTGGGATGGCATGTGGCTTTGCTGGTCTCAAACGAGGGACACTACAAGCGTTATCAACAGCTCCCAGTCACACAGATGCCTCTGAAGCAAAGGCGGTTCATGGTTCCACTATTGCTTATTTTATAAGAAGCTTGTTAATGATCTTATTCGTCATGTACTTCAGGCCAAAGGATAAATGTACACTTGTTTACGTGAAAAGTCAAACCCCGTCTGCGATAGCTTGTATTGTACATACACACAGAGACATGCGCACATACCAGAAAACAGCACAAATCTAGGCTCAGTAACAACAAAAATAAAAGTTAATTTTGGAAGTAATCCACGAGTTTCAAGCTTAGTTTCTTCATTCACTTCGTTCCACCCGACTCACCCACAGCACAGCCCTAAGGGGACTAGGTTTCACCCTAGGTGAAACCAGCCTGCACTCGACTCTGCCCAGGCACAGAAGCAGCCAGAACTGCACTGGCCCCTGACAGAAGTAACTGGCTCAGCACACCAAAACTCACAGTATTCATCAGAGTGAAGACCCAAGTACTTTGTAAGGCTTTATTCATGGGAAAAGGATTCCGCTCAGCACTTCTCACCTATGGGTCTCTTCTCTTTAGTTAACAGTAGGTGAGCTTCGCTCCTTAGGTGAGATGCTTAGAGTTCCAAAATGTTTATTTGCTTTCTCTGATTTTTATTCTCCCTACTTCAAACTTGCTCAGTGAAAATAATGGACGGAGATCTAAAATGGAATAAGTAATTGCTTGATAGCTCCTTGCTAACTCTTTAAAGTGCTGTGCAGCTGCTGATGTATGTTTGTGCTGGCATCACGGAGTGGAGCCCTGGGAATAAAGAATCTGATTTCAGAGAAACATGAGCCAGCTTCAAAGAAGTGAGCAGCTCTCCCCAGCTGATAGAACTTTTACTGAAGCAAAACAACAATGAAGTAAGAAACACGCCAGCAATATCTCCTGTTACTCCTCTGCAATCCTTTTCAAAACTTTCTTCTCGTTTATCTGATTATGCACTTCCGTTTCTAAATTCTCCCTTGTGGTGGTTTTACCTTTTCTGTTAGTTTAGGTGTTTGATTGCAGATTTCAATGTGAGACGACATTACTTCAAAGTACATTATTTTAGTTATTAAAGGGGGGAAAGGGGGGTTGGGGGACAGGATCTGCTGTAATTGAAATATATCCTTGGAGGTCTCTCCAGAATGGGAAACCAAATTGAGGTCTACCACACAATTTCTTTTAAATATAGATTAAAAGGGTATTATTCTCTAACAATGAGCTAGTACAGAGTTTTTGTTCACTGATGCTAAGGTATTTAAATATTACAACTGATCTAGATTGATCATATTTAGCTAGGAATGAGCTGATTGAAATAAACATTTTGGCTGTAGAAGTACATGCTCGACATTTCAAGAAACAGATGAAAAATGCAGGGTGCAAGAGGCTGTGTTGAAAACTCGTGTGTTTTAAAATTTACTTTCTCAAACAAAGAAGAGGAAGAGAAGCAGTCTTTGCAGGGCCCAGTCCTCCTCCTGTTTCAGCTAGTACCAGTTGGGCAGCTTACTTTAGGAAGCGTAAGTCCAGATTCTTGCAGTTACAGATCTAGTCACCCCTACGGTGAAAATTCCTGGACTGAGCAAAATCAATATACCTACACCAGTTCTGTCACTCCGATTCACACCAGCCGAAGAGCAGTTTACAAGCAGACTTCTCAATGCACATTATTGACGTGCGATAACATCTCTGCCTTTCACTTGTGGAAGATTTTTCTTTTTTCTCTCTACTTTCCAAGCACAATTTCCTGACACTAATAGGTTGGGATATTTCTGTGGGAAGGCTCTGTGAAAGTTGTTCTTCGAGCAGGGAGAGAGCAGCACTGGTTTGTTTAGTTATTCTGAGTGTATGATGGATGAAATGTCAGAAATAATTCCACAGGCTGCTGATGTCTAATCCCAGAGGACAAATGCCTGCATTTGAAATCCCACTGCAGGTTTAATTTGCCCAAATGAATCCCCGTTGCAACACCTTTTGTTACTTTCACAAACTGTGATAAAGTAATGCTGACAAATTGTAAACCAAGAGTAAAGGGACTCTGGAATTATTAAACAGCACTCACAACTAAATTTAGCTGGTAAATTTGTGTCGGTAGAAAAAGCTTTAACTAGAAAACACTTTATCTAGTCCCAATCACTGAAGACATTGAACGTCTTTGGACTGCAAAAACTTTAGTGGTACCTGAGGGAACATGGACACTCGGAAGCCCAGCTGACGCTTAACTCATCATGGTGGGTATAAAGATGGTGGGATTCTTTCTCTGAATTTGAGAATGTGGGATAGTAGCTCTGGCATCTAGGAGAGACTTTTCTATGCTTTCACAGCAGTAAAACAACATATTCAGCATAAACCAGAAAACCAGGTGGTCTTCTCGCTCTTAGGGTCACATTAAGGGGCTAGAGGGAAAGCCTTCCTAGGAATGGGAAAGAAGGGGTGGCCAGAGGGACCACCAAAAAGAATTCTGAGGAGGAAGCACCATGTAAATTCAAACGCAATTCTGATTCTACATTTGAGGCCCACTACAAGAGAAAGTAAATAACTATGGACCTAATATAATCTCAGAGTTAGTCTTCCCTTAACTTCTATGGCCTCCCAAAGACTAGAACCAATTATAAAACCTTGACAGTTATTTTAAGAACTGGCAGTCCTTATTTATTTCTTAATAACTGAGTCCAGGGAAAGGAAGAAGAACCCAGCCCTGATTTTCAGAAATGTTCTCTGATATTTCAGACATCAATATGCACCTATACTCACTGGCTGGGAAAAAAAAAAAAAAAGTTTTACTGCAGGCTAAACGAAATGCCCATGCAGAGAATGTGGTAGCTGTCCATTTCTCTCGCTGCATTATCGGTATACAACTATTCTGTAAAGACCGCTTCTGTCAGCTCACTCCTATTGCAAGTAAGAGTACACTCACAGTGGGAAATCAGACCCTCGCTATTGTGGATTGCCTCTTACGGTAACAGCTCCAACATTTCATTCCGAGCTGGGTGGTCAGATTGTGCTTCTCCCTCTCTTTATTTACCAGGGCTGAATTTCACTTGCAGTATAAAAATGGCAATTTAAGAAGTATACAAATACCACATAGGTTTGTAAAATCACTATTCCATGTAAGCAGTATAACAGCTGTTTGCCTGGAACAGCAGTAATAAAGAAGAATGTATTATATTTTAGCTGTCGTCTTTTTTTTTTTCTTTTTTCAGTAGGGATGATGCATAAAGATCCTGCATGAAGAGAGATGCTTCACAAGGTCCTTGACTAGACAGAAGTCAGTACATGAGATCCATTTGTGTGTTGGTATTAAGAGGCAAGCTCCTCTATAAAAGGGTTTGAGGTCATATTCTACCCACTGTAGCTTATGGATATTCTCATTATATGTATAAATGTCTAACGTGTTTTGAATCCTACTAATCTCTTGGCCTAAGGTATACCTAGTAGCAATAAGCTCAACAAGTTAATTACAGCTTTTGTTTAAAAAAGAAAAGAAGGAAGAAAAAATCTTCCTTTGACCACTTTTTCCCCCCTTTCTGCTTCATTGAACTTAGTTTATTGAGTGGATAAACAGAAGAACCTGTTCTACCTAGTGAGTATGATTCATTATCTCAAATAGTGCTGATAAAGGCTCTGTCACTCATTTTTGTCAGTTGAATCTCTTGAATTTCTATTCATAAAAAAATGTGTGCATTTTACGCATTTTTTGTGAGGCATGGTCCGTATTGTGCAGGTCAGCAGAAGGTGGTGAAACCTTGCCACTGCATCTTCCCAGTCCCAGGACTGTGTGTTCTTACATGGAACAGCCTTTAAATAAAAGACAGAAACAATCCTGGGAGCGGAGAGCGGAACCGAAAGGATGCACCGAGCCCTGGAGTCGTGCTCCCTTTCATCTTCGCTTGCTGGCTTGGTGAATCCTGAATCCTCCCCTTGACCACAGCCACTTCCCTGAAGGGTGGGAAACATGGGTTTGAGCCGCCCGAGGCAGAAGGGGAAATGGGACCCACGTGTCCTGCTTCCTCTGTAACGGCTCTGACAATAAGGCTATTGCATTACAAGAAGAGGGCAGGCACTATCATTTTCAGTCTCCTCTTTCCAAAGTATTTTAACAGAAAACAGTGATTCCCTTCTCCGCTCGCTGGGAAACAAAGAGAAAAAATGTACAAGACCTACACTCACGAGGTTGTTCGGCTACCAAGTGAATAGATGCTTCTGTCATCTGTTTTGGACCCATTTTGAGGTGCTGGGTAAGAAACACAAGCTGCTCATTCAGCATTCTGGATTGCATGCCGGGAGCCATCTGCAGAAACATCAGCCTTGGAGGCACCTCAGTCCAGGACCACCTCGGTGTCTGCAGAGGTCAGCCACCCAGAGGCCTGCTTCTCCTAGACACGTGATGGGCTGAACTGACTCCTGGTCATCCCTGTCTTCTCCACGAGCAGCAGAAGCTCTAGACTGCCCAAACATTTAAAAGGATGAAATTAGGTAAAATTGCACAGTTCTGCAGGTTTCAAGGCAGTAGAGACAAGCAAAGCCTCAAAATCAGATTGGACACCCTAGCAAGGAGTTACAGACAAGACTTTCCATTTTTATATTATTGTTTTGATGCATTTTGGGTGCCATCAACATGGTTTTTAATCTGAGCATTTTCTCCTCTACACTGGAGCCTCTGCAGTTAGTGATGCTTGACCATACTGCACTTTAGTAGGAAATAGGACATGTTTTTTTCATTTATTTATCTTGTAGAGTTCAGTTGTAACTATTTGTAATACGTCAACTCTTATTGCTAAACATTATGGTATATGTTTTGTTGGAGCGATAGCTTCTCAGTGATACAGGTCCTGTTACCTCATTCTTTGCCGCTGATGTCGTCATCATTGTGATAACAATTTCACTGAGAACAGACAACAAAAATGACAGAAACTTCTCAAACCGCATTGAGCAAGTCGAGCACCACATTGAGCAAGTTAACACGTCTCTGGCAGTGGCTATCAATCAGTGTTTTGGATGGCCCAAAATTCTTTCCAAAATCTCTCCCTCACAAGCATAACTCTACAAATACCAAGAGAATTGGCTTTAGCTGAGTATTTATTCAGCTTTGTAGAGTTTTGCTGAATTCCAGTTCCCTTTTCTGATTTTATCTATGCTTGTAGTTGGACTTGGTGTGTGTTTAAAGGAGTTAATTGGTCTGTGTCCTCACCTAGCTGGGAAGACCAAGACCAAAACACAGTTTGATGTTGAGTTGGAGGAACCGTGTTGTGATACCTGAGGAGTAGGTTTACCTTTGTGCCTGCTGTTGATTCTGCAGGCTGGGAAAGCAGGCAACGCTGGAGGCTGAAGACTGCTCCTCTTTGTCAGTCCCAAAGGCATGTCGGTCTTGGGATCTGTGTAAAAATCTGTGAATCATGGTCTCTGTTGCTCTGCTTGAAAAGCAAAATAGAGGGTTGTTGTTGAGTGAAGAAGCTGTTGATCATAAGTTCAATGTTCACACACTAAACATCGCAATTGCCCCTCTTTTTCCAGTGACTTTTTTCCACAAGGTGGAACTCCTTTGCTAGCAACGACTGTCGATAAGGCAAGTTATAAGCAGAGATGTGAGGAAATAAGTGTTAGACAGCTTGTTCTCGGCTTGCAGTGGTGTGTAAACCCCCTCAGCTCCAATGTCTTCAAAGTCCCTTACAAATGCTAAATAACTATCACCCTTGTCCCCACCTCACAAAGGCACATCACTCAAGGCTTTAGCTACAGACAGGCACGGTTCGAAATGCCTGACAACATGGCCTGGAAGCCCAGCTACACTAAAGGTCTCACAGCACAAGCTCTGGAGAAGCTTCTCTAGGGTTGGCAACAGCAGATGATTCTCAGGCATCTCCCTCATGGAGAGTGAAGTGCTGTGGACCATCTCAAGAGCACAGCCAGCAGGTGTGCCAGAGCCAGGAGTGAAACTTGCGTAGCTCTTGAATCCCATCCTTGCACTCAGATCATAATGCTTTCATGAAAAGTGTGTTAAAAACATCACGAGTGTTTTAATTCAACAAGCTCCATCATTTTCTAATGGTACTACGTCTATGAATTACAGCGTTAGTACTGCAGCTATTACTTGCAAGGTTTACAAGCACATTATCTTTATTTTTCTTGTAATTACCCACAAATATCAACTATCCTGGAGAGGTACATGTGTGCCAGAGAGGAAAATGCTTCTACAGCAGCAGAAAACTCTGATTTTCTGTGAAGAAGACCGTGATTGCAATTTAATCCTTCGAGTAACCCTGACGTAATATACAGAACCTGCAGAGCAAACAAATCTCAAGTCGCTAACAAACACTGCGTTGGAGACCTCAACCCTGTCAACTGTTAAGGACCCTTTCTGCTGATGGCTGTAACGGACCCAGGAACCTGTGGGCAACTTGAAGGAAGAATAGCCGCCCTACCCTGGGTTCATCTGGAGCAGCTGGGAGGCTCCAGCCATCCTTGGGAAGTGCTGTATATCTCCAAGGGATTGTTAAAGAGCCATTTCAGGCCCTGTAGAGACCCATAAAGTCAAAACAAGCCCTTTAGTCACGCCACTGAAGGCGTCAGTTAGTTCGACCCAGAAACTGGAGTCAAATTTTTCCGTGTTCCAACTCTGATATATTCCATTCCTTTGCACTGAAAAATGAGCTAGAAAGAGATGCAAATTTTTATGGCGCTAAGCATTTCCTTTGCTTTCTTTCATGATATGCACCATGTCCTACTACTCAATACAAGTGCGACATATGCTGTTAGGTGGGCCCATTAACTACAGTATCTCGCTAGACCTTTAAAATGAAAGCTGCTGCCTCTGGTGGTTTAGGTGGAGCAGAGATATATAACCTCCTAAAATATCTGCAGTAGCCCCGAGTTAACAGCCAGTATTTTTTAATCCTTTTAGTTATATTAATACCCCATTTTTTTTCTGGAAAGGAGTTTGCCAATATAATTTGCAATTATTACTTTGCATAATAAATTCATCGTTTTGAGCTCCTGACTCTGAAAAGCAAATCACTCTGAATATATTATCCGTCTGAAATGAATTTGTTTGTGTGCTTCACCCAGATATATACAAAATATTCCTCCTCCTGGGGTGAAAGGGAAGGGTGGGATAGATTTTAATAAGACAGAAGAAGAATCGAGACGTTTTTTATAAAAAAATCCTGCCTAAGCCAAGCTCTCACAGTAACAAATCCCCTGGCAGGAGGCCTGTCGGTGGACTGTGTCCAAGACCTCAGCCTGAACGGCAGCCAGGGGCCCTGCAGAACAAGCCCAGCGTGGCTTATCACCTTTCCCCTCCGACTCCTCGCCTCGCTCGGCCAGCTCGGGACCAGAGACCTGCTGCCCTGCTTACAAACAGCCTATTCAGCCCTCGGGAGCTGCTCCGAAGGACATGTCCAGGTCGCCTAACCCCGTCTGGCCACCTTCTCCGCGCGAGAAGCGTTGGACAGGCTGGCAGTGGCACCGGGTCGCTAAACTGCCAGCCCACACTTCATTCACCACCCACCATAAACCCCATCTCACGTTTTAACATGTAAAGGCGTGCTTCAGCCATAGCTTCTACGAGCCTTGCGCTCCTCAGCTTTGCACGACGTAGCGACGGATGTGGATTTTCCCTGTTTACCTCAGCCTCACAAGTTAATTTCGGTAGCTGTGCTTTCCTTTATTCTTCCCGAGGTTTAAAACTCCGCCGGCAGCTTCGTGCGCATTCTTTCCCTTATTAGTTCTGTTCCCAGGCTGACATTTTTGTCTCTGCTATAATTTTCATTTAAGCTAACAACTTACTTTCTGGGCTGCTCATTTGAGTCAATAGTCATGAGGGTTTGCCGAGAACGCTAGCCAGGAGGCAATTTCTTGATGTTGTTTTGTCACTGCCGTTGTTTCAGAAACTGAATATAATAATAATTAGAAACAGTGAGTCAGTGCGGGTGCTTTCGTGGTCAGATATCGTTTCTTTCATGTTAACACGAAACCACACAACGACTGTTATGGTGTATCGACATATTCTGTGGGTTGTATCCTGCGCCGATTCGCAGGTCATGTTATTTCGTTTACTTAACTTCTGTTGTGCAGACTGAAAATTGGTGAAGAATTTGACCTTTATAGCTACATAAGCATTTCACAAGGACGCTTAGAAATCCTTCCTACTTCTGTTCTAATTACTTCGCTTATTAAATGTTTGTATTCAGGCTTGTAACCTGACTCAGTAAAATAATGCCGTGTGTCTTTTCTTCCCATCCACAATTTGGCACAGCAAATGGGCAGATCAGAGTGCAGCAGTAAAATCTTGGGTCACACACAGCACTCATCCGCCTCTGTGCAGACCGACGACTGCATGTGAATACAGTATTCAGTAAGTGCATGAGGAAATATTTTCATTAGGCTTTTTTTTGAGAGTCACAATGGAGTACAGCCGGTTTTTCTTTTTATTTTTCCTTAAGAAATAAGACTGCCACATCCATATGTGATATTAAAAAGCTGCTACCCCCGTATCTTTTGCTTCTGTAGTCAATGCTGAGATCAGAGCCAAGGGCACAGCCTAGGCATTTGCATGTCAAGATGAAAATAATCCATTCTGATCCTCTATAGAAAATGTGGTAATAGTGGAAGAAGCTCAGAAAACATTACCCGTCTCTCTGTGCCATGGGAGTCTTGAGGGAATAGCATTCCAGAGAGGGGTGTGATGTTGCAGTGCAGCACTGCCTGAAATGCTGGGAAGAGCACAAAGAGGAATTCAGACACAACAGAAGTTATCCTGACAAAAATTGCATCTATGTTGATGGGGGGGGGGGCGGGAAGAAAAAGATAAGAAGACAGAAAAAGAGCTGCTGAAATAAAGCCTGGCTTCATCCCATCTAGCGGTAGCACTTAACTAAGATGTCTAAACTCAGCATGTTTGAGATGTCTAAACTAGGCGTGTTTTGACCATAGCTACTCAGCTGGGAGTGAGAGGATCCTGAGGTATTTATTAACAGTAGGTGGGCTGAGTTAAAACCAAGATGGATTGGGCAGGTACTGAAAAGATCAATTTATATGTAGATTTGCAGCCAGGTATGCGCTATTCTGTCTGGCTATCCGACCTGTGTTTTTAAAAAGTGTTACTTAGCTGGGGCTGACCTGGCTGGAGAACGTGCTGCTCAAGGCAAGCTGTGTGTCCCCATGCACTATAATACTCTTTTTTGCTCTGGAGACAAAGGCATTTCTGCCTTCAGAAAGTCTTCAGACCTTGGGGAGGACCACGTTCCCCACTGAAGTCCTGCAGAGCTCCCGCTTTCCAGAGTGGAGCGGCACAGCCAGATTGGATATTATGAAAAATTTCTTTACTGAAAGGGTTGTGAAGCATTGAACCAGGCTGCCCTGGGAGGTGGTGGAGTCCCCATCCCTGGAAGCGTTCAAAAACCACGTAGAGGTGGCACTTCGGGACATGTTTCAGCATGCATGAAGGAGTGGGTTGATGATTAGACTTGATGATCTTAGAGGTCTTTTCCAAACATAATGATTATGATTCTGTGACAGGCAGGGCTTACCCCAGGAGCTGCTCTGGGCAGAGGGTTGTGGAGAGCGCCAGGTTCCTTGTCTTCATCTACACCCTCATCTGTGGATATCCTTTTCCCTCTTCAGAAATGGAAGAGTAACTTCACCTTTAACTGCAGAAGCTTTACTGCAGCCTTTGGCTGAGCCAGGGTGAAAGGACAGGCACAATTTGAACCTGCACTGCCGTCCTGAGCCGGTGCCCCTCAGGGCTCTCCTCAAGACCCAACACCAACCCTAGACTTTGGTTTTCAGAGCCACAGGCATTAACTGATGTTGACTTAAAACTCCTTGTAAGTAATGGGTACAGGTTGTAAAGTTCGAACGTATACAAAGACCAAACTACAGGAACGCCGAAAGTAAAGCAGCAAAAAGAGAAACAGTGTTGACATAGCTCCAAGCCTCATTTTGTGCTGCCTTGTGTCTCCTCAGACCACAGAATCATAGAATCATAGAATCATGGAATCATAGAATGATTTGGGTTGGAAGGAACCTTCAGAGGCCTTCTAGTTCCAACCCCCCCTGCAGTGAGCAGGGACATCTGCAGCTCGATCAGGGTGCTTAGAGCCCCGTCCAACCTGACCTGGAAAGTTTCCAGGGATGGGTCACCGATCACCTCTCTGGGCAACCCGTTCCAGTTTTTCACCACCCTCACTGTAAAAAAAATTATTCCTTACATCCAGTCCGTATCTACCCTCCCTTAGTTTAAAACCGTCACTCCTTGAGCCTTTCCAGCTGAGGCCCCGCTATGCTTGAACATCTGCAAACGTCAACAATTCCGATTTTAAACTTGGCCTTTAGAGTATCTATAAAGCACTGGAGGAAATGCTCCCACACAGCTCACTCCCACACAAACATTCAGCATTCAATGCAGTGTGCTCCTTCCTCTTTTTCAGGTCCTGAGGAAATAAAAAGTCCCACTGGACCAAAAAGAAAGAAAAAGGAAGAGGAGGCCTGGAATTGGAAAAAGCAAGTAAATATGAAATAAAAATTGTGGAAGACAGTGTGCCAGACATCCACAGGTTTAGCAAGAAAACTATTACAGATCTATTTAAAAACTGAAAAGTATTTGTGTGCATTAATGGGGTAACAATGCAAATGGACAGATATTGGGATTTATGGTTTTTCTTACTCTTTCGTTGTGACCCCTTCTATTTCAAATGTGCGCATTATTTACTGCTAGGGCCTTCAAAGCAAGCATGCCCAATCTGTAGGTCTGAAATATGGGAGCCAGAAAAATTGCTCTCAGTCTCTCTTTTTGCCTCTGTTAATCCTCAAGGATTTCTCCTACTGAGCTCTCATTTCTTCTCTTACTCTTCTTCAGAGCAGAACTGCTCCCACGCTCTTATTCCTCAGCTCACCTGAGAATTATCCAGGGTCCTAAGTGTTAAGATTGAGATCTTTTCTGCAGCAAAATCCTATTTAAATCTCCTGGATATTTGGTAGGAGGCAAAGACTCAAAATCTGCAAAAATAATATGTGCTAAAATTTGCGGAAGGAATAAAATTAATGCATATGCCATGGCGCTACCCTGTACTACTTCCCATCTGGGAGGAAAGAAATAGGCATTTCAGCTTAATAATATGCATGGTTCTCCCATTAGATTCCAGAATCTCTTAATGTAGATACACATCATTTTCTGGATATCAACAAACCACTTGAAGTATTATTTATACTCAAGGCTAGAATGATTGCCATGAGAATAATTGTGTAAAGGCTGGAATAGGAAAACAAAATTAACATTGCTGAATGGTATTCAGGCCTCAGTGATTTGGCAAACTTAGCAAAGATCACATGTCAGTTAAATGACAGATATGAGCCGTTGCAAAAAATATAGTGGTATTTCTTGCAAATATCTGATAGAGTAAAGGTTAATGTTATTAACATTCTGCTTGGTATGTAGTTGGTGTGAATGCAATATGTTCTTTATGATTTCTGTTTTCAAATATCAATGATACTTGATTTTTTTATTAACAGTGTGTAAGGATGTATTGGGTTTTTTTCTTTGTAAAAATAATTAAAGCTGTTAAGCTTGGAAGAAAAAGATCTAAATAGATTAAATCCCAACCTACACAACTGAGCCTACAAAACTAATCCTTCCATCAGTCACTGCAGTATTTCCTTCTCCTTGGTTAAATTCAAATTCATTTTGTATTTTTCTTTACTTTCTTTTCTTTTAGTTTAAGAGCTGCTTTTTCCCAGTTGGCCTCTCCCCAGCTTCATTGGGATGTCTGATGCTTTAGATCACTCTTTGTGCCCTGAACCAGCACAAATCTTGTGAAACCAGCAAATATTCCAGAAAAAGAAGCAGCACGTACCGTCCTCCCAGTGCTCCCGGTTCGTGGGCTGATTTATCCTGCTCTTCCTAAGGCTGCCATGCAGACTGCTTTAATTCACAAAATGGCACTAGTGTGACTGTAAGAAATTCATGTGCAAGTGACATGGACGTGGTAGCCTCTCTGATGTTGGTCGTGAGGGTTAGCCAGTCTTTTGCCCATCTTTCAGACAAAGGCCCTCAGCCTCCCTTATCAGTTCCCAGTAGCTTGAGCTCTGCACCCTGCTTTTCGTTTGCTTTCCTGCCTTTCTTCCCCCCAGTCTCAGTTTCACAGGTGCTGGTTTCTTCTCACATCCCCAGCAGGGAACTGCAAAGGGTGCTGTAATTTCCACGAGTGCTGATGACTCCAATATGAGAGTATCTCTGGTTACTCATGCAGAGTTTAAGTAACTCAAGTAAAAATGTCTTGCCTGGTTTCCAGGTATGCTAGAGCTGTGCCTCTGTGACAAGAGGTGGTGAGCTGGGAACGTCCTTTGCAAAGCCCTCTGCGCAGTGAGGAGGAGGGAGATGGCCACTGAGAAGACAGTGTCCACCGCCCAAGCTGTGATGAATCAACCCCCAGAGAAAATTTAGGAACAATAGGGAAAATTACCTTGCAAAATTTGTGCTACGCCAACAACTAGTGAGTTGCAAATTAATGTCAGGACAGGGGAAGGATGCTGGAAAGGCCAACACTCCACATCCTCTACCCAAATACCTCAAAACCGCTGCTGTCTCAACGCGGCTCGAGGCGTCTCCTTGGATGGTGATCCCAACCTATGGAACACAAGCACGCTGGAGGCTGTTCCGGCGTGCTCGGGGACGTCAGGGGACACAACACAGTCAGACGTGGTGACAGCTGAGCAGGCTTTTCCACGTCCTTTCGTGCTGCACACCTTCGCCTGACAACGAGCAACGCTCAGCCTGTTGATCCGCAACGAGCGCCTTCCACCCTTCGTGTTTAACCGCGTTGCGCCGGGTCTCATTTCCCACCATTTCCATGAAAGACGGGCGCGTGGCCTAAAGGTAAGCGAATTTTCCACCCGAACTATTCGTTCAGTTTTTGACCTGCTGCCTCCTCCATTCTGACCAATCCCTTAATCCACCTCACTTTAAAACTGCGCGGGCTTTGATTTTACCCCTTGCTCACCCTTTAAATCTCATTTCTTATCCCCTGACTCAATTAACACAGCTTAGTTAAAAATTGTTACAAACATCTTTTTTGGGATTATCCTCTTAATCATAATTTTTAAATGAACGGAATATTCAATAATCTGTACTCATGATGTAATCAGAAATCTAAAAAATCCTATGAAAGCTATTTAATAATATTCTAAACTACTCAGCATTTAGTTAAGGTTATTAGAAGATTAGAAGTGAGATAGAAAGATGAATAAGGAATAAATCTGAAGTCTGTAGCTATTGTTTCTAAAATGAATGACCACATTAAGGTCTTCCAAAAACTGAAGTGGTAATAGATCTTTTCTCCCACAAGATCCTGCTTTAGAAACATGCTTTTGTGTTTGGGAGGGGAAAGGGAGGGGATTAAAGTCTTTGAAATCATTCTATAAATAATGTGAACCCACTGAGTATCAGCCTGTCCCTTCACCAGAGCCAAAATAAGCACCCGAACACCACGATCCCCTCCCTAAGCAGAAGAAAAAAAACCCTCTCCTCACTACAAAACAGAGAGCTGTGCCGAGGCTGTTGCACAGAACCCAGTGTGGGAAAAAGCACTGGAGAACGACGTGTACCTCGTCCCTCGGACCTGGGGGTACATCGTGTACCCCGCGCAGGAGCTGGCCCTGGGGCTGGGACCCCCGCACCCAGAGACCACCGCGCTCCAGAAAGCCAAGCCCGCAGTCCCAGCTACGTCTGACGTGCAGGCGCGAGGCATAAATGCTGTTTATAGTGGCTTTCACCTCGGACACTCGTAGAGATTTGGAGCAGCCTCAGGAAGGTCTTTTTCTTTTCTTTTTTATTTTTTTTAAATTTAGTTTCCCCGTAGCCATTCGAAGGTGAAATGCACCTCGCACTAAACCCGTTCTAGAGGGATTTGGGATCTGATTGTGCATTTGTTCTACAAATAACTCCCACCCCAGTCTGCCAGTCACTCTCCCTGCATAATTTCCACAAAAGCCTGGGGGAGTTTTTCATGCAAGAGGACTTGAGGGTCAAGCACACTTTAGAAGAGATTCATTTTACCTTTTTTTTTTTTCCCCCCCCCAAAGTAAACTTAAACAGCTTTAAAACTGTTCGGCCTTCCCAGGCTGAGATCAGAGCCAGGCACAAAAGGGCAAATTCCAGCCCAGGGTTTAGGTGTCCGAGGCTCGTTTTCAGCTTGGAAAAGGACCGCTCACTGCTCTTAGCCCCAGCGCCAAATTTTCGCCAAGGTCAGCGTGCGCAGACTGAGGGTGTGAGGCTCTTAAAATCATTTCAGCAAAAAGTCGAATCCTCAAAAGCTGTGTCATCACAGCAGACTGCACTCCGAGAACAGCAGAAGGGAATCGCGCTGCACGCTGTTAAAATGTTAGCAACCACATTTCATTTTTGAAAAGGCAATTTATTTGTCCTGAAATAAAGAGTTGATTATATCTCTTATTACTGTTACAAGAACCTGATATATCACAAAGTGGAAGAGTTACAACATGTACCAACTCTCAACCAGGAAAAATGAACCTGATTCATAATTCACTCTGAGAATGTCTAGTTAGTCAATCAAGTGATTTGTAATCATAAAGGCTGCCAGGAATTGAATGAATAATGGACCGTACTAAAATCCTCGGATTTTCTAGTATTCTTATTTCATTATGTGACTTTTATTGCTATTTCTGATAGTTGTCTCTCTTTCAGCAGAACAAATTAAACTCTTCATATTTACTGGAAGGAATATATTTGACTGTTTAATGCGCATAATGAATACACAAATGGAGTGACCACCCTACCTAACGACTGAATGCGAGGTTTTTCTCCACAGAAGCTAAACCTTTAGGAGGTGAAGCTTGGGTAGAAACAGTCTTTCCCTCTCCCCCCCTGCCCCCATCTCTGTTTTTCCTCTTGAAAGGATTTTTGGGGTAATCAATCCTACCATACATCATATTGTTACACTACATTTTCTCGAGTTGTTTTATAACTATGGAAATGACATAATTCATATAGCGTGGCATCTGTTAAAGTGCAACTGCTTTACCCTCTTTCTGCAGCTGAGAAGCGTCTTTACACTGTATGGTTATCTAATAAGATGTGACCTCCAGCTCTGTATTCTTACCAGTAATCATCGGGCAGAGTCACATAGATAGTTCTAGACAGAGCTGGAAACAAGAAACAGCCACCCTAAACACTAAATCAGGCAGAAGCTGTAGCTTAATATGTGTTAATTACATTCATAAGTGCAGGTTTCTAATGCTTAGTTCCTTTTTCCAGACTTTCACAGCAAAACAAAACTTTTAAACTACACAGCTAACTTTACACAGAAGGTCCCTTACTTGCGGATTTCTGTCGCATTGAAATTTTAACTCACTGTTTGCTATGTTACTTTATTGTTGTCTCATGCATTTCTAAATACACGTTTCCAATATCCTGACAACCGAATCAGACAATGTTGTGATTTTCAAATGATCGACGCACCCACGCTGTGAGCTGCTTTATTCTCAGCATTTCCCCCTACCTACAGAGCAGGTCCATCGACAGATTTCTGCCTCTTCATCTCACTTACATTTATACTGGTGCAATTTTATTTTACATGGGGGGGGGGAGGGCGGGAGGCGGGGGACTATATATGACAAAGAAAGACGTGTTAAGCAATAAAATTAAATCTGTCATATATTTTGGTGATATTTTAACCAGAACAGTTTCAAAGGCTTAACTGGCCCTTTATTTGAAACCCATATATGAGGTTTAGACTTTCCCATTAAAACCAAAGGCTATTTCTTCATCAAAAAAGTGCACGGGACATGGGCACTGCTTCACCTAGCAGTGAAGCACAACGTGTCCAGAACCAGAATGTGGCACCGGGAAAACAGTTACTTCAGGAAGCTTAGGATCAAGCCTGCAAATAATCCTGAATTTAGAATACCGGGATGTAGTTAGGCGAACTGGAATATAGCCAGGACGCTGCTCCCACGGTTACAGGCGCTCTCATGCTGCTCTGTAACGATCGCAAGGGATCACCGCCTGCATTTTACACCTTCTCGAAAGCTGTTGTCGTTTCGAAGGGACAACGTCAAATCAGACGCAAACTGCGGGTGAACTATAGCCAGTTCCAAAACCCATGCCTTGGGACGTTTTTTTGTTTCCAGTAAAAGCACGGCGTTCTGAACTTCACTCTGTTGAAATGCTCGTAGCCCAGACAGGGTGCCATCGTGTCAGTGAATGAGAAAGGAAATTTGAAAACTGAAATGGGAAAATTGACGAGGTAATTTTATCTCTGTTAACAAAGCTGAGAAAAATGACTAAAAGCATAATAAAATGCTGAAGTACTTTCGTCTTTACTATTCAAAGGCTAGTGAAAACCCCTAAAACATTAGTCTGAATATAAAACACAGCGTTGAAAGAGAAATATGACAGTTAATTTTACGGCCATTCCTGCCTGCCAACGTCATTTCAAAAAATGGTTTAGAACACATGAAGAACACAATACACAAGGTCAAAACATATTGTGCTAGTCCAGTGTGCCATGCAGACTGGATGTTCAACCAGTGCTTTTCCCAACCAAAGTCACTGTCCATGCTTCTAGCTGACGGGGAACAATGACAGCTGCTCAGCAAAGTTCACTTCGAGCTCTCTAGAAAAGGATGTCCAACAGGGATCGTTATACAGTCGCTGGGTCACGCACATATATTACGGCTGTTGCGTTAAAAATCGGTGGATTTGGGGACGAGAGCACCGTAATTCCCTTCCACAGCTGCGATCTCCAGCCGCACTCCTATCTGGTTTACCAGTGATGGTCTTCTTGGTATGCCGGAATATAGCAAAGCCGAAAAGCTGCTTAGAGCCAGAACCATATTTCTTTAGTGCTGTTTAACACAGAGTAAATCGAAAGAAATGACTGGTGCAGCTAGCTTTAACACCTATGCAAAGCCCTGGAACTATGTAGGATCCCACCATTTTTGATAGATTACCTGTGATCGTAGTAACGAGGCACTAGCACAGCAAGCCACGTACTTTTAACTTTTTACTCACTTAAGAAAAATGAAGTATCAATACAGCGATGGCTGTAAAACCTGATGCAAGAAACCCCTGCTCACTCATTCGGTGTTTTCATTCATGCATCTGTGGACAAGCATGAATTTGTTATTCATTAAACATGGAGTTCTAACTAAACAAATAGATTTAATTATGCTACGCTTTCCATGTTTTTCCAAACTACAGAACTTTGATCTTCGATACAGCAACACATACAGCAGGGAGGTGAATTTTACCGCTGCTGATATAAAAGCCCCATCATAGCAGAGGTTAATGGGTGGGCAAGGGACCATACTTCCTTTCCAAATACTGTTCAGAAGTGCGTGAGTGTTAACCGCTTGAATGCCGCTTCATACGTTAAGCAAGTTCGAATGTGTAGGTGAATTAAAAACAAATAAAATCCTGGGAAAGCAGCGATTAACTCTCAGCAGACTTCCCAGATGTGCGACACACCGATTGCTGCTTATCCTTGTCTGCCTCGATGGAAAAAAAAATCAAATTATTAGCCTGGAGAACACGTTCCAGAGAAGTGGTGGAGCCCAGTATTTGGGTACTTTGGTGCACTAATTTTTTTCTAACCCTTCATCTGGCCCCTGGAGCTAAATGACCTAGAGCAACAGGACCGATGCCCCCCAGGTCCTCGCCTCCAGCTTTCACATATCCAGCAGCTCCCTGCCTACCCACACACACAGCTACGAGCGCATGGCCCTCAGCAAAGGGAAAACGCTACTCCCTGCTGCTGAGCGCACCAAAAATAAACCGTGTCAGAGGTCTGACTGAATGTTTACCTTTTCAGTCAGGATCTTCCCTTTAATGCTATCCAGAAGTTGGGTTCAGGGACTAGCAATTGTCTTCTACAAAATATGTAAAGAGACAGATCGAGGCTTAGCAAGGCACAAACCGCCGTGGTGCCCGTCGGAGGAGGCTGCTTTGTTTCTCTTCGTTCCCGTGGGTTTGTTTTTCCCCGTACCTGTCGATTCAGGCTGACCAAAGCCAATATTTGCATCTTCCAGAACTGCAGGGTTTCAGTGCTGCAGCAGCTGAGAGAGATGTCCAAGACCCTCACTATTTGTCAGCAAGAATTGTTAAACGCAGTCAAAAATACTTTATTTTAACCTGAGTGAAAGGTTTTCTTTTAAAAGAGCTTCTCTCGCCTCTAATTCCCCTCATTAGTAAGAACTTGAAGGGATGGGTAATATTTCAGGACTGCTCTAACAGAGCGTTTTCATGCTATCCTGTTTAAAGAGATGATGAAATTGATATATTCCTCTGAAACACTCTTCTGCGAAGTCGGCATTCTCTTTGGAGACTGTCCTGTAGGACAGTTTTTGGCCAGTCCACAGCGCAGTCAGTTACCGGTGCACTGTCTCTCTGCACATGCCACAGCTCCTTCTGCTGCATCTTTCAGCTCTGGGTGACGGATTTTGAGAATCAGGCAGCTCCAGCACGAGCTGCTGGGTCAAGTAACTACTGCCAGAAAAGCGCTTTGGATAAAAACCTCGATCCTGCGAAGCGCAGAGCTCGCCACTGCACCGAGCAGCATTCGTGCCTGCGGCCCTTGCGCAAGTGCCACTCGCCTGCCCGGCCCCTTGGCCTCGCGGCAACGGTCATCTCTGCTGCCAGGGTTTCATGTTCATCCTGGTGTCTGACCTCTACCCCTTTTAAGCTGAGCCTGGATCGAGGGGTCTGGGATGCGCAGCTCTGTTCTGTGTGCTGGCAAGGGCTGGGTATGACCATCTGTAGCGGACAGGTTTGTCTGCAAGCATATCTCAGGTAGCTCATCTTCTCAGCACATGCCCCAGTCACAGCAGACCCAGCTAAAAAGGCACTGGGGTCACCTCTTCGAGTGTTTGGTCTGCATCTGACTACATTCAGAAGTCACCTAGCCCTGGCTGAAGGCTCTGTGTGGGCCACCACGGGCCACGCTGATGGTCAATGTCCCCATTAGGGCACCCTGCAAGGCACGCGGGCTCCCACCGACCTTGTTCTGTGGGACGTACCTCTCTCCTTTCTTCCTACAGGGTGCTTGGGAGCCCACAGCACAGTTGTTTCTCCTACCATCAAGGGCTGCAAAAGTTCAATATTTGACATCCAAATATTTGTGCGGATCGGACTCCCAGAAACCGCTAATGAATAATATACAGGCTTAAACAATAAGCATTTATTTTCATTTATATAACTAAAATAAGTCTGTTTTCAGAAATGCTCTGAACCTGCTGTTACATCTGTGGAATTCCTGTGTTGTGAGAAGAGTTAGACTAACACCAAAATAGGGCGTGACCAAAGTCAAGCCCAGCGTTTGTACCTGATCCAGCAAACCCAAGGAAGCAATCAACCTGTGTTTTCATAGCATGAAGTTTTCACATTTTAACGGGAAGAAAGTCTGACAAACATATTATCCACCCCACTTTCTTCTTTTTACTTAGAGAGGAGGGTAAGGAAGAGAAGTTTTGGAGAGGATCCTCTTCCAAATGAGCTAAGTGGGAATGGAGACGCTAACGAACAGCCAGTGAGAATCCCACCAGGACCCACCGGTCTCATGGGGGCAGAGTCTAAGCAACGCTCTGCTGTGTCCAGACCCAGCGCTGGCACAGGTCTGCATTTTGCCCATCGATGAGCTGCTCGCAGGGTCACAGCTGGAAATCGCGTGTGGTCCGCGTGCGGCAGAACCTCGGGGTGAAGCACGCAGATTTCAGCTCGCCTGCACCGCGGACGCCAGAAAAGGGAACCGAGTTTTTTAAAAGTGTGTCTTAGCAAAAGCACAAATGGCTTTTTCCAGCTCCGTTCTGTTTTGCTCCCTGGTGGGCAGCGCTTCTTCACACAAACTTCTCCCGATCGATCGAGTGACAGCCCTAATGTATAGTTAGTGTATGTGCAAGGGTCATACAGCTGTCCCTTCAGTAGACATTAATCCTACATCCAGAACTATGCGAGAGGTTAATGTTTGCTAATCTAACAGACTCTTTTTCTCTCCAGTCCTGCAGGGATGAAAGGATGTGAGCTTCACTTAAGCTTTTTAAGTTGAGTCTGTGATGGATTCTGCCTGGCTTACTGCAAACGGGAGGGATGGGGGTGGAAAGCTCTCTCCGCTCCTAACTCAGACTTTCCAGGCAAATAATATTGCTGCTATTATTTACCAAAATCAAAACCTTCCTCAGTGCCTAGCAAAGGAGCAGAAGGGTTCTCCTATGTGAGCTGGAAAGGATCAGCAGGGAGGAAGGGGCAGAGGGGACGGGAGAATTCGCTCCCAAGCAAGACGAGTCCCCGCGTTCTGAGCCAAGCCTCCCCGGGGCTTGGCTATCCGAGCACGAAAAACGTGAACTGCTGCGTTTCGTGCCTTTCTTTTCAAAGTTTCTCGGCAGTGAAAACCCATTGGGAGTGGGAACGCCGGGCAAAGCGAGTCCGTGGTATGCCAGCAAAGGGGTGGGGGTCCCCGTCAGGCTGGAGCAGCCTTAGAAGGGAAGCTCGCGGCATTCCCCGGGACACACCAGCGTTCTCCACGCTGCTGTGCCCGGAGGCAGACACCCTTGTCTTTCTGCAGGCTAACCCACGCCGCAGGGTTTCCCCAGACAATGTAGGGATTTCTGGGGATTCCCAGGGGCAAACACGTAGCCCTCTTCACGACTGCTATAACGGTTCCTGCACAAACTGCGTTAGGTGGAGAAGGGAAAAGTCAGACTCTACGCACCACAGAGGGATCTCGCGCAAGTAAGTACAAGAACATCGCTCAGGCAGGGCAAGGCATGTTTTCTGGCATGGTATCAAGGAAATCACGCTGTGACCCAAGTACTGGTATTTGGACTCAACCTGAAATTACAGTAAATTAAAATAGGAAGTAGCAGGCTAACATACTCCTG
>Ga0065711_1006112_pt1 | contig 31733 bp, 49 predicted proteins | sample Hoacrofraction12_FD_59098 | JGI IMG/M metagenome (GOLD analysis project Ga0065711, IMG submission 59098) | Hoatzin crop microbial communities from Cojedes, Venezuela - Epithelial fraction 12 v2 (version 2) | ecosystem: Host-associated > Birds > Digestive system > Esophagus > Crop | place... | reverse complement strand
GGGTCTGGAATATCTCCAGAGAAGGAGACTCCACAGCCTCCCTGGGCAGCCTGGGCCAGTGCTCCGTCACCCTCAGAGGGAAGAAGTTCTTCCTCATGTTCAGACAGAACCCCCTCCGTGGGGCAGTGGCTTTTGATGGGCGCTTGCTGTGCCTTTGTGGGCACGTTGTGTCTCTGCTCGGCAAGACGGCTGCCGACACACAAAGGAGCTCTGAAGTGGGGGCAGCGGACGCCTTGCGCTCCTCTGGCTCCCACCGTGCGCATGGTTCACATTAATTAAGAATGCGATTAGCTGCTTGCAGACGGCTCTGCAGCTGGGAAGTCCTGGAGAGATCTGCCCTAATTCTGCTGTCCCCTGTGGGGAGGGTTTCCACGGATGCTGCATCGGCTCGTTCAGTGGTTGCAGCAAATGAAACCGCTGTCCAGAGGGAATCTGTGCCACCAGCGCCCATCAGCAGCGGCGTGCTGGAGGCCCGTGAGGCTGGGCTGGGCTGGCACGGCAGGGCAAGGCTGTGGCACCATCAGGCAGTGCCACAGCCTGCGTGGCTGCAGGGCAGCTGTCCCAGCGGCAGAGTGTCCCTCTGACCCCTCGCCGGCAGCCCCAGCTCCGGCAGTGGGCAGGGGCCGGGAGCGGGCTCTGGGTGCAGGAGCTGCAGCAGGGAAAGGCCAGCAGCTTCTGGGTGCCCCGGCTGACAGCCGTGTCAAGAGGCTGGCGTGAGCAGGCAGGTTTGTCACGCAGGATGAAGCCAGTGCTTCATGCTTTCCAGGGCAGAATGGGAAGACTGCCGTGCATTTATTGTCAGCTCACATGCAGTTTAACCTACTTTAACTCCAGAACTGAGGAGACAGAAAGCCCTTCCCTGGGAAAAGACAGTGCCCTTCGCCCTTGGTGGCTGGCAGAGTAAATCCCTGCATAGGCTGGACAGCAGGCGGCACCTGGGGCGAGGGCAGCATGCTGCCAGCTCCAGGCAGCTCAGCATGAATGTTCTGCTCTGCCCGGCCCACCACCGTTCCTCCGTCCCACCTACCAGAGTTGGGGTCATGAGACAGCAGCTTCGTGTCAGCTGGAGAGTCACCCCGTAGACGTCCACGATTCTCTCAGCTTTCATCTGGTGCAACAGGCAATCCAAGGAGATCAGTGTCCCCATTTGGCTCATGCCACCACTGCAAGGGACAAGGGAGGGTCACTGATGCCAGGCCAGGCTGAACTGAACCTCTTTGGAAGTGGGTACCAGCCCAAGAAGTCAGAAACCCCATGAGAAAACATGCAGCAACTGAGTAGGGTGGGGATAGAGGAGTGAGCACTGGTCTAGGTGGTAGGGAGGCCTGTGCTGACCAGGGGGATGGGACCCCAAAGTGCCTGTTGAAGGAGACTGGAGATCCAACCCACCCTGCCCTGCCAAGCTCTGCATCCCTCACCCAAGCCAGCTCTGCCGCTGTGCCAGCTGTTGGCTCTTGTGGGACTGTCAGCTCTCCCTGGCTACAAGCAGATGAGGACATCAGGGCTGCTGTCATGTCCTAGCAGTCAGCCCAGGGATGGCCTCGGCACCTCAGCCTGGGAATGCCTGCTCCGTCGACACTTGCCCGTGGCCCAGTCCTATTTGCCCTCCCTTCTCCCATGCTCTTGGCAGAGCACTGCTTCATCTGACCTCCCAAGCTCAGAGCTTCTCTGGCTCCCATGGACCTATTCTCAACATGCCCCCAAACCTCGAGGTCCTCGGTGGAGGGCGCAGGCTTGCTGGAGGCCATGCCAAGGCACTGGTGGGTATCAGCTCTGGGAGGCTGCCCACAGACAGAGCAGTAACGTGATGTACCTGCAGTGCAGAAGCAGAGGACCGGCTCTCTTTCGGTGGGGCATGCATCGTCTGACAGCAGTGAGGAGCTCCACCAGGTCCTGGACATCTGGCTGCTTCTTGCTGCTCCAGAGCTTGTATAGGAACCGTTGTACCTGCCTCTCCTTTGCTTTCTTCTCCTGGAGAGACACAAAGAGTTGGCACGGCTGTTGGGGAAGGATGGGTGAGTTTGGGTGCAGAGGGGTCCCAGCTCTCCAATCCTTAGGCTGTCACATACTTTCCTGAGCTAACTGCTAACATCTGTAAAGCTGTCCAGGCAGTCTCTGCTGGGGCATTGCCCACCATCTGTCCAGTGGGTATGGTGCCCGTGGCAACCTGCTCTCCTCGCCCACGGCATCCCGACCTGCCCTTTGAGAGGGAGACTGAGAACTGTGTGGGCTTTTCCAAAAAGGGTCAGAAAGACCTATCAGCAAGGGGTGGGGGAAGCCTCTAAGCCTCTGCCATGCATCTCCTGTGTCCATTCAGCAGATGTTCTTCTGGATGTTGCAGTCTAGATTCCCTCCTGCATCTGTGGACTGCTCTAGCAGCTCAGACAAGTCTCCACGGACCTTTCAGCCCTTGCCCCTACAGACCTGTTTGCTAGCAGTGAAGAACATCCCAGGCAGTGGGAGCCAGTCCAGCCCCACCAACACGTACGTGCTTCATTTTGAGCTGGATACACCTCCATCCAGAGACAAGCTTCTCTGTGCCACACTGGATGGTCAGCATCTTTGTGCAGAGACAGTCTCCTTCCAGGGGCCAGCATGCCTCACTTGGGACCTGTGCACAACAGAAAGCCTGGTTTCATGTTGACAGTTTCCATATTTCAGAACAGTCACCATCACAGGGGACTGTGATGGGGTTGGACCAAGGGCACCCCCAATATCACTCCATGCGAGTTCACCCCCTAACTAAACGCTGTGGGACTTTTGGAAAGAACTGCAGACTGTAGCCAGACTCCCTGTTAACAGAGAGCTTGCTAGGCAGTGGGAATCTGCTCAGCACATGTTCTCCACCTCGGACGGACTGAGGCCAGAGCTGCTGTCCTTGGGTGCCATGGAGATGCAGCTTGAAGAGTACCAGCTGAGCCCACAGCCGTGGACCACATGGTGGGCAGACAGAACCTGTCTCCCATGACAAGCTGTGGAAACAGGCTGACACAGGAAAGGTTCAGCTTTAGCCAAGCTGGATCTGCATGCAAGGCTCAGGAGCCAGTGATGAGAGTTCATATTTTGGAGCTACGCTAGTTTCCAGCTCCATTGAACAGATTCCTGCTCTGCCATGGCACAGGCGGGCACGGCGCCTTACCTCACCCTGCTCCTGCCATGGGAGAAGTGTTAGGATGGTGTGAACGTCCTGTTCCCACACCAGGGTCCAGAAGTCCTCCATGGTCAACTTGTCAGGCCCCTGGACAGCCAGATACTCCCTGCTGGAGCTGCAGCCCTGGGTGGGGAATGAGAATGCCACTCTTGTCCACACAGGATCACTGCGGCAGTGACCAGTGCAGTAACCTGGCAGCAGGGAGCAGGGGCATGGTGAGGAAGGGGATCATCACCTGCAGCCTGTGGGACCCAGGCGCAGGGGTGGGCATTGCTCCTGGGGGTACGACTCACCGGGACACGCCACACCTGTAGGAGACCTGAGAAGGGGCCCTGTTCCAGCAGGGAAAACTTCACTCTAGAGCGATCATCTGCAAAACACATGGGACATGGAGGGTTCCAGGGCAGCCTTGTGTTCACACAGCTCCTGCAGACCAGCTACCAGACTCTGCACAGCCACCCAAAATCCAGCCCCCCATTCACCCTATCTCTGCAAAGGCGCTCCCCCTTGCTGTGCTCTTGTCATTGGTTTCCAAAAGACAGGTCTCTGTCCCAGCCTCCTGCCCAAAGCAGGTATGTGTAATGCAGGTTGCTCAGTGTCTTGGTCAGTGGATATCTGCATATCTCCATGGATGAAGAGCCTGCAGATGTTCTTGGCCTCTGTTCCAGGGTTTGGCCACCTTCATGGGAATTCTTTTTTGCTTATACTGAGTTGCACTACTCTTCCAAATCATCCCCATTGCCTCTTGTCCCCCCATGGTGCCCCTCTGAGAAGACTCTACATTTTCTCTGTGCCCTCCCAGCAGGTAGTTGAAGGTAGCAATAAGATCTCCCCTTTGCCTTCTCTCCTCCAGGCTAAACAAACCCACCCATTTTAGTCCCATACACCAGGTGCTTCACCCCCAAAACACCTTGGTAGCATTCTGGTGGACTCACTGCAGTGTGTCAAAATATTTTCTTGTACTGTGGAGCACCTGGTCCAGCCTGGCTCCCCGCAGGTACAGGAAGGAAGAGGATGCAAGGTGTCACAGCACTTACATGGCAGGATGCTGGAAGAGGGCAGTGTCTGCTGGTTGCCTGAAGATGGTGTTGCAGAGCTGGCTTCTTCCTTGACAACCTCAAGGAGGGTCTGCCAAAGTGAAAGAGAGTGAAGGGTCAGCAGGAGGAGGAACTGGGGGCTCCTTAGGATGCCTGGCCACGGCAGAGGGGTGGTTATGGCTGCACATGCAGAAGCCTTAGCAGGGGTGCTCATGTGACCACCTCTGGGGGTGGGCTGCCAGGTCTGCTCCGCGCTGTCAGGAGATGGCAGCATCTCTCTCTAGTCCCTACCCTGCATGCGGTCTGAGAAGAAGGGTTCACAGACAGACCCTGATCAGTGCAGGATTCATGAAGGAGCAACGTGCTGTGCCATGGAGAAGGGACACTGCCAGGACAGCCAGACACATTGAAACTGGGGCATGGGACCCACTCAGGAGGCACTTCTTGGGTATCACCCAGCCTGACCGGGTGCAATCGTTTCCCAGGTCCCCCCAGTGCATATGGCCATGGCAGCACTCCCTGCACCCTGCCCAGGACAGCTCTTACCTCGTACTCCCTCAGGAAGCCCACATGAGACTTGGCAGCCTTCTGGGCGTAGTGCTGAGCAAAGGTCTTCAGCGGGATGGGGCAGGACCTGGGGAGAGAAACTGGGGGTAAGGGTGAGGTTGAGCAACCTCAGCGGCATCCAGGCTGTGTCTGCAGCAGGGGGACAGGCACCTTCACTGCCCAAATGCCAGGACCCTGGCAGGGCCCCAGCCCAGCTCTGGCCAGAGCCAACCTCCTCTCCCCTAGACAAGGGCAGGTCTCAGGTGTGCCACAGCCCAAGGCCCATTCCCAAGACGCAGCAAGGACAAGGGCATCCTGTTGTGAACGAGGGAGGAGAATTTGAATATAAACAGAGATACATGACCTCCAAATGTAGCCTCCGAGACAACGAGTTAGGTGGGCAAAGTCATGCCCAGCCTGACCCTGCTCCCTCCTCTTGGCCTCCATTAGAAGGGACATCCCAAGGCCACCCAGCTACCTTGAGCCCCTCCAGTTTGAACCCATCTCTAGGGCATCCCTGTGGGCTGGGAAGCCAGAGGCTGATCAAAATGCCTTCCCCAGGACAGCTCTGCAGCTCTTTGGCATTGGCGTAGCCCAGGAGACTGGCACTGGAGGAAAGGGGGATGTGGTCACCCAAGCCTTCCCAGTGTGCCTAGTGACTCACACCTAGTTCTGCTCTGCGCTCCCCATGCTGCAGGGAACAGCCAGCCCTGGGCTGACCCCCCTCAAAACACTGGGTGGGATGGCTGGCTGGGCTTCCCTGTCCTGTCCTGGAGCCAAGGCTCAAGCTGGGGTGAGGATCCCAGCTTGCTGTCTGCAGGGGCTGCGGATCAGGGTGGGTGGAGTGGCAGGCAAAACGCAGCAGGCCCTTACCTCTCTGTCCCTGATAAACCCAGGAGCGTTTCCTCCAAGATCTTTTCCAGGATACAGCTGTGCAGGAAGATATACTGGGACTGGAAGGCAAAGCAAGAGAGCAATGCCTCTGCACCACGCGGAGAACTTCAAAGGGTCGGTACGGCACTGCTTAGGGGGCTGAGCGTGTCCTACAGTGATGCCCCCAAACCCCTACATTGATGCCCCAAAAGGCCCTGGCTACTTCAGCCTCAGAGCCCCTGGATCCCTCCAACGGGTATGTCTGTCTGTCCTGAGGAGCAGTAGTGATGCTTTGTTCCAGCCCCAAGTACTGGAAATACTGGCTGGGCTGCGGAGCACTACAGGCCAGTGACGTGGTGTGGGTTAAGGACTGCCTGCAAAGGGCCTGATCCTGCTCACAGGGGCTACGGGGTGCTGCTGAGCCTCCTGGGAGGGCTCTGAGACTCCGTGTGTTGGAGCCACGGGTCTGGCAGGGCATGAAGCTGCTGGAGACCCCGCAGCTGAGCAATGTCCACTCCAGCTGAGCTGCTGCTTTGAGGGGCACTGTGACACAGCGCCGGGCTGGGGACCAGCCTGGGGGTGCTGGGGCTGGCCATGGAGTATTGGGGCTGGGGGAGGAGGGAGCGGAGGTCTTACCAGCGTCTGGATCATCAGGTAACGGTTCATCCGCAAGGCATAAACAACACCAAACGTGTCCACCACCTTCTCCTGCTTCATCTGCTGCAGCAGCCGGTCCAGGGCAATGAAAGTGCCAGTGCGGCCCACCCCGGCACTGCGACCACAGACAGCAGGGGTTAAACACCGCCCGACCCCACAGCTCCCCTTCTGCTGCTAGCCATGGCTCCCAGATGCTGCACCCAACATGGGCTGCGGAGCCATTCCGACCACCCTGGGTTGGTGCTGACTGTCTCCAGCTGCCCCAGTCCATGGGACTGGGGTGCAGGCTGCAGGCAGACCTGTAATCCCTGATGCCCAAGCAAGAGACTCTCTACAGACCAGCTGGGCACCGCTTTGCCTCCCGGTCTGTGCGCAGCTAGGACCCTTGTCCCCCATGTCCTCTCCTATCATCCCCTCCTGCCACCCCCGGGAGCAGAGCCTCACCTGCAGTGCACGAGGGTCGGCCCCGCGTCCTTGGTGCTCTGGATGTGCTCCCGGACCAGCTCTCTGAAGGTCATAATGGAAGTGGTGGACTCCGGGATCCCGTGGTCCGGCCATGCTGTGTAGTGCATGTGGGACACGTGCCGCTCTGCCTGGAGACCCTCCTGCCAGGGGGAGATGTTGGTGATCAGCTGCAGCCCACTGGGACAGGGGTATGCATGCATCCCACAGCCCTGGGAGCACCCGGGGTCTTGTGGACACCCAGCTCAGTCACAGGGAGCAGCCAACACCAGGTCTGCTGCACTGCCTGGTGGCTCCTGCTCCCCTGTCGTCCCCCATGGTCCCCTGCCATGGTGAGGTACGTGGAGGTGGCAAGGAGGAGACCTGCCTTTGACAGCATGCCCTTGAACCTGCAGGCTGCGTCCCAGTGCAGGGAGGTGGAAAGGAGACAACAAGGGTGGACAGCAGGGGTGCTACGTGTTGGCAGGGACAGACGGCTCTGCAGGGGGCCGGGTCTTTGAACACCGCTAATGGCAGTGGGAGAGGAATTTATGCCACCACCACAAAGGAGAAACACCACCGCATCCCACGCAAACCCCCAGACCTTCACAGGTCCCTGAGTCCGTCCTCCTGGGTCCTTACTCACGTGCCACAGTTTGAACTCACGCATGGTCCACTCGTTGGAGCTGCTCTGTGTCAGCAGGTGGACCCGGACCTGCCCGTAGGACACTGGGGCAGATTCAGATGGCCAGTAATGATCACAGAGGACCTAAAGCACAGGCAGGATGGGGTCCCAGTGAGTCCAGTGATGGCCCAGGTCCCACCGGGTGACCTCCCGGCTCCCCGGGAGCATCTGGAGAGCAGCAGCTGCACGGGGAGCCAGGGCAGGTCTTGTGGAGCAGGCAGAGATGTTGCCCCTTCCCACCAAGAGGTTTGCACAGTTCTCCCCCACTTCCCCTTTGTTTGGATCTCAGCCTCCTCCAGAGAAAAGGACCTGTGGGTCTCATCATCCCTGGAGACTGGAGGAACAGTCCCTGTGAGGTGTCTCATCCAGAGGCAAGCAGTAATTTCAGATGCTACAGAAATATCTGAGCGTGATGGGCATTGTTCCAGCAAAGCTCCAGTTCTGCCCCTTCCTACCCCAAGCCAACACTGATCTGCACACATCAGCCTCTGTTGACCCAAACTGCCTGTCGAGGAACCTGTGTGGCCCGTGCTCACCCTGGAGCCACATCTGAGCAGAGGTTGGTGGGGGGCACAAACCCAGCCCTGGGCTCAACTCACACGACCAGGTGTGGGCTTGGCTGAGGCTGACAGGTAGAAGCCTGGCAGTGCCGACCTACCCGCCCGTTCTCCATGCACACTGTCAGCATGATGATGTTGCAGACGTTCTGCTCCCACACCAGTCTCCAGAAGTCCTCTATCGTTTTCTTCAGGGGTCCCTGGGTGGCAATGAACTCCTGCTGGGATGTATAGCCCTGAGCAAGAGGCAGACAGGAGGAGTTGGCAAGTTAGAGAGGCAGGTGGATGCTGTCCTGGGACAGTCAGTGCCTGGTCTGCTTTTGCAGTAGAGGGAGAAATGTCCATTGCCCTTAACCCATGTGGGCACAGTTCCCAGGCAGCTGATCTCAGAAGCCGCTGATTTCACAGGACTCCTGTGCTGCCCAACACGTGCTCTCTACATATTTGGAATAAAGACGTGATCTCTGCCTTTTCCCTCCAAGCAGTTCCTCATTCAGTGCAACCAGGCAAAGGCAGATCTGGGTTTCTCTCGCTCCCCAGTCGTTGCTGGAGGTAGGGTGAGCATGCAAGGTTGCTTCTTTGCCTTTGCCCCTTTGACACACACATGCCCCGTGGATCCACACACCCGCGCGTGTATGCTCCGTGCCCTGCCTGTTACCTGGGAAAATCTCCCGGATGGGGGGTGTGGGCACAGCTCCAGGGTCGTTCAAATGCAGCTGCACAGACCAGAAGGAGAAAGAGCAGACAGACAGAAGGGGCAGTAAGCTGGGAGAGGATGGGAAGCGGATAGTTCTCAAGCAGAAAGCCTTGCCAGTCTCCCCACACTCACACCTCTGCATTCAGAGCACTTGCCATCTGATGATCTCCGTCAACCCCTGCTAAAGGGCACCTATTCATCTCCAGCTGACCCCCAACTCCTTGACATTCTGTGCCAGCTGTGGTTTCAGCGACAGCTCTTGATCACCAGCCCTCACAACCTCAATCCAGGCAGAGTTTCTCTGATGGTGCCCCATGGCCATGTCTCTGTGGGGAAGGCAGGTGGGCACTCACAGGCATGAAGTTCGCATTGATGTAGTCTGAGTGTGGATCCTCCCCCAACTGGCTCAGCTTGACCCGAGAGTGATCATCTGGAAAAGAGCATACACACCTGATCCCCGAGGCAGCCCTTCACCAGCACATACCCTCTTCACATGGGTAACACATTGGGAGAAGCCCCAGCAGCTCTGCTAGCTCCATGTACACAGCCAGCAGCGAGGCTCTGTGCTTGGCCAGGCACCTTCTCCCTGGAGAGGTGAGCATTGCCTGCCAGCTGGGCTAGCAGTGGGGTAAGAAAGCAGAGCTGGCATCTTGAGACTCACTGGAGAAGCCATGGGATACTCATGGTCCCCCTTTGGACTCCAGCTGGGACCCATCCCTGAGCTGGGCTCACCCAGCACCTGCCCAGCAGCCTCCTGGAGGACCCGAGGAGGGTGGTGGCTCAGCATTGGCTCAGCCCTCAAGCCTGGAGTCTCCAGCAGGAAAAGGGAAACTGAAGCCCTTTACAAATCTGCTTCTCCTGGGAGAGGAGCCAGGCACTGTAAACCCTCCAGCGATGCAAGGTGAGCCCGTCCCTGTGCATTTCAGTGTGAACTCCCACCTCAGATGCTGGGGGGAGGAGGCAGCACTTACAGGGCAGCACGTGGGCATATCTATTCTTGGAAACGTTGGCTGGTAGCTCAGCCTCCACCTTCAGCTGATCCTTCCCAACTTCCTTCAGCTCCTGTAGGACAAGAGAGAAGATAAGCATGAGTGTGTCTCTGGAGAGCTCCTGGCCAGCCCAGCTCCCTGCTCATGGCCAACACCTCTGTCTTGGTCGTTCAGGAGGGTCACCCATGCACAGGGAACTGCCCTACCCCTCCCTCAGCATAGCCTGTGTCTACTCTGTGCCATAGGTGGCTTTTCGTAGTGCCTTTTCCAACAGCACTGTTTGTATTTAAAAGACAACAAGCCCAAGAACAAGAAGCACTGTGGAAAACCAACCTTTTCTGAAATTGGAAATGTACCAAGAAGCTCAGAGCATTTTGTGAGCAGAAAACAGAAATATCTTGTGCTGCTTCTGCCTTTGTCCTAGCTTAGGCAGTCAGAGAAGGGTGATCTGAGGAAGGTTTGGAATCACTGGTGGGGCTTTCAACAGTGTTGGCAGCTGAACAATTCAGAGCCTGCAGATGTTGGCAGAGGGAGCTAGTGAAGCTAGCCAGGTGAATTTCACAGCCTGGCCCTATAGCTCTGAGAGTGCTCCTCAACCTTCCTTTTGGCTGCAGGCTCTTTTCTAACACTGTCGAGGTGGATCTCATTGCAACACCACCTAGCATCTTTGCCTCCATTCCAGGCCTGGGGCCCTTAACTTTGTCCACCAGCAGCTATGGACAGTGCTAGTTCACCTCACGTCACAGATGACCCATGTTTCTACCAGAACCTAACATTCTGTGATTCTGTAAAAACACGTTTTGAGCAAAGGAATTGCCTGTTCACTTGCTCCATCCAGTCTTTAGCCCCCAAGACTCCCTAGCAGGGTGGTTGGGTTGCTAGAAAGATGGATTATTGTCCCTGGAGATGAGAAGTCCATACAGGCCATCCAACAGCTGGGGCATGACCCAGCTGGATTTGAATGAGCAGCCTAGAGGGGAAATAAAGTCTCATCTCTAGCAGGAGTCTCATCTCACCTCAAACTCCTGGAAAAATGCGTGGTTAGCACTTGCTGTCTTCATCTCATAGTACTGCTTGAAGTTCTGTATGGGAATTGGCCGATGGACGTTTCTGCACGAAATGAAGACCGGAGGAAAACTTGCCTTAGCTACTGGGAGGTCGGACAGGCCAGTCAGGTGGCCAGCAAGACAGCCCAGCCTTGAGACCTGTGGTACCTGGATGTACACACACAGGGATGGTTTACAGCCCACGTCATTGCCCAGGGAACTGGGTGTGACAGAGCATTGCTTAAACACAGAGAGGGATTTCAGGATGGGAAGCCTATTCTCCTACTGCTGAAGCCTTGCAGAGGAGGTGTGGACAATGCATTTACACTTCCATTGACTTGGAATGGAGCTGGGCAATAAATACTGAACATGGGAAAGCCTGTGATTTAAAAAACAGCTGAAGGAGAGGAGACACAGCTGGATTTTTCCTGAGTCAAAGCAAGAGAAAGGAAGTAGGCGAAGCACTCTGGGACCTGCAGTGGGGACACGCAGAGAAGGAAGACTCCAGTACTCACCTCAAGCTGTAGGTCACCATTTCCTGGGGCAGGCTGCTCTTCTTGTTTCTAGAAGCAGAACATGGGAGATGTTACTCTTCTCAGCAGTGCAGGGACAGCTGCTGTGATGACATTGCGGACTGCTGGGTCACGGAGCACTTGTGACCAGACAGCTCGTGTCAGGCACACCGCCTTGCACGTGTAGGGTTCTGTGAATTAACTGCACACGGGCAGCTCCCCTCTCCCCTCTGCCTCTTGGTTCTGTGCTTGTCAGACACAGCTCCACTAGCTGGTGTCTTCATTTGCCTAAATCTCATTTTATACACTCCCACTGCTTTTCCTCTGGCCTGGCACTGAAGGTTGGGTTTCTCAGCCTGCACCCACCAGGCAAGGGATGGCTCATCCTCACCTCTTTGCTCTGAGCTGTCTCCAGTAGACCAAAGCAAAAATAGCTGCCAGTGTCAAAAGAAATCCCAAGACGATCCCAGCAATTATTGGCATTGAGAGTGGAGTTGCATCTGCACCGGATCCAGCAGCTGAAATCAAAAAGAGACAGAATGGACAGAAGTAAGAGTCCATAAATGGCTACATTTACTCTACTTATTATATTTGCCGCAGCATATGGTCTCCCTCTGGCTTGCCATTGACTGGTTGTTAATTATCTCTAACCTGCATGGCCAGGTCAGGAAGATGGCATTCTCCATCTTACCTGAGAACATGGTGAACGTCACTGCAGGGGCTACAGGGTCATATCTGGTGAAGGCAGCGATGCTGAACCTAGGGCAAAGCAGAGTCCGGCCGTCAGGGGCAATCCGAGCTGAGCACAGCACCCGTGCAGCCAGCAGCAGGAAGACCCAAGGGAACAGGGCAGCTGCCTCTGTTTTGAAACACTGCATTGGAAGAAGCTGGTTTGCTGGTAGGGATCTACGGAATGTGTGGAAATGGTCCTTCCTCCCTTTTCTGCCTCTTGGACAAGTTTGTTGCACTTCGGAGAACATGAGGAAAATGTTCAGAAAGCACAAACAGCAAACAGCTCTCCTCCGAAGGGTCGTTTGCAGAGACAAGCAGTGAGTTGCTGCTCTCTTATGGGACAGAAGTAGCGAAAGACAACAGTAAGTAATGAAAATCAACTTGGCTTGAGTCAGTGTCTTAGTTCATGTCAACCAAGGAAATGGGTTGAAAGAGCTGAGCCTGGGTAACTTTGAACCAGTGGCACCTCAGCTGGGGGGGCTTACCCCCGACCCAGACCCTTCCCCATGCACGTAGAAGTGGCTGTGGCATCCTCTTCCCCGTGGAGATCTGCCCTACATCCTCCTCCCAGCAGTGTGCACACCAAGCCTCACCGCTCCCTGCAGAGCTGACTTCCTTCTGAGCAGGTAACCTGGAAGTGTAGGTCTTCTTGCACCTTAAATACAAGTTAAGGCTTTCAAACGTAGCTTTGGGTTTTAGCAGCCAGGAATTTGTGGAGCCCAGTGTGAGTCCCCTCTGGCAGCACCCCGGACCCGACTGCCAGAGCAAAGACCACTTTGAAAGCTGAACCTGCAGATGCCATGGCAGGAGAGACAAGGGCTCGTGGATAGATAATTCACTGCAAGATAGGAAACAAGGGCTGGCTCTCAGAGCGGAGATGGGCTGCCAGAGGAATCACCTGCTTTTCACCACTCTGCTGGTGATTAACTAGGACAGCAGCACAGTGCACTCGGGATCCATGTTGTCTAGGGCAGCAGAAATGAAAGCAAGCTGCAAAGAGGTGCGAAAGGATCTTCTAGTCCCGAGTGACTGGACAGCTAAGTACGTGTTATTGAACCATGGTAGGTGGGCTAAGGACACCCTGATGGCTCAGAAATAGCTGCTACCCTGTGGGAGGTCAATGTTGGAGTGCAGCTGGGAAGCGTGGAGGGCAGATACCCACTCTCAGACTGGCTGAACAGTATTTGGGGGGGTGGACGGGTACACCGGTGTGGTTGTGCTGCTGTTAAACTCCCCTCGAGGCTGCTGGCACCTGCCAGAGATGGGTCAGGCAGACCTTGGTCTGAGCCAAGGCAGTGTAACGCAGACCCAGCCTGTGCCCAGGCTGTCCCCTCTCAGTGCTGGCTGGAGCAGAAGGCCAGATCTGAGGCTGGTAGGGTTAAGCAGCAAGGGTTGCCAGGCCGTGCCTGAGGGCGAGTTGCACAGGAGCCGTTAGCAATAAAGGATGGGTGGTCTTGATGGGCAATCAATCTCAAACCTTCAGTCAATTGGAGTCAATTGGAGACCTTCCCCTGCCAGCCCAGGGATCACAACGCCTGTGGTGGGAATGGGATGGGAATGCATCCTCATGCAATTCTCCAGTACCTAAAGAGCTGTTTGCTCTTGATGATCCTGCTCTGGGGGAGGGGGATTTCCAAGGGAATGGCTCGCTGGAAACTCCCATTTTTCCCAGGAGAAGCAGCCATCTCTCACTCCACTAATGCAGCCCAGTGTTAACACCAATTCTCTGCCAGTGCTGCCCCAAACAGCAGCTTAAGAGCCCCAGTTTGGCAAGATGTGTAAATCTAAAATGACTCCATAAGAATCGAAGTTTGTTTTTCATGTAAGCGCAGAGCCTGCACATAAGCAAAAGTAGAGAAAGCAAAGCAGAAAAGGAGGTCCAGCAGGTCCAAACCCAACACCAAGGACTTTGACTCGCTCACAACAAAACTTTCGGGCAGATCTCAGGGGAGAGGTGGAAGTGAAGCTCTCTTGTGCAGACACACGCGCTTTCACAGTCTTTCTTTCCCTTTTCCCAACACTTTCAGCGACTTCTATCACCAGTCAGCCACGCTTGCTCTAAGTTTCTTTACATTGAAATGGGATAACCTTCCAGATTCTGGAGGATCCCTTTGTCAGAGGAATGCCTGGGGACACTGTCCCTGTTTGACGAAATTGTGAGCTGCTAAACTAACAGAGGGCTGACTAAAGATACGATTCTTTGTTTGTAGTAGAAAACCTGTTTTACCATCAACTATTTTAAAGGTACCCTATAACAAAATATGTGTGCTTGTACATTCCTGTTACTAGATTCTGTTTACTGCCAGATAAGACTCTGAGTTTGTGAATATTGTGGTCCATATGTGTGTCTCATGGGGAACTTGGACCTCAGCCTGTGCGTTTGCTACCCTCAACCTTTGAGCCCCCCCGTTGTGTAGGCACCACTTGAACTGATGTTTGGGAATGGTTTCATTTTTGTACTCCCTAAGTCTGCGTGTGGCTCTGAGCCACATGCAAAAGCCTCACAAATAACGGCATCATGTTAGTTCTTACCCTGGAGGTGGACAACTGCCGAGCTCCCACAGCAACACATACGGCCCTTGGCAGCCTCAGCTTTCACTTCTGCCCTCCCTCTCCCTGCCCACCTACACTATCTAACATGCTCCAGTCTGCCAGCCAGTACATGAGGTGACATCCAGGGAGCTGGTGGCACCTTGCAGGGACACGTGCAGTCCCTTTTCTCCTCTGGCCCCTTCCTCGCGGGAGGGGACGTTGCCATCTCTCACCTGTACTGTTCGTTGGCTTTCAGCTTCCCGTTGCACGTTGCCCTGGACTGGCCGCACTCCTCTGTTCCCACTGACACTCGCCAGGTTTCGGGGGAGCTCCTGGGGCTCGGATGGAAGGGATTGGGGATTAGCACAGCCAGATAGGAGTCCTCTGTCCCATAATAGTGGTCATACCATGTGCTGGACATGATTTCCTGGGTGGGCCTCAGCACTGAAAGGGAATGTACAAGGTGACAGTGGTAGTCCTGAAGTGACGTCCAAGGAGACCTGCTGCACTCCAGGGAGCCACTGCAGATCGGGATGTGCAGGGGCACTTACGTGAATCATTAGTGGTAGCAACGACACCATAATACTCAATCTGGCCGTTCTCCTCGCTGAACAGGTCGGATGAAATGATAACCGTGGAGCTGGCCTCCACCTGGAAGATGTCTGCTCGCAGGGGTGGAGGCAAGGCTGAAAGACAAACCAGCAAGCACAGCCTGTTAGTGTGTCCCCGCTCCCACAGACCCGCCACACATTGCTCAGCCTGTGACTGGTCCCAGCATCACAGCCCAGAGCCCTGGCCCACTGCAGTTCAGTGCAGGACCTCACGGGGCCCACAGGCACCTGAAAGAGGCCTCAGGTCTAATTGGCCACACTGGGTGTCTTCTCCTGGGGTCTGTGGCAAGGTTGTGAGAAAGAAGGGGACTCACCCTCCACTGTTGTGTTGCAGAGCAGAGTCACAGCCTGGCTCTTCATTGTGTTCATGCCCACTGTTCTCACAACGATTCGGTACGACGAGTTTGGCCCCAGCCCCTCCAGACTGGCCTCGTTTGTAGGGATGCTCATGACATACTTGGAGGTAGGAGGTCCGTCAGAGAGTCTCTCTGTCACCACCTCATAAGCCTCCACATCTCCAGGAGAGCTGGTCCAGTTCAGGTAAAGGCTTCTTGAATCTGGCAGGCATTGCACATCCTCCACTGGGTTTGGCTCTGCGAAGGAGACATGGCAGGCTCTGAACTTACTGGATCAGAGAAATCCCAGCCTCAACCCATGCATCAGTCCAGAGCCACTATGGTCCTCTACTGCCTGTCCCTAGGTCAAAGAGAGAGGAGCAGGACATCTGCAACCTGGGAGCCTTCTGTGCCAATGACCACAGGACGAGGCGAATGGGTCAGGGCCTGAGCAGCTGCCTTACAGGAGAAGCAGACCAACAGAGATCACTGCAGAGTCCGCTTTGCTTCACAGGTAGCCAGAGATGATGGGAAATATCTGTGATGGGGCTAGCTTAGGGAGCTGATGGCTACCAGAGGGTCACCTTGCCGCCTTTCCTCATCTCCCACCATGAAGACTTCCCATGCTTCTGTTGACATCCAAGGGCTTATCCAGTCTTGAGGCCACACGGACGTTTCTCCCCCTTTCAGCCTGCACTCCCCCCATCCCTATGGCAGCGCATACCCACCCATTGGCACTGCCAAGATCTTGGTGCTGCTCCAATAGGGCCCAGCCACGCAGTTCAAGGAGACGGAGTAGTTCCTCCCAGGGATCAGTCCTTGGAGGAGGTGCTGGCCTTGCCCTCTGCCGAGCGCGTGCCGCCAGGGCAGCGTGCTGTTCCTGGGATCCCGCAGCCACAGCTGGCAGTCGTCCTGCTCTCCAGAGACACTGCCCCAGGAGATCAGCATCGTGCTGTTCCCTTCAGCCACCGCAGAGAGATTTGTGGGAACTGAGGGGGCTACAAAGAAAACCACACCGGGAGAGAGTCACTGGCATGCAGGTACTCTCTTCCATCCTATAGAGATACAAGTAGAAGATGGGTAATATGCAAGGAGACTTCACTTGTTCACTGACAACATTTCTGCAGCTGCTGGCTGCCACTGACAGAAGTGACCTCTAACTGCCAACTGGAGGACATGTGGAGTGAGGAGCAGGAGGAGATGGGCTCCTCCTCCTTCTAGTTAGCAAGTTTCATTAGAGACCTGCCTACCCTAAAGGGCTCTGCACATGACTCCCAGCACCCTGCCAGGGGCTGGCTGAGAGTGGGAGCAGAGACCTCTGGATTCCCCAAGCAAAGTGCAGGCACTGTGGGGACAGGCACGTGAAAAGGCTTATTGTGCTTATCTGCAGTTTCCACATTCCTTAAAAAAAAAAAGGCCCAGCCTCCCCTTATCCCCCATGCCAGGAATTCTCCGAGCGCCTGGGAGCAAGGCAGCGGGGATGGCGGGGTGTCCCCCCCTGGCTGTAAGGCCTCATGGTCTCCCAGGCTCCCACAGCTGCCATGGGATCCCTTGCTCTTGTTCAGTCACCCATGCCTGGAGGAGCCAGCTGGTGTGAACAGCAGCACTGCCGATTCGAAGATCCCATCCCTTCTACCACCGCCAGCTGGAGATCTGCAACCACGGTTGCCGGACTGTCCTACGGGCAGCCGTACCGCCCTGCTCTCCCCTCCGCCGGGGGCTCGCACAGCCCGTGATCCCACCGCTCCCAGGCAGTCCTAGCCGCGTCCCTGCCCCTTCCCACCGCGGGCGCTGAGCCTGCCCGGATGCAGAAGGCTGAGCCTCACGCACGACGCAAGGACCCCCAGCTCTTGCCACTTACTTGTCCAGTCGCTGATGTTCCCGGCGGAGGCTGCGTAGGGCCCTGCCACGGACACCACTTCCAGCAGGTATTTGTGTCCCGGAGCCAGGCCAGAAAAGGTGAATTTGCTGGTGCCTTTCCCAACAGATACGTTGGCTGCCACAGTACCTGCTCCTGAGTGGTACAGGAGGAGCCTGTAACTGTCTTGTCCTTGGGGTTCAGCTCGCCAGGATGCGCTCAGCCTGTTGGGATACCCCTGGTTCGTCATGTGCACGTTGCGGGGTGCCAGGGGGTCTGGAGAGACAGGATGGGAGACATCGTCAGTGAAGGGCCTGAGGACAGTGCCTGGGTATCTTGGCAGTGTCAGCAGAAGGGAGGCACCGTACAGGACAGGGCACTTTGTCTCAGCTGGGTGGCTGCATCTACCAGCCTGGAGGCAGCTAAAAGCGGCTTCTGCAGGCTTCAGGTGGTGCCTGAGCAGAGACTGCCCTGTCCCAGCTGGAGCCAGAGACCAGAGATGGGTGAGGAGGGAGCACCCAGCCGGCTGGAGGGGAGGGGAAGGTGAATGCCCCCACCCGCTGCTCCCTCCTCCATGCCTCTCCTCTAAAGCACGGCCCCTGGAGCTGCGACTGTCTAACCCAGGCTGATGGAGCTGGTGGCGAGGGTGGGCAGACCCCTGCTCGGTGCCATGGCACCAACGTGCGTTTGGGTTCAGGCAGGGCTCTGGGTCTGCCATGAAGGTCAGTGGGGCCGTGCCTTTTACACGAGCCTTCGTGACTGCCCAGCAAGGCATGCATCACCCTCAGATCAGGGTACTCACACGTCCAGTTGCTGATATTTCCTGCAGGTGTCTGGTAGGACCCAGCCACGGACACCACCTCCAGCAGATATTTGCTTCCCGGGGCCAGTCCCGTGAAGGTGAAGTTGTGGGTGTCGCTCCCGAGCGAGGCCGTCGCTGCCACGGTGCCCAGCCGCGCGTGGTACAGGGTCAGCGCGTAGCCGTCTCGCCCCCCGGCCGCGGGTCCCCAGGATGCGCTCAGCCGGTCGGGGTGCCCCGTGCTCAGCAAGCGCACGGTGGCCGGGGGCAGCGGGCCTGGGGAGTCATCAGACCTGACGTTAGGGACCGGAGACCACGCAGAAGGAAGCAGACACTTGATAGGACAACGTGCAGGACAGATGTTCCCTGAGGGCTGAAATACACAGGCCCCTTCTGGCATACTCCTTCTCCTCTCTTTTGTCTTTTCCGTCCCCATCCCACCTCACTTTTAATGCTGCTGACCCTTTGTGGTCCCTCGCATACCAATCCATCTTCATCCAGTCACCGTCATCCCCACAGCCCAGCTGGATCGACCTTGCCACTGCTGCACGCACACGCGGTCTCCAGCACCCATCTGCCGTGCAGCTGCTAGGGCAGAGCTGGCACAGCACCTACGCTCTGTCCAGCCCTAAAATCTCTCTGGCTGCGGAGAAGTGCTGGACTAGTCCATCTCCAGAGCAAAGACCCGCTCTCCAGGGAGGACTGTGGATTAGCCTCTTTTTGTACTACACTGCTTCATTTCGTGATCGTTTATGGTAATGTGGATTCCACCTGCTGGAGGAGACTCAGCGAGGGTGCGAGTGCTCCTGTATTCAGGGAGATGGGGCAGCACGGGCAGGGGGATGTCCCTGCATGGGCACAGCTGGCCAACACCGCATGTCATCAGCATGTACTTGTGCAAGTCTACAGTTGAACATCCATGTGCTTGTGAGGGTAACAGTGTGCCCCTGCACAAAGTGCTGCATGTTGCACCCATCAACACGTGTGTGCACGTCTCCAAAGACACCAGGACCCCTGTAAACCTCCCAGCTCCCCTCAGGGCTGCCCAGTGTTCCAACACCTCCCACCCTCTGCAGGGGACACTCCTCTGGGCACTCACGTGTCCAGCCACTGATGTTGGGTGCTGCTGCCTGGTACAGTCCAGCTGTGGCACTGGCCTCCAGGGAGTACTCGCTTCCCGGGGCCAGTCCCGTGAAGGTGAAGTTGTGGGTGCTGCTCCCGAGCGAGGCCGTCGCTGCCACGGTGCCCAGCCGCGCGTGGTACAGGGTCAGCGCGTAGCCGTCTCGCCCCCCGGCCGCGGGTCCCCAGGACGCGCTCAGCCTGTCAGGGTGCCCCGTGCTCAGCAAGCGCACGGTGGCCGGGGGCAGCGGGCCTGGGGAGCAAACACAAGTCACTGCCAGGAGCCACGTCTGGGATGCTCCATGCTGCAGGACATGGGTCAGCCCGGCAAGGTCCCAAAGGCTTTGCCCTTGACACCATGGCAGCTGCCTCCGGGGATTGCCTCCTCCCTGGTGCTGTGGGTGGCAGTGGGCAGTGACCTGGGACGTGGGTGGCAAGGCTGCGGGGTCATGAGCAGACTGCCCGTGCTGCATCAGCAGGGCACGAGAACTGGGTGCTGCGTGCGTGGCAGAGCAAGGGAGCAGCCGTCTGCACCAGTATGGCCTCTGACTTGAACCAGGAAGGGAGAGATCTGGTGGAGGGCACCTGGCTGAAGGAGAGCATCATACTCACGTGTGCAGTGGGTGAGGCTGGGGGTGCTGCTGTGGAAGGGCCCCGCTGTGGCCCTCACCGACACGCTGTAGCGGGTGCCGGGGCTCAGGTTCCTGAAGATGTGACTCCTGGCATCCCCACCCAGCACCGTGCGCCCAGCACTGCTGGAGGATGTGTCACAGACTTCCACCACGTAGCTTTCTGCTCCTCGCCCCGCTGCTGCCCAGGAGGCCTGCAGCGTGGAGGCAGAGGGGCTGCGGAGGGTGAGGTTGGCAGGAGCCAAGGGATCTGGAAAGCAACAGGGGACAGTCAGCCCCCGCGCGCCATCGCTCTCCGCTCAGTGCCATGAGCCTGGTGGTTCCTTGTGCTCTGGCAGTGCCAGAGGCTGGACTCCAGCCCCCAGCTCCCACTGGGCGGTGGACAGTCTGGCCACCAGAGATCCTCCCACAGAGAATCACGGGGACAAATGGGCAGACAGTGAGCATGGCTCTGAGCACAATATCTCCAGGGTTTGCAGCAGGAGGTGGCAGGGGAGATACCCAGAGCGTTTGAGGTGGGTAGGGGGGACTGGTTCTGTGTCAGGGAAGAAGTGAGGACAGAGAGCAGAAAGGCGGGACAACTATGTAGAAGCTAGGGGCACAGCAGGGATGATCTGGGATGGGGAAGGTGTCAGTGGGTGCTCTGCCAGGCTCACAGGGAGGCTCGGGGGCACAGTGGGGTGCTGTGTCCAGCCCAACCCATCAGACTCACGTGTCCATTGTGTGACGTTGGTGGAGGCAGCTTCGAATGAGCCTTTCACGGCAACAACCTGCACGGCAAACTTGCTGCCTGCCTCCAGGTGAGTCCAGGTGATGTTCTGGGCATCTGGACCCAAAGTTTGGACCTGATCCCTGCCCTGGATGCTGAGGCTATACAGAATAACACGGTAGTGGTCTCTCCTGCCAGGGGACTTGTTCCAGCACATGTAAAGCTCTGAGGAGCTGCCTGGGTTGGTAAGGCTCAGGTTCATCGGTGCAGCAGGAACTGTGAGGAAAGACAGACACATGAGTCAGAGAGAGAAAAAAATCCATTTCTGAACATGCAGCCATCTCCGGGGAAGAGTCTTGCTTTCCCCGGGCAGCCAGCAGCAACTGTCCAGCAAGAGCTCTGTGCCCACATGGTACAAGTAGGCTGCAAGAGGCAGGAGATGAGGCCAGCATCACCAGGAACCAGGCCAGGGTGCCCTCCTCTCCTCTCCCTGCGTGCCAGCATTGATCCCCATCCCATTCTGGAGCTCCTCGCAGTGCTCCCACCCAAATCACCCATGGGTGGTATGGATGCTCACCCGTGCAGCCGGTGGTGTTCTTGGGGAGGGAGCGGTAGGGTCCAGCTACTGCCCAGATCCCAACAAGGTAGCAGGTTCCCGGTTCCAGCTGTGCCAGGGTGACGTTGGTGCTGTCCTTCCCTGCTTCCAGGCTTCTTGCTGGTGCAGAAGAGCCCTCCTCCTGCACGCTGAGCAGGTATCCATCCCTCTGCCCAGGAGGGGTCTCCCAGTGCACAGCCAGAGCCCAGGCAGTGCTGACAGGGCTTGCCGACAGGGAAAGTGGAGNNAGTGGGGCTGCNGGAGAGGAACAGCGTTACAGAGGGCAAACCTGGGATGTTCAGGACTGANTCTAGCTTGGGAATGAAGCTGGGAGCNGCAGGGCTCTGAGCATCCAACATGCTGTCTACAGGCTGCTGAGAGCAGTGGGTTGCTCCCAGATCAAAGCTGCTCCCTGTGTCCCAGGTGATAACTGTGCATCACCACCACAGCCTGAGACCTTCTTGTCCCAGAGTGCTGGGACAGGCTCACAGCATGCTCCACTGAGCTGCTGGGCTCAGGATGAGTGAGGGTCCCAAGAAGAGAGCCAGCATCTTGAGTAGGAGACAGACACAAGTGGGGTTGCAGGGACATGGTCTCAGACGTCTCCAGCAGAACAGCCCTGGGACCCTCCTCTTGGTCCCCAGGCCCTCGCCAGGTCAGAGCCAGGCTGGGTACCAGGGATGGGGATGGATGCAGAGGAGCTGTGTTCCTACCAGTGTAGCCGATGGCAGTCTGAGAGGAGATGCGATGAGGCCCAGCCTGAGAAATGATCTCCACGCGGTATCGGGACCCTGGCACCAGCCCCTCCAGGTCAAGCTGGTTGACTCCACGGGGGACAGACACATTCCTGATGACGGACAGGGACTCAGCCACCGAGAGCTGTACCAAGTGCTCTCTGCCACCGCCTGACTCCACCCAGCTCACATGTAGCTCCTGGGGTCTCCGGCCAGGCTGTACACTCACGTTAGCCAGAGACAGTGGATCTAGGGGGAAACACAGCATGGAGATCCATGAGGTGGTGGAGGAAAGCACCTGGAGAAGCCAGGACACAGCCTGCACCTCTGCACAGGGCTAAAGGAGAAGACCACTTCAGATGGCAGCTGGCTGCCAGCTTTCCTGTTGTCCTGGGGGACGTGCAAGTTGCCCGTGCATGTCCCCAGGGCACTGCTAGCAGGCAGGTGCTGTACTAAGAGAGCACTCAGCTCCTGGTGGGCTGCTCTGCGCCATGGACAGGGAGCAGCAAGCCTGTACGGGTTTCTGTGGCTCCTCTCTCATGTCTCTCTCTACCACCCTTCCCAGGCTGGCCTTGAGATCATGAGTGGTCTAGGCAGAAGGTACAGCTCGACTGGGGAAAGCCTGAGCTGGGGAAAAGGGTCTTTTGGGGCCCAGAATCCAGCACACAGCACCTAACTCATGACACATGCTCCGATTCCCGGGGGCAGGGAGCATGTAGGTCCCACCGGAGCCCTCCCTCCACCCAGACGTGTCCCTGTCACTACCAGTCTTGCAGGCAGTGCCAGGATGCCCTGTCCCTGCAGGAGGCTGTGGACACTTCCCACTCACATGTCCACTCGGTGGCAAAGTGTGATGAGGATCTGTATGGGCCAGCGAGGACGGTCACCTTCAGGAAGTACTGAATGCCAGGGGACAGCCCCAGGAACGTGAAGTTGCGGGTGTTTGGCCCCACTGAGATGTTCCTCTGTGCTGCATGGCTCTTGCTGTAGAGCTGGAGGTGGAACTGGTCCACGTCACCAGCAGCCTTGTCCCAGAAGGCAGAGAGTCCCAGCGGGCGCCTGGTGTTGGTGAGGGTCACTCCAGCCGGGGCCAGGGGGTCTGAGAGAGAAGAGACATCCAGGCAGTGAGAGGCAGCCGCGGTGGGAGTGGGAGCCTGCACGCGCTTGTCCCAGGCACCCTCCACCGCCTGTCCCTGGTGGGCTCAGGCCAGAAATCAGCCCTGGCTTATCAAACCCCAGAACAACCTGAGCTTCTGCTGCGCTGCAGACATGGGAGCGGGTCCCCACCTTTCCTGCTGGGTGACATTTGGAAATGTTTTCTGTTCAGTGATGGGTTTCTCCTCCACTGAAGACCCTTTTACTTCCAACCTGGCTAAACGTAGCTCTCGCTGTCCTTCCACTCTTTGTCTGTCTACGCATAGCTGACCCTGGTTCCCCTGCCTCCCCATACATGGTCCACTCTCTGCCTTGCTTCCATGCTGTGAGCTTTCTGCTCTCGTTGGCAGGCCATGGTTGCAATCTGCAGTAGGGTTGAGGTAGGGGTATCACACTCACATGTCCAGTCTGTGGCTGATCGCACAGGGGATCTGTAAGGTCCAGCCATAGCAGCCATCTCCAGTGTATACTGTCGCCCAGGGACCAGGCCCTCAAAGGTGACGTTTGTCCAGTTGTTCCCCACAGTCATGTTCCTGACCCGCTCCTGGGACTTGGTTTCCCGGAGGGTGCCGGTGTAGCCGGTGCTGCCAGTGGGAGCTGCTCTCCAGGAGGCTTGCAGAGATGTGCTGTGGCCCTGGTTGGTGAGGTTCAACTGCTCTGGAGGCAAAGGATCTAGGAAAGGAAAAGGTATAGAGTCAGAGCTGCACCTGGGTTGGGGTCATCTGGCAGAAGTGCAATCCCAGATGTGCTGGGCTGGAGCCCCTTCCCTGGGAAAACCCACATCCAGGTGCTCCGGCTGTGTGCGGGGTCTGAGCAGGCCACCGTCACCCCTGCTGACACCCACACACCAGTTTGGCAGGGCCTGGGCCAGCACGGAGTTCAAACTGGCATGGTGAGGGAGGGGCTGCTCTGGTGCTGGAGGAGGTGGTGGGTGGGATGGTCTGGGCCAGGGTGGTGGAGAGGTGGTTCAAGGCAGATGCAGCCTGAGCAGTGCCACAGGAGGGTGGCCCGAGGGAGGAAGAGGCGGGCACTGGGCTCTGCTGACCCTTGCGCTGGGTGATGGGGATGCAAACAAGGGTCAGGCCCCTCTGCTTTCCTCCTGAGCCTTTTGTGCTTTTATTGCACGAAGCTGCAGGAGGACCCGTGCTGTCACACGCCCCGAGGCACAAGATCCAGTGGGAAGCCCGGGGCCGGCTGCGATGGGGGCTGTGGCACTCACGTGTCCAGTTGGTGATGCGCCGGGCTGAGGACGTGTAGGGGCCAGCCACGGTGCTGACCTCAAAGGTGTAGAGGGTCCCAGGGCGGAGGCCCTCATAGGTGAAGTTGGTGACACCTCTGAGCAGCGAGCTGTTCCTCACAGGGTGCTCCTCAGGGCTGAGGGCCAGTGTGTAGCCCTCTCCCATGGCCTCCTCCCAGATGGCTACCAGGCTGTCGGGGCTGCCCTGGCTGGACAGACTCACAGCAGACGGTGCCAGTGGCTCTGCAAGGGACAAGGGTGGGATCGTGGATGTCACAGCGCAGCCAGGTTGCTCTCATGACACCCTCACTCAGGGATCCCACCACCAAACACAGGTAGCCAGGGCTGGGGGAGAGCCTTCTACTGCTCGGCATCAGGGGCTGGGCGAGTGCCTCCCTACACTGTTCAGCGCTCAGTCCTTCCTTGCCGGGGTGACAGCGCTGGGACAGCACCAGCTGTGGCTCCACGAGTCACCCAGGAGGGACTGGGCACAGGTAGAGGCTGCTCTGGGGGGACTGGTGGTGCTCCACGACCCACCAAACCGGCTGCTGTGAGCACAGGGAGGGGAAGCTGGCTTGGAGCCTGCTGAACACTGAGTCCGAAGGTTACTGCGTAGGGTCTGGTCTTGATTCGTGCCTGAGACTACCCGGCACCAGTCTGCCAAGGACCTCCAGGTTCACCCTCACGAGGAACCGCTGGGCAGCGGACTTTGCCGCTCTGACCCACAGCCTGCTCTCGAGACCGGGTGCCACTGCACTGCGCAGCCCCACCTCTGCCCCTGCCGCAATCCCCTCCCGTCCCACCAGCCCCCCTCTGCCCACCACCCCCTCCACCACACGGCAGACGTGGCCTCGCAAGGATGCTTGGGCTTTCTGCTTACGTGTCCAGGCTGCTGTGCTGCGGGCTGATGCCCGGTACGGCCCAGCCACCGCTGTCACCTGGACAGAGTACTGCTTCCCAGGGCTCAGCCCGTGGAAGGTGACGTGACCGTTGTCTCCGCCGACAGAGATGTTCCTCGTCGGAGCACCGTCCTCTCCCTCCTGCAGCGTCACCAGGTAGAAGTCCCTCTGCCCCGCGGGAGTGCTCCAGCGAGCCTGCAAGGAGCCCTGCTCCTCTGCACTGCTCAGGGTCACATTGCCAGGGCTCAGGGGGTCTGGAAGGGAAGGGAGGGAGATTGTGTGCGTCAGGATTACGCGGTGCCCTGGACCCCACACACCCCTGAGCCCTGGTCCCTGTTTCCTCATCTGCAGGGTTACATCCAGCCTCAGACATCTTTTTGGAGTGTGCTGTCTCCACCCGCTAGGACAACCATTCCTGGTCTAGCAGAGCCCAGACAAAGCTGGCAGCCCTGCTGGGAAATTCCTAAAAGTCCCCCTCCTCTCTATTTGTGTCTCATCATGAGCTTGCTGATATTCCCAGCAACTGGCCTGGACCGAGCTCCTGGCTGGACGCCCCTGGCTCGTGCACCTGGCACCGGCACTGCTCAGTCGCGCAGGTCAGAGCCGCAGACGGCGATGGCAGGGATGGAGTCAGACCCACTCCACAGCAGAAACAAAGCAGCTGGGGGTGTGGAGGTCTTCCAGAATCCCAGCTGCAGTCAGCAGTGAGCAGGCTCCGGCTTCTTGGACTGGCAGGAGGAGCAGGAAAGATCTGGACACTTTCACCTGGTGGCACCCAGGTCCTTCCAGCGTATGCCTGGCCAGCGTCCGCCCAGGGCCAGGACAAGTCACTGACCACAACAGCCCTGAGTTTGCAGCTTGGAACCTCCATAATTTGTTGCTTCTCACTAGAGAGGACCAATGCTTTCTTGTCATTCAGCATGAGTCTTGCTCTGTCCAGGAGGCTAGGCTTGCCCTCTCCATTTTCTCCCTGGTTTTCCTGGGAACATCTGGGAGAGCAAGTCTGGGGCCAGAACTGTTTGCAGGGCTATGGACATGGTGTTGGGACCAAACCAGGACTGTGGTGGTGGAAGTCACCCTCTCTCAGGGTCCTTGTCAGCCTGAGGCCAGAAGGTGAAGGAAGTTGGGTTGAATGGTGCAACTAGCTGGGGTCTAGGATGGCTACCCTCAGTTTCTTCACCTGCCAGAGGCTGGCTTCCGTGGCTGTGTTGCACAGCACCCAGCACATCAGGGACATCCACCAGGATGAGGTTATCAGGTGCTACCACAACATATCCTTGACAGCAATCGAAGAGGACCGAAGATCCATTTCCCTCCAGAAACCTCCAGTTCAAACCAGCTAAACCGCTATCCCCTTGCCCCTGCTTTCTCTGCTGCCCTTGGACAGCCCCAAGGCACGTGAAAAGCCCATCTCCAGCTGCACTGCATGCCAGTGGGATCTGCTGCCCTTCCATCCTCCTCAGGGAGGTGCCACAGGCTGGTCCCAGTGCATCCCAGGCCGGCACTGGGAATTCACCAGCCCAGGGAACTCCCTGGCCCCACTATCACAGTGCCCCTGAGCTGGGTCCTGGAGCAGCTTTCGGCCAGGTCCAAGCAGAATTGCCCTCTCCACCCAGGGCTCTGGCAGGAGACTTTTGGACTCAGAGGCTGGACCAGAGGCATGGGGGAAATCCAGGGCCACCGAGGTCCTCCCCCACCCCTGGCCACCATACTCACACGTCCACGCGGTGGCATTGGGCCCCTCCACAGCGTAGGGCCCGGCCGTGGCGCTCAGCCCCAGCCAGTACTGGGTGCCGGGGTGGAGGTGCTGGAAGGTGTAGCTGGTGAGGCCCCTCCTGGCTGACAGGGTGGTGGTCACCGTCTGGGTGAGGAGGTTGTGGAGCGCGAGGTGAAGCCAGGCAGCCCCCGCTGCGTCTGCCCAGGAGGCGACGAGGCTGGTGCTGGAGCCCGGGCTGAGCCGCAGCTGGGTGGGCATGGAGGGAGCTGAGGGGGGAAGCAGGAGGCAGTAAGGCTCAGCACTGGGGCTGGGGGTCCCTGGACCCTCCTCTCTCCCTCTCCTACACCCACAGCTTCTCTCCATGCTGGCATGGGGAGTGAAGGTCTGGCAGGGGTCTGCTGAGGGATGTCTCTCCCATGTCCCTTCCCAGGTGAGCTGAGGGGCTCTTGAGGTCCCTCCATCCTGTCACGCTCGTTCAGGCTGCAGGGCAGAGGGGGTGGCAGCCTGGGGAATGTAACGTTTCTGCAGCTCACACCAGCCAAGCTCTGGTGCCAGGATCCCCAGGTTGCCCTTCTCCCACGGGGACATGGAGCACACAAACATAAGCTGTGGGTCCTACAAGGCAGGACTGAGGTGCGAGGTTTTCCCCTTGGCCCGGCACACTGGGCTCACAGGGAGGATGCGAAGAACTCCCAGCTGTTCCCCATCCTACACAAACTCCCCATCCCAAGCCTGGAGACCTCCTCCTCCTCCTCTCTGCCAACCCACTGTGCTGCACCCCTCCTGCCAAACCCTTTCTCCCACCCCTTCCCTCTTGCGCAGGCACACCCATCACTCCCTACCTGTCCACTGGTGGGTACTGGTGCTTGCCTGGCTGGATCCAGCCAGCGTGCTGACCTTCAAGGCGTACTCGCTGCCAGCCAGCAACCCGTCAAACAGGAACGTGGAGGCGTTTGGCAGGATGGACACATTTCTGACCAGTGTCTGGGAGTCACTGTGGTAGAGGGCAAGGTGGTAGCCATCTCGCTTCCCGTGGGCGTGCACCCAGGACGCATGCAGCACAGCAGAGCTCCCGCTGCTGCTTAGGCTCAGGTTGCGGACCGGTGAAGGACCTGCATCGGACATGGCACAGACAGTGTTGGGTGGTTGTGTTGTGATGCCTGCCAGGTTGCTCAAGGTACCTTCACCTGGTGAGGTCCTGCCAACCATCTCCACAGGACCCAGTCCCCCAGGCACAGCCCTATCACCTCCCTGCCAGCTCCCCAGTCTCCCATGGGTTGTGTGGGCTGCACCATCGCCTTTGCATCAGTCTCTGCACAGTCACTCTGAACTGGGCAGGAAGGTCGGTCAGGGACAAGACACCAGGTGTGTGCTGAGAAAGGTGAAGCCATCAGCACTTACCTGGAGCTCACCTGCTGCCAGGTCCTCTGTTCCTGCTGACCCTGTGGGTTCTGCCACCCACCTTCCTGTGAGCACCAGCCCCTGCTCCCTGCAGTCACCACTGCCATCCCTTCCCCCTCCAGCTCTACTCTCCTTTTCTAGGTTTTCCACCTTCACCTGAACAGATTTACCCAGGGATCTTCTGGAGAGATGCAGGCAAGGGCTGCCATCCTCACCTGAGCTGTGGGCTCATCAGCCCTTCCTGCTTCCCCCAGTCCTTGGCATCAGCCAGGGAAGGCGTAGAGCAAGGTTTGGTGGGTGAGCCAGTGACTGACAGAGAGGTGCCAAAATCATGGCGCAGATACTACTTCCTTGTAGCCCTTTCTAGATCTCCAGGTATGACATTTTCCACCCCTCAGCTCTCTGCAGTCCACATCATAGCTTGGTTCATCATTAGCTGTATTATTCCAGGAGAAGATTGAGTGTGAATCGTGCCCATGCAAGGTGCAGGGACAGCATCCTCACTCCACATGGATGAGGGAATGACCATTGGATGAGGGTTCTGGGGACCAGGGAAGGAGGCTAATCCTTGTGGAAGTGAAGAAAGACCCGACCTCCCCGTAAACTCCCAGGACTCCACACAGACCTGTACTTTACACCCTCCAAAGCAGTGTGACGATCATTGGTAGGAGCGCTGAGACCCTTTGACTCTGCAGTCCCTGGGGAACCCCTTACTTGTCTGTGCTGTGACTGTCTGGCTGGTGGTCTCCATGCAGGCGAGCGTGGCTGTCACCTCAATCTCGTAGTGCATGCCAGGGGTCAGCCCGTGGAACCAGAAGTTGGTGATGTTGGGTCCAGCAGATCCATTCTGCAGTGGTGTGCCAGAACCCAGGGAGGAGAGGGTGAGCGAATATCCCTCAGCCCCCCCGTCTGGCTCATCCCAGGACAGAAGGAGGGAGTCTGACCGGCCATGGTCGCTCACGGTGAGGTTCAGGAGGGTCCCTGCGGAGACAAAGCTGAAACCCTCAGCGGGGAGCTGTGGTGCTGGTGGGTAGCCAGCATGCAGGGCCAGGCTCCCCAGCCCACCCACCCTCGCTGCACACCTTGGCCCAGGCCACCACCATGGGCACTGCTGATCAGGCCCCTCAACCACAAAGGCTCCGAACAGCTTTTGGAAAACATGGGAAGGTGCAGAATCCCCCGTGGACCAGGGTTCAAAGGCACCATGTGAAAGAGATGCTCCTAAACATGGAGCATTTCCTCTGCTGGAGAAAGGCCAGAAGGCTCCAGGCCACCAGGCTTTGTCCAGACAGCCCTGGTTTATGGCAGAAAAGTTGCCCTGCCTCAGTACAACCAATTGCTCACCACCTTGGTTGGTTTGAGCCCCTAAAAAAATATTGAAGGGCTCTGGGTCCACCTTGCAGAAGCAAGGCAATGGCCAGTGAGGGAGCAGGATGGGCATGGCAGTGGGGCCGTCTCTGTCTCTGCGCGAGCCCTGACGGAGGAGGGGGTAAAGGCTGCTTCGGAGGGATCCGGGCACTGGCTCCCCGCTGTCCCGCCCAGTGCAGAGACGACATGGGAAGAGCAGGACACTGCGTACGTGGAGGAAATGTGGGGCCAGCTTTGCACACCCCTGCAGCGAGGTGTGTCCCTGCCTTGGCAGCAAGGTCAGCACGCTGCGGCTGCAGGGCCGGTGCTGCGGCATCCAGGTGGAGAGCGTCTGGGGACGAGGAAGCGGCGCACGAGGCTTGGCGTAATTGGTGGCTCCGTGGCCAGAACGGCTACTGAACCCCTGCCCTTGGAGCTGCTCAGGAGCCACCTACACAAACAGGAGCCAGACAGAGCCTCTGTTGGGACCAAGCTGGCAACGTGACCCTTGCAGGCTCCATCTCTGCCCACCCGTGCCTCCAGTAGCCGATGGTCACGCGCTCCCCGTCCCCAGCCTTGCTGTGGACCAGGAGCTCTCTGTTGCTTTCAGCCTTTGGGAAACACCAGAGCAGCTCTAGTGCTGATAAGACATTTGTGTCATAATTAGCACTTAAAATTTATGACATGCAACGTGTAACAGGCTTACCTGTGATCTGGCATGGCAAGAAAGCCTTAAACCAGCACGGCTGTTGCCCCAGAGGTCTGCCTGGGGCTGCCCTTACACAGCGAACGAGGAGCAGTGTGGGGCGAGCCCCAGGGGCACCAAGCACCCTTGGGACTGCTTGGGTGTCGCGTGTGGCCCTCCCACAAAACCGGGCAGTTTCAGAGCCAGGTGCAACTTCTGCGCCATGCAGGGTCGTTGTCTGGAGCCTGCTGCCACGCTGAGAGCTTCACTCCACGGAGGGGTGCAAAGGGCATCGGGGAAGTGGTCTGGACACAAAGGGGGAGCGGGCAGTGCCCCTGGAAAGGCTTCTCAGTGCCTTGAGCAGTTCAAGGGCAGGTTTAGGAACAGACTGCTCAGGAAGGGTTATGTGAACGCAGCTGGGTGTCCACGGGTCGGGTGTCTACATCTGGGCCAGCTGCCCTGGGCTCCCTGTGCTGTCCGCAGAGACCCCGCCGCAGCAGCTCATGGAGCACAGGGCACGCTCAGCCTCCTGGAGGCCCCATCCCTGGAAACATTCCAGACCAGGCTGGACGGTGCTCTGAGCAGTCTGGTCGAGTTGAAGATACCCCTGGGCTAGATGACCTCTAAAGGCCCCTTCCAACCCAAAGCACTCTGTGATTCTAAGGCAGCCAGCGGGACTGTGCACTGTGTGCAGTTCAAACAGGGGTGGTTTTTCACGGCGGGGTCTTTCTTCTCTCATGGAAGTAAGGGTTCTCCACCCATGCTTGTCTGCTTCTCTCGGGTATCCAACAGACTGCATCGCCTGCCTCCATCATCACTTGGCAATCATCTTCCTCACCTCTGCAGTACAAATGTACCAATATCTAAGAGGGGGCCAGAGGCACCCTGCAGCCCCGAGGCCCGTGACCACAACACTGCTCGCGTCCCCGTAGACAAGCTCCTCTAACCACATCACAGCCAGCCACAGCCAGGTACACCCCATGCCCTGACTGGTGCCTGCAGATCACCCGGGAGAGTTTTCACTGGCACGGGCACCACGCTGGCTCCACGCAGTGCTTGCTGGCTGCAGGACGAGCATGGCAGTGCCGCTCCGCAGCCCGCTCGGCACGGCCGTGGGGCTGCCCCGTGGAGCGTGATCCTGCCCATGGCTGTGGGGCAGCTGCTGAGCCCGCTTGGTGCTCTGTGGGAAGAAGGGAGCTTGGGGCCTTGTCCATCTCTCACGCTGCTCCCCACAAGGCTGCTTGCTGGAAGAGGATGGGGCTGACTCCCTGCCCTTCCCTGGTCCTGATCTGCAGCCTGCAGTCTCTCTAAAGAGAGACTGCACCTGGGGAGGAACAACCCCATGCATCAGTACAGGCTTGGGGTGGACCTGCTGGAGAGCAGCTCTGCGGAGAGGGACCTGGGTGTCCTGGTGGACGACAGGTTAACCATGAGCCAGCAGTGTGCCC
>Ga0065711_1030691_pt1 | contig 31736 bp, 12 predicted proteins | sample Hoacrofraction12_FD_59098 | JGI IMG/M metagenome (GOLD analysis project Ga0065711, IMG submission 59098) | Hoatzin crop microbial communities from Cojedes, Venezuela - Epithelial fraction 12 v2 (version 2) | ecosystem: Host-associated > Birds > Digestive system > Esophagus > Crop | place... | reverse complement strand
GCGCCGAGGCGCGGTGGGGCACTGAGGAGCGGAGCGCAAGGGGCGGTGGGCGCGGAACGGCCGGGCCCGCCCGAGGCGATTGCAGGAGCGGGAGCGCCACCTGGCGGCCGGCGGGATCAAGGCTGGCGGGACCGCCGCCCTCCCGCTGCCCTGGGTGCGCCAGGCCGGCGGCCGTTATGGCCGTTACGACCGGCCGTTGGAGAGCAGGGCACGCCATCCGCGCCCCCTCGAGGGTCACGAGAGCTTCCCGGAGCGGGTTTGCATTGGGTTTGGTTTTCCTTTTCCTTTTCTTTTTGTTTCACAGTAGCATTACGTCATCCTTTTTCTCCACGTGGAAGTCGCCTGGAAATAGTATTTAAAGGCTCACCCTGCTGATTAAAATTCCTCATTTCTGCTCTCTGTGTTCTGCTTTTGTATAACCAGTGTGTTTGGACACTGAAATGTGTCAAATGGGAAAGAGATTTCTGCCTGAAAAGCACAACCAGTTTCCTTTGCCATACTCAGCAAACAGAGCAGAAAGTATTGGAACAACACACTGAAAAAGAACAAGCCACGGTTTGAGAGGTCCCTTTGTTCTTTTGAATCCTGAAGGAGAGCTTTTGATAGGGAAAAAGGAAAAAAAAAGGAGACCTGATGATAGCACGAATGTCAGTTCACACTAAGAAAAGAACTGTGCTCCAGCGCCGTCTTATTTTAGTTCTCTAATACAAAAGTGCTACCGGCTGAATCAAATTTGGTTCAGCGGTTGAATGCCTTCAGCGAGGTTTCCACTGTCATCTTCCCTGCAATACAGCCAGGCAGGAACCATGATGTGCAGAGCATGAGCTATGGGAGAGAGGCAACGGGTAAAGCAAGCACAGGTCTGTGGATCTCTTACAAGACTACTTTTTATTAGGTCCACATATTTATGGGCATATAAACAAAGCACTAAACACTCCCATTCCTTTAAGGATTCAGTGCAAACAACTACTGATACACGGGACTTAAAGGAACCAATAAACCTCATTCTGTTGCCTCAGAACTAATGACATTACAGCTGGCATTCTGATATGTGCATTGCTGATGACACGACAGCATTTTCTTAAATCTTCATGGCTAATTTCTTCTGGCTTCTCAGACACACTCCGACTCTAACCATTTGCACTCTGAGAGCAAAATAGCAGGGAGAAAAGGGCGATTTCATTTACGTCTAACGCATCTGCTATACTGCAGCTGCAAGTCAGTACTTTACAGATTTGATGATATAATAGACATTTAGTGGCTGTTAAGTTTTAACACTACACAATATCTCTTTTCGCTCATACAACTGTGACCCCTAGTCAGTAATTTACAACCTAGGAAATAAGTCAGTGAGTGAGAGATGCTATGGCAGAAGTACTAATTTTGCTGTAATACATTTGGCTTCTAAAAATAGACTGTACACTTGCTCACATCAGATAACTCTCCAAGACACGGTTCCTACATACACAGTTTACTGACTTTTGATAGCTTGATCTTATCAGTATGTGTCATTTGAGTAACTCAAAATTCAATTTTATCCTGCACCAAGACCAAAATAAATATATAAACATATAAATGAGGGTAATAGCATTTTTCATCTATTGAAATTTCTTGGAAATTTTGAGACGAAAATTGAAATGTTTCATGTGGATTCAGTGTAATGTTTCTTGTGGAGTCAGCTTGATCTGAATTTGAAAAATTGCTAGAATGTTTCAGGCTTGTATCAGGGTAATTGATAATGTGGCATTTAGGCTCTTGGGCTGAATCAAATTGAGAAACCACAAGATTTTTGCTCCAAATAAGCACTGCTTATGGCACATCCTGAAAGTTTTAATTTTAGCATCACATTCCTTCGCTTTTCCCAGTTTGAGCTTAGCTTTCCATCTGGACTATCTTTCTCATGAGGAATAACTAACAAGTTGTGGCAGAGAAGAGAGGTGGAAATTGCAGAGCTACTAAAAAAATTCCAGTGAGGTTTGTCAACAGTTAAATGCCCTTTCTTAAAAAAGTGGTACTCTCCATCCAGTTTCCAAGCTTGGCTTGTCCGTCTTTTTTTCTCTTTACCACTCTGCTCCATAGTAGCAGCATTTGTACATTGACAGCTAACAGACATAATATACGATAATCCATATTGAAGAAGTAAAAGATGCTGCTTCCTCTGCTGAACCTGATTTAGCTTTTGTGATGATCTATTATCTATTGCAGCTTGCTTTTCAAATTCTCTGCTGAGCGTCAGTGTGTTTTTTCTGGGCCTGGTTTGCTGTTTCTTATTAGACCCTGTTATGTCCATGCGACTTGCACAACAATTCTCCCTTCAAGAGTTGTCAGCCCAGTGACTTTTTCTGTTGCAACCTGAACATTTGTAATGGTTGTCCAAAAGGACACTACAGTGGTGCAAGACCACCTGGCTTTCCTGGTTGGTAGCCAAGCTGCTTGCTGGTACAGCTCTTCAAACAAGTTCCTCTTCATGTTCTTTAATAGATTAGTTATTTCTGCAATGAATGCACTGTCCTAATGTGTTGCAATAAATGTACTGTAGCAACTTGTTGCATGTATATAGTACATTTTTTCAAGGTACAAGAAGTAAGTTATCTGAAAATGTGAAATATCAGTAAATAACTGAAATAACAGCTACTTTTTTATACAGTAACTAAATCAATCCTTATATCTGTATTTCTGTTCTAAAAATGATGTTGTTACTTCTTACAATCAATGAGCAGTGAGCATTCCCACTGGTTGTTGCTGAAGCATGTCCAAAATGCATTTAGTTTGCCAGTACCTGACATAATGTTGCCTCTTACTGGTCAGTAGTCAGGGAAGTTTCATAGGGCATATGCAAAAGCAGATAATAATTCAGTCCCAGTTCAGTGAAAGCCTCTTAAACACAAAATAGATCTTTTTCACCCCTTTTTTCATATGCATCTTCTATTTCTTAGTTTACTTGTTAATTCAGAGGTTAGCAATGGCATATGAGTACTTCCATGGCAGTGTGGTATGTGTTCAAAGTAGCACTCAGAGTAGTGCAGAGACCCTTCTTTCTGATGTCAGTGTCAACCATATTGTACATAATGGAAAGCAGTATATACTGAAAAATTAACTTTTTTTTCCCCCTGCAATCCGCTCCTCTGCAAATTCCTGAGACAAACAGAATCTGGTGTGAACCAGCAAAACAAGCCTAGACGAAACACACAGAAGCACAGTGGATTTTTATTCTTTGTTTTAAAAAAGAAAATACAGCCTACAAAATGTAATAGATCATTGTAAAAGCTGAAACAGATTTAGTACAGTGAGCACCACTGCAGCCTTCTCCCATATGGATTAGTTAATAATATGACTTGTTATTTTGGAAGCAAATGGTTTGTTTTCTCTTCATGTTGCTCAGATTGGCAGTGAATGTACAAATAGAACTATTGTGGAGCTTGGGAAGGAGAGAAAAAGAGATGGATATCATTACAGAATTCCTAACATCCTCTTATTTTATTTCACCCAGAGGAAACACAGTTTTTTAAATTGCTTAGTTATTTTTCAGAATTTGACTTACTGAGAAGATAGATTTTTTTCCAGAACTTTCACGAGTCTCAGAACTTCATGTTAATCTTCAGCTTTCAAGAATCACAGGACTACCTCTGAAGGTATATGAATACTTGAAGGAAAAGTATATTTTGCAAATATAAAATATTCAGCAAATTTTTGTGCACCCTTTTCCCTCTCAAGCAATTTTGTCCTGAATCTCTGTGAGCTACTGACTAATTCATATCATGTTCTTCAAGATAGTCTAGCTTTTCTTGTCTCCCCAGATTATGTCTATCTTTCCCAGTATGGAAGTTCCTCATAGATCTGAATGAATGGGAAATTTCTATAGTTTCAGTTTCCACCTAAGATTGGAAAGAGCTAATTAGGTCACTAACATGAAGCTTTGACAGCCTCTGATAACTAGGGAACAGATGTACAGGAGGGTCCACATATACACGTACCTACTGAAGCCACAACACTTTGTTAAAAAATTGACTTTTAACACTGAGGAACAAATGTTTCCAGGACTCTACCTTTCATGAGTACTTAGTAAAGAAATTGGAGAATAGACAAAAAAAAGAAAGCAGGACCCAAATTCTATCAGCATTCATCTACCTGTCAGTCTTTAAAGTGGAATGTCCCATAATCACACAGTACCCAATGCTACTGATTTCCATGTAATTTAAAAAAAAAAAAGAAAGAAGCTGCTGAAATTGTGAGCTGTAATGGTTATAGCATTATCTCCACAATGCCATTTATTGCCTCTTTCCTCAGTGGAATTATCATTGAAATCCCATTTTCATTTATGTCGTTGCATTTCATCCACCTGTTGTTCTGATACCCATCAAGGCAAGTTCCATCATTTTTGCACTGCTTGTTTTATATACAGTTTTATATGCTTGTTATAGTTTGGCTGCAGCCGTCAACAAAAGCGGCACGTGGCCCCTCCCCTCCTACTGGGGTGCGGAGGAGAATGGAAAGAAACAGGCAGAAACCGGTGGGTCAGGATAGGGGCAGTTTAACAGAACAGCAAACAAAGGGAACAGTAACAACAACGATACAGATAAGGAGAATACACAAAACAAACCAGCAGAACACAGAGAGCCACTCTCACCGCCCGCCGCTGCCACACACTCCCCAACCGCGACAGAGTTCCCGCCGCCCAGCTCTCCCCCACCGGAACCCAGCATGACGGCACATGGTATGGAATACCCAGCTCTGTTTGGCCAGGTTGGGTCAGCCTGCCTGACTCTGTTCCCTCCTGGATTCTGGTGAAAATTAAGCCTGTCCTCGCCGAACCCAGGACAATGCTGTAGAAGGCATTCTAGTTCTTGCATTTTATTGGTCAGACTCCTTTCATTACCAACATTTTACTGGTGTTTTTTTCTTCTGTTCTGCCTCTTCTAGTTTCTTAGATGTAGATGTGGGTGATAATTCCCAACATTGTGATACTAGTAATCATAGGGGTCTTAGCTGAACAATATCCATTCTGGAAGGTAAAAAAGGCTGTATCCAACCCAAACTACATGGACCAGCGCTCTATGTGCTGGGTAAATAATTGAGGAAGGGCAGTGATTGAAATACAGCTTCTCTTTTGGAATATGCAAGTTCCTATGAAGCACCAAAGTCTCCTTGAGGATGTGTGCAGGTAGAAGGAACACTGATATAGCTTGAAGTCCTGTCCACACTATGTTGCATAAGGAGTTGAAAAGAAGAACACATCTTTACCTTTATGGGATGCCATGCATTGGACATCCTTAATTTGCAAACTCTCTCCTTTTTCCTGGTACTTTTTAGCTCCACATTTATCCTAAGCAGAACACTTACAAAATCATTCTGTGAGAACTGAGGGTAGTTAAAACATTAACTTAAAGTTTTTAGTGCTTATCATATCCTTTTCATATTGTTTCCATTTTGTTTCAGTATGTGGTTTAAAAAAATCCCACATCAACAGTTCTGTAAAATAAATAAAATGCACTTCCATCAATAAAATCCTAAACTGTTGTATATACAAAAATTAGAGAAAGACAGGGAGAGAAATGTCATTTAAAGTAACAATTGTCTGGTCTAAGATACTCATTTACAGTTCTAGCAACTTAGATGCAGACTGGCTGATTTCTAAAAATGTAGTACAAAAGACAAGAGAGGGAGAAATAAACCCTTGGTTTAGTAAAAGTTCCTGCACTGTAGGTTTTGACAGAGTTTAAAAATAAAACTGAGACGAGGTAAATCTGGATTTGAATGTCCTATTTTTTTTTTTTCGGTTTAATTTGCACACTGACCCTTTAAACTCTGTTCCAAGCACTATAGCCTTAGGCACAGCCACAAGGCATAACCATCCCCTGTAGTGTGACTTCATCATAGGTTCTCACCTCCGTGCCCAGCCAGTCCCAAAATATCTAGTCATTTTTATTGCCCCACTTTTAGTATACTTTCATATATCCTAGCATAATGAAAAGTAGCTGTTACTGCTAGCCCTTTGTATATGATGAAATCCATTGGAAAGCTGAAGATAAAGACACTTTTTTGCTTTCTCAACTATAATTCAGACAAAAAAAGGTTTTAAATAAGGTTAATTCCTTTCCTCCCCCCCAAAAAAAAACCCCACTATTAAAATTTTTCTGCTTTCTAGATGAAAATAATTCCCTGAGCTGTTCATAACCCATTGTTGAAGACTGATGCTATGGCAGAAAGGGAATTTAAGAACATTTTCAGTCAGAGTGTGGAGCTCAGTGAATCTTAAATCTTGAAATTTTAGTAGTCAGACAGAATATTTAGTCAGTAAATAGGTTATTTTTAATCTGACACAAGTCTATTCACTGCTAAAAGAAAGAAAATAATACTAATGCAAGCCATAAAAACATTCAAAATTGCCATTATTATTTCCTCCTTTATATAGGTCTGCACCTTCATGATTTATTTATAAAAGATAGAGGTTTTAGTTTTTATGAAGTATCTTATGTTTTAAAATGAAACACAGAATTAAAACAAAAACTTGTGTTGATCTTCTCAGTTCCATGCCCTATTTGTAGTATAGATTTATGGATTTTTAAGAGCAAAATTGGTATCAGTCCCATTTCCAAGTGGCTTAATACACACTGAGCAAAATAATGAATATCTGTTCCCAGGACTGACATTAAGCTGCTGCAATTAAACAAGAAATCTATGTTGTTGACAGCCTGGAATATAATCAGCAAGGTCTGCTTGAAAATATCTTGTTCACAAGCTCAGAGTTTTTTGCAGAATCATGATGACAATCAGCAAAATTTTAGAACCGATGTTCTGTTCTTACATCTGACAGTGCTTCTCTGATCATGTCAACTTAAAAATAAACAAATAAATAACGACAACAGCAAAAAAAATGAAGAAATGCTGCTATCAGAGAAATTACTGGGGAAAAATAGCAAAAGCCATAGCACAAAACAGAACATCTACTTAACATTAATTAAAGCTCTGTGATCAACAGCTTCATTGTTATTTTCTGCAGCATCTATACTATTCACCTATCTTTATTGCTTGCTGTCTTCTAATTTTGCATCAGTTCTCTGGACTGCTTAGATCCATTAGCATTCTGTTGGAGTCAAGCCTGGATTCTTGTTAGATAGCATGCTCCTTCGTATAGGAAGCCTGGCTGTTATTTTCAGCACAGTAACCATCTGAGCTTGCCAAAAAGGGTTATCAGAGAAATCCCCCCAAAGCCTCATTATTTGCTGGACAGAAAAAGCTGGATCCCACAGTTCTACTTCAAAAGGTTTGTCTGACATCAGAACTTCAGTCTCCAGACTGCAGCAACTACTGCTTGCATTACTGCTTGTCACTCCTCTAAGTAAGTTTTGGAAGACTTTATGCTGACACGAGTTACTATTTAATTAAAAAAGCAGAAACTTCCCATTGATTGCCTTTCCTATTCATTTTTGTTTTGAGACTTTCTTCCTGCCATGCCACTCTTGAAGATGACTCATTACCAAAGCTGCTACCTAACTTCAAGGAAAGGAATGTCTTTCTTTTTCCATTACGTATACTTCGATGCCACTACATCTCAAACTCCTTTGCTTTACGTACAAGGCATTTGTTGTTTCAGTAATCACATCCAGAAAGGGGTGATTTTTAACTTTTTGACAGGTCTGCCTGGGATAAGTTCACTGAAATTCAGGTGTTTCTCAGGCCTGATCAAAATCTACCTATAAATACAAAATATTACAATTCAGGTTCTGCAATGCTGTCGTTAAAATGCTCTAGAAGACCATACCATCTTGTTGATACATGTCAAGTCACTCCTGGAACTTTTTACTTAAATTTGATAATAAGTATACAGATTTTAACTACAGTTTGGGATATGTATGTCCACCCAAGATATTCATACTGGCCCAACTCATCAAAAATGAATATCTCAAGCCCACAACAATTGGTTCATGCTCTATACTAATTGCTAACTATGCATGTGTCTTGTTAAAACTAGCACCATTGTTGCTCTACAGGATATATTCCTTTAGCTCTTTAGAACACAGACAGCATGCAACTGACATGTTCAAGAGCAGCCTATAGTACAAGATGCTCTGCAGAGCACCTGCGCTTCAGCCCTTGGACTGACTTGCAGATGAAGCAAGTACAGAACGCCAATAGTTGTATTCAGCTCACGGCGTTGCATGGTTTACGGAAGTAAACACTGACTAGGATTCCTGGCACAGGCAGTGAATTTTCCCTTGAGAGCTGTCACCAAAACTTAATATAGAAAAAGCTCATGTCTCCTAGCTCACAATTTAGCAATGTCTTATGTGGCACCCTTGCTTTTTCAGTCTTCCTTCCTCCCACCTCAGGTTCTCAGATTCATGGAGTAAGAAAACTAAATATTAAATAAATGAAACACATAGAACCATGTGTATGTATGCATGGATGTGACATTCCAGAGCAAGCAGTATTTGAAAAAGCAAGACAAGCAGAGAAATAACCTAAAAGAACATATGCGTCTCAGATGTTCTCGATACACTACACTGTTTCCTACCACTTGCTCCCACATATTGATGTTCCATGCATCCTTTACTTTCTTGTTCCTGCTGAGTTTCATATCCTCAAACCACAGCATTTCATTCACCCTGCTATAGCACTCACAGGCTAACGTGATACTGAGGACACTTGAAAGATATTTACCTCTCACTTTGTACATTTCATCTGCATTTCGCCACAGGGTTTGGTATTCCCATGCCTTCCCCTCATCAGAAGAGAAATTCTTTTGAACATCCTATTTAGGGTGCTTACTGAATAATTATGTGACTCGCTACAAACACTAGAAAATAAAACAGGCTGCAAAATCTCTGTGCGATACTAGCACATATTCTTAGCATATCAAAGAGTCGCCACTGATGGGCTATTACTAAACCAAATAATATGATGCTAAAATACTTTGATGTATTCCCTCTGCCCTTTGCTGCCTTGGAATTTATATCATGAGGAATGACCTATCCTTTTACAGTCTCTGTGAACATTTCAGCAGTTCCTGAAGGTCTGTTATGGTTAGGAGAGGGAGGAAGAGGAAAACTTGTCTTTTAGTAGAATCCTAGGAACTGAATTAATTTAGAAGACTTCCAGGAACTGGATATCTTTGTTTTAGTTTAATTCAGGCTTCAGATTATTGTATAAACTGGGGTATGAAGCAAAATGCTGGATGTACCGTGGTTTAGCTCAAGGGTACAGAAAAGGTAAGTCTATAAACCATGATGATTCTAAAAAGAAAGCATTGAGGGGAGGGTAAAGCCCACTAGCTTTTGAAATTTTGAGTGATATTTTCTTTGTTTAGGTAACACCTTTACAGATTCTGTTTCATTTTAAATGAAGGCAAGACTTTTAAATTATCTCAATGCTCAATGCTCCTCCCACCCCCAAAAAGGCCAGATATTCCAAGAGTTGACAACAGCCAAATCACTTCCTCTGTAGCTGTACCCCAGTAACAAAGACTCAATGTCAACTGCTTTCTGGCTTTAGTTTCTGATACTTGTAAATGTAAAATTTCCACTTACCAGAATGATTGTAATTAAACTAAACTAGATCCTTGCTGTTTTGAGAAGACAGGAAAGCTTTACGATAAAGAGGCTCCTAAATAACACTACTTAGACAAACTTGACGTGCTGTTTTAAGAAGGCAGGAAAGCTCTAAGATAGAGAGGCTCCTAAATAATTCTACCCCAGACAGTTCAGCCTTGGGAGGGAAGATGTACCAAGCTACAGAGATAAAGAGACACCAAGAGGGCAACAAGACCGGAACAAAACAACCTGGAAGGACACAGTACATGTAATCTTAGAACTGAGTCTGCACAGAAACAAAGGTCAACCAGCGGACACTGTGATGAGGAGTATAAGCCTTCATCTTGAGACCCCCAAAGACCACCCGAGAACACTAACAGACAAGCATGAAAGGTCTTAACATACACTAATTCGTTCTTGGGAAGGTCATGAATATGCTAAGCATTTCTTGGAAATATAATGAATATGTATATCGTGATTGTATTTAACCTGAAATGACAGGATGTTTGGCGCGCATGTTTGGCGGAGAGATCCCCTGTGTGCCCGGCGCCGCAATAAAGAGTACCTGCTTAATAGCCCTCTGACTATTGAGTCTTCAACTCCAGCTTTTCACGGCATCATTTCCAAGCAGTTCAACTTTGGCGAGTTGTAGGTGGTAAAGGTGCAACATTAAACAGTCAAGAACATGTTACACAGCAGTCAGTTATTATAAACAAAACCCTGTAACACAGTTTGCTATGCAGGAAGAAGTTCTGAATACTTACATTTCTGTGGATAACAATAATAATAATAACAACTTGCAAATAAAAAAAAGGCTTGAGTAGGGCATTTAGTAATAGAATAATGATGTACCTTGAATTTATGAAAACTGCAAGCTACATTTCTTTTCTTAGTAAATGCTGGTTTTAATATATTTTTATTGCCTTGTGCTCTAGTTCATAAGTCTTACCTGCTCCGTTCCACCAGTGACATTTGTGTAGCAAAGTCCAGCTAAAATAGGAGTATCTGCCATATTATATAACTTCATAAACCTGAAATCCCAAGAGTACAACTGAAGCAATATTAGCAGTAGTTTTAGCTATAATAATACGCTGTGCCTTCAGTCTTCTAGAGGTGCACAAGCAAGTCAGTATAGTTACGATGGTTAGTGCTTCTTCAACATGCTTCTTAGAGAATAAAAGACTTAACCTGTCATTAAGTATCCACTTGAGAGTTCATGCCACACATGCTTCTTTTCATGAAGCCACATGCACTGCAGACACCCTGCACATCTGTCACCCCCTCTGAAAAAGCCATCTGGGTATAGTTTGTATGTGGCCGAAACTTAAATCTATATCACTATTTTCCCGTGTCTATTAGCTGTTATAGTTTCATGGTCAACTGGGAATTTTCGGACGGTTTTAGAAAGAGTTAGGTTTGGCTGTAAATACAAAAACAAGTTTCCTTCAACTTTCTTCCCATGAGAAAAACTGTGGCATTTGCTGTACTTTTATTGTGCTAGGCAACAAAATTATAGAATAAATCCACAATATATTTATATCTTACATTTATTCTTAGTTTTGTATATAAAGTGAATTGAACTTTTTAAGTAGTTTTGTATATATTTCAACACTTTAAATTTCTCTTCTTTAGAACTTTAATATTTTTTTCCATTGTATATCTTCAGTTGTATACTAACTGTGTATTCTAAGCCAGATTGGAACCAATAATACTTTTTCCCTCACAATTCAGGAAATAAGTTTAAAACTTAAGATGCAGGAGACTTACAGAATTGGACTGTGATGAATAAGGCTGTACAAATTCTATTTTTAACAATATGCTTCCCAAATTATATTACTTTTCAAAAGACTTCTGGGGTCATACAATGGAAACAATCCACAGTATCAGGAAGTTGAAGAAAAAGTGCATCCATGCTTGGTACAACTGCCTGAGCAAGCATTTAATGTAAATTTATATATCTTCTTTCTTATTATTCCCTTTCAGAAAAGTAGTAACAGTGTATGGTTTTGATCCCTATCATCAGGTTAGAGGAAGACTAAGGTAGTACAATCCAACATCTGAAGGTGTTTCATCAATTCTAGAAAGACTATTTGATTCCTTTCCACCTAGTGATAGGTTCTTATTGGAAAATATTAGCACAGAAAAAGAAGTCATTTGGTGCAGGAAAAAAAAAGCCATCAGATATCTTACTCATTGATTTTTTTTATTCCTTTCTGCAGCCAACATTCTCTCTCCTTCAAATGACTAATAACTCTTTAAAGCACAACATACAGTATTTCTAAATAATTGCAGGTCTTACAACAATTTATTTTACAGTTGTTTTGGGGTGAAAGTGAGGTTATAAGACCATTTCTCGATGTACTCTAAACTTTGTTGCAAGTCACGTTATAAGACCCAGTCTTTCCGTGAAATAGAAAAATGCATTCTTTACCTCTCACTGGTGTTGTAACTTTTATCAGTTTAACTTTGTTGGAATCTGGTGATGGAAACTGCGTGTGTATCGTGAGAACACTGCTGCTAAGAAATGGCATTCTACCTGCAGGTTTCAGAGCCAAGTATACTAATTTACTGTACTAAGTTATTAGTCCTGCAGATGCTCTTTGGTTCTCTGCCCCCCTGCCCTGCCCCTAAATGATGAGAGAAAAAGAAAACAAAATTTTTTGTGTTAATATATTTTCAAGACATTCCTAAAAAAATTACAATTCTCTGAGTGTATTTACAACAGTATCCCAGTCGTTTAGAAATTCGGGGCAATGGTAGAGTTGAAACAATTTTCTCTGTGTAGTTACAGACCTCTAAGAAAAGTAAACATTTAATTTGCTACAGTGGAATCAGTCATATAGTAACAGTTAACTTTTAAGTGCCTGTAAGAGATTGTTCTGAGTCAAAGTCCGCAACTTTCTGTGAAGAATGGACTACCTCACATGTATCCAGGGTATTTACCACTCAGAATCATCAGATCTAGTTCTCAAGTATTGTACAGTTGACTTTTCACTTCTGTATTCAATCCAGCTCTTTTGAGGCTTGTCCAGTTGTTTACTGATTATTATCACATAAATTGTGCACCAGTGCCTGCTCCAGACAGCATACTTGTTCTGCTTAAGCTGTACACCTAGCCTGTGTATATAATGTGAAGAGATCAGGATTTCCAAAGGCATAGTATCCTCATCACAGAAAAAAAAAGAAAAAAAAAAAAGGAAAAAAAAGTATTCCTATCTGCCTGATTATTTTTTCTCTAGGAGTGATAACAGAACATACCCAGAATTGGCTTAATGTGGGTTAAGAGAAAGAAGGTGATAGGCACTGCTCACTGCTGACAGCTGCTGATGTATCCTGCACTAGAGAAGACTAAAGATTTTTCTAACATTTAGAGAAGTAGGACCTTAGATGTCATGAAATTTTATTAACAAAATCTTAAACAAACTTTTAAAGTTTGCATCCTGGGCTTAGTTTCTCTTGTAAACTTTATTATGAAATCAGTCGTTGCCATTATCAATTGTTTAAAATTTTTTGTTTCATAAAATAGAGGAATAGTTTAAAAGCACTGTCCCAGATATGGAACACTACCTTAAAACATCACCTCACATGAAACTTTATGTCAAGTTTAAATTTAACCTTCATGATAAATAAGAGAATATACATTGTAGGTAAATGTAAAAGCAAAAATTTCAAAACAGTGGTTTTTTTTAAATTACTTTAGATGCTCGCATGTATGCAGAAGTGAAAGCAGTCCTGATGCTTAACAAGTTCTGCAGCACCTGTGTTAAAACAGAAACACACTATTTCCCATTGAATGTTAGCTACCTGCGAAATGCTATAGAGTACAAGCAGGTAAACTTCGAAGGAGCTGATTTTGCTCTGCTTGCCTGCTACAAAGTTTCAGAAGTGGCCAGAGAATTTTCAAGTATTTCTTAGAGTATTGTTTAAAAATCTTTTCTTGACTACTCATTCACCTGTGCTGCATCATCTTTTTGCGTATATGCACAGGTAAGCACACAGGTGAGCACAAAACACATACACAGCTCAAGTTCAGGTTTGAAGTTCAAGATAGAATTTTCAAGGTTACTTCTGTTTCCATTAAGAATGCTTATACAATTATGTTAATAGCTTTAAGTGAAATAGCTTCAAAGTGAAGTAGTTTTAAATGACAATCAGAAAATGTCCAAGAGAAGTCTTCTACCCAAGGAGAAGGTATGCTTCTCTGGTTCTGTATTTTAAACCTCATCAGTAAATACTGCATTTCTTTCGAACTGCCTAACTTCAGCCTGGCCTGAAATATTTCAAATGAGATTTGAAGAAATTTCCACTCCTTTGGCTAAATATCTGACAGAATTTTATGACAATGGAGTGTCCCACACTTGGTAATTTAGACAAATTCTATAGATTAATTCTCGAAATTACACTCCTTTTACAGTCTGAGTAAGTTACTTTATGCTTTATCATCTCTTCCAAACTGTGTTGTTTCCTTGCATTGTCAACCACTTCATTTGCATTTAGGGGCAGTAGTGTTACAACAATCACTGTGAATGTATACACACTGATAGCTCCCTTATCATATTCAAAGACTTTCAAGATTCTCAATATAGGTCATTAAGGGGCTGACCATAAAAAAATGCTGTGTCTATGCTGCTTATCAAGTGCAGTGGCGTCATGCAATGACAGTGACTCAGTAGTCTGACACAAAAAAAGAAATCCCTAAGAATTTATCAGTACAATTTTCACAAATGCTTTTGTGTTCCCTTCTGTTTCCCATTAGAATATCACAAGACCTAATAGTTTTTATTAGAAGAACTAATGAGATCAGAACTTGAGACCATGCAGCTGCAAGCTGTAGTAAATGCCAATCAATTCATACAATTGTTCAGATTCACCTTTCTCTTCGGGATTTGAGGTCAATAACAATGGCAGGAAGAGAGGCAGTAACAGGGTAAAAGGCCATCAACTTCTTTGCTTTGTTGGCCTAATAAATTCCTTTCAGAAGGAATTTTTCTGTGGAGATAAGCAATTCAAGGTCAAGTCAGTCACAGAATTTTGTATCTCCAGAAAAATAATTCTAGGGAGAAAAGCTTCATGCATGCAGAAAGAAATCACTTCTGGCTGAATGATTTAAAAGCTTTAAAAGGCTACAATCTAAAATTCAAGAAAATACATTTTATTGCATCTCTTGTATGTTTAATAAAGGAAATGGTAGCTCTTTGGCAAAAGCTCTAGCAGGAAAACGCTACACAAATTTTATATGTCCCTAAATCATTGATAGCGTATGACTCAGAAGTCCTTTGATTTATACTGGATGACCTGCTCAGCTGCCTGGGCACTGAAAGCTGGTCTCAGTCACTGGGACAAACGTCGTTCTGGGTTAAAAGCTGTAAATCCAGCTGAATTCATAGAGCCTTCCACACTAGTGTAAATTAGGAATAACTGCCTCTGAATAAGAGGCCAAATGGCACACAGAGATTCATAACCGAGAACATGATTTGACCCACTGAAAATGTGACATTTTCAAAATAGTAAAGAACAATGACATTGTAGCCTGCTCCTTTGATTTAAAAGACTCTCTGACATGTAATGTGTAACAGGAGCACCGCAACTTTGCGCTGATCAAAACCGAGTAACAGCATAATGAGCCACGGCCAAAAAAACATTGCAAACAAGAGCTAATCATGGGTAGCGCAGAACATGGGTCAACAGGTACCAGGAGAACAACACCGGAAACTGCTGGAAATGCATATCGTGATATCGTCAGGCACTGATCTGGCTGGTGGCCTGAGACAACATGTGGCTATAAATCTCTCCAGTAATAGATACTGGGGAAACACTGTCACACAGATGTCTGACATCACCTAGAAGAAGAGCCAAAGGGCAGCCATCAACACATCGGTGCCAAGCCCCTGTCCAGAGATCACCATGGAGCAGCTGGAGAAAGTGTCTTGTTTCCTCCAGACTCTACTGTGCCACCTCACTGGCAGTCAGTTAACAGTAAGTTTACAAGTGTATGTGGGGGGGTCTCTGTATATCAGTGTAAAGCTTTCCCTCAGACAGCCTGTCCCTCACTTGGTCCACTTAATAAACTGAGTTCAGCACAGTCAGATTGTTTAGTGTTCTTTTTTCTCCTTGTTGCTTGTGGCATTTAAAATATGGATAACATAAAGGAAAAAAGAGCGACTAAGGGGTCACACTGTCTTGGCTGGATCACTGTTATACACAAAACTATAGCTCAGCTGGGTCAGGTATGTACATGTATTAATATCAAGTGTCTTGGAACTTGGTTTTGTTACCTTTATTCTCAAGTATAGTCTGTTATATCTCTGAGTTATTGCAAAATAAAGCACCACTTAACATAAAAGCACAAACATGGCATTTGGCAGAAGGAAGGCTTTTTCAGAGAGGCAGCCACAAAGCTTTTTAACGAATGTTAAAATAGCAGTAACTTGCTATAGGAATGTTTAGTCTTTTTTTTTTTTTTTAAATCAGCCATTTTTGGGGAAAAAAATATGATAAAAATGAGTTTCATATATCTGGAATTCAGGAATAAATTAAAAGATAGTTTTTGGAAGAAATAACCAACAATCCTGAAAATCAGTTCAGAAGAAGTGGAAAAAGTGAAGCTTTTACAATTTCAGAGGGATTTTTACTTTTACTTTTTTCTTTATTTCATGTATGGTTTAAGAAATTTAGAGCTAGTACGGAATAACAGTATATGGTAATCTCTTTATATTAATGCAGGAAAGAAAGAACTCTAGAGTTTGGAAGATAGACAGATTTCACTTTTTTCTCACACTTTGTGTGAAGTAAACTATTGCTAATAAATATCTCCCCAGCACACGCAGATATCATTAAAATTTAAATGGGAATCCTCATCCCCCCGAAATGTAGAGAACTCTACCCTGGAAAGTCATATCTCCTCAAAATGTCACTGGTCTACAATCATCTTTTCTTGTTCCTTAACTCCTTTAAACATTCACTGATGTTCCTGAAGGCAGTCCATTTTGCCTGTGCCCGGTGACTGAAAGGTTAGATCTTGTCCACAATGTAATCACTGCAGTGCAAATTACCAGGTTAGATGCGTTACCCTGATGTGAGAAGGTACTTTAAATAAACCGCTTTGAGGCAACCTACCTCAGTCAGATAAACTACAGGATCATACTATGTGCTTCCACACTGTACCTTCATTGTGGTTTTGCATGGATTTACACTTGGTTTGACCATTCCTTGGCTTAACAAACCCATAAATCCTCATTAACTACAGTATGAGGTGCTTCCAGATTTATGGAATCCTATTGCTGGAGTCCTTAAAAGTGAGCTTTGGGTTTTTTTAATGGGCACAGAAATCCATATATTAACCATCACCAGGCACAATATACTGCATATAGCAGGTGATGCATTCAAATGTGAATTAATCTTAAGTAAGATTTCCAGAGAAGGTTTTTGTTCACCCTTTGCTCAGAGAAAACTTCCTACAATCAGTGAAGTTGTTGCATTAGGATTGTCCCTTCCATACAAGAAAAACCCTAATAGCCTCAAAATAGATACGAATTGTCTTTAACGACCGTTTAATTTCCAGGCTTCTTTTGTTATGGAAATGTGACTTATGCACTGAGTCTAGTGTCTCTCATCTAGTAAGGCTTGAATCCTATTTAGCAACTTCAATCAAATTGGGAAGAAATTTCTCTTGTTTCACCTAGAAATAATTTACGTTTATTTCAGTATGGGAAGAACTGGGGGGATATCTCTTCAAGAGAGAGCGGGAGTGTTCTTAGGAGGAGATATGTGAGTTCAGATTAGAGGTTCTTTGTGGCAGCAGTGAATTGGCCAACCAACAACCAATTCCTGATCTACTGTCCACAACAAGTGCTGTCCCTGTCTAATGGCAGAGAGTGAAAAGGCATCTATTTTATCCTATCTGAAGGGGTTAGAGGACAAGAGGTGCAAATGCATTGGAAAGCAGACTTGGTTAGTTCTAATGTTCATAGAAAAATTTGAATTTAAAGATCGTTTTGTCTCCTGTGTTCATTAAGCACTTTGCTTCTATCACCCTTACGTGACTGGTTTATTCCTGACTCCATGTAGCTGTTCCCACATCGTTGAAGTGCAAGATAATTGAGATATGACATCCCAACTCTAGAGATCCAAAATGCTGACTGATATGCTTTCCTTATTGTGCAAACAAACTCAGAAGAAGTAACACAAAAAGGCAGCATATGCTCTCTTGATGACAGGGTGAATCTCAAGCATTAGTATCTTCCCATTGATATCATCCCGCTCACCCCCGAAAGAAAAAATGCAAAATCCATCTCAGCAAGGTGAAAGAACATCCGGTGTTTAAAATGGGAATATAGATATAAAGCTTCACGAGTAACTCTGTATTTCAATAGTTTCAATGGTTACTATGTAAGTTAACTTTTAAGCTCATTCTTTATAAACACACTGCTATTAACAAAACAGATATTTACATTCCAAAGTATGAAATATGGATCCAAATCAGCTTCACGGTTTACAAGTCATTTGTATAATTCATAAGTCAGTGACGAATGTAATGAATTAGTCACATAACTGGCACATTAGAGACAGAACTTTAAATTCAGATGCATGTTTTATTTAAAGCTGGATGTGCTATATAAATAAATCATGAAAATGTACTTGTGACTCAAACAGTAAATAATAATGTAAAGAACAGCAGCCTCTAGGAAAAAATGGGGGAGGAAGGGTGATAGAATGACCTTGTGCTATTTGGCTTGCACAAGCGAGAGCCATCAGTAGCATTTTCAGGGCCTTCTTGCTTTCTACCAGTGTGGAGGAGTGATACATCATTTGAGTCTTGACTGTTAGTAAAAGGTTGTTTAGACCTAAGTTTAAGGTAAACAGCAAATACGGTCCAGTCTGTATTAGGAATAAGACGGGAACTTTTATTCTTTAATTGTGTGAGTCCTCACAAGAGACTTTCAAATATCAAATATCTGCCATCACAACTGCTTTGTGCTTCTTTTTCGCTTGACTTCTAGATACCAAAATGGACAACGCTGTAAATGGCACAAAAATAAACCACTCATGGTAAGCCTGCTCGGTAACAAATTAAAATGTATTACTTTGAATTTGAACAACTTTGGTAAGAGCTGCCAGATTGGATGAGTTTTCAAGTGGAATGCAAAAAGGAAAGAGATGAATGACATAAAAGGGTAGTTTTATTGATTTTGTCATTCAAGAAGATATTTTTATTTGTTATACTTTGGACACGTCTAAGCCTCTAGTGTGTTCAAAGTTAAAGAAGTAATGAAGTCACATACACAAAGAGTCATGCAGTCACAATTATAAAAAATATAAAAAAGGCCCTGTGAATGTAGTTTTGTTTTTCTCAACACCACTGAATATTTCATAGCTTGAACATAGTTTGATACCTTAAACATTAATGGTACCATTTATCTTCCGTAAGTAACTCCAGACTCACTCAGTGCCAGCTAAAAACAGTGATACGCCTTGATGAAAAGAAATGCCCAAGCTCAGTGGCAATCAGAACAGCTGCAAAGAGCTAAAAAAATATGTATCTGTTACGCTTCTATATTCCTGTTCTGCACCTACTACTAAATGAATCAAAGCCCTATTCGTTTCTCTTGGGAACTAAGTGGCTCTTTGTACATAAAGATTCCTTGGAATTATATTCATGAGCTCAGAAAGAATTGCCACAAGTTCTTATTATGTACTCTACTAGGTGATATCAACACCAATCTAGGCAAAATTTTAAGAGTTAAAATTTCATTTAAAAAAAAGGTGTGATCTATAGGACATGCTAATTGGTGATTGGTAGTAGGGCTTTATTTCAAAAAAGAAAGACCATCTAACTCTGTGCTCCCTCAAGTCATTAAACTTCTGTTCTAGTCCTGCTTGAATTTAATCTATGATTCTGAATCTCCCTGCTTCACATATATGATGCCTCCCCAGATTAGCCACACTTTTAATCCGGAAATTTTCCTATTTTTCTTCCCTAATCACAGTGTAGTTTGTTGTCATCACAATCCAGGAGTGCTGGCTCTCAGCTCCTCCTCACAGCCCATAAAACTTGTCTGTTAGCAGTCCAGAGGTCAGCTTGTATCCTTATCTTTTAATCCTCTTTAGACTACCTTCCTGACTTACAGCAAATGCTGGAGATGAACTTTCTTTTTACCTCTCATAAACCTGTGAAGATCTCATATAAGAAAACTTTGTACACACTCAGGTTGAAGATGAAGGGAGGAAGAGGGAACAAGAAGATCTGGGAGAGGCAAAGGCATTAGGTATTAGCTGCTTGACACTTGTAAGCCGTGTGAAACCCTTTGCCCTCACTTCACCAGGGTTCTTAAACTTTTGCTGAGAGATGAATTTGAAGAAGAAACATGACGTCCTTACATTCAGGAGGAGAACAAGTCCATTGTTATGTGTAATAAAAATGATTGGAAGCCCTCAGTTATTGTGAGGAAGAATAAAAAGAAATGACAACCAATCTGAAAGGAAAGGAGTAGTTTATTTTTCAGGACTGCTGCCTTTTCCCTGAAGACATAGAATTCTGAAGACAACAGACAGAGAAATCTGTAAAGCCAGCAGGTCTGAATTTATGCCTGTATTTATAAGGGACCTACTGCTAATACACATGACAAGGACAACAGGTGCTTTCCCTTGAAGATATCCAGTGTCTGCAAACATTAGATAAGGTCTCTGTTCAAAAATATCTGTAAGGGTAAAATGGAACACTGAGTCAAACTTTCTGGGTTCATAGCTCTGTTTTCATAGAGCCCGAATGCTAGAAGAATGACACATGGATATGAAACTACCACTAGAAATTATAAGAATAGTAGTTCGATTTTTGTTGTGAATGTATAGTAGTTGTAACAGATTACGTGCTAATTACCACAAAAGTACATAATTCTAACTCAAATCTTCAAAGGCTACAAAATAGAACTTTTTCTGTGGTTTTTTGATTCATTATTTGATCTAATCATAAAAATACCCTATGGCCCTGAAAGGATAGAGGGAAGCAATTTTAAGACTACTACATATAGAAAAAACCTCCAAGACTGGAAATTAATTTGAAAGTTTCTGCACCTCAAAAAAAGGACTTTTCTAACAATGCACAGGTAAGCACACCACATGACTAGGTGAAGAGGGAAAGAAGTGCTATAGCAGTTGTAGAGCTATAACAAATTCATCTTTAGAAGCAATGTGTATTTGTCCAATTTTTAGATATGTCCTTTATGACACTTTAATTGTGTAGAAAAAAATGTTTAATGGAGCAAATTCTTAAGGGGCATCAAAGTTATATGATTAGGCTGAAACAAAGACAGAGAAAATGAAAACAGGAAGACGATCCGTAGAGTTGAAATTCAGTAAGAAGCATTTGGCTTGGATCATCTCACACACAAGCTTGTTTCAGTTAACAAGATTAGGTTAGGTCCTCAAACCTTCTGGAGAGCTCATCAGGACATATCCACATCTTCATATGTCTTGACAGAATCTTCATGAGCTATATGTGATAATGTATTCATTATCATTAACCTTACATTGCATAAGACCAATCTGGTAAAACGTGAATCATCTGTGTGGAAGAATGTGTTCACATGACTGTCTGCTTTACCAGTAGTCTGGCCACTTTCTTCTCTAAACACCTCTGAGACTTCTAATCTCTGCAGCAATTAGACCTACAAGACTGGAGAGGCAAATGAGAAAATAAAAGTAATGGGCCCAAACTGAAATGAAAGAAATTCCATTTAAACATGTATCAGGCAGAACCAGCATGTTTTGATAGTGGATGAGGAGCTGCAGTGGCAACCTATGTAGAAGGAGGTCTGGGACTGCCCTGAGCTAGTCACAGCCAGTTACAGATGCTCTGCTATGGACAAAACCAACCCACTGCACACTCAACTGTACCCATCAGAGGAGCATGTGGTGCCTCTGCAAAAATAAATTTAAGGAAGAGCAGTGATGTCAAGAGAAGTAAAGATACAATAGACAGCACCAAGGCAGGAGAGACACCTGAGCAGGTGCAAGGGGGAAATGAGAGATGCCAGGGTAGCAGGGACAACATATCAGGAGAGAGACACAGAAGAAAAGAAGAGATGTCAAGGAGAAAAAAGAAAGACATCATAGTAAGAGTCTTCCGAGCAAGACTGGAGGAATAGCCCAAGAAATAAGCAGCAAAAAGAGGTCTGAACAAGGACTAGAGCAGAGTCACCTGAGAAGGACTAAGCCATATACCCAAGCATGGACTAGAGCAAAGAGGTAGCTGGGCAGGGGCTGGAGCAAACTGACACCCAAGCAGGGGCAAAGCAAAGAGACAGCCAAGCAGAGCTAGAGAAAAAAGACAGCTGAGCAGAGAGAGAGTCAAAACTGGTGTGGGGGGGTTTGGTCCACTATAAAGTAGGAAAGAGGTTTTTTGCTGAGGGCAAACAATGCAGATCTGTAGAACCAACTGGCCACAGTCTTGAGTACACTATCTAGTTGGCCCTGCCTTATTCAGGGGACTAGACTAGAGAATTCCAGTGGTGCCTTCACATCCCAGGTGTTCTGAATCTGAGATACTAGGGGTTTGTCATCAACTTAACCACAAAAAGCTCTTCTTTTAAAAATACTTCTGACAGTTCCTGACACAACTGCAGATCTACGGTAACTGGGAAATATATAAAAACAGAAATGAACAGGGCCATTTTTGCAGACCTTCCTATTTGTACCTCTTATTTTGCGGAAATCGTATTGTTAAGAGATCTGAAGGACTACAGTTACATAATGTGGAAAAGTGGGAGACAAAGACCATTCGATATGCAGGGAAGAGAACGGCTAGAGAAATGTCACAGCATTATTGCCTAGAGAGGATAATAAAACTACATATTATTTACTTCAGCTTATCAAGCACTACTAGATCTGAATGAATTTTCTGTGGTGGAAAGAAAACAGAGAAACTGAAATGTTTTTTTTCTAGCCAATGTAGTCACCTCTAGTATTCTAGAGATTTCTGTGAGAAGAAAAGCTCAGTGACCCTTTGAAGAAGAGGACAACAGTAATACCCAGGAAGCCCAAGGCAATGAAAGGATATCAGATTAAAAAAAATTTTGCAAATGGGAAAATTCCTTGAGAATTGTAGAGGTGGAAAGAATCTGAAGTCTGGGCCTGACTAGAAGACAGGACTATTGCTGAAACTAAGTATGTTGGATACAGTTTACCATCCTATGACTACTTTTTTCAAAGGGACTACTCAAAAAATAGTGGTTTGGACCGTATCTTGTCTTGGGTATTCTGCCTCACACAGTCTAACAAATACCTTCCTCTCCCTTCTGCTGTCTAACTGTTCACTCAAAACTCAAGGAAAGAAAATTCCCTCATTTAAAAATCTGCTCCATGGTTTTACAGAGTCAGGCTTCTGGTAAATAGTTTCCAATAATTCAGAGAGGAAATTTAAGGCTAATGAGATTAACCACCAGAAAAATAAAACATCATACTCATATTTCACTGCTTTTTTCCTAACTTTCAACTGATAACAGCATAAGCCTAAGTAATTTTTATCTTGCAATTAGTTTCGCATAAAATGTAAGCAATTCTAGGAGCAATCTCACACAATCCTCTAAATAATGTCTGAATAAAACATACATAAAACATGCAGAATGGTATATGGATTTAGGATTCCAGTGACTATTTCATTAGCTGTTTATTACTATCCAGACAATATTTATGATTTTATTATAGTTTTGACTATATACTGGTCAAGGAGTTCCATATCATTTCTCCTGATAACAGTCCTAAATTAGTCTATAGTTCTTCTTCATTTGTTTTCCTTAACAAGTAATTTATTGTCTAGTAGAAGTTTCTTGTCACTATCTTAATTTATTTGTTTTGCTTTTTACTTTTCAATAGTCAGTTTAGACCAGCATATGATTCATGTTATCAAACTCAGGAAGCATATCTAAAGCCTTTAAGTATAGTACTGCTGAAAAAACAAGGTGCAGTTTAAAATGACTGCAAATATTAATCCCTCTATAAGCTTTCAAGTCAATGATATTGATTTCAAGTTAAGGTTTTATTTATCCATGTTATTTCATTTAGTAAAGATCTATCTATAATCTAGCAGCAAGACATACACAGATAGAGATAAGTTTGTCTTTTTTTTTTTTTTCCTAGTATAATGTCCTCTTCAGCACTTTGAAGAGGACTTCTTGTCCATGAAGTAGTAGAATTTTTCAGAGGAAAGTCATATTTGTTTCAGACATCTTGAATACTAACCTAGTCAAATACATTTTTCTGTTCTAAATGCTCTTATTTTTATTAAGGTTATACTTTCAGTGATAATTAGTAATTAGTACAAGAAAATTGCTTGTCTGTACAAATGAGCTGTTCTATTGATGTGAATATCAATCGTGTCCCATTGCACTGCTAGAATCATAGAATCACAGAATGGTTTGGATTGGAAGGGACCTTCAAAGATCAACTAGTCCAACCCCTTTGTCCAACCTGACCTTGAATACTTGCAACAGTGGCATATCCACAACTCTGAGCGACCTGTTCCAGTGTCTCGTCACACTCATCATAAATAATGTCTTCCTTATATCCAGTCTAAATCTACCCTCTTTCAGCTAAAACCCATTGCCCCTTGTTCTGTCTCTACAGGCCTTGGTAAAAAACCTCCCTTTGTCTTTCTTATAAGTCCCCTTTATAAATTGAAAGGGCACAATAAGGTCTTCCCAGAGCCTTCTCTTCTCCAGGCAGAGTAACTCCAACTCACTCAGCCTTTCTTCATAGGACAGGTGTTCCAGCCCTCTCATCATTTTTGTTGCCCTCCTCTGGACCAGTTCTGAGAGATCCATGTCTTTCTTATACTGGGCACCCCAGAACTGGGTGCAGGTCTTCAGGTGGGGTCTCACGAGAGCAGAGTAGAGGACAGAATCACCTCCCTCAACCTGCTGGCCGTGCCTCCTTTTATGCAGCCCAGGATAAGACTGGCTTTCTGGGCTGCAAGTGCACATTGCCAGCTCATACCCAATTTTCCATACACCAATATCCCCAAGTCCTTCTCTGCAGGTGTAATCGATGGCCTTGCTGGACCTGTCAAATGCAAGACAAAAGACTTGCTTGGACTGACGTGTCAAGATCCAAAGAGTTAACAAATGGAGTAATTAACTCACGCTTATCTTATCAGATAGAAGTAAGAGGGGATAGCCCATCACTGTAAACTAAGTGATCTGTGGGGCGCCACGGAGGCCGCGCAGCCAGAGATTGCTTTAGATGAAGAACAGATGGCCCCCGGAAGCACATACCAAGATGCCCACTCCTAAGGCATGTCAAACTACTGAGTCCTGCTTCTGACGACATGACATTCCATGCCAAGAGCCAATCGATACACAATAATTGACTTAGTCACACCTTGCAAAAAGATTTTCAAACATATAAAAATTGGCACTTGAAAACTCTCTTTGGGAGGTGGAGTCAAGCAAGAACTTTACCTGATAGATGGGTTGATGGGTCTGAACCTCTCTTCCCCCCCCAAGAAGGGACGCCTTTTTGGTAAGAATCGCACCTCTGACTTTGTCAGATGTATCCCCAGGAATACATTGTTAACTAAAGCGCTAAACCATCACTTTGAGCTCAACTTTTGTAGACAGTGCATTTATCAACAGCAATCCCAAATCTGTGATACCTGTCGCTTGAATAAATTACCTGTTGTTTCAACTTTGCAAAACTATTTCAGTGAAAGTCCTTGGAAGGTTTCTGACAGGCAAGCTGATTCTGATAAGTGGATACACACTTAACCATTTAGACATAAACCATTGACCAAGTCTGGGACTAGGAGTAGATCCAGCCGCACCAAGACTCTCCTCTGAAAGAGAGTTTAGAATGCAAGGGGGTCTGCTCTGAACCTCGTGACTCAATGGGAGGGCTCTCCTTTTGCCACTTATCAGGCTCTCTTAGCCCCTTTTAAAGCGACAGCAGGGCTGCTCTCAACCAATTCATTACTGACTCTCTACTGATATTGGGGAATGTCCAATAGGTTGCCAAGAGAAGTTACAGATGCTTCTGCCCTTGCAGTCTTCAAGGCCAGGTTGGATGGAGCTTCGAGCAGTCTCGTTTAGTGGAAAATGTTGCTGCTCATAGCAGGCAGGTTGGACTAGATGGTATTTAAAGATCCCTTCCAACCCATACCATTCTATGATTCTATGATTTCCCTGACCCAGATGGAGGACGTTGCACTCGGCCTTGTCAAACTTCATGAGGTTCACATGGGCCCATTTCTCAATCGTGTCAAGGTCCCTCTCAAGCCTGTCAGGGTCCTATGACTCATGTACTGTAGCTTACTTTCCTTCCTTTGATGCACAGATAAATAACGTATTATCAGATACAAGACATTCTCTGAAGTAACTCATCAATTGCATAGGTTGTAAGGTCAGAACATTGGTTTCATCTAGTTTGACCTTTTGTGTATCACATGATTTAGGTGTTTTTCACATCAATTCTTATTTGGAGTTCTGCTTTTAAATAAGTATTTTGTCTTGGCTTAAAAATTACTCATGGACAATTCATCATAAATCATGCCAGTTGTTCTGTTGGTTAACAGTGCTAATTACAATGTGTTTTACTGGTAAGTTTGTGTAATTTTAGATTAAATTCGATGTTCTAATTCTCTAAACTTGTATTTCTGTTCATGTAAGTTATTATAGAATTTACTTACCTCCATATTGTCACTTTATGTGCTTCTTACACATTTAGAGATTCTATCCATATCTGTTTTCTAAACCTTTAAATTTGCTTCTGAGTCTTTTTGAATTTTCTCCACTTCTTATGATCATCAGACCTGGAACTGATATATCCATGAACAGCCCCTCCATTTCAAAATAGAGAGATAAGAGAATCAACCTATGTCTACCAAGACTGTTGCTTATACAAGCAAGGGTTACAGTAGATTTTTGGGCACAGTGAGCATTTGTGGTCAGCTTTCATTTACTTACTTCCTAGTCTTTAAGAGCTGGTGCTTCCCACGCTGGAATCCCCCACTTCAAAAGAATGGCCTATGTTCTTTGGTCTTAAATGTAGATTTTGCATTTAGCTGTACTTGGCATGTTTGTAGATTGACTTGACTTCATAATTTTACCCTATTTCCCTGATAATACTTGAGTCATTTATAAACACTGTTAATGGTGATGTACCATTCTCTTGTATATCTGTGATAAAAATATTAAGTGGTGGAAGGCCAAAACAAATGTGCAGGATCCCAGTGGAAACATGTCTGCCTGGTTCTGTCTGTCCATTTGACTTCACATGTAAATCTGTCAAATAATCTGACCATGTCTGCAAAGTTTTTCACTGTGCTATTTCATGACAATAATGGGTGATGACATGAACAAATACAGGTACACTAAGGAAAAACATTGATTTTCTCAGCTGCTGATACAAAATATTATTAAATCTGTTACTTCAATGACATAATTTACAGTCAATAAGCTTGAGTTGAACTGTAGTAGTGCAGTCGCAGAAATTTTACAATTTCTTACTATGCTAACAGAAATAATTTCTTCAAACCAAGCAATCACAATCAGATTACCACTTTAGAAGTGAATAAACATCATTATGAAGCAGAATATTTCACAAGACTTTTTTTGTCTTGCATATTTTTTGTATTTTCTTAGTTATAATTTGTTAAAGTCTTCTAAACTGATTTTATTCATACTTGAAAAGCATACCCAGAAAAGTTTGAAAATGGGTTGTAATTATTTCTAACATGATAGAGCCAATGTGACACTTTAAACAAAAGCATATTAAGCAGTCACCTTAAATTGCAGTTGCGTATTTGATACATGTTGTAAGTGCTATCTGATTCAGAAAAGGACTTTTATCTGGATCTTATGGTACTGAATAAGTTATCTGCAATCATTATTTATCCCAGTTCTTCAGGTATAAAATAATTGAATTGTATGTCTTCAAGCAGTTAATGGTAGAATATTGCCCAGACAGAAAACACACTTCATGATGTCATATAATCAGACATAGACTTAGTAAAGTGTAGAAAATTTTTGCCTAAATTTGGCAATTCTTTCTCTCGATTCAATTTAAGATCACCATGGATGGAAATACAAGTAGCTGACAGCATTTTGTGCAGCTGATTTTTCTGTTTTGTCAGGGCAAATTTTCAATTTTTTGTCAGGTAATTTTTTCATCATTTTTAATATCACAGGGCATTCTAGCAATGAAGGCATTATTAATAAACTGGCAGCATCTCTATATTCCTCTGTCTTTGTTTTATGTAAATTACACAAATGTAAATCTTTAGTAATTTAATCATGACTAAGACTCTATAAGCCAAAAAGGACTTAACAGACAGAGTATAAGTAAAGATAGAAGGGTATATTTTTCTTCCCCTGGACAAAAAAAGAAAATACGTAATCCTTTAGTCTCACTAGCCCAATAACACTTTTCTCATTTATACTTTGTAACATATTTTTAAGGGAGAAGAAATTAGACCATGCTTTCAGGAGGAATACAGCAGTCCAAGCACTCCAAATAACATTTTGATTATGACATACATCCATACTGCACGAGTACCATTCACTTACCTGAACTATGTCAAACTGTGTATCAACACCACCTGTTCAATAGTTCAAATGCAGCAAGCACATATTTCAAAAATCCATGAAAGTCAGTGGCATTTAGAGATTTGAATAGGCCCCTGCATGGAGAATGGCCATTGAAATTGTGCAGTCTACTTACTGGGCAGTTGTGTTTAGTATTGTCAAATAGTTCAATTTCAAACATTGGATAACTTAGTCTGAGGCTTAAAGGAAGAAGAAAGAAATCAACGTGTAGTTAATCTACACTTTCAAGGCATTTACAATGCTTTTCATTGACATGGCTGGAGGCTAGAATGTAGTTATAGGTTAATTAAAGGGTTATTTGTATACTACTGTTAAGAAGTGCCATTTTCCCTTATATTATTTACTGAAGTTTCAGGTTTTGGTTTGGGTGTTGTTGTTTTTTTTTTCAATAGGCTGTGAATAGTGTATTATTCACTGGTGTTATGTGCACTTCAAACACATCTGCCTAATACACAGAGAGATGGATCCATATATATACGGATTTGTAACTTGCCACTGATTTCAGATAATGCATTCTCTATCAGGGAAAAAATGTCTACATGAAAGAAATGAGCCCACTGAAAAAGCAACAGCATTTTGACATCTAGTCTTTGCACATTTAACACCTGATCATCTGTTCTAGCAGGAAAGACTAGATAGCTAATGCAAAGAGAGAATCCCAGAACATAACAGGCAAGGAAGAAAACTCTTTAAAAAGTAATGCTGTGGGTATAACTTATTTCTCACCTCCAGAGAAGGTTTGTACCAGAGGGTAGACCCAACATTTCAGCCACAAGCAGCCTTTCTCAGGAGAGTAGTTTGTTATCAATAAATGACAGAGCTTAAATTTTTTAAAGACATTTTTACTTCATAGAAATCCCTGATAAAGGTCATCCGTGTCTGAACAGCTACCCGCACTTGCACACAAATGATGTGAAGATAAAGGGACAGACATTATGAGTCAAGTCTTCTTGTAGTGTCCATAGTCTTTAAAATCAAAGATACAAGGCAGAAAGCTCTCTACTTTAAAGCTAGAGAAGCAATAGTAATATAAAGCAAGTGTAAAACATAAAGAATGACTTAACTAAGTGTATACAGCATACAGGTGTATGAAATACTTGTTTTGAGAGCTGTTTATATTTTATTTTGGTTTACTTTGTTAACTCCATTTTCTCCACGATACTACCAGAGCAGTAGCTGATAGCTATCAGACAGTAAAAAAGATCAATTTTTCAGACAATTTATAATATGGCTAAACTAAATCTCTGAATTGTTAGTATCTGTTTCTCAGTATTGATGCTGCACTATATCTTTTACACAAAATTCATCAACAGAAAAACTTTTGGCATTTTCTCTATGTGTTATTCACATCATACTATGTGTCCCAGAATAAAGATGACAGTTAACATACTGGTTATTTATTGATAACACATATGTCTGCATACTTTCTGATATCTTCCATGCACTAAATGTTAAATTAATTTCCAATGGCCAGTCTAACAGTAAACAATGAATATGTTATATATGGTCTGCCTCAGCTATTTCTAGAACTTCATATACCTTCTATCCCCGTAGCAGACTCTAAATGCGTATGCAATTGCCAGGATTCTGTGATTATTCTTTGGAATACAGATGTATACATACATGACCTGTACTAAAAAAAGAAACCCAAAACAAATAAAAAACAAAACAAAACAAAACAAAACAACCAAGCAACCCAAAAAAAAAAAAAAGTCTAATTTTCATGTGTACATGAGAAGTAAGTGTATTTAGGACAGAAATTAATGATTAATCAGTTGAGAAATCTGCCTTATTATTTTTAAATTAGTTTCTCTCTTCAGCAAATTCTTAGGTGTGCTGTAAAGTATGAAAAAATATAGACTATCACTCACGGGAATTGCTGTTTTATTTATAATTAAGCGGTTGCATATATGGAGGATCATAACAGTTGTTTTTTTAAAAAGTTGTTTGTCAAAGAAAAGTAAAAATTCTACTAGTCTGTGTGTAGCCTTCAGCATGATCTCATTCTCATGAAATCTCGTGATCTCATTGATATTCTGGAGAGCAAGGGAAAATAAAATATTTCACAGCTATTGAATTGGTATGAACCTAAAGTTTAAAAACAGTTTTTAACTGAATACTTTGGTAATGACTGAGTACGCAAACAGGCACTTGTACAAGTCCTTTGTCCGCTAGAGGCACCTCTGACAAGGAACCGTAGATCCCACGAGAATCTTGATTTTCTTTAAATTGCTAACCTTTTACTGTTAGGTATTGAGATTTGAGTGATAAACATGTTTTTGAAAACAATTTTCATTTTAATCTAAAGCACTGTTCAACAAGAAAGGTACAATAAATTAAACAGCTGTACATTTTAACTAATGGAAGACGTTGACATCAAAGAAAGCAGGCCTTATTTGTATATTAGTATAACATTGCCTTTACATGAGTAATTTAAGAAAAAAATTAGCCATTCCACAGACCAACATTGTATGTAAACAAACGTTTCACGAAAAAAAAGGTCAAATCCAGTTCTCAATACAGAACTCCTTTTGCAATAACAGACTTCAGACTGTGGAGTATGTCTTTGCAGGACTGAATATTTACCCTACCGCAACACACAAATGTATATAGATTTAATCCTTTTATACAATATCTGGGCATCATACAAATATTAAGAAATGTATCAGTTAAGAACCTGTATGAAGAGGAGTTATATTATTACTTGATCTGTTTCTTAAGCAAAGAGCTATGAAATTACTTTTCCATATGGGTTAGGCTGCCTGTTGTAGAAAAAAAAGCTCTGAATCTCAGTCAACATTCTCAAGCAAGGTTTCTTCTTTCTTCACTCACCCTCCACAGTTTTGCAGAAGGCCAGGAAAATCATCCCAAAGAAGGTCAGAAGAAGGTATAAAATATTTATCTCTGAAATCTGTAAAATCTGTAAAATATTTTATAGGAGGTAAAACAGTAAGTATGCTGAAAGAGTGAAAACAAACCTATGCACAGGGTCAGCGCAACATGTAATTTTGTGTGTTACTTAGCGACTTCAATGATGACAAGACCTCAGCTCTGACCATTTACACATTTAATGCCAAATAAATACATATTCTGAAATTTGATCATTAGTGATATGTTACTTTGCAAACAAGAGCGAAATAGAGAAAAGTCACACCATAGCTCTAAATATAAATATTACAATGAGGACTCCAGTGCCAAAGACAGGACAGCTACTAACACACCATCAATAGGAGGCTTAATCATAGTTATTCACTGTGTCTTCTATAATTGTCCTGGATTCAGCCAGGACAGGGGTTATTTTCACCGGAATCCAGGAAGGGACACAGCCGGGGGGATTGACCCCACCTGGCCAAACAGAGCAGGGTATTCCATACCATGTGCCATCATGCTGGGTTTCGGTGGGGGGGAGTGTGGTGGCAGGAAATCACTCGCGGCTCGGGAGCACGCGGCACCTGTCCGGTCAGGGAGAGCGGCTCTCTGGGCTGTGCGGTTTGTGTTCTGTATTCTCCTTATCTGTATCGTTGTTGTTCCTGTTCCCTTTGTTTGCTGTTCTGTTAAACTGCCCTTATCCCGACCCACCGGTTTCTGCCTGTTTCTTTCCATTCTCCTCCTC
>Ga0065711_1030693_pt1 | contig 31737 bp, 21 predicted proteins | sample Hoacrofraction12_FD_59098 | JGI IMG/M metagenome (GOLD analysis project Ga0065711, IMG submission 59098) | Hoatzin crop microbial communities from Cojedes, Venezuela - Epithelial fraction 12 v2 (version 2) | ecosystem: Host-associated > Birds > Digestive system > Esophagus > Crop | place... | reverse complement strand
AAAAAAAAAAAAAAAAACAAAAAAAAAACAAACCCTGCTGCTGACCTCTCCATTAAAAAAGTGAAAATATATGATGATTAGCAGGTTGCCCAGGGAAGTGGTGGAGTCACCATCTCTGGAGGTGTTCAAAAAACTGTAGCTATGGTACTTCAGGATATGGCTTAGCAGGAATGGTGGTGATGGGTTGATGGCTGGACTTGATGATCTTAGTGGTCTTTTCCAACCTTAATGATTCTATGATCATCACACAGTACAGGTTATAAATTTCTTTGGTTTTGACCATTTTTTTTTAAGTTAGATGACAAATTTTTAAAGCACAATACTGAATTTTAAGAAAAAATAACTTGCTTCCTCATAGCAGCAAGGTCTAAATGTCTTTTATGTCCCGTTGACCTACCACCCTTGTGGTGGCACTCTACCACAAGCCTCCTGAATGGTGAGCAATGAGCTAGAAGTGCAGGTCGTGCGCTAATTCCACTTTCTTATCAGCCTTCCGCCCAGAGCCGACTGGCTTTGAAACTCTCCCATCGTCTCTCAGGGCTGAAACGCAAAAGGAGCTGCAGAGCAGAGAACACCACCACATTGTTTCTGCACATGGCTTCCCTGTTGCTGCAGCCAGGGATGGTTTCTGCTCTGCTGCCCCCATCTAATTTCCCTAGTTCTAATCTTGTCCCTGCTGAACAGCTCTAGTGCTTTTCTGGAAAATTGCTAATACTTCACATCATTCGTAGCACTGCCATTCCGAACAGCAGCCACTAAATGGAACAAACACACTGACTGCACTTCTCAGTCCGAGAAGGCTGCCACTGTATCGGTAACTTCAAGTATTTAAAAACTCCTAAAAGTACAAGACTCGGAGGCATAATAAATGTTCCTATTTACCTCCTTTTTATTTTTGAACTTTGAGTCATCTGCTGAAGTTCTTTCCTACAACTATGAAAAACAAAACTATGCCTCTCTCCCCACACGGAAACCCGGAATCTCTCCATCGCCTCATCTCAGGTTCTACGGCTTCAAAACGCACAGCAAGTAACGAGATCAATTAGAAACTCATGGAGGTTAAGAACTCTGCTAGCAGGAGGGGAAAAGTGTAAAATCTGCTTTTTTCCTTCCCATTTATCAAAGACATCATCTCTTTGGATTTCATTCTGAAGCAACTTTGTTTTATTTTTTCCTTCAACCATTGATGAGTAGCTTAGTTTTGTTTTCCTTCCTTTTAAAAAGAACAGAAAATTACTTTCTGAAAAATCTCATTTAGCAACCCGTATTCACCATGGAAAGTTTCCTATTTGCCACCAGTTAGTGGATTTTTCCCCAAGGAAAAGGAAATAACTCTTGACGAGCTCAATTATGAATAGTGGCTGGCTTTGCTTGGATCAGAGTTCATAGGAAAAAGTTCTGTTCAAGGTAACCTGACTAGACGGTGTTTCAATAATTCACTGAGCAGTAGGCAGCTTTGCTGAAACAATGGCAGTCCGTTTTCCAGAGTCCGGAACAACAAACAATCAGCTCAACACCCTTTGTTGAGGTTTTTTTGTGTTTTGGTTTTGATTTTATGTAAAGCAGCTACGGTTACAAGGGATAGAGGAGCTTTGACAATTCTAGTCAACAAGAAAAAAAAAGAACCTTTAGAATAAAAATCAGAAAAAGGGAACATTGCTTTTACTTCAAAGGAGAATTTTCCTACCTTGTTCATGGGCAACTTCTTTTCTCAACTGACACAGATGGTCTAATGCTTATTCAGAAATATGGAATTATCTTTTCACTCAGGACAGGGTCCCACTGTCCCTGTGATAGGTCACGACCTTGCAACATCCTCAGCCAACTGGTGAGGGATGCCAGTGTTTCTGAATAAGGTTATTTGACTTTAAATAGTCATCTTAAGGAAAAAAAAAAAAGTGTGCATTTCAAACAACTGACACCTGTTTCTTGTTTTCCTTAATTCCTTTCTTTAAATAAGGTAGAATAATAAAAAGACAAAAAAATGAGTTCCTGGTAGCAATACCCTTCCTTACTTGACCGACTATAAGGAAACAATGGCCAAATGCCCCAAAACCAACTCAGTGTCAACAAATACAGGTTTGCAGTTTGTCGCAGTCTGTTTCCTCATGTTTTCTCCTGTCAGGATCATCTCACCAATTTACAAAAAATTGCTTTTGTTTTTTAAATTTAAGTAAAATCCACCACAAAAAAGCTGAAGGAATCAGGGTGTGCATAGCTTTCTGAAGGACTCCCTGTGACCACCAGGATCCCTTAGGCACCTGGGTTTATTTCCATTGGGTTTCCATTTCACTAAGGTGCCAAGACGCCTTAGAGCATGTGGTTTGAATCCGCCCTTGTCTCAGGGCACAGAAGCCACTCCCAAAGCTACTGCACTAAGCAGCAAAACTTGCCAACTGCTCTTTTGGTTGCAATTCCTTATTAGTCTGGCAAAGAAGCCAATTCGTCGCCTCACTGTCTGAAGTCCCTCATCCTTTCATATACCTTCAGGAAAAAAAAGATCTAAGATGAATTTGGATGCTCCATACTAAAAAAGTTCATTTAACTGAAGCTATTAGTATGCTGATAACCTCATAACACAAATTACATTCTTGCAAAAAAACAAAAAAAAAACCACCACAACAAAACAACCTCTAAGGAAAAAAAACCAAAACAACAAAAAACCCAGCATACCCTTTACGCCAAGATGGAAAATCTGATTTCTGGAGTATATGACACCTGAAGAGCACTCCTGTGGGAAAGCACACCAGCCACTTGCCAGGCAGGGCCAAACAGCTGGAGAGAACATCCCAATCCAGTTGCCAACACAAGCCCGCGGCATTTGGTTGTTGTTTTGTAGAAGCACAAATGCACATTTCTACATCACAGGAGCATACTGAAGCAAACAGAGCAAGACTATACAGCCAACACCCGTTTTTTGGGAAAACTATTCCCCAGTTCAGATCTGTTCACTCTGTCATGAGAGAGAAACAAAAACTAAATCTGCACCTCTGTGCTTCATTTTTACTATTGTAAAAAGGGTTCTTTCATTTGTGTGTGTTTAATCCATCAAGACTACCAGTCAATCTTACTTTTAAATGAAAAGCAAAAAGAGACAGTAGTCATCGTGCAATGGGCTGTGTTCACAATGTTGTGAATGCAAGACCCTTACAATTTAAGTATTTTTCGTTACATTTACTTACTACTAACACTACACAGCCTTCATTCAACAAAGGAGGATGCCGATACTTGACACTGCAGAGAAACCCATGCCTGTCCATCTCTGCTCACAAGAAAGACAGAGAGGGCTGACCGAAGCGCTGTGCAGGGAGCTGCACCTTGCATGGGGAACTGCTCCCTGTCCTGCCAGTTTCCAGCGTGATTCTGGGGTAAAAACTGCGTGATCTAAAATAGGAAGTGTTCCTCTGAGAGGATGAGCGAGTCTGAACAGTGGCCACAGATGCCCTCAAATGTCACACGATAAGATTTTTGTTGTTGAATCAGATGGAATGTGACTGTTGACACTTGTCCTAAGTTGAACAGCCTTTCTTTGTTTTGTCCCTTCCTCTATTTGACTAGAAAGACCTGAACAAACAGCAGCACCACCCTGGAATACATTGCGACCCCTGCACTGAGGACGTGGATTAGAGACTTCTCTTCCCATTCCCACCAGCAGCTCATCCTCTTCTCTATTCTCTTCTCCATCCACTCCTCCAGCTTCTTCCTTTTCTTCTTGGTCGTAAGTTCACATGGTATCCTAATTTGAAAGATGACACTTTCAAACTAAGCAGGGCTCGCATCTTTTCCATGGCACTCCACGTTGTTCTTTATTGAGAAGCTAAATCTTAAAGCCACGGTCTAACAGATGACCCACAGAGGTCCCTTCCAAGCCCTAACATTCTTTGATTCTGTGATACTGGTTGCCCCAGCAGAACACCTCTTGGTCACTGGCAGTAGTAGTTTTACTTATAGCCTGGGCGGACAACTGACATCAGCTTTCACACTTTAAAGAAACCTTGGCAGTGACCCTTTGGCACAGGACCTGCTGGGGGGTGCGTGCCGAGGCAGCTGAGACACCGGCCGGTCGCTGGGGAAGGCAGCAAGGCAAGGCACCACGGAGGCTCAGCAGGCTCTGCCAGTGGGTGGGCTGGGAAGCATCTCCCACCTCCCCTGTGTGGACACGCATCCCGGCTGCATCCCACAAGGCGTGCAGGCACCCTGTCCGTGCTCTGGCCCTGAGGATGCGAGTCTGGGTGCTGACCAGAGTGGGCTGGGACCAGTGCAAGCTGGGACCAGGACCAGGCACAGGATTTTACTCCGTAGCCTAGAATAAATCCTGGAGACTTCAGAAGAGCTAGGATAAACTAAGTCTCAAGTATGCCTAGGCACCGAATGTCCCGTTATTTTTGCAACATGCCATCTCTGCTTCCATGTGACCTCAACATAAAACTACTTCAGAGTGTTAAAAATACAGAATTCACAAGTGTGACCCAAACATCCTGCAGTCAACAGAAGAGTCCACACCACCACCAAAAAATTACATGATAGGAAAATATTTCGTTGACAACAAACACCTAAAGCCCAGGACAGCCTTGGATGCTTTTACAGAAACATGGCTATCATCCCTCACCACATCAGCCGCATGCCACGGCAGGCAGCTCTCCTAACCCCACCACCCCAAACTCTCCTTGCCATCCAGCACCTCAGAGCTTCAGCTTCGCTTTAGCCAGTCAGTTGTAAGGATCAGGATTTCAGTTTATTTCACTTCACTTGCAGTGCTGACAGCCAGAAAACTTATGTACAAACCACAAAAAGGAAAGAGGAAGGAGAATGACAGACAAGGAATAAAGCGGGCTAATAAATTCATTTTTTTTTTCTCACAGGTTGTCAGGTCCTGCAGGTTTTGACACCTACAGAGTGAATATCTGACTGCTTGAAATTACATTATCACACCACAGCCTGCACACATTCAATATATTGGCAGTAAGGGTAGGGCAGACCCTCTATCAAGAGGACTAAAAGGTTCTCCAGTTTCCTTCCTCACCACACTGACAATAAAACAGCTTTCATTTAAGCTGGTTAGAGCATAAAGCAACCAGGAAAAGGAAACAGGTCTACTCCTAGCAAAGAGTGTACTTGCCAGGATATTTAGTAGGATTTTCTAGGGAAGGCTGCCATGATTTTGTTAGACAAGACTTCAAAACATCTTTTAATTAAACATGAATACAATGCCAAACATTTAAAAAAGTCAGTCTTCTAAATATACACACAGACACACACACATTTATATGATTACATCATATTTTTAAAACAGACTATTTGCTGGTCAATGCTCCATCTCTGTTTTTTAGGCCATGTATAAAAAGTAACTTTAAAAAAGATTAATTTTGAAATTTATACTAATAAAAATGGAAATTGGAGGCATTCTTTTCTTTCGGATAATAAAACACCGCAGTTCTAAAATAATTCTATCCCAACTTTAGACAGACAAAATATCAATCCATAATTAGTTTTAATCGATGACTGCTAAAGACTACTCTCCAGCTTCACAACACACAAAATGTTGGACTATGCACTGAAGATAACATTCTCATCACACAGATTCTCTTGTTTCCATTCACCTGCAATGGTTACATGCCAGCTCATTATCATTAAGCCATCAGTTACTGGAAACTATTTAAGTGTCTCCTTACACATGTCTTCCTGTTGCTTTCACATTAACAAAATACATGACGACTGAATACTCCAAACGAGACTTGCAAAAAATATCAAAACAGCCGAAACTCATCTATGCTGAAACTATCGTACATCAAAACCAAAAGACTTCTACTTTCTGGAAAGTATGCACTGAAAAAAATGTTTAAACCCACTATCTTCAGGATTTTCACAACTTCTGTTCTAGTACCTTTACTATTAGCACTGCATAATGTAAACCTGTGGATGCATTTCATACTTTAAATGTATTCATATCTTAGGTTTTTAAGATAAACTTGAGAATAGTCATGCCAGTGTTAACAATTAAGAGCTTCAGCGTCAGTTTGGTAATTACATAAAATCATTTGATCCACAGAGCTGTAAGACAACAAAACATTTGCCACTATGGCACAAACCCAGGAACACTCAATTGTCAAAAAGCAATACATTCAACTGGAGATGTCTATAACGGTAACTATTTTATATAAATCACCTAGTAGTAGAATTAATTTGCAAGTATATAATTACAAAGTTTGCTTTTGAGTTACCCAGAGCAGTCACTAATTTCAGAAAATCAGTATGGGCTACGAAGAACATCTACTGTATGCACAGGACCCTTTTCTGGGTACTCCCGATGCTCCAGCTATGTACTTCTCAGAGATCATCTGATTAAGAGATCTTGCCTTGTTAATTAATAGCCCTAGAGGGCTATTTATCTACTCTTTTTAAACAGAGTGTTCCAGTTGGAAGGGACCTACAACGATGATCTAGTCCAACTGCCTGACCAGTTCAGGGCTGACCAGAAGTTAAAGCATGTTATTGTCCAAATGCCTCCCAAACACTGACAGGCTTGGGGCATCGACCACCTCTCTAGGAAGCATGTTCCAGTGCTTGACCACCTCCTCTGTAAAGAACCACAACAACGTCCAGCAAGGAGTTCCACAGCTTAATTACAGGTTGTGCGATTCATCACATCTTTCTGCTCTTTCCTGGATGGGGCAACTGCCCATTCCACTTGGGATCTTCCAGATCTTGCACTGAAACAGCCCACAAGCAACCATCCTTGATTCAACTTTTCCATGCCTCCCGCAAATCTGCGCTCTCATATCCCTTCCCTTGTTTACCTCTTTGTCATCTGAAGAGTCCTAATCTTTGTTATTCCTCGTATGGAAATTATTCCATCCTTTCATCATTGCTTCTACCCATTTCTCAATATTTTTCAGTTCTTCCAAGCCCATTTTGGGAAAGGAGGTCACAAATGTCAAATGAAGGAAGTCAAATGCAGCCGCACCACAGATTTATACACAGCGAGGTTCTCTGTTTTGTTCTCTGTTGCTTTTGAATTGCATTTTTTTGACTGCTACTGAGAACTGAGCTGATGCTATGGTAGAACCACCCACCACAGACACAAGATCTCACTTCTGACTGGTAACAGCCTGCTGAGAACCCATTGTTTTCTATGTGAGATAAGGATTATCTCCCCCAGGCTGCTTTCCCGCCTTCGCTGAAAGCAAGGCCGGCAGGGCTACACAAGTATGTTCCTTTCTGTTCTTGTTTCAATCCCCAAAAATATATCTCCTGAAAATGTAACATGGACATGCCCTCTTCTCTTCTACAGTTTATATGGCCTTAGAAGGCCAGAATCGATATATTAGACTCTTCATTCTGTGTTTGGGATTTTCCACTCGACAAACAATAACTTCCTATGGAGAAGCTGAAGAAAACTAGTTCCTCAGGCTACCACAACACATAAAACCAAAAAGAGAACATCAAGAGCTGTCTGTATTCATGCTCAGAAAGGCACAAATAGCAAACTTGGCAAAATCACTGTAAAAATTAAGATTGATCATTCTCAACTTACAGCTAGGTCCTTAAATAAAAGAAAATAAATTACCATACATACAAATGTGTTAATAAACATGTACTGCTTATTGGTGGTGCTAAGACCCTGTAATAATGTTAAGTTTAAGGAAGATTGTAGGTACTTTGTGCTTGGGACTCTTCTGCTATTTGGCTTCTGGTTTCTCGTGTAGTTTCTTAACATTTACAACCGCCAGAAAATTTCAGACCAGAACAACACTGCATGAGAAAACACCTCATGTTTTTACATTCTGAGGCAAAATGTTGTGATTATCCTGTATTCTCCTTCCAGGAAAAGCAATGCAATACAGAAAAGCACAGTATCAATAAAAAACAGATCTTTTTATCTTTGCTATTAATATAAGTATATATTATGAATTACATGAAAGACTTTAGTGCTAAAATCTTAACCAATGGTATACTGCTTATTTACTATGTGCAATTGACTCAGACTAGTAAAAGAAAACAGATTAGGAAGGCACATTTTCTTGCTCTCATATAATTGCATAATGCTGCAATGTTTGGAATGCAAACTCCGCAGGGGAACGTTAAAATATATTGGTTTGTAAATCAAAGTCACTGAAAAGTAAACGTCAGCCGTGAAAACATTTCCTTTAATACTACATTTTATAAGTTGTTTAATCAGTCCTTCCTCCAGCTGAGGTCTGAATTATCATTAACTTTATGGTTCAATAAATTATTAACATTAAATGGGAGAATCTAAGGGAAAGATGGTGCTTCAGAGGATACACAGCAGATGAAAAGTTACAAAAGCAGGCCAGATATTTTGCTGTGAAGAGTTAACGCGGTAAAAGGGAACAGCTGGAGACTATTAAAAGCACTCATTAGAGGGAAGAAGCAGCAAACTGTTCTAATTGGGTCAGCTGACAGGTGGCTGTGCTTCAGCAGTGCCCTCCCGGCAGCCCGGTCCCAGCCGCAGAGATTGATGCTACTGTGTGATCCTCAGAGCAGCTCCACAGCTGCAAAGCTGCACTGCAGCTCAGGACACATCATGGGGCGCCCAATGACCAATTCAAACCATCTCAGCACCAATATATAACGCAGGGAGCAAAATGATTACTGTATGTATAGTTCAGTTAGTTAGGGAAAACATTGAGGGTGCAGAAAATGTTCGGTCTCTTAACTACAGCTCAGAACCCAGTAACTGAAAAAACGTACTTTTTTATTGCTATATTTAACTCCCTAATATCTGGTATGCACTGCACAGGCAAACCACTTCAACCTCTGCATGCCTCAGATTTCCAGTCTAAACAATGTTAACCAAGCTCACCAGACCCACCCCCAAAGTTAAAAGGTACAATCAATGGACACGCGTAGCCCCTTGTGAGGTCCTCAGCAGAAAAATCTCCTATAGAAATGAACCTTCTACTGCTCCTCCACCAAACCTGCAGGCAGGCAACTCTCCCATTGCATTTTTTTATACAGAAACACACTCATGAGAGTGACAGTCAGGAGGTGGAGGCGTGGGCTCCATACCATGGTCTCTCCTGGAGGCCATGTCCCTGGCAGACTGAAAAGCTTCAAGGAACATACCTAACGTCTACCTAGAGGAGTGTTACTACTGATAATGATTCACAATACAATTGGGCATAGTTAAATATTTCTATTATCCAGATAAAGACAGGAACTAAGACAGCTAACTCCTGTCAGAAAAACAATACAATTGGTAAAGGAGTATTTTTCATTGTAGATAGAAATTTGGGGATATAAATTATAAATTTGGTTAGAAGTACTTTGTGACTATTCTTATGTTAATGAAAAACAATGTAGTCAGGAAATTATCAAAGTTCAGGGATACAAAAAATAGTTCTATGGAGTTTAACTGTTCAGTTTTTCCTATAATTTTGTTTGACCTTCATGAAATAACCTAAACAACATTGGTTTAAATACTTAGCAAGAAAAGCCAATCTTTGCCACAGGAGAGGTCCCTATTGTAAGAAATTTGACTTGAAAGTTCCCTGACGTACTTTGAATTTTACTTCCCTCCTAACGCACTTTTTACAAACATTTTAACATTTAATTTAAGAGACAAAAAGACAGATGTTCCTTTATGGGATTACTTGCACGAGTAATCTTGAGTGTAATTGAGGCTGAATATTGTTAGAATATTTTTACTTTTAGCTGAGAAAAGCATATTTATTTTCAGAGATGAAGTTGAAAGACTATGCTGAGCCTGACAGACGCGGTGCAAACTTAACCGCTAATCATAAGGAAAATCTAAAACGTCCTATAGGAAGGTGGTGACAAATTCTTAATTTACAGAATGACCTTTTTCATACAAAACCTCTCCCAACAAATTAGCTCACAGATGTTTAGAACTTGTACTTGAGTGAGTTAGAAGCCACGCTACTCCTGAGCCTAACGGAGATCAGCATTGCATATAACGAGGCTTCCTGCAATTCAGGCAACACCACCCAGCCCACACCGCTTCACACACTCGTTCAGCCTCAGCTGTCTTAGATCAAAGTTTTAGCAAGCATGAAGAAAAGAGCAAAAACCCATACATACCTTTTATACTTGATGTTTCATGCTGCAGTTGTAATAAATAGCGGATAATTACTAACAAACCTTCCGGAAAGGACAATTTTAACACAAAGCTTTCAAATATTTACAAGTAGTCCCTCTCTTTAGCAGGAGTGCTTCCTACCTTCTGCACTTTCAAGCCTTAAAGTAAATCATCTGGTGGATATTCTTCTTTTGCTTGGTACCAGCAGCACTCACAGCTACACTGATAAGGGGTTACTTGTTTTATTGAAGCCTATTTACTCTAAGAACTCTAGTTCAACCTGAAACACACTCACTGCGATGGACTTAAATTAACTTTTGTGAATTTATCTCATTTTACAGGACCATAAAGTTAGGGCAACTTTTGCATTAGCGTGCTTGAGACTAGACCTGAGGCACTCGCCATTGTCTCAGACCATTACCTCTCTGCCATATTCCATGCTAATGCGTTGCCAGTATTTATTTTGGGGAAGCTTGGAAGTGATCTCTCTAGGTGACTGACAGCAACTCACTCCAGCAGAGAAAGCACACTGTCGGGGCAAGGAGCTGGCTGATCTGGGTGGAAAGTCTCACATTGCAGCAGCTGCCTCTGCCGTATCTGACTTGTGAATAAAGGGCTTGTCTTCCAATCTGGCTTCCAATTAAATTTTGGTAAACACAGACATTTACTGAAACATTTAAAACAATTTATCTGACTCCTGAATGAATGGTTGTTTTCTCTGGAACAGAGTCAAAGCCTGAAGCTCTATTCAGAGAAAATTTCAAATGATCAGTGAACACTGGAAATTTCTGTCTCCGTTTCTGATCTTTGCCATGTCAGCAGTTCAGACTTGCAAAGTTAAAAGAACAGTGCCCAAGGTACTACAAGACTTCAAGGTGGTTTTTCTCTCAACTCTCTGTTTTTTCTTATGGAACAGAATTGAGGGGAGGGGATGCCTCCATTAAGGATATCACAACCCGATGGCCAAGCAGGAGTTCATCAGACACAAAACCTGATCTTACAACGCTTTCGTCCCTTAAGAGACTGCTTTGTAGAGGTGCTGAGCTCCCACACCTTCACACTGCAGTTCCTGAGAGAAAATGCATGCTGTCCTCAGCTTTCCAGGCAAAAAGGCCAGTGCTGGCAGCTATCAACCAAAATGCCAGCATGGGCTGGAAAGCTTCCCAGTTGCCCACACCACCTTCCCAAGAGATGGGAAGCCAGGAACATCATGGCTGAGAAAAACACAACTAGCCTCTAATGCCTCTTTCCACAGGCAAACCTGTCTCTCCCAGTAAAACAGAGGAGGTACATTTACAGCTTCTCCAGTCCACTTTGTAAGTCTTTAACTGCTGTTAACGCCAGGCTTCTCGGGCTCTTCAGCAACGAGCTCAACAATGTGGAGTAATCGGCAGTTTTCTGTTTTCCTAGCTGTTGATCCGAGGCATGATGGAAGAAGAAAAGTAAAAGCTTCTCATATTCTCCCCCCACTTTTATGTATCTGCTCACAGTCAGGCACACTTCATCCCAGATGACTTGGGTTTAATACTGTGATCAACACAGAAACTATTTAATATGCTAAATCTAAGCTTTTTCTTCAAATAGCCCCCTGTAAAAAAGCAACACTTTATGGTGAATTTTTAATTAAAAGAAAAAAAATATTAGGTAAGAACTGCAAAAAGTATGAGGCCAGCAATCGGACCAGCCATCAGTTCTGTGCTACAGGGCCACACCAGCTCACACGCCAAGGTAAAACTGGCTGCTTACTCTCTTCACAGCTAGATCAGGCAACTGATTTAGCAGACTTCTGCAGCTACCACTCCACAAAATGCATTACCTCAGTTTTAAAATACATGCCAGCAGATTTCCTCGTACCACCGAGGAAAAGATTAACATGCAGTCATGCAATACATTATGTGGCGGGATAGCACAAGTCTTAAAAATGCTTAACATTCGGAATGAGTGGCTTCTGCTAAAATGAATTTCACTGGTGGGTGGGCTATATGTTACTGCGACAGGAGCAACTGCCCTCTTTGAGCAGTGCAAGTGACAGCCACAGTCTGTCAAAGAGGGATGGAGGACAGATTTCAAAAACCTTTCCAGGATTCTACCACTGAATTAACAATAGAGAAGATCAAAACGAAAAAGCAAAAATAGTTTTTATAAAGGATGCTGATGGTGCCTCAGACCAACAAACTGCATTTTGAACAAAATAAATACTGGCCTCAGATGGCCACTTTTTCCTTCCTTTTCATTATAGCTTTTGTACTGATCTGTGTATGTGTACATATGTCCATGCATGTATAAATAATTAATTTCTTAAAGAACATCCCAACACATACGAAAACGCAAGGTGATTTCTTTCTATTAGCTTTTAAACCAACACAAACAACCGGAATTAGATCCAATCATCTCAGTTCTGCTTGAAGTAAAATTTCACTGGCTGTGCATATCGCTTCTTAACCTGCACAGGCGGTACTGCATTAGTACCAGCTTTTACAGAGTTAGTCAGTTGTGAGAGGTGCCAGTCACTGCACATTCCACTTCAACTGAGAAGCAGAGGCACTCAGAGTGAAGTACAGACTCTGCTGCTCATTTTTAACATTTTCAAAAAAGAAAACATGACAGTACTAACCAAGTAATAATGCGACAAAAAACCCACCCCACATTCATTTCTGCAGTCCCCCTGTCCCACTCACAGACAAGGAAACAAAAGTCCCCGCACAGAGCACACGGCATGCAAAGCTGTTGGGCCTGCCTTCCAACTCGGCACACTGGGAGGGCAAAACCTGCTCTGCTGACACAGGGACCTCTTTGGTATCTCTAGATGCATAGCAAATAAGAAACCATTTGAAACATTATTGAAATGAATTTATAACTGTATAGCAGATGTCATTAAAGTTTAAGGCTGTATGTAGTTACACTGATACCCTCCCCCACCTTCAATTATTCATAATTTATAAGCTTATCTGTTCAGAGGGCTTTGCACGACAAACAACAGTAGTAAAGCACAAAAGAAATCAACACAGCCCTGCCATACCGAAAAATCCCTGGCCCTGCTTGGATCCATCTGACCTCAGCTAGGACTGGAACATGTTGTGTGGCAGTCGTTCAGAACCGTGTTCTCTACAGCTCATCCACACCGCATCTGCTACTCTGCTGCCACTCCAAAACACTGTCTAAACATCCGCTCTCTTCGTTACCCAAAAACCACAGCCCTCTCTTGTTTTGAGGTTACACCTGGCCTGCAACATCTCAGAGCAGGCCATCAAGCTGACCTGTCACTGCTGTGTCACTGAACCCTCTACAGGTTCAAGTGTGGCTGAAGGCTGAGTCCAGCCAAATTGGATCTCCATTATAGAGAGGTTAAGAATTAATTCCACCTTTTTGTCTTCTTGGGGAGGTGTCGGTGTGCATGTGAAGAGATCAGAGAACAAACTGACCACCTCCCTAGGTTCTGTGTTTCTCATTCAGCATTTGTAGAATACCTGCTGCCATGGGACTTTGGTCTGCGACAAAGGCTGACAGGCATCATGACAGTTCAGCAGTTGTGCAAAATTAAAACCTACTGTGAACAGCTTACCCAGCATTATGGCTATCTTCTTAATCCAAAAAAGGCAACAAAACCAAACCAAGAACTGAGAGCAGAGCCATGGTATAAAGAACACTGTACACAGCTTACCAGCAGGAACACTAAAGGTCTAGGCTCACTGAATTGCTCCACTTCCCAGTTTTCCACTGAAGCTGCACAGTTACACACACAGTTTCAACCTAAAAATCTGTCTGAATATTCACATTGATAAATATGGGCAGAATAATTCTGCCCAACCACTATACAGTGCAAATCCAACTCAACGAAAGGACCGTAATTCAACAGTGGGACTTGCTGTCAGCTTATACAAGATCAAACTGGATCACTGAATTCATCAGCAACGACTGACATACTAAAGCTGACCCAACCAAGGACCAGGCAAGACAAAAACAGAGGAAAAAACGCAAGACGGAAGATGCTTCTGTCTCCTACTTTTCAAGCATCCAGTTTGAACATCAGCATTATGTAATGATGCTGAGAATTCAGTAATTAGAGCCTTTTTATTTAAACATACCAGATATCTTTCCTCCTGCCTCATGCTGGGGGTACGGATCATGTGATTCTGTTCTCCTCTCCAGTCTCCAAAACGTCGAAAAAAATAATTGGATAAAAATCGATTGACAGGATCTCTAATAATATTGATGTACACTGGCTGGTCTCCTCCAAACCTGGTGGGAAGAAAAATGGGTCAATCTCATCAGAAGGTTCCACACAGGCACATGTATCCATCCTCCATCTGAATGTTTTCAAATTGCCCTCTACAGAAGCTCAGAGCTTTTGCAAGTTTAGGAGTGAAACTGAGAAGCTTACAAGTAGTTACCAAAACTTTGTAAAAGCATGTAAGATCTCTTTAGGATGAACGGTAAACATGATATCACATTAAGCTACAGGTGTACTTCAAACATTTCAGTTTAAGACCATTTTTTCCACTGTGTCAACAGTTTCGCTTCTTGAGTTTTCTCCTTGCTGTTTTCAGATGAAGAATCTTCTGCATCTGAATCTGAGGACAAGCATTTCTTCTTTCAACACAGGTTTCCCACCTGGGAAGTCATGTCAGAGCAGGCACCACCTAACACTAACTGCTGTACGGCAGCCTTGGGTCACCTTCACATGTAAGCACAGTAACGCGAAAAGGATTTTGCAGCATTGAAGCTTAATTAAAAAGGCTTCCTTTGGACGAACTGACAGATATGCATGGTATGTCCATCCTTCTGTTTGCTGGAACACATGCAGATCTTCCTTCCCTCACCCCCACCCTGCACCACCGGCTGGATCTGAGGTTGTTTCGTGGTTATGCAACGCCTTATCCTTGTATTGCACCTAATGGAGGTTCTTTTTAAAATAAGTCAATATGAAAATTCCTGCTTCGAAAAAGAAATGAAACATCGATTTCAAGCACACAAAAGTCCGAGTAAAAGGAAAGGGTAAAACCAGCTGTGACCAGGCCCTGCACAAAAGCAAACTGCAGCACAGGTACCTGCAATTTAGAGATAAGAAGATAAACCAGAGTAACCTCATCAGCTTGACTGTACCCTCTTGTACACATCCTCCTGGTAATTAACAACAAATATCTTCAGCTTAATAGGTAGGATACAGAAAGACAAAAGGAGGAAAAGGGAGCTTGAGAAGGTCTCTGATTATACTGTATTTTCACTGTGTTACAATATTGACTGCATAATTTACATCCAACACACAGCATCAGGAGGACAGGTCTAACCGGAAGAAAAAAAAGGAAAGTTGCTTACTCTCTTGTGTGGTCAAAACTGAAGAATGGACATTTATGCTATGGAACTGACTTACGGACTACAAGTGCTGTTGGATAAAGAACAAAATATAACCTTTTTGGACTGAGAAGTTCACAGTATAAATTCAACTTGGAATCTGCCTGATCTAAGAACATGAATTTTGTTCCCCCCGTCTGTTTCTCCAGTTTAGGAGAACAATTCTTACTTAAGCACTAGCTTATGCTTTATTTCTGGGAGCTCGAGGACATAGCCATATTTAAGCATTTAAATGCTGTTCTGATTGTTTTCTGAGTCACAATTTATACATTTTCTTTTAAAATGTAAAACATTAGATTAGAAGAAAGAAAACTGAAGACAACCTTTAGATGAAAAAAAATCCTCTCTGCTTCTCTTCATCTTTTGAGTCACATGAATAATTGTATATGCATAATAAAAGATCAGGGCTCCTCATGAATATTAAAGGACCAGCAAAATTGTTCAAAAATATGAAACCTAGTAAAAGACAAGAGAAAAATTCCATACAGTTTCAACTTGATTTTTATTCTGCATGATTCCCCAGACCACTAAATACAGTCTGCAAAGGCTTGTCTCATGAATAATTATGCCTATCAGCAATCTCATTGACCTCAATGTTGCAGGATCACTGCCGTAATTTGAAATTGCACGGGCAGCATAGAACTTTAAACCAGTCCAATTAAGAAGGCAGATGCTCCTTGCTTCCTGAGCAGTGCATAGCCCAGTTTGAGTATGGGTGTGCAAGAAGGATCCTGAATTCTTCTCTGAGCTTGTCTTTGTTGCTTTTTGTCTTTATAGAGAAATAAAACCTACATTAAAAAAAGGCATTCCTGTAAATACCATAGGACAATGAGGGCATAAGTGTTTCACAGTATTTATTCAAACAGAAAGCTTTTGGTGAATGCCATGGCTGGTAGCCATGAAAACTAAATTTTTCAAGTGAAATTGCTGGCAAGAATAGGTTGCATCTAAATTACTGAACACGTTATCTTCCCACTGCTTGATGCAGATCAGCAATAATCTAAAGACAGAAGGGAGTGGAGAGGAGTAAAGAAAAGGGGAAGCAATGAAGACAGCAAGAGGTGATGACAACAGCAGCAAGTTGTTTTAAGATAGAGACAGAAAGATTACAAGATTCAGAGTAGCACGAGAGCGGGAATATCCTGCCCAGGTTTTGTAGAGGATGCTAAGCCTAAACGTTCCTCAGAAGAGGGAAAAATCCAAAGCAGGCAGCTCTTCATTGTCTAGATAGAAATATTCAACGCATACTGTCTTTTCTGAAGTAAAAGGAGGGGTCGATTGCACAACCAACCCACCAAACTGTCGGAGCCCGTCCATTTGCTGGTAAGGTCATGGCCCTGAACACGTGAACTGTAAATGCAGTACCAACAGCTCTGAGAGAAGAGACGCATGTGAGCTCATCCGTCCCAAGGGGACAGCTGAGATGGGAGGTCACTCTTCCACAAAGAGCTACAGAGGAACTTCTAATTTCTCAAATGAAGACTGTGCCCCCTCAAAACACAGGACAGCTCGAACTTCTGATTTCCTGCATACTGTAACCAGCCTGGTACACACCCAGCTGCAGTCACTCCACCAGGCAACAAGCATGGAATTTTTAGAAAAATTAAGTCTGTTCTGGCTCTTATTAAAATCTGCATTTTTTTTTTAAACATAGTTTATAATACTTCCAATTCCGACTCTTTTATGGAAGCTAAGCAGCACTCGCATGGCATTAAAAAATCCTACTGGTTAAAAGAAAAAAAAAATCAATAACCTTAAGCTATGTAGAGGAAAAAAAAGGGCAAATCCATGCTCCATTTGTTCAAATACGTACTGCATATTTTTAGGTACATATCAATCACAACATATTAATTACTTAGCTCTCCAGTGTGAAACTTTTCAAATTAACAACGCCCACATGAAAGTGCCCTTGCAAACAATAACATACTGTTTCTCATTATACATCATGCCATCTTATTTATACTCAAAATACCTATTGTGAAGGATTCAGAAAGGGACACAATTGTATCTTCCAGGCCTGAGCAGAAGGCTTACCTTCTCTGAACAGGATGAAGCTTGGATCCTGCATGATAAAGGTACCTGATCATTCTCATGCCCGGCAGCACATCGCTGCAACTGGGTAGAGCGGGCCAGGACACCACCACGCCAGCGGAGCACTGAAAATGTATACACCGATCCTCTGCAGTGCTCTTCCTGTACTTAACTTCTCCCAATTTATTTAGTATCTACTATTAAATCCCATTAGTTTGAACTGCTTTGTTGTGACAGGTGTATATTTTGGAGTCCTCATCAAAATAACTAGAATACTTGTAGGCTTCAATCAATGATACTTAGGTTCCTTAATAACATATTCCCCATCCCTTCTTCAATAAAAGCAAAAAAAAAAAAGGCCCAAGAAGTATGCTAGATGTTTTAAGTCTACCTCTTAGAAAAATGTCTCTGATTAATTCAAATTTTATTATTTACATGAGCAAAATCTTTGTTCAAAGCCATTTAAAAACCCCTTATGAGTTTAAAAAAAAATTAAATAAAATTCAGCCAAAGTGATTTGCTTGGCTTTAAAATGGAGGATCTCTCAGCTCCTATCATTTTTCACTTCACTTCAGGAGGCTGCTGCATTTCTGTTCAGCACAAAATTCTTTGCACAAACAGCAGCAGGCTTCTTCATTTCTGCAGGCAAATCACACTCCTCAAGAGAAAGAAGACTCCCAAAGTATTCTCTATAAGAACTTTGGCTGATTCTTGCTCTTTTAATGTAAAATGTCTTCCTTTAAACAAATCAGTTGGCTGCTAGAAATTCAGTATAACAGAAGCAAACAAGAACTGACAGTCACCTTATCTTAATAGGAACAGGCATATTGTGCCCTGCTTAGAAAGGAAGCACAATTTCCTTTTACAGCTTCATACAACCAAGAACCACATGCTGAGAGCACAACTGCCCAGCAAGCTTTACTCATCGATTATGTTACGGCTCCATTACCTGCTCTGCAGCACAGCTTCATGGGGAGGTCATGTAAAAGCAGTAATTCACAACTTTCACCTCTTCAGGACTTAAATATATCTTTTGAAAAAGGTATCTCGAAATTAAAAGTTATTATAACAGCTTGTATTAGCATGCACTTGTGGCAAAGCAACCCTATTGTGCACGCAAGGCACCAGACACCTCTGGGATGCTCCAACGACCCTCCTCAAGGACAAGCTACAAAGACTCCCGGAGGAGTGGGCTGAGGTACTGCCTGGCTGGGACTATACGGTATTGCCAGCCTCCATAATCAAGAAGTTTATCGTCTTGCTGTTGTCTGTACTGCCTCGCTTCCAGCTTTTGTGCCTTTACCCTACGCTGTGGTCTTTCAAAAGGTTTCAAGATTTTCTTTGGAATTAGGAGTGGCAAAAAAGAGAGTGAGTTGAGACAAATCTTTTTGTTTCAAAACTGCATCCTTGGCTGGCCTGGCCTTGAAGGGAGGTGTGTGTGGGGATCCAAAACGCCCAGTGGTTCAAGGTTAACAGTAAAATAGGCCAAACTGGCAACACTCCACTGATTAATCACCCTTTCTGGAGCTGTGATTTCAATAGTAGAAATTTCAGCTTCTGAAGTGATGTGTCTGGGTAATGTCATTGTAAAAAACCACACAGAACCACAGAATCACAGAATGTTAGGGGCTAGAATGGACCTCTAGGGATCATCTAGTCCAACCCCCCTGCTGAAGCAGGGTCACCTGCAGCAGGATGCACAGGACCACGTCCAGGTGGGTTTTGAAAATCTCCACAGAAGGAGAATCCACAACACCTCTGGGCAGCCTGTTCCAGTGCTCCGTCACCCTCAGAGGGAAGAAGTTCTTCCTCATGTTCAGATGAAACTTCCTATGCTTCAGTTTGTGCCCGTTGCCCCTTGTTCTGTCGCTGGGCACCACTGAAAAGAGTCTGGCCCCATCCTCCTGACACCCACCCTGAAGATATTTATAGGCATTTAGAAGGTCCCCTCTCAGCCTTCTCTTCTTCAGGCTGAACAAGCCCAGCTCCCTCAGCCTTTCCTCATAGGAGAGACGCTCCAGTCCCCTCACCATCCTCGTAGCCCTCTGCTGGACTCTCTCCAGTAGCTCCTCATCTTTCTTGAACTGGGGAGCCCAGAACTGGACACAGTACTCCAGGTGGGGCCTCCCTAGGGCAGAGGGGGAGGAGAACCTCCCTCGACCTGCTGGTCACACTCTTCTTAATACACCCCAGGACACCGCTGGCCTTCTTGGCAACCAGGGCACACTGCTGGCTTGTGGTCAACTTGTCATCCACCAGCACTCCCAGGTCCCTCTCCACAACTGAGCCCTCTGGGAATTGCTTAGTAAACTGCCTTAGACCGGTCAATGGCTAAAAGATTATACTATAAAGCCTTATATTTCTCTGTTTCACTATCCGGTACATCTCCCAGACTATTCTATGTTGTATATCTGTCAGTCGTTTACATTCATGCATGCTAAACAATAAGGTTTTTTTTCCCCCTACGCCTTTCATTATGCTGAGGATATCAAAATAGTTTAATATATAAATGCATAATGAACATCACTAACACTGATATAAATCCTGCCTGCACCTCTGCATCTGTATAGGATCCCCAACTCAAGTAAAGGTGACATTTGAGAAGGAAATACTAATTGTGTTTTCATTTACGTAATGCAAAGTTACAGCTGGAAACAAGTAAGACAGAAACCGCCAATGCTCCACAAAACGCTAACAGCAGCTACAGTCAGACTCTGCATTGTTTAGAATCACTTAATTCCAAATACTTTGTATTCAAGATTTTCCAAAGGTCTGACTCAGGATCTCTCTGGACCTCTGATTAACATTTCATTATAATTCAGAGATGCAAATGTTGCACAATATACAGAGGAACACAAAAACTAATTACAAATTATTACAATAAATTCCCAGCAAATAGCAGAACAGCTGATACAGCTCTTTGGAAAGTATTAAATCAACAAACCTGGTGTGTAGAAAAGATACATCTTCAAAATTAGATGAGACCACAGATTTGGCTGAGAGAGTTATGTTCACATAGAATATTTGGGCTTGACTTCTTAGGAAAGTTACAATGCAAAGGTTGCTGCAATGCACTCGGAACGGCATATTCAATTTCTCATATGAATACATTTATCAAGAGTGCCACAGGTGATTCCAGCTGTCCTGTGGAAATGGCTGTCGCAGAGAGCTACTCAAGATAATGCTAGTAATCACCATATTGAAACTAAAATACAGTACATTTGGTATAACAAAAAAAAAAAATCACTGTAACTTGGTGGTACATACCATTTATAAAATGCATAGAATATCAAAATCAATGTAACTGAAATTGAAAACATGGCTGCCCTGTCCCAGATGTGAAATTCTATGTAATCACCATCAGTCAGAGAGAGCTGTGAGTATCATCATGCTTCAGGCTTTGAATCTACACAGAGTAACATGATAATCTGTGATTCAGAAGATAAGGGCAAAACTACTGAACATTTTTAGTTGCAAAAGGAGAGAATAATGAAGGGAGCGGTTTGCTGATAAAGAGCCTCTAGAGCTACAGTGCAAATGAGACATACGTAAACATCATGCACCGTAGTATGGCAAACAAAACCCAAGCACCCAGAAGCAGAGGATGCTTAAAGGGAAAGAGAAGTTCTGGACAGGACTTCCATGCCTCCATGCATTACCAGCAGCGTGTGACACCCTACAGGCCAGAATAACCCTGGTTTCCCTTTTTCTGAGAAGCAGGAGCAGAGAGGAACACAGACCTGGCACAGCACTGATGTGCCCACTACCAGAGCCCATTTTAAGCAAAGCATGCACAAAGCGAAGTTCACTGTAGAGTCACAAGGAGGATGAAATAAAATGACTTGCAATGGAAAAACGTGAAGAGGCTGAAAACCTTCAGCTTGAAAAGAAAATGAGAAGGGAAAAATACAGAGAAGGCTGAGAGGTGCCTGCATCACAGTGTGTAAGAAATGACACATAAAAGCTTACAACGGAGAAAAATTTGACAGAAGGAGTCTGCAATAGTGGGCAAATGTACTCTGAAATTCAAGGGAAGGGAGTCAATTTGATGTCTCAGAAAAAATTAAGAGGAAAAATAACACAATTTACCATCTGAGATAACAATTCAGTATTAGAAAAACCTATCAAGGGCAGCAGATTCTCCATTACTGATGATTTTGAATCAAGGCTTGAATTTCCTTCCTGAAAGATCAAGGTTTTAAGTTCAAACCTAAATAGTCTGTATCACGCACTACATAAGTGTGAGAAAGACCAGAAATTACTTGGGACTGCCGCAATCCCTCTTTTTGCCTGAAGCCAGTATCAGCCATGCAATCAACATGACCAGCTCCAAAATCCTTAAGTACAATCTACTCTGTTGCTTCGCTGCCCTTGTTATTCAAGCCTTTTCCTAGATGTCTGATCTAGAACTCTGTCAATGCAATTTAAGACCACCACTTCTGCTATCATCACTCAAAAAGATTGTGTAGTCCCTTTATCTCTGCAGAACCTTTTAAATATAAAATTCAAGTGTCTCATCACAGTCCTCTCTCTCCCAGTCTTCTCTGTTTTCTTTTTCTTTCTTTGCCCTTTCAATCTTTTCTCACAGGTCAATTTTTTGTATCTCTGATCATTTTCTTTACTCTCTTTTGGATTCTTTTGGAGTAATCAACATCTTTCTTAAATTAAGTTACTCCCAAACTGGTAACATAATCTACAGTGTGAATATGAGCACTGAAACCAAACAACAGTAAAACCAGGATAAATTAGGTGTCATGCCTGATCCCATCTTCAGTAACTCAGTTTCAAGCAACCATCGCCATTCTGAGAGCATCGTATTACCAGCTGAATAAAAGCTAAAAAGTCTATTATGCAAAGAACACAGGAAATCTAGGGAAATAAATTTTAAATCAGATAATCTTAAAATCTGTGGAAAAACTCATGATACAGCAATGTGTTTTTAAAAAAATAAACCTGAAAAAAAACCTTAGACCATACCAAGGTCAAACAGCACGTTAGATTTGTGCTTAGCCTTCCATCAAGTCACAGTTAAAAAACACCATTACACACTCACAACATTAAAAAAATGTAGTACAAAATCAGGAACAAAATATGTAGGAGGGATTAGAGCACCATGTGGCCATTCATGAAATGTGTACTTTACAAGGCAGACCTCACATGATGGTAGAAAGTGTTTCATGATGTGTTAGCAAAAAGTATAGATTATAATGAACACACATAAAGACACAGTGTTAAGGCCATACACGTAAGTTTAGCTGACATTTCCCTACTTTTAAGAGCTTATCCAGAGAGTAATAATTTTTTTGTTACCACATTTTTAAAGACATTTCGTAGGTGTGTATGGTGTTTTTTGAAGGAGAAAAAAATCCACACCATGAAACTACTTCAGTAGATAATCTTAGGCTGCAATCACGGCTTCAAGATGTTGATTCAAGGAGGCATTCAAAGAGCCCAGTCCCTCCCACAGCTGAGCTGCACAGAGTCAGGGCGAGCTGACTGAACTACTGCCATTCACACAAATTATACCTGAGTTTGCATTCAGAGGGTCATGGACATTCAGCATCTTGTTATGCCAGCTCCACGCATTTGCCCAGGACGCTATTTTCCAAAGCTAGTGGAGCACAGTTAAAACACATAATAGCCACGTTCTGCAAAACATCCACGCCCTGTGTGGTATTACTTCTACCAGAGAAAGGGAGAAAGAAGAATCCTCATGTTATTAGTAAATCCTAGTGTCATGACAAATATTCCATCACTCTGTTTTAAACCAATGGAAACAGCATCACAGAATTGCCCTGGTTTTACCACCTCTTACTAGTCTATACAAAAATTTAGAAGTGAAATTCTATTTCCAGATCCATGGACCAGAGACAGACACATAGGTTAAGTCATAGCAAAGCAAGATATTTATTTGCCATAACAAATGGCAAATGCATCATCCAATCCTTACAAACTACCAATAATCCAACGTGCAAGGCTTTCAAACTCCATGCTGTCAGCAAAGAGTGTGCTCCTACTTTCAACCACGAAGCTTATTCGCATGACACATAGTCAAGTTAACTCGTCAAGATTTACCTCCTTCTTGTTTGCTGGCTATAGACACAATTCACAGAGCCCAAGAACAGGGAACACTGTAATGTCAAAGCACTGTGTTAAACTGCAATTTTTAGAGCTGCTTCTGCATGAGAAAAAACAGAAAATGGATGAGTAACAAAAAACCTGAACAATTTTCAGAAACTAAGTTTTGTTTTGGGCTTATCCAGACTGAAACTCTCTTTGTCTATCTCTGCCTTCATACAGCATGTGATTTACTGCAATCTGTAATTCAGAATTCAGGTCAGAGTTGAAGGAAAGTGTCCAAACTGATCAGCACTGCTGCATGTGACACCGCCTGCTGCTATAGCAGCCTGATTGACTCAAATATTTGTCTTAGTCAGTGTTGGCCACTGTGTTTGCTTAAAAAAGTAATATATATTAAAAAAAAAGTAACACTGATAAGGACTGTCTACCAAACCAGACTTTTTCAAGAAAAACAAGAACTTTACACATTAAGTCTGCTAATGAATAACAAAAAACCAGAAATATTTCTTCTGTTGATTCCAGGCACCAAAGGCAAGCACCTTCCCAAGCAGAAGACTCAACAGATCTTTCTCTACTCCCCAAAACCGGTCCCCCCACACCCCTCCTGCACCGAGCAAGAGGGACACACAGAGCTGAGGCTGCATCCAAGCAGGGCACAGGTAGGCGGCTGGTGGCTGTGGCCCAGCAGAAGGTCCACCATCTCCGTTTTGCTTGGCTTTCCCTTCAGCAGGTGTACCTGCAGTAGCGTGGTTGTCTCCGAGTCTTCTGTGGCCTTCTAAATTTGGTTTCAAACTGGCCAACGGGTTCAGAAATTATTTAGGAATTAGGCAGAGGAAGGGAGGAACTGGAAAGACACGCAGGACAGCTGGAACTGCTGTGGGTCTTATTTCCTTAGAAAATTATGCTAAAAGGAAGGAGTTGTCCCCTCCCCTCAAGCACACGCACACAGATGCTAAATACACGCCACAGATACTAAACTGCAGCTGAAAGGAAGAAGAGGGCAGTTGCCCAACAGTGCAGAAAGGATGACTCCTCACATAGTAATGCTGGGCAATAATTCATCCTGGCTTTGAACAAGTAAGACATACTGAACTGAATTATAATGGCTAATTAAAATGTATGATTAAATTGAGTCCATGCTTTATCTCTGCATCTCTTTACCACATCATAGGAAATGCTAAAGAGCATTCCCCAGTGGCCTATAACCGCTGTAGAAAGTAAAGAATTCACAGCTCCAGTGAGACACGAAAAAGCCTGTTTCTCTCGCTGGGTGGTCTTTTTAATGCTTCTCCCTCCTATGACTTTACCCTGACCTAATCAGCCAGCCTTTAAACAAGCAAAAGTCACTTACCAGTCACTGACAGCAGCATGTCTTTAGGTTTTACACATTCCCCTGTAATGTTCACTTACCCTGAGACAGGAGGGAGCAGCCAAGCTTCCCACCCTGCCCAAACCAGGGTCTGTAAGCGCATGCTTGGAAGATAACAGCTCGGTGTCGGAAGGAGGAAAGCTGCCTTCCCGTGTCCAAAGCGGGAGTTGCGCAACTCTCCCCATCCCTGACTCATCCTGACCCAAAACCATGGCCTCACCACCCCCCGTGCATTCCTGCAAATGTTCTTTCTGCTTCTCTGAAATCTGTGACACTTGGAGCACACACCAAGCATCTTGAGTAGCTGCCCAAAAACTGTTATAGTTGCTTAATTCAGCAGAAGATTATGGAAAGGTCAAGCGGGGCTTTTCCACAAATTTGAAACTTCTCCATGCTTCTTTTTTTCTCAGGCTAAATATATAGATGACGAGCAGCATTTATGATAAAGCGTAGCAAACAACCTGCAGCTATTCTGAAATAGTTTTTTGTCTCTCTGCAGGTTATTCCAGTTCTTAACCGCTTCTGCATTCTAACACTGTATTGCTCAGATCTACCAATAACACCTGCAATCTCAGCAAATGTATCAGCATATAAATTTTTACTTATTTAGAGACATGCTTTAATATTTGCTTCTCATCAACATTTCGGACGCTTTTCCCAGTGACATTAGTAGATAAACTTCAATTCAGAAAGAGACAAAAAAAAAATTTTCAGTATTTTTACTAATTTAAGGGCTCCCACAATTCTTTTTAAATACACACAGCATTGACTTTGAAAAGGAATTGGAATATGACAAAGATAAATGACAGCTGTCATCCTGGTCCTGCAATGTGCCCCTTTCGGGCACACATCCCTGCGTGGAGGCAAGCCTCTTGAATTCTTGAGTTCCACACCAGAGGAGACGGATGCCTCTGCCCCGCACACTGCAGACCACAGCACAGGTTATGACTGACAACCTCTAGAGCTCCTCAAGAGCACGTGAGAAAAAAGCTCGCTGTTTTTTCTTATTTTCTTTAACATAGGCCAAAGGAGCTCAGCATTCTAAGAGTACACATAAATATCAAGGGAGAATTTATTTTTTAATTTTTTTTTTTCAAAGAATTATCTACTTCACAACATCCACTGCAGCAGGACAGCAGCTAGTAATTTTGCATACTTCATGTCGCTCTTTTTTTCCCCTTGGTTAACACATTTAAGAACAAGGACTGAAGGCCTTTTCTACAGCATAGAAAATGGCAGCCTGGTTAACAGAGACTAGGAAAGGATCTAGGAAACACACTTCATAAAATAACTCACCCTGAAAGCCCAGATTGCTCTGGTCCAACTGCAGCTTTAGAAGGTATACGCATGGTGACTGCAAAGAGGGTTTTTTTTCTACCATACACAGCATTAGTCCAGAGTACAGTTTTGATACTTACACTTAATAAAGACTATGGAACTACTGAAGAAATTTTACAGAAGAGCCACAGAGTTATTAAACGGATGAGGAAAACACCTCCTGGCAAGAGGTTTGAGAGTACCTGTGATCAAAAGGAAGAGTGAAAGGTGTTTGGAGACAGCAGTGGCAGATAGATGCATGGGGAGAAACACCAGCGAACAACAACAACAAAAAAAGCATCTCAGTCAATAAGGAGCAGAAGCCAGAGAAATTCACATTAGAAATTAGCCACAATAATTTGACAGTAAAGCTAACAGACAACTGGAACCAAGTGCCCAAGGAAGTGGGAAGTGGCAGAAGCAGTGTAACTTCAAACCTTCAAATGCAGCCTAGATGCTTTCATGGAAGACTTCTGAGAAATACACTTTTTTTCCAATCAAGAGCAAGAAAATCCTATGCCGGGCTAGCCCCTGAAGCAACAGCCAGTATAAAGCCAAAAACCACCTAAATGTTTACCTCTGCATATAGGAACATTTCCAAGTAGTGTTATTAGAAGAAAGCTGGGTATGGAGAGGTCCGTTTAGGATGAAACGAGCAGGACGATGACCACAGAACCATAACGAAAAGCCTCACCCAGGAATCACAAGCAAAAGAGAATTCAATAAACAGCACCACCTTCCCCAAAAGAAACGGTCCCAAAACGGACTGAATGCCACCTTCCCGAGGCACTGGGTCGTCTCCTAGAGCTAGCCCTAGCTGCGCTGGAGGGACTGGGAACAGAAGCTGCAAACCAGTGGGAATGAAAGCTTTTCCTGTGAGAAGCACTATGTAGAAATTCACTCACATCAGTGAAGAACAACAAACTTAGTTTTTTTATCTTCTGTTTGAAGCTGCAATTAATGAGATTTATGTCTGTAAAAATTCACAGAAGATTTGCTTTAATGCGTCCTTTTAAGACTTGCTTTTTTGTCTGTCTCTTTGTGGATTGAGCAAAAAATAGCATTGAACTAAAAGATGAAGATGTAGGAGAGTAAATGAGGACTCGTTTACTCAGTTGAACTAGCAGGCACTCTTAAAACACTGTTTAAAACCAAGGGGAAAATGTTCCTGGCAAGCATGCAGGTCAGGATAAGATTTTCAAGTTTTCAGAACTCTGTTCAGCCTGGCATGTGCTCAAATTCACCACTGAAGGCTTAGCTCACTTCCACTAGAGATATTTTTATGGAAAGAAGACATAGTTACTTTTTTTTCAGTTGGAAACAATCATAAGTAAATGCTGCAATGCTTTTCTGAATAATCAGAGAGCTTCAAGAGCTGACAGGTTTATAAGCAGGTGCAGGGTGCAAAGGGGGGAAATCCAAGTGATTTGTCATTGCTGCTATTCACATCAGTGATGTTAAATGAAAACCAAGTTTATTTTTCTTACTACTGTTTGCGAAGCTGAGAAGCATCAACAAGCGAAAGCAAAGCAGACTCCCCTTTTGCACGACTCTGCTTACATTTTCTCTGCTTCTCTGCACACTTTGGCGATATGCTCTAAAGGGCTTAACGCAATCCCTACAGGTCTGGAAAGCACTCAAGCACAGAAACGCAAGGTGAGTGCCAGAGACTCCTTTTGTCCCAACAGTGACCTTTGAGCTTACCAAAAGAGTAGCAAAGATAATATGCCTCCTATCTCCCACCTGTCTGCCAGCTTGATGCATGCAGGAGGAAGGAGAATAAAGCGTTCCTTACCCCTTCCTGCAAACAAAAGCTTCGTTTCAAAAGTATAAAATGCCAAACAAGCGAAACGAGTTTGGTCACTGGACTACTGCCCAGGATGGCTGCCCCTGCAAAAAATAATGATTTCCAGTAACGGCTCTGCTACAATGGCATGTAGAAAGCTCCATCCCTTTCCCTGCGAAAGAGAAAGGTTTTCACCAAAGTAGGATTCTTCAGGCTGATCTTTGAGCCTTTCACGATCTGAAGCCGCCCTAAACCTGCAGTCAGGAGTCGGTTGTCTCCTACCCACCCCTGCGCATCCATCCCGCTACCCACTGCAGTGACTGCTCATGGTGAGCTGCTGTCTTGAACTCTTCAGCTGTCAGCCAGAAAACACCACATTGATACTTTGACCCTCATTCTTTCAGTTTCTGGGGGACTGTGTGGCTTTTATGTTGAGCTGGCAGAAAAGCTGGGGCAAATGGGAAGAACCATATTCCATAGACAATTTGAGTTCAGCTATCCACTAGAGATGGTCTATAAAGGAATAGCTTCAAAAAACTCAAGCAAAACTAAAATGCTTTCACAATACTGTAATATTTATAATGTGTACTTAAATCACATTCTTGAAATTTCTCCAAAATCAATACCTGACACTCCAGTTCCTAATGAAATTCAGTTTTAAAAAAATCACCCTAGAATTAAGGAACAGAGAAAATATTCAACACTATTTCATTATTAGGTGTCACAACATCAATAAATTTTGAAACTAAAGACTGTAACTCTCAAAAATGTTTAATTTATCAGAAAACATTAGGAAATGCTAAACCAAAAGTAAGCAATGTTGATGCCCTTCAATAATATCTCATTTAAAAGACTCATCAGCCTTTTCACTACTCTACGGCTACTAGTTAAACCAAGTGTCCTCTCCATAAAATGAAAAATACATTTTTCAAGTTTGCAAGGAATGGCCAAAAAGGAAGCTGCAAATATTTTTATACATCTTTTATAATTTTTGTATGTTTTCACAAATTTGTATTGGAAGAAAAACATAGAGCGATTTCATCTCATGGATACGCTACAGAAGAAGCGTGTTACCTATGTGGCAAGGATGCACCATAGGTATACAAAATGGGATCTTGGGAGGAGCAGGCAGTAACAATGTTCACCTTTTTCTCGTGCATCTAATGTCGCCTACCATCTCTGGAAAATCAGTTTAATCAAGAAACATCCCTTTGACCCTCAGGCGTGACTACTTGTTTGATTTTGCATTTTAGCAGAGAGGAGATCATTTACCAAAGATGTGAAATCCTATTCTAATGAGTTTTATTCTTTAAAGATAACACATTAGAAATGGAACTCTCATGGAATCAGAATAGAGAACACGGAAGACCAGAATGTTGTTTAACAATTCTTGTTTTCACATAGTGAAATCATGCCCATAGTTCAGTTACATATTAAGTGATTTTCCAATTACTCAAATTATTTTATTTTCTAAAAAAGCCAAAACAAAACCACCCCCTGCCCCCAATTTTATTGCATCTTACTACACCGTTTACCCACGCCTGAAGCCATACATTCAAAGGACATGCACTGACATTATCACATAAAGAAAATGATGGGAAGCTGGGCAAGCTCTTGCAAACATCTGCAGAAAATTCACACTTCTACAGAATCTTTTTATCTAAATGCAAGGAGTCCAACCTAGTGGCATAGATGGCATGGTTTCTGAATATAATTTCCAAATTAAATTTACAGCCTGGGCAATAGCCATCTGCAGTCAGTTTTAACCTCCGTGTCCTGGCTAAATGCTAACTGGCATCACTTGTTCGCATCCTTCTAAAAATTCCTCAGAAGTTTCATCCAAATTGAATTTTCTTCACATTTCGTGCTACAAACGTCTCTAAGGGCTTCCTGCATACTTTTAAGTAGCTGCCAGCAGGGACTGCGCTCCCATGATACAGACCATAATCTGTTTGCATGGTTTATAAATACTTCCATATCCTGCGGAATGGGGACTATTTTGTCAGAACAAAATTAAATTGGAAGAGTCATTGCAGGTACAAAACGAATGAATTCAGTGGAGTTTTCAGTCTTGTATTAGCAGCTGACTATACAGAGACTAAATATTCACAACAGTGTGCTGCCACTTTTAAAACACAAGTCCATAGTTTAAAGACCCAGGCTACCATCTCATGCATGTTGGCTGGAAATGTTATAAACCAAGATCATCTCAGAGGCAAAGGCATGCAATAGCATCCTGGCTTTTCACAAACGTACTGTATATAACTATTCTGTAGTAAAGACAGCACAGGAAAAAAAAATCCAACTCCTGAATATGACTTCCAGTGCCAGCAAGGAGGAAAAAAATAGTACATTGTATTGTTTATATGTAAAAAACGGTGGGAAAATGTTCTATGTATTACAATTAATAGAAATCAATGAAAAAGATTTTTAACTGAAAAAATGCCTTACCTTGAGAAGTTGAGGAAATGAACATGTCTAGTGAATAAATAGGGCTGCTCAGCAGTGCTTATGTTTTTAATCAATTCCATCTAAAAAGAATTAACAAACCAGATTTTCCATGTTACATCAATGCACATTTTGAGACAAATATCGTTCTCAAACAATGTACGACAATGTCATTTTCAAGTCTGAATTACTCAGGAACCCTTCCCCACTATCCCTCCCAAACACGGTCATCAAGACAACATGACTACTATTTCATGTCTAAGCCAGGTTAAACTGCAGGCACCATCCTGCTGTCACAGAGCTTACATACTTCCAAAACTGGGTATCAGTTTAAGGAAAGGCATAAACTAAAGAAAAAATCTAAACCCTGCCTAAATCTGCACTAGAGCTTTGCAAGTGGCAGCTGCCCTCTGAAGACACTGGCTCTATTCCCCAGAATGCCAAAATGTAAAATGTCTGAAACTAACAGAAATGACCATTTTTATATAACAATAAAAACTGTCAATGTTGTCAAAATACTGAATGATTTGCCTGTTTAAATATAGAAAACGGCACTTGCCATTCCTTTTACTATTATAGCAAATTAAGAGTACAAATCAAATGGGCACTTTCAGAAGAATGGTGCTAAGTTCTAGTTCAGGCACATTCATACCATTTCAAGTTTTTTTAAAAAATAAATTACTTAAGTTTTCAGATCATTAAAATGGAATAATGTAAACAGCATATACCGAAGAGTGCACACCATGGATACAAATATCTGTGTTGTGTAAGCTGAGCTCTAGCTATGATCTAGAGGAAACTGGAAGCGTCTAGTGGAGCATCATGCTGGAGTCTCGAAATATCCTGGTTAATTTTGCTTCCTTACTATTAATTTCCTAAGATTTATTTTCAGATTTTCTGTTCTGCACTCTAATGCAGGCCATATTACGGACACTGAATACAAATGCATCTGAAATGACAAGTTTGTACAAAGTGGGTACTAGAAAGTAATACAGAAAGTAACAGAAATTCACAAACTGGAGGCGGGGGGGAGGAGAAGAAGTAAGAGAAAGTGAACCAGAAGGTTTGAGTCATATCAATTCATATACTAAATTTAAGCACCACAAAGGGGACATTAATTAAAAAAAATTATATTTCTTAAAGCTTGAATGCTACAGCTGACATAGACAAAGTAAGGAAAAATGAGGGGTCCAGCCTGTTACGTGGCCAAGATAAACTGACTCCATGTGATGAGTTACTGCACTAAAAGCCTTAGGAGCATGGCAGAAAACAAAAAAGAGAAACCAGAAAGAC
>Ga0065711_1030692_pt1 | contig 31738 bp, 13 predicted proteins | sample Hoacrofraction12_FD_59098 | JGI IMG/M metagenome (GOLD analysis project Ga0065711, IMG submission 59098) | Hoatzin crop microbial communities from Cojedes, Venezuela - Epithelial fraction 12 v2 (version 2) | ecosystem: Host-associated > Birds > Digestive system > Esophagus > Crop | place... | reverse complement strand
CTTCCTCTTCCCTCTTCCCTCTTCCCTCTTCCCTCTTCCCTCTTCCCTTTCCTTCCTCAACCCCCATGATGCCTTCCCCTCATCCTTCCAACTCCTTAAGACATTCCTTGCCCAGTCCTGCTCCTGGGACTCTCTTTGTTCAGAAAAAATCATGCAGGTGTTAATAGGTGTTTTTTCTCTTACAGGGTCCACGGGGATTACTGGGCCCCAGAGGTACACCTGGTCCCCCTGGACAACCTGTACGTATGAACTGTTTTGTGTTTGCGATTTTCAGAAGAAGAATGGAAGTCCACTGAAAGTTGCTCATGTTTATATTGTTTATTGTAGGGCATTGCGGGTGTTGATGGACCTTCAGGCCCAAAAGGAAACATGGTGAGTAAGTAAGCGGGGAATTAAAAAGGGAGTAGATTCCAAGAATGCCTTCCACATTCTCTCGTCCCTGCCACTATGCCATCCCTTCCATTTAATTAAACTTTCCTGTCAAAATAGTCAGATTCATTATGATCTTACATAGTAAAGAGAAGCCTTCTGTTAACTGGGTTTCAGCCAAAAGGCCTAACCATGCTTTCTCTCAAGCTCCTTTAGCACCATGGACTCCAGTGCTTAGGTCCTATATGTGGGCTGTTATTCTCTATTAAAGAAAAGGCCATGATATTCATTAGCATGAAAAAATATCACACTGGATAGAAAGTTGGTGGTGGACTTTAAAGAGGGAGGAATAAAGATGAATTTGTATTACTTTTAGTCCTGACAATGAAGATCTGTTGTGTAGAAATGCAAACCTAATCCCCTGGTATGTTTTTGCATGGTAGGGTCCTCAAGGGGAACCAGGACCTCCTGGTCAGCAAGGAATCCCAGGCCCACAAGTAAGTGTAAAATAGCTCTCAAGAAATACGATGTAACATGCAGCAAATGTTTAATAAATGGAAATTACTAAATGGTTAGCTTTTCGTGTGCAAAACTGATAAAGCTTCAAGAATTTTATAAATAATGCTGCAAATGTGCTGAGGGCAGTGGGAGCAGAGCTTTCAAGTAAGCTTTCAGAGGGATTTTTCATTCAGGAGAAAAATGACTCATTCAGTGTTCCTGGAATGCAGCAGGAACAGCCACACCTGGAGGAGGGTTCTGAATAGGATCTTGTTACAGACCTCCTGCAAGAATAGTGGCTTGTGCAAAAGGCTCACACAAAACTCTTGATCTAACTTGTAAGGGGGGGAAAAAAAGCTACTTATATTTGCCAGTGTGTTTAAACAGATTAATGAGGGACCTTTACTAGGGTGAATGTATGTATATTGTTCTTCCTGGTTTCTCACACTGGTTTCTTTTTAATAGGGGCTTCCTGGTCCGCAAGGTCCTATTGGACCTCCTGGTGAAAAAGTAAGTTACAGAATTATTCTGGTATTTCACAGTGAGTTCTGTGCAACGACCTTGGTAATGTTCTTAAGGGCTTCGCTATGTTTTACGGAATAGTAACCTAAGATCTAAAAATTAGCAGATCTTCCTGAAATCATGAAGTAAATGAATAATCAATGGAGGCCTGGCTTTCCCCTCATATACACTTTTTTCACAAGTAAAATTTCCTCCTTTTATTTTGGATTAATTTTCTGTTATTAGCTTCAGAATCCCATCTACAATATTAAACAGCGTGTACTTGTATGTTAATTAATTTCACAGCAAGCTGTGAAGATTACTTCTGTTAATCTGTTCTTTACAGCACAGTTTAACCTACACAAGTCTGATTCTGTTCTCTTTCTTCAAGTATTATATTTTGTCATAACTCTACAGCGTAATTGGCATACTGTAGTGGGACTTGGTTTTTTTTTTCCCTGAATTATTTTTTTGTACATGTTCTTGTGGTTTGAAACATGTCTTCTGTTAATTTCTAATATGTCACTATTGAATTTTATGCTGATTTTATTTTTCTCCCCTTCAGTGCTGAATTCCTGGTCTGTTGGTTCTTCTTTAATTTTGCTTCCCTGTACTGTTTAGTATATACTTCAGGAGAAATTGAAGGACATTTTAGTAAACAATATACATGCTTTTTACTTGCCTGTCTGCTTAAGAAGTATTATTCTAGCAAAATGGGCTAGGTCCACAATATATGCATTCCAGAGGCTTTCACAAAGATGTACCACGCCTTTCAGCTAGCAGTGCTGGAGTTCTGTAACATGTACTCTTTGCCTATTGATCTTGTTGGTATTTTTCATATGGTGAATCCTTTTATTCCTGAAATTCTGAATAATGCTTAATTTTGTACACTGGAGAATTCTTCCCTACCTTGTGTTGTGTGTGTGCATGTTCATAGGGCAATTCCTTATGCTTGTTCTCAGGCAAGCACTGTACTGAAAAATACAGGTGATTTGTATTGGCTAAAGATTGTAAGAGCTGGTATGCACTTACACATTGTATGATAGTATCTTTCTGGGTTTAGTTTTGTTATATTTTTGGTTTATCCTTGAAATCCATATCCAGGGGTTGAGGTATAACTACATTTTATATCCTTAGCTCTTAGAGTTAAAAGTATTGGATATGGGTGGGGTGGGTTTTTTTCCTTTTTCTTTCCTTTTTTTATTTTTAATTATTATTATTTTTCTTATAGCTACTCTACACCTGGGGTGGGTTTGCCAGTTGTTTTAACAGAGATTAAAATACTAGAAAGATTTAATGTAGTTTGCTGGTTTAGGACATACCAGTCCTCAGCAAGGGTGTTCCTCCATCATCCTGGCAAATGATAAAATGTTCACTTTTTTTCTTAAGATGTATCTCTGTTCCTGCATTTAGGGACCTCAAGGCAAGCCTGGCCTTCCTGGCCTTCCTGGTTCCGATGGGCCTCCTGTAAGTAACCAAACATTTCATCACTTGAATGTTTAAATACTTTTACCAAGTAATAGATATTTCTGGATACCTGCGTTGCAAAAAGAAAATGGAGAGTAAAAGCACTAGTAGTCCTATCTGGCATTATAAAATCCATCTAAACATAAAATCCATCTAAAACCCCTGTATCTTTTGAGCTGTTAAAACTAAGAGAATGACATTTTTGAAGCAGCTGCTAAAAGTGGCTGTGGGCTTTTAAAAATGTGGCCCCAGATGAAGACATGCATCTGAAACATCTGCAAGAATGTGGAAATAACCTAACTGACACACTAAGGGCCAGATACTGTTTCACTGTAGTCCTACTATGTCAATATGGCAAAGGAAATCATCTATAAAAATGCTCACGCTTGTTTTCTGAGGAAACATAGACTAGATCTTTCTCTGCTTCCTGACCTAAGGTGCGTATTACATATTTGGGCTGCTTCTGTCATTGTCTCCAGTGGGACAGACCTAAGCCAAACCTTAGAATCTTGTGATCGCAAAGGAATTCAGCTTAGCTCTGAGGATGCATTCACTCATGTGAACAGAGAGTGTAATCACCTGAGTAGCATTGCTTACAGTTCAGGCATTAAACTTAAATCGAATCATTGTTCCTAATGACATGCATATACATTAGTGTTCTTGCATCAAAAACATTGATTTTTTATATCACCAAGAGCCATTAGACAGTGTGACTTCTCAGACTGTCTCTCTCCTCCCCATACCATTTTGCCTTACAATTTTTCTTATTAGGTTAAATCTGCGTTTTTTTAAACCTGACTTTCAGCAGTTTCATGGAGAGTGTTAAATATGCAATGATAGTCCAGCTGGAAGTCTCTATCTTGAATCATTTTCTAAACATTTTAACTTTCCCCCTTATTCTTTTCTGCATGCTGGAAACAATATTAATTTCAAAACTTAAGCATTATTTTAAAACCTGCACCTTGTTAAACCTTAAAAGCTGGGGGTAAATGCTGTAAGAGATATTTGGGTGTTAGCACAGGTCTGTACCTGATATAAACCCTTGCTGTGGTGGGTTGACTCCAGTCAGCAGCTAAGCACCCAGCCAGTCACTTGCTCACTTCTCCCACAGCAGGATGGGGGAGACAGTCAGAAGATTAAAAGCAAGAAAACTCATGGGTTGAGGCAACAAGAACTTAATAAGTGGAGCACAGCTACACACACAAGCAACGCAAAATAAGGAATGCATTCACTACTTCCAATCTGCAGGCAGATGGCTAGCCACTTGCTGGAAAGTTTGGGTTCAGTACATGTAAGGGTAACTTGGGAAGACAAACACTATAACCATGAATGTCCCTGCCTCCCTTCTCCTTTTCCTGAGCTTTTATTGTTGAGTATGACATCATATGGTATGGAATATCCCTCTGGTCAATTTGGGACAGCTGTTCCAGCTGTGTCCCCTCCCGGCTTCTTTCCCACCACCAGCCTACTCACTGAGGTGTTAGAATGGGACAAAGAGAAAGCCTACACAGTGTACAAGCACTGCTCAGCAATAGCCAAAACACTGGTTTTGTTATCAACACAGTTTTAGTCACAAATCCAAAACACAGCATCATATGGGCTGCTATGAAGAAAATTAACTCCATCCCAGCCAGACCCAGTACCCCTACCGAAAATTATCTCCCTCATGCACAAGTAGGTTTGTTCAGAGGAAGGGCACGTTACACTAAGTCCATTCTAATTGGCATGACCTCTTTACAACCATAGAATTACACTAGTGATTAAAGGCAATGGGCAGTGTCTTCCTTATTACAATGAGCTTTGTAACTGCCTCTGTGATATCTATGTTAGGGTCAGGTGAAAGCTCAAGAGTGTGTTTTCAGGAGATCAGGAAAATTCTTGCTATGCTATTTCATTTCACTTCCGTGTGGGGAAATGTCCTTCTATTTTGAAGGTAAGACATTGTTAAAAGTGGTATATTATACCGGAATTAATGGAAATCTAAAGGGATACAAATATGCTCATTAATAGCAGCATTTTAAAAGTAATTTAATGTTATAGAGATCTCTGATACTGGATGGAGACTTAAAATTTTGCACAGAAGAAAGCATATTCTAGGCGATTAGGATTAAACAACTGACATACATATGTTTTAAAACACAAATAACAAATATTCAATGATAGTAAGACAAACTCTTTCAAGGAAAATTAACACTTGCTGGTAAGCAAGTATCAAATACTTTGAATCATTCTTTTGTTAAAGAACATATTTTAAACCATTTTCCAAGGCCAGAAAATTCAATATAAGCACCACGGGTTAGTCATATAAAATTAACAGCCACATCAAAGTCATATCATATTAAACACACTAAAAACATTTTGGGATGTCAGTAACACTAAAACATTAATGGTTTTAGTAAATGGCTACATGTTATGTGGGGCCACATGCTTGGGAAAACTAGAGATTTACTATGCTCCTCTGATAACACTGATGAACATCAACAGGAGTCCTGACTGATTGTCATAAACAATAATCTTCTATTAACCTTTAATTTCATTAAATTGCCTTGAAATTTTGCAGCATTTTAGTGTAAATTTTGTAAGAAACAAAAACAATGGATTGGTTAATGTTTTGAGTGCCGCAGTACTAATACCAGTGATGTAGAACAAAGACTAAGACATAAACATATTTTGTTTTAAAAGCAAGTCACAGTTTAAAACAAAGATAGAATGTTAAAACTAGATCAGACTTCTGTTGGCTTCTGCAATAAATTCCATAATCCTTTAAATAATTTTAGGAATGTCTTCATGCTGTAATATTAATCACCCTGTTTCAAAACCAAATTTGACAGTGTCTTGCGTTAAAACCGTCTTACTGCTGAAACATTAACTAAACAGAAGGGCTGATCAGGATATTCCTAAGACATTAACATTAATATCAACATAACTATTATGTCCAGCTTTTCCTTTATTATGTAAATTGGTATTGAAAGGAAAATCTTTCCTCAAATTTTTGTGTGTGTGTTCTAATACAGAAGAAGGATGATTAGTGACCTGAAATTCAAGTGTTTAACTGTGTTTTTATAATAAAATGTCATTACCGAAAAATGAATATTTTCCAAATCAGATACATCTCTCTTAAATCAGGGTCATCCTGGCAAAGAGGGTCAGTCTGGAGATAAAGGTGCATTGGTGAGTTTTAAAACTTTTCCATTTATTTACATATCTTTGAAAAAGACCTTTGGCTTTATGACACATTTGTTGCTCCAAGAACAATTTAGGAAGATAACAGAAAACCCATGACACATTCAGAGCATCTATGTGCAAGCATATTTATTATATTCTAAATATTATAGAGATTCTAAATAATATAGATTACCAATGTAAAACTGATTGTGGAGTTCACAGAATGGCAATCAATAAAAATTGCATACATTTCATATACATATAGAGTCCCCACTAGGGTTCTTCAGAACCTTTTTTTTTAAAGATTTACAAATGCATGCGTACACATTGTATTTTTTAGGTCACCTTCAAGTCAGTGACAGTGAAAAGTAAATTCTTTATTTCTTTATGAAGCTCTGAAGGTCCTGGGGCTCCTCAAAGCAAATTGCTTGCTCAATATTGACCCTTATTTATCCAGAACAGCACCCTTTATAGCACTTGAAATCGGTTTCAGTTGCAGTACTGATTTCAGTGGCAATACTAAAAGGTTGTATTCTGGATAAATAGGATGAATGAATGAACAGGACATTTCAGAAAGTACAATTCCACTGACACTAGCATATTACTATTTGTCCAAAATGCTGTTATCTGTTAGAGACTGGTAGATTTTATCCTAATTTATTAAGAAAATAAACTTACACAGAGCATGTATGTTTTGAAAGTACAGGTATGTGACCATCTGTCAGTTCTTCGTTATGCCTTTTGAATTTACTCATCAGTTTCAGCCAGATTTGATAGAAAATTTTGTTTCTCAGAGCTGTTAACAGTCTAAAGGTTTTGTGAAAAGACACAGTTGAAAAGGGGAAAAAGACCTTATCAGTGGCCCCATTAGGGAAAGATTTTGTTATATGTCCATCTTGGACATCAGATAATCAACAAAGCAGCTCAGCCTCAGACACAGATGTGTATGTTTCCAGGCTTCCTTGCTTCCACTGTTTACAGAACTCAGTTTCTTTAGACACTGCCAGTGGATTGCATACTATCAAAGTTGAGCATCTGTTAAATGCTCAGTGAACAGTAAATAACAGCATACAGACATTGGTCAGTATTGACAGTACCGTGAGCCTTTTAGCTTTCAAGTTTGGACTCTCTTTTTAAAAGACCATAATTTTTTATTATTATCATTATTTTGATCTCTACTTTTGACTTGTGTCATCATCATATTAACATATAAATTTTCTCCAGCAAGACACCACTGGTTTCTAATTGGCATGGGGTTTTTTTGGTTTTGTTTGTCTGTTTATTACATTTTCCAATGACCATTGTTTGAGATAATGTATATTGTGGATAGATGTTTCCCAAATATACAAGTAGAACCAAGTTCATAATTCTGTTAGTAGTTTTATAGTAGCATTGATAGGTGCTTTGCGATGCCATGACTTTTCTTAGTGGCAGGTAACCCAGTATTATTTTGATATCTCACACAAGACTGCTGCATTATAGTGAAAGAACAAGGATTACACTCAGAAGAGAACTGCTTGCTAACCAAGTACTGTAGAAATAAAGGTTCTTTACTCCAATATATTTTAGGGGCCTCCAGGTCCTCAGGGTCCCATTGGCTATCCAGGTCCTCGTGGTGTAAAGGTAAGATTTAGTTACTGGACTCCTCCCCCCCCACCTTTTTGAATATATGCATGTGGGTAATTGTGTATCTTCTTTCCTCAGGGAGCTGACGGTGTCCGTGGTCTAAAGGGATCCAAAGGTGAAAAGGTAAATCTGACTGCATTTATTTAATTCCTTTCCCTTTTCTGTGTTCCTTATTTAACTGCAACATTTTCTGTCTCCTTCACTGCAGTGTGTTTTCTCTTGCAGTAGGTGGGTTTATTTTTGCCTTACCCTAAGGACATACCAAGCCCAATTCATAAATCAGTGACCTCCATGGTTATTTACACTGGTACGAAGTGAATATAAAACCTGCAGTTATTAGAATGGTTTGGATGCTCTCTGCACCAGTTTAAGTAACTTCTCTCTAAGGTGCTCCTAAGTAGAGAATCAGACATTGCCTTTCTTGTCAACAGATACTATAGTGGATACTGAGAAGCTTATGCATCAGAGAGATTTGTGGCGATAATAGTATTATTTTATCTGTTTTGATAGTGCTGTAGGCTAGATTTTGTATTTTTTGTGTACATTTTGCCAATGGCTTTCTAAGTTCCAGGTATTCTTGTTCCAGATCTTTGGCTTTGCCAAAGTGATGAACAGCCCCAGTCAGATGCATATATATGAACAGGAAGAAAGCTTTTACATCCCCCTAATACCATTACATTCTGTACACAGAGCTCCTACTAGAGCAAACACCAACTGCTGCAATCTCTGCTGACTTCTGATGGTCTGCAGTGGCTGAAACTACAGCCAATATTGGTTTAAATTCCCACTTTTCTCAGCACTCAAAATAAGAGACAAACAACAAATACCATCAGTCCTAACCTCCTGACCACACAGGCAGATTCACCATTGTGGCTCTGGTGGCTACCGTGTATATATTTATAGCTATTTCTAAAGCAGAAGACTCACTCTTGCCAAAAAGCTTGATTTCAGCACTAGAGAGCTGTCTTTCAGGCTCAGATGCCAAGAGCTGCTGTACGTTTCCAGGCTTTCCTAAACCACAGCTTGTCTAGTCTGCATACTCATTTTAGAGTTGCTCATTAAATATAAGCTGAAAAAGAATGTGTTTAATACCTGTGGAAATTGGACAGTTCAAAAACCCAGATTTTCTTTTGCCTTATCGAGTGATTAATATCCAACTAGGACAAAATACCGGACTCACATATAAATAAGCTTAATATATGTGTGTGTATCAATAAATACTGATTAGCATAATCTTCACAGTATGTCTGTGTTACTAAAAATTTATCTCACAGTTGCAGAAAGACACTGAACTCTACTGAATACCTCAAAAGGTCACACAAAGTTATTTCACAGATTGTCCTCACAGTGCTTTAAAGGTCTGTTACACATGCCTTTATTACTGAAATTATTCAGATGTCATTACATGGGGGAAAGCACTGTAGGAGACAGAAAGAAATAAATTGATCATTCAGGAAATTCTCTGTAGATGTGGAATGGTCCCAGGGATATCAGAGGAGGTCCATGTCTGTACTGACCAGTAAATGTGACTAGAAGTCTTTAGCTATTTTATTTTTTATTAACAGCAGAAGAGGAAATAGAGCATTCAGCTCTCTCCTCCTACATGGAATAAACCAGCCTCTTGTAGATCTCAATAGCTGGAACCTCACTGTGAAAGCTGAAGAAGAGTTTCAGTTCATTTGGCAGCCATTTGGTCAGTAATTGGCATATGGTCAGTCCTTGCTGATATGTTGCAAAGTGTTCTCAGATAGTTATTACTGTCCATGGCCATAACTGAGTGACTTTTACAACTAAAATTTTTTCATTCATTCTGCACCTTTTTCACCTCTCTTTAAATTTTAAGAGAGACCACCTTGAAATTTTAATTTGTGCAATATAAGATGACCATATAAAGCTTAGTTTCACTGTCTAGAAAGCATGGGAAACCTGCTTTTAGAACGATTTTTAGTATATTTTTTTCAATGGATCATGATGGGTTACCTCATCTTTTTTTACATGAACACATACTATTGAGAACTTATATTTGCTTGTTTGATTATTTTTTTTATTTTAATGTCTCTTCATCTATTTTGAACTGTTTGCCACTAGCAAAACTATTTCTATCACCCTTTCTAGTGTTTTTTGTGCATGCAGTATGACTGCTTCTGAACAGAGTCAAAATGACTTTAGCCTTGCAATCTGTCTCAGTTGCTGATCAGGGAGAAGATAAAGTCTTTGTGGGCCCAGGAGTGCAAAATGCAAGCTTCCTTTTCAAAGTGAGGATGAAATAGAAAGCCTTTCTTGGTTTTTTTTCAGTAAAGTGGAGCACAGTATCACTCTTTCCTGGCTTTATTGACAGTCCAAATATTACTCAGATTCTAAGTCAGCAACATTACTTCAGCATGTAAAAAAACTAACAGCAGCATAGTAAAACATTTTACTGCATGCTCATTCATCACAAAGACCTTTGCTTCCAGGATATAACTAAGCATCAGATAAAAATGTAGTCAATAATATTTGTTGTCTGGATGTTGGAATAGTAGTTGTATGATGAGTTAGATTAAGAAAGAGAGAACCAAAAGCTGATCAGTTATGCTAGAGTGAGTTGTGAACAACTCCACTGAACAACTCTGTAGATTTCTATTTGTATCTGAACTAACTCATACAGGTATAAATGAAACTTCTCTGTGTACTGTCTGCTTGTACTTCAGCATGGAGAGCTATTAGAATACTTGGTGTAAATTCCCTGCCAGAATTTACTAGGCAGTAAGTAATTCTCACTAGGAATAACAACAATGTGCAGCTGTTTTGCCACTGTATATGGATTCAATCTTAATGTCCATTGGTTTTTGTGCTTTCTTTCAATCACGTCAGCCAATGACAGCAGGGAGGGCTGAGTATTGCCGGACATCGAATTACTGTATAGAGACGACTACGTCTTCTTTTAGATTGTGAACCTTCATACCTTTTTTTTTTTTATGAAGATGTTACAACCAGGCAAATTTTTGATTCCTTTCATGATACTATTAAGACATTAATGTAAAAGAAAGGTTCTGCTATTAAAAAGAGTAACACTGAATAATTTGCCACCAATTTTTTAGTTAATTGAAGTAATGAACTTTTTTAGAACTTATTTTAAAAAGTGATAATCAAAAAAAGTTTAGAAGTTAAGAAAGGACTTTACAAGATAATTCATAATAAGACAGAAGAATTATATTGTCTCTATCTTTAAACAGATTTTAGGAACTTTTGAACTAAAAAGTCATTTTGTATAGTTCACTGATATACTTTCTCTAAAATAGCAATAGCCATATTAGATTTTCTAGTGTCTGAAGTTCTCACTTTATCTATGCAAATTATTTAATCTATACTTCATCTATTCACTTATTCTGTTGGCAGAAAAAAAAAAATCCTCTCTATTACTAAAAGCCATTATGTGAATTTCTGCCTTTTTTAGGGTGAAGATGGTTTTCCAGGATTTAAAGGTGACATGGGCCTTAAAGGTGATCGGGTAAGCATTTATTCATAGCCCCTGTGTTGTTCAAAAGTTTAAGTGATACTATTTTGAAAGGATCACAGAAGTAAACAAATAAATTTAAACCAAAAATAAAATAAAAGCTAGTAGCTTAAAATTATTTCTCTTCCCTGCGCATGTACAGATTTGAGACGGAGGTTTTGTTCTTGTGAATCACAATGACACAGTTATAAAGACGAACAGAATGTCAGTCTTGGATATCCTTTTCACTAAGCTTCTTACTCGGGAATCTCCTTTTCCGGATTCCAAGATGTCCAGTATTTGCCTGAGGAAAGTTAATCTATCCAGAATAAAGATGTTTCCATTCCAACCTAGCATCTTGCAAATCTCTGCCAAAATGTTGTTTATTTAGCCCAATGGGCACTTACTTCCTTTTATGGGTAGTGTTGTGGAGGTTCTAAAAAAACTTCTCACAAAAGGCTCCTGGCCTATGTCTGTTGTCTGTATAGGTAAATAACTGTGAAGATGGTATCCACATAAGTACTTAGATCCAGACATTTTTCTTTCTACAGACTGTCAGAGTGCCTTCACAAGAATTTAGGGACGCAAAAATAAGAATATGCATTTTCCAAATGCAACTTTCTTCTGGCAAGGCCACTGGGCTCTTACACTTGTCAAAGTAATATTCAGTGCCTAATTTATATGTATTGGCATTTATATAATGAACATAAGCAGTGGTAATTTCCTAATGGGAAACTGCACAGGGGTTTGAGCAACCTGGTCTAGTTGCAGGTGTCCCTGTGCACTGCAGGGGGGTTGAACGAGGTGATCGTTAAAGGTCTCTTCCAACCAAAACCATTCTATGATCCTAATATCTATTTACATTTACTGAAAACTTATCTTCAAGTAATGGTAGGTAATCTATCTAACAGATGCATAAACGCAATTGTTCCATATTGGTGTATTTTAGGGAGAAGTTGGTCAGCCAGGTCCACGAGGAGAAGACAGTCCAGAAGGTCCAAAAGGTCGAGCAGGTCCATCTGGGGACCCAGGTGCTGCTGGTCCAGCTGGAGAAAAGGTCAGTAGCCAGATAATAACATAAACATGTCATTGCCTCGTAACATAGAGGGAGCCCATGATCATCATCATTAAAAAACAAGCCTCCAGGTCCACAAAATCCTTAGCTACCTAACGGTAGTTTTTATGAGACACTACTACAGCAGATAACTGGAGTTCACATTTGAACAAGTATTAAGAATCAATATTTTGTAAGTATACAAGAAGGCATTATAATCCTTCATCGTCATACAAGGCAGCTAAATTCCTATCCCAAATTACACAGAGTGCACGCCATCTAAGGAAGATATGATGTAAAGAAAATAGTTGGGCACAGAGGAGGATAAAGGTGCTGCTGGAGAGTGAATTAATGTTCATAGTCATATTATGACAATGTGTGACAGGAAAATTGTTTTAAACAGAAAACATCCTGAATAAAAATCCAAAATAGAGTTAGCAAAAGTGAAAGGGGCAGTTAAAAGGAAGGACCAAAAAAAGGATGGTGATGTGAAATACAAGAGAGAACAAGTACAAAGATAAGTACAAATCTCTGTAGAATTCTGACATCAACAAAAAACACTTGAGTTTGATATAGAGAACGGGAGGCTGAGGAATGTGTGTGCGGGTATCATATGTCACTGGGTGAGAGCATCAGAAAAGAAAGGTGATTACAGCAGTGGCATTTTCGATAACTGGGAAAGAATGGTAAAAGAAAACAAAAATGATGGTTCAGAAATATGTATACTCTATTTCACAAAAGCGAGAAGATGCTGGTGAAAATACTTCCCTTTAATTTTGTTGGTAACTGTGGCTTTAATTATAGTTCTGTCATGAAAAGAATAGGACAGAAGATGCATTTTACATTTCTTTCTTAATTTTGCTGTCTTTAAAATAGGAACAGTTAGTATTTTCTACGAACATCCCATCTGAAATGTTTACTTATTCAATCTTTTTATCTTAATAAGTATGTGGTACTGCTAAAAAGCTAGCAAGGTTCACAGCTAAGAGTTTTGCCAGGAAGAAAAAAATGTATTCAGCAACTTTGGGAACAAACTTTCTTTTGATAAAAAGTTGCTACTTTTTGCAAGTGTGTCATTCATAGAAGTTCAGAAAGATGTTATGGTTATAATTTGAGCCTAATGCCATTCACAAACTCTTAGAAAAGTATGTATCTAAAAACTCAGTTTACTCATTACAAAAAAAAAGATTTATTTTCAGGTTTACTTAACTATTGGCAACTATTTGTGAATTAATACTTAATGCTTTAAAATTTTAAGAATTTAATAAATAATTCTTCTTAATGAATTACTCACTGTGAATAAAGATATACATTTTCAAGCATTTCCTCTTCACTATGACATATATGGGACTCTCACAGTCTCACAAATCCAGAATCTAAAGCCCTATATATCAGAAGATATTTGAAAAAATTATTGGTGTTGATAACACAGTTAGCTGAACTTGGAATTGTAGACCCAAAGTTTTCCCTTTTCTACGAATATATATACCTTTTCTTGCCCATTGAAAGTCAAACATCTTCTGTGGCTATTCTGTGGACACTTGGCCAGAACAGAGTGGGTCAGAGAAGAATTCTGTTATGTTGGTTCTGTGATATTTATTTTAGCACAAAGACTGGAATAATCTTTGAATTCTTATATCTCCCCACAATATTAGGGAAGTGCCTGTAAGACCAGTTATCAATGTTCTATTCCCTTGTCATTCCTATGACTTATTTAATGCAAAGGTACTACTCTTCCATAGTAATGAAAGTACCAGAGTAGTCTCCTACTCTCTATGTTCAACTGATCCCATGATAAGAAAACTCTCTTTCCCAGGTAGATCTAGGGCAGGATTTGCTTAGTAAAGAAAACACCAATGTGGTGCCAAAAAAATGAGGAGCATATCAGAAAAGAGCTTATAATCAAGAAACCGTCCGTATCCACACTCAAAACCTAGGCAGCTGGACTAGGTTAATCCTAAAATCAGGGACAAAACTTTCAATGAAGTTGGCAAGAGTTTGATGCACTGTCACGCTGCAAAACATTTGAGTCGTAATGCATGCAGGTTGTTTGTGTGGCACATAACTGGCAGCATTATAATTATTTGCATAAATCAGAGCTGTTTAATACATGCATTTACATTAATATGGTAATACTCAACATTTTTATTCATATGCTGCATTTTTTTATGAATAGACATGTTTATATTGTCAAATTTCCTTTCCCACAAAGGGCTCTCCTTCCTCCTTTTCATTATCTAAGGTTACTGTAGAGTACCATATTATATTGTATAATAATATCTTTTCCATTGACATCTTCTCCAAAATGTGATAGTCTGGAACATGTACTGTGTTTAGAATAAGTGAATAGGCAGTTTCTTCCCCAGAGTTCCCATCTTTCAAAGACTGAAACTGCTTTCCCTTGCCTTTGAAAGTAGCCAACCATCACTCATCCTCTAGAGGTCCGAAGAGACCAACTCAGTGGGGTAGGTTAGTGTATTTCATTTCTAGGAATTGTTAATGTCAGTGTTAATCAGACTGCTCATCCTGTTGTGCTTTCTGAACATAGCAAGGTGGTAATATTTGTTGACACATCTCTTGTCAGCAGTTAGTCAGTGGGGTATGATTTATCATAGTCTCAAACCAGTCAGAACTATTTAAGAAAAAAGTTGATCCTTCAAATGCCTATTCATGAAAAGTCTGTGGAAAACAAAGCAGTCATCATACAGTATAAATTAAAAAGGATTTATTCTCACTTATACCTGTTAACAGGCTGATTTCTTAGGGACTATTAATAGTTTAACAACCTCAGCCCTGCACCACTACACAGCACTTCATGGGGGGAAAAAAAGAAGACACTGAGATATTGGCTTTGCTGAACTCATTCATTGGAGTGAGATTTATAAGTTAAGGGAACTAGGCCCACTGGTGGTTAGTAGTTAAAAAAAGACATTTATTTAATTGAGTGTTATATCTGCTGAAATATCATCACTCTAAGTTGTGTAAAAAAATATTTTCTACAGATGTTTGCTGAACCACTAAGGAGGATAAAATAAAATTTAACACTCCCTTCTTATTGCAGGGTAAGCTTGGTGTACCCGGATTGCCAGGATATCCAGGAAGACAAGGTCCAAAGGTGAGCTGGAAATGAGCTGTGTATCTTGTGCTTTGACATTAATCACAATGGCAGTTATTTTATTTGTGTGTTTGGGGAAGAAGAATGTGGGCATCAAAGCAAGGGGCATTTTTCACATTTTCTTTCTTGACAATCATGTTCTGAAGTAAAATCTTTAAAAATGTTGGATCCCTAAGGCAGGGTCTTTAAGGAGCACTATGTTTCCTCTTCTTAGCTCTACTGCCTTCAAACCTTTGCCATCCTCTCATGAATTGTGTTTTTGTGCAAGCATCAGAGTGGCATGCATTAAACAATTTGAAAATGAAGTAACTGCTGATATGATTGAAAGAGAATAAGCACTACATTGACCACTAAAGGGATGCTGATAGTGATGGAAATTTTCCATGTGGTACAAGGATTCCTTTTGTGTTGTTACTGCTTCTTCCATAGAATAAGCCATGTATCTTTGAAACATAGTTTACAATTTTCATTGTGTTTTCCTTTTGCTTCTGTTAAGACAAACATGACAAACCCCAACTCTTAGGTGATTTATGTGCCTACATCTATCCTTCAGCTATCTCTTATGTTTTGATTGCAATAGAAAACCATATAGGTGGCTTCTGATTTAGGTGAAGGCTTACATTTTTAAAAGATTTTTATGAAACATATTTTTAAAAATGTCATCCCAACACAGCTTTAGGAAATGGGCACGCTAAATTAATTGCACACTCTCTTTTCTGAGATCACCAAGCACGAAAAAATGGAATAAAAACATAATTCTACAGACGTTTCCCAGTGCAGAAGAGGCAATTAGGGAGACATTGCATCTCCAGGCTGTCTCAAGATGACTCATCTAGGGAAATACCGCAAGTAAAATAATCCCTTACCCCTTCTACACAACTGAACAATCAACCTGCAGTAAAATCCTCAACTTTGCTCTACTTTGGGATCTAGTTTTGTTTTCAGTTTTGAAATAATGATCTTTTTTGAAGAAATACAACTTCCTGGTTGGCTAGGCAAAGTGTTTTTCCAACTCTGGACTATACTTTGGCCTTTTTCAGTCAAGTGAGTGAACTATCTGAAGAATGCCTATTCATTGAACACTGTGTCAGTGAAAAATATCAAAACCATCTATGCAAAGTATTCATGAAAACTATTCACCTTGAGACATGGGTTTTTTCTTCTGTTTCTTAACTCAAATGTCTGAGATTTCAGTCTCTCTGTTCTCCTTTAGAACTGTCTTTTGAAAAGTGTAAGATGAAAGAGGTTTTACATTATTCAGTTCTAAGAACAAAAATGATGTAACACTTCAAATAAAAGTTGATTGATTCTTTTTTTTAGCAAAGACTTGATAAAGAATTTCATTCCCTAAAATTTTTATCACATTAAAATTGAAAATAGTTCTCAAGCTGAATTCACTGTTTGCTCTTCTAATTTGTCACTTAAAATTCCAGGGAAGAGCAATGACAGCTGCAATACATCAACTCACTACAGACCTGTTTTTAAACTTATTCACAGTCCAGTTCAAATTAACATAAGGGAGAGACAAACAAAGAAGCAGCAGAAAAACATATTAGCTGTGTAAAGCAAATAAGAAATCTTGTCCCAGTATTGTCAAGAAGGTTCACACCATTCTTTGTATTGTCACTTACTTGCTTTTCATTATTTTTCTTCTGAGAATTGTTCTTAGAGTACTGCCATTATCTGATAATTTTCACTATTTCTTTTCTCCTGTCCGGTCCCTCTTGATTAACACAACTGGAAAAAGTATTGTGTATATATAAGCTATCTACAACCAAGTCATGCCTATTAATGCATGATCATTACAGTTTGTTTTTTCCTCTGTGCTTTTAATTATAAAGAACATGCTTGGGCTTTGCAGAGTAGAACTTCCACAGTTTTATTCACATTTTAAGTTATGGTTGGTGAAGAATTAAAAAGAAAGAAAGAAAGTAAGGAATAAAAGAAAATAAAATCTGTTACTTTTCTCCCACCAGTGAACATCAATCAGGTTTTCATTAGAATCAGTGTCAGTGAAGTTGTACTACGTTTAAGTCATTAAAGGATAATTGGAATGATGGTGTGTATAAGATTCGTTAAATGTAAAACATAAGCAAGAAAAAGAGAAAAAAGAAAAAAATACTTACTGGTGTTTCAAAGAAGAGCACTGAGAAATTCTATTTTAAGTTTTTATTATATGCATTTTATTTGCCACTAAAATACTAATAGCAAGCTGCACAAATATAGATGCATTATTTTAGTGGCTGACCAAACCAAATGCTGTGTTGATTTTCACCTCCAGGCACTTAAAAGTATATTTTATCTAATCTAGCATCTTTTTGAGCCCAAGTCCCTTACAACAAAGTAGCACCTTGGCAGGTAAGAAGTCTGCTGTCCCTCTGGACCTGTATACCAGAAATAAAGAAGGAAATAGTACTGTTCAGATTAGACTGGGCAGTTAACAGGACAAAATGGGAGAAAAAAGGATAAAAAAAGTCAGATACTCTCCCCATAATTTCTGCTTATGAGATGAGCATGTAAGCACATATACAAATTGCATGTATCAGTTAAATGAAACTGGCCAGTGGTCAGTTTACAGTGAATAAAGCACCTGAAGTAATTTACAGCTCAGTAAAGTGAACAGAGTACCACTGTTCAGATGTGGCAACACCTTACAATTGTTTTGAATTAAGTTATTTTGTAAAAGAATTATTATACTGTGAGGCAACAAGGCCTTATTTGTTCCTCTTCATTACAATATGGTTATTTCTAGTGGGCTGTTACTAATAATTTCTTTCCTACTGCTAAAAATGGTGCAGATTTAATGAATACTTTATTGTCTAATAAGGTGACAAATAATGTCCATTCTATACATTGACTTTTTTAATGCATTCTGGACATGAGGCATTATGGTAAGTTAATTTACAGCTATTCATCAGAGCTGTCACACTTTCAAATTTGACGTGTACAGTGTGCATGACTTTGAAGGTGTGCTTTACATATAAATTAAATGTTGTCTATACTACTGTTTTGCTGTTGATATCCTCTGATATTTGCATTGTTTTCTTACATAGGGCTCAACTGGTTTCCCAGGATTTCCAGGTGCCAATGGAGAGAAAGGTGCAAGGGTATGATAATTCGTGCTTGCATGATGCTTAATTAACTTTTGGAACTCAGTGCTGTGGGAAGTCACTGAAACCTAAGGACACAAGCTACTATCTAAAGAACTATAAACCAGGCTTTTCACACTTAAGATGAACCTCTGCAGTTATATAAAACAGTACATACTGAGACACTAGTTCTCATGCTTAAGGTATTATTCTAAATATGCAGGAACTCAGACACTTTCTCATTGTGTATGCTACCACAATTATATATTTGAGGAAAAGAAAGAAATTTGCTGAAGCATCTTTTTCGACAGTATAGCTCAGTGAGTTGGCAAGCACTATTTTCCTGTATCCCATGAATTATCCTGCTACCATGCAATTTACCCTCAAGGAATTTCAACTTGTATTTCATAAGTATTCTGATTTGCCACAAGCTTTTTTATAGGCTGAGCTTTGAAAATGCAAGATATACCAGGCAAGATGAAGAAAATGTACTATTACATGTATTAAAAAATAGATGTAAAATGACAGCTTTTTCTGCTTTGTTTACATGAAGCAGGTGAGGGAAAATCTGTTATGCATATTCTTCAAACTGTAAAACTGAAATATAGGTTAGAAAGAAGGTCACTGTGCTGTTGTCTCTAAAGCTTAATTGAACATAGCTGAACATGTTCCTAGAAAGATGATAAAGTTAAGACGATGATTCAGAATTCTAAGATGATAGTAACGTAAAGTCAAACTGAAGTAATATATATCATTGTTCTTAAGAATCCATTTTAATTTGTGGCATGAAACAAGCAGAAACTCATGATTTTAAGATGAAATATATGAAACCCAGTTGCATTTGTGTTGCTTATGTGTGCTTTAAATTGTTTTGTATTGTTTTAGCTAAGATAACAATATGTTGTTATGGACAGACACAAGCAATAAAATAATGTTCCGTTCATCCTTTTTGGAAAAAATGAGACATGACTGCTAATCAAGATATCAGATTAAAACAACAAGCAAAATGATAACATCACAGAGCAGACTTAAAATATGAAAATCTAATTATATTGTTCCGTTATCTGGCCTTCATAAAGCTTTCAATTCAGCTAGAGTACTAACCACGTAATTAATACCATCAAACTGCATGCATAATTAAGTATTATGCTGATCATCAATGAGACAATAGCTGCTGGTTTTGTAATGTGAATCAGGTATTATTATTAATCTTGCCTAAAGGGATATCATTATGGTTTACGCTACCACGCACACTAGTACTAGAAAAGACAGTCATTGTCACTGAGAAGTTCACAAGCTGTGTAGCACTTTAAGAACAACACATAATTTTTATTTTGATAAGTGAAATAAAATAAATAAATAAATCCCACAAGAAAACCCTCAAGAAAACAGGTGTGTGCATTTAGTTGGTTTCAAATAAAAGCAAGTTTTCTACTAAAACATCCCTGCTGATTTTCTGTTGCTGTTATGTTTACCTCAGAGATTAGAAAGTACCAGTCATCAGGTTCCTTCTTCTACCTGAATAATACTCTATTGAATTTTAGGCTTCTTTTTGCATTAGAATGCACAGCAATACTAATGCCAAGTCTAAGGAAAAAAAAAAATCTGTTGAGTAGGATTCGAAGATAGTTCTGGCAAGTTCTGTATCTCTGTGCAAGTGTGCAGAATCCTGGTAGGTATTACAGTCCCCATCTCTGTTTTAAAAAGAGAGAGGCTTGCCCTTTCTTTTCTCTATTAACCTGAGCTGTCCATAGGAACCTGGGAACTTTCTCTTCAAGGCAATTATTACATTGGAAATGATGCCAAGTCATTTAGACTACTGCAGAGGGACTCTGCTTGTTGTGTGCCATCTTCTCTGCTATTTTAAAGTAGTTTAAAATGTTCTAATGCCTATGACAGAGTCTGACTCTGAGGCAAATTTAGCGCATTTAACTACAAGTCCCAGTGAACTCAGAAGGATAATATATTTTATCAAGGCCAATGATTTTGTAAATTAAAATGCAAAGTAGATACTTAAAGTTAAAATAACATTTAAACCTAAGGGAGTTGCACTCTGCCCCCACTTCAGTAAAAGAAACTTTATCTCACAAATACAGTGTCTGCTAAGATCATTTCTGTGAACTTTTCTCTCCAGGGATTACATGGCAAACCAGGCCCCAGGGGACAGCGAGGACCAACAGTATGTAGTACTTTTGCTTTGAAATTTAGAGGCTTTCCTATATTAATTACCTACACTATACCATGTAGAATTATTTTATTTATAGTATCCTCAAGTGCATCTGTGTTGAATTGACAGGGTCCAAGAGGCTCAAGAGGTCCCAGAGGTCCCACTGGTAAACCAGGTCCAAAGGTAATTGTCAAGCACACTGTATAGATTGGCCACAGGCTGTTTCTTTTAAATAAAACAGAAGTCTAATCTTTTAACATATTGACTTTCCTTTCTAGGGTACTGCAGGCAATGATGGTCCTGCTGGCCCACCAGGTGAAAGGGTATGTGAAAGCTGTTTATGAACATGTTGTTTTTCCCACTATGTAGGAGTGTGATTTGAGAGTGGGAAAGTTGTTTTATTTTTAATACTCCCCTCATGTCTTTGCCCTTCTTTGAGCAGAGTAACCAGAACTAACAAAACTTCAATTCCAGTGATGCTTTTCACAAAGTTGTGAATGGGTAGCTGAAGTTTGCTGAAAGCTTCTTCCATCTGTAGCTCAGTTTTGTACAAATAGGACACAGAGAATACACTTTGTATTATATTCATGCACTTTGTGTATATCCTGCTAATTACAGCTGTATTTACCAGCCTATGCTTTTAAGAATGCCCCATTTACTGCAGCATACTGCTTGTTTATGGGATTTACAAATCGCTCAAGCCATCTCCAGAAGCTTCTTTGTTGAAGCAGCTGATTTTGTTTTGTTCTGATCAGCCAAGAATTCCCTTCAACCTACTTTCTGCATGTTTGAGAAATCCTATTGTGCTTGCTAAAATAAAATTTTCTGCTTGCTATTATATTACAAATCAATACACAAATATAACATACAGTCAGCCCATTACACAGCAGTATATAGAAACACAATATTAATAAATCAGATTTGTAACAGCAGCACTTGAAAACCAACTCAGATAATTTAAGTGGAATGCTCTTTGCCAAAGTATTTTTGCAAAGCTTAAGAACAAACTTTTCTTTCATAGTCATATTTCATTAAACTGCTAACCTTTTTCATGTAGAGAATCTGTAAATCCTTTCCCAGTACCCACTCCCAAGTCCCAGTGATCTCCAGAAGTCTTACCCCTCAGGAGGCAGTTCCTTGTGTATTTTCCCCTGTTCCATAATGTCACTTTGTTACACTGTTTCCTTGCTGAACATGTGCGCCTTTGATGTAGCAATACTGGCAGAACAACTGCAAACTGTTTTTGCTAGAATAACAAAGCAAACTGAAAAAGGAAAAAGGCTATAGGATCAGACCACATAGTTTGATTGATTACTGGAGATAAGGACATCCATAAAACTAATGATAACAAAAGCATGGCGTGAGTGTGTTCTAGAAATCCCAAATTTTCAGTTTGTGTGTCTGCAGAAATCTATTAAGGTTAATTTAGTTTGGTTTATCCAGCTGTAAGTAGAGTATTAATAAACTTAAAGGAATGCACGTGCCTACATATCTAATGTTATATTTTTCTGCTTAAGAGAAGGATTCCTTTCCTTTTGACTGAGAGCCATTGAAGCACATGCCAAAAAAAAAAAGTAATACCAAGTACTCTGGAAACAAAAGTTTTAGTTTACTAAAAACCTTTCATATGCATTGTTTTAGCTGTTTCATTCCTGAAGCAGAATATAACCTAACTGTCCAAGAGACTGGTTAGTGGAGCACTATAGTGGTTCTTGCAATACAGAAGAGAACTAGGATAGAACAGAAGGAAAGTTGAGGACTGGAGGACTAGACTGTAGCCAGTACATATGGAAGGCAACACTGTGAGGGAGGCTGCAGTAAGAAGTTGAAAGTAGCTGTATATCAAGCAAAAGACAATGTACCAAGTGGAACATGGACAGCGGGAATAAGTGGAAAGTTTGGGTGAAACAGGAATGATGATGTAGGAAGCTGGGATTCAAGAGAAGAATGAGTTAACTTGGATGTTGGCTGTAGGGAACTAGGCATAATCCAAAAAAGAAACTGTAGGTTGTTTTACACTGACGAGGAACATCAGAGGCAGACTACCAGAAGGTGAACAGCAAAACCTCATGAAGGAGGTGTTTGCTGACAGCGCCAAGAGGTTATGAGGAAGAGGAGCTGGGGGGGGGACTGAAAACAATGAGCGGATCAATCCAACATGAAGACATTCCTGGAGAGAGATTAGAGCAAAGAGATGAAGCAGAGCACCACATCTCATATCACTTGTGTAATATAAGTGTGAGGTATCTATTTGCTTCCCAATAGGGGTGAATTTCAGCCAAAAAATAAAACTGTCGTTTCTACTCTGCTGAGACTATTTCAGGTACCAGACATGTAACATTAAATAATCTGTCCTGTGTAGCTACTGTTAAAATGAAATTTAATGACAAAAAAGAAAATGTAATTTTGCAACATGCTGTTAGTATTCTAGAGCTTTTTCTAACATAATCCATCAGTCCTGTGGTTTGAAACCTGCAAGCCATGTTGTGAATAAAATAAAATGCAAATGCTCTTTCCTTAAAAAGCCTCAAGATGTGAGGATCAAAGTACAGTGAGAATTTATGAGAAAGAGGGTGCAACTAACAGTAAAACTTTGAGTTGTGCTCTTATAACTCAGTTCCTGAGAGGGACCAATTTCTTTCATATATTTTGTGCAGTGGCTGAGTCAATTTTAATAGTTTTCCTCTATAAAATTCCTCTGTTATTTTGGAAACTTTATGCTTTATGTTATATCCAGAAGCAAATGAGGAAAGGTCATTTGTTCACAGAGACAGCAGAATGAAAAAAACTCACACACTCCTGTGGAACATATTTGTGTGTTATGGAGGTTTCAGAAACAACCTCACACCTGTTTTGGAAGAGAAGATAAAAATGACAGGTAGTGCAGTAAGATCATAAAGATTTCTTCCTTTACCTAGCACTTCTTAGGTGACTCAGATTTAGTATTACAGTATAATCAAGGTTTTCCCTGGAATAAGATTAATTTAAGAGCAAATTCTCCTAGGTTGGGCACAAGGGATCTCCCACAGCTACATTCACACACTGCTTTGCCTACTGCAGGAGGCAGTCATGCTCTAGAAGTGAGCCTGGGCTCTAATGTATGAGGTTTATGGCACTCAGAAGCAGTTGGCCCTTTATCAGAGGAGCAAAAGGGTAGTATAATTTGGGAGATGTGGCTTCCTGCTTCAAGTCTTTTGCATCAAACTTCAAACCAACATGTCTAACATATTTTGACAGCTGATGTCTTAGCAAAACCAGACATCATATACCAAGTAGAACAGGATAAAGTCTTGCACTATTTGATTAGGATACGTGACTCTGCTGTTGGACCATGCAGAATAAATAAGGTTTTTCAGGTTGCTACTCTTTGGCTTAGTACACTAAAAACTACACAGGAAAAATTTTTTTAGTAAGCTGACATAGTCCCTTTCAGCATATCAGCAATAAATTTTAAAAACTGGCCTCCATTTTGTTTGGTGACAACTTTGAAAACACACAGGTAAGCTAGTACTTTGTGTAAATATCTATGTGTATTTACACACATATATGTACATATGCATATGTATATACTTGTATGTATACATACACAATGCACTAACTCACATGATCATCTTTAACTAAATATGTAAAACCATGCTGCATGAAATTTTCTTTCTCCATATATATATGTATATACAAAACTATATAAATAAAATGTTCATGCATCATGGGGTTTTTTCAGCTATGTGAACTATTTTTCATGACAGAAAGAATGTTGTATTTAGTCTCTGGTAACTCTGGACATCTTACTCTATCTGTATGTTTGTATTGTTGTACTGGCTTGAAATATTGTCAGAGTGTAAGAAACGCCAAAGATGAATGTTGGGCTCAAAGTTAAAAAGACCACCAGATTATTAATTAATTCACGTTTTATGCAGCACGGAAAACAATGTTTCTTACTCACAGTTTGTTCCTACTTTATTATGCACAGTTTCAGGGGTCAGATGCAGACATACTTTATATAAGTAGGTTTTCTTTTTTCTTACTGTATTCCTGCACAGGCAGTATTGGTTTCAGGAAATCCCCTCCAATGTCTATGCATGCGAGTTGTTGCTACGACTATTTATGGCAGTGGAGCTGAGGCTGTGTACTGATGACCAGACATCTGCTGAGTTCATATATTTTATAATTTAAGCAAACTTTTCCATCCAGTGTCATGGCACCTAGACTAAAACTTTATGTGTTTGGTTGCCTTTATATTAGGGACCACAAGGGCCTCAGGGACCTGTTGGATTCCCCGGACCAAAGGGACCTCCAGTAAGTTTCTTTTTAATTGTGTGCAACAACGGGAATGTTATTTTTCATACAATATTTCTAAAGTTAGTATTTGAAGATTTATTTAGGGGATGGTTTATGTATAGATTGCAAATAAGCTTATTGAGCTTTAAGGCTAAGACAAGAACTCACATATTCAAAATTATCTTTGGTACAGCTCATATGACATTCAGCATAATATATTAACTGCAAATCTAGTATGTTGATGCCAATGTCCAGGTGACAGACTGAGTTTAGGCAAAATATTACTTTGCTGGTTTGTATTTTCTTCTAACAATTGATTCATTGAGCAAAAAACAAAGAGGAAGGAGACATTCAGTAGTAGCAGAAATGTATAGAAGTAATAGCACATTTGAGCTGCAGCCCAAACTAGTTACACTGTTTTTCTAGTGTGTTACTGCTTATGTGGAGTAAGTACAAAAGCATCAAACCACCTGTGATTTTTTCCAGCCATGCATTTGTTATTTTTATTTCCAATGCCAAAAACTTAAAGTTCATCAAATACGCCTGTAATGCTTAAGTTTGTGTTAACTGAGTCATTAAGCAAAGAAAAATGGAAGGGAAATATAGGGACTTTCCATGATTCCTCAATTTACAGAAATCCATTTTGAACATGCATGCATTTGACCACCTAACAGTCACTCTCCAAGCGACTGCTAACATGCATCAAGGAGGACACAAGGAAAATGTATTACTAAAATCATAGTTAGCTGATATAGGGGCAGTTAAGCTGTACTGGAGACTACTCTAGAAAAAAGAGATCAGAGATTCTTACAGCTAATTGCACACTTTTTTCCAGAATTAAGAATAGCTTAGAAATGCTTTGATTTATGTGTTTCACAATTTCAGGGGCCGCCTGGAAAAGATGGCTTGCCTGGGCACCCAGGACAGCGGGGTGAGACTGTAAGTAAATGTACTCTACTGTGTTACTGTTGTAAACCTCTGAAGGCCATGACTTGTGTGATCAAAACTAAAGAAACAGAGACACAAAGAGAAGGAGAAGAGGCTGGGCATGAGAGGTTATAAAACTGTAGTTTTCTTATGGTTGGTAGGTTAGGCATGAGAACGCTTTATTTCATTTCCATGCTACAAGAGTGAGGTTGTTCTTTGCTATGCCCAGTTAGTAACATCACAATGAGCTTCAGTAGTTAATAGAAGTAAAAGAAATTAATACTCAGATCTCAATTTTAATAAAGATTTGTCAGGCAGTTACTATATGGTTCTTTCCTCATTGAATGCCACATAACATAAATAATAACATAATAAAAAGTCTTATTAATGGTAAGCAGATAGGAAACTCAAAATCCAGCACCTTTGGAAAGTAAAATTAGGAATGATTCAACCTGTAAAAAAAATCTTAAACTTTTGAAACTATATCCTGTGTAATCCCCCTAAGAATCACAATGAGTAAATTCTGGCAGCAAAATTAAGAAAATAACATGTAAGAGTTTGAATGGGATTATTTAACAAAACTCTCTACTTATGTAGTGCCAAAAACTTACTGAGATCCCACTGAAATAAAATTCTTACTCAGATTTTTCAGAGCTAGAGAAAGCCATAAATAAATTTAGAGAGAAATTTTCTCAGCATGTAGAAGGTGTTTTGGGTTCCAGCTTCACTGGAAATCTGTTAGTGACTGCTGAGTCACTTCCACTGCTGGAAGGGGGAGCACAGAACTTACAGTAACACATCATTCTGAAAAACTCTATTTATTCTGCTAGTACTGTAGCATTGTAACACTTACTTTGCAATGATAGTGGCTTTTTTGTTTGTGAGAGAAACATTATTGACTACTGCTTTGTTCTTCTTCTTTGCAGTGATGCAAAGACTAGTCTTGTGTACCATAAAAATGAGTTTGAATCATTGTTTAGAATGTAGGAAGCTCAAAATTGTTCTTTAGTCTGGTAAGAAGCAGCACAGTTGCTATTTTCCCTTTATTTGTACTTGCTTGAACATGTGCCAGTAACGTGCCATTACAGCAACGAACGCTAATAGCATCCTGGGCTGCAGTAGGGTGATCTTTCCCTTCTGTTCAGCCCTGCCAAGGCCCGGAGTATTGTGCCCAGTTCTGGGCTCCTCAGTAAAAGAGAGCGAGCTGCTGGAGAGAGGCCAGCAAAAGGCCGCTAAGATAATTAAGGGACAAAAGCATCTCTCCTATGAAGGAAGACTGATAGAGCTGGGACTGTTTAGCCTAGAGAAGACAAAGCCCAAGTCGAATCTTATCAAAGTATATAAATACCTGAAGGGAGGGTGTAAAGAAGATGGAGCCAGGGACTTTTCAGTGGTGCCCAGTGGTAGGACCAGAGGCAATGGGCATAAATTGGAACACAGGAGGTTCCATCTGAATATGAGGAAACCCTTTTTCACTGTTGAGGGTGACCAAGGACTGGAACGCATTACCCAGAGAGGTTGCAGAGTCTACATCCTCAGAGATATTCAAAAGCTGTCTGGACATATTCCTGGGCAACCAGGTCTCAGTTGCCCTGCTTGAGCAGGGCAGTTGGACCAAATAACCTCCAGAGGTCCCTTCCAACCTCAACCGTTCTATGATTTCTTGATTTCATTCATGACTAGGAATGGAAGATGCAAAATACAATGAAACTATGGACTCTGCTACTGTGTGATGTTTGGACCAGGTGCTTCTGGGTTCAGTCAATACTATGGTTCTCTAATTTTGTATCTCGTTTGGGTTTAGTAGTGTTAGAGTGATATAAAACTTGAGTAATTTAGGAGCAAATGCACTTTTTCATTATCATTGTTTTCTGCCCTGTGTATATGTATACTTGGGCCAGAATTATTTTAAAAATATTTTCCCCCATGGGTTCTCATGCATATGTTTGTAGAAAAAACGATTTTTTAAAAAACAAACGGTAGACTTTTTGATGAACGTTTCCATTTTAGATTTTTTCAAAATGTATGAATCAGAAAACTTTCATTGCACTTACTGGTAAATCCGAGTCTTAAGAATTCTGTTTCTTACTTAGCTATGTATCTCATTAAAGTTCAGTGGTGCATGTGGGCATTACAACAATTAGGGAATTAGGCTGAGACATACGTAAGGTTAACACATTAGAGAGCCAGATTCCCAGATTACGCTCTGCAGCTAGCTTTTGGAATAATAAGCATATCCTGACAGAAACTGAGGTAAGTATTAGTGGAGAAGAGGCTACAGCTTCTTCGCCTAGTAAGCCATACGTACTTTGAAGAACTGCCATTTTTTGCTGAAATTCTAGGCATTGGAACAGTAATAGCATGATAAATAATTTGGAATATAAATGTAGGAATAAACTACATACTGAAAACCAGTATTAAGTGAGTACCTCCTTAGAACTGATTATCAGCTTTGGTGATATCAATCTCAGATTGGCAGGAGGTATCAGCTGCAGAGATTGTTAGATTATCTGGTGGTTAGTTTTTCATTCCTGTGAAAGCATAAAATAGAAACATACTAGCTGTTTCATCTATTAGAATTAATCAACGACCTTCTTACTACAATAAACTCAGTTTTATTAAGTTGCCTTTCACAGAAAATAACAAAAAAATGGGGCTAATTAGGTACTTACAAAAACAAGCATGAGACATTAGTGTAAATTTTTTAATACTAAATATTTTTGATGAATCCATGGGATGTTCAGATCATTTTGAGTATTTGCTGCTGAAATCTTTGCTTATTGCTTCTTTTACAATTCTGAATCTGTAGGAATAGATAAGCTGGTGACACAAGAAAGAAAACAGTGTAGTAAAACCATCATTAGCATCAAGAATCACTGAACATACTGCGTATATCAATGCATTCTATAAACCTGGGAACAGCAGGTCTCCTCAAGGTACTTTCAGGAAATGGATAATACTCAACACTCCTTTGTCTTTCCTTACGATAGACTTCAGAAGAAGCTTTGACTATGTAAAGGAAGGGACACATGAATGATTCCATCTGTGGCAGTTCTGATATTTAGTCATTAGAGCAAAGGGGTACTTTTGTATTTCTTTTTGATCTGGATCATTTCAGAGGTCTGAGAGAGAGTGACTAAACAATTATGGACGAAACTGAACCATGATAATGTCTGGCTAGCAGCAAGAAGAGAATCAGATTGAGGAAGGTAATAAAAGCTTAAACTGGATCTGATGGAATGGGGCAAGTGTCAGCGAGACTGCCCAGAGGAATGCTGAGCAAGGCCCAACATTTATAAGGAATAGGGCCAGATGACACCTTTGTTTTTACACAGGTGAGCAGAGTAGGAGGCAGATATAGGCTGTTAGGCAGGGGATACTATGTGGAACCCTAAATGTGATACAGCAGTGAATGCACTCTCCTAACTTTATGCAGCAACACCCTTCCAGTATTTGAAAGAAATAATTTAGCACATTTCAAAGATACATTCAAAAGTGCTACTATAAAATGAAGTGGTCATTCAGCTTATTGACTAATTTTGGAAGGAAGTGTGGGGCCACTGATTGGAAAACGAAAATTCTGTAAATTTTGCGAGTGTTCTGAAAACTGTCCCAAAAACACTTTCTATTCTCTGCTTCCCAATTTTTATCATCATATCAATTTCTCATTAACTTCATCCTTTCTGTGGCACTCATGCTGTTGTTTGTAGAGATTACCATCTCTGCAGAACCTTCATCTTCCCCGGATCTCTATTTCTTTTCATTTGCTTTCTGTCTAACCTCCCCTTTATCTTTAATGCACCTCAAAATTTATCCACAATCTGTGTCTTTCTTTAAAAAGCATTTGTATGTCTGGCTTCATGATATGATAATGTATGTATGTAAAAAGGTATTTTCAGTAGTCTTTTAATTGCATCACCTAATCAAATTCACCTAGAGAGATCTGCAAAATTGAGTGGAATTTTTATTGCTGTACAACCTCAGAGCGATTAGAACTGATAGAGATAAGAAAGATTAATCAGTATTTCATTTCTAAGCGTACACAGGAAAAAATAATTTCTCATTTTTATTTCCTGAAGAGAAGGAATGTGTGACGTAGAATTTCTCCTTCTCCTCTTGAGTATAGATATGAATTTTGCTCTTTTGTATCTTGTCCTGGGTAACATAGTATTCAATAATTATTTCACAGGGTTTTCAAGGAAAAACTGGTCCTCCTGGTCCTGGTGGTGTTGTTGGCCCTCAGGTACATCATTTAATTTCATGGTTATCATAAGACCAATGTTTAATGGTTATATTATGGCTAAGGCAGTTGCTTCAGTTGTATTAGAAGGACTATATTGATAGTTATATTAACTTTTGTAACAAATTATACGTAACAATTTTAGAAAGATGTACTTAGCAATCATTAGTGATTCCACAAAATATGCAAATGTTGGGGTTAACTTTCCACTTCCTTTGTTGTGTGTTTTCTTCATGTGATTATGAAGTTGGTGGTTCACAGAAGTCAAGAAGGCAGAGTTTTCTACTTTGAAATGATTTAGAAAGAACAATACAACATCTCACTTTCTTGTCAGAGGCCAGATTTCAGTCACTTTTAGATTGTGGAGGGATTCACTATCAAAATTTCATTTGATCTAATCTTACTTATTTGCAACAAAATCAAGTATTCGGATTGCATGAGCTTTTTTAGGTAATTCCCTCTGTGAAAATTTTCTGCTAGTGAGTCTGAACAGATATCTTTCAACTCTCCTACCTTCCAATTTAGATCATTCAGAAAAAAACCAGTACAGTGTTTCAAGATCACATAGTACATGGATTTCCGTCCCGTGTCCTTTTTGTAACCTCCTCCCAGACATGGGTACGCACTGTATTTTAAAGCTTCATTGCTTCAGGAGGAAGGCCAGGATTTCACTCTTTGGAAGCTGTACAAACGTGTCTGCAGGCAGAATTCAATGCAAGATTTATTTTATAGGACGAAGATATTTTGTAAGTCAGCTTTGCCTGGAGGGAAGGTGAGGAATGTATGCTAACCAATGGTAATACTCTTTTGTAACAGATACTCATAACAGCTGGATGTTAAGAATCTGCTTCTCCCAACCCCCACCTCCCCCCAAGACATTAAATACCTTGAGGTTACTGAAGTTTCACTTTTGTGCTTAGGGTCCTACTGGTGAAACTGGCCCAATTGGTGAAAGAGGTCATCCAGGGCCTCCTGGCCCACCAGGTGAACAAGGCCTCCCAGGTGCTGCAGGAAAAGAAGGTGCTAAGGTATGATGTGGCTTTAGGGAACAAATTGCAAGGGCCTGACAGTCTCACATTTCAAATCATCATGCAGACAGCACAAGATCAGAACATACAATAAAAAATCATGATTGGCACGTTACATGCAGAAGCATTTGGAGGACTGGAAGATTCCAATTTTAGAGCTGTGTCTGCTTCCATTGAAATAAAGAGAATTCTATTGAGCCAATAATTAGTATTTTTTTTAATAAAAAAATAAAAAAAATAGTTTACATATACCACACATTCACTAAGGAAAGATGTAATAATGACATGTTCACAACAAGGTGGAAAATTGTACCTTGGCATTTAAAGTAGGATGTGTAGTACTGGCTGCAAGGCAGAATTTCACTGAGCAAATTTAGCTCTTTACTTACTTTTTGGCCACCATTGGGACACAAGAAAAATATTGCTTATCCAGTTGCTGTGTAATTCTAGTCAATTTTCCATTTTAAACGGGCATGGTAAATTTTTAATGAAAGTAGCTTTAAACATATTTTTACTGCTTGCTGTGTTTTTCAGTATTTATATTCTATAACTAATACTGTGTTTTGTCAAAGCTTGTTATAAATTTAATCATGTTGATAGACTATTGTACTGAAAATGACTGAATGGCAGAACTCAGAGGGTTGTCATCAGCGGCGCTGAGTCTAGTTGGAGGCTGGTGACAAGTGGTGTCCCCCAGGGGTCAGTACTGGGCCCAGTCTTGTTTAACTTCTTCATCAAC
>Ga0065711_1004167_pt1 | contig 31739 bp, 17 predicted proteins | sample Hoacrofraction12_FD_59098 | JGI IMG/M metagenome (GOLD analysis project Ga0065711, IMG submission 59098) | Hoatzin crop microbial communities from Cojedes, Venezuela - Epithelial fraction 12 v2 (version 2) | ecosystem: Host-associated > Birds > Digestive system > Esophagus > Crop | place... | reverse complement strand
CACAGCTGCTCTACAGCAGGTCAGCCCCAAGCCTGTACTGGTGCATGAGGTTGTTCCTCCCCAGGTGCAGGACCCTGCTCTTGCCCTTGTTGAATTTCATCAGGTTCCTCTCTGCCCAACTTTCCAGCCTATCCAGGTCACGCTGAATGGCAGCACAGCCTTCTGGTGTATCCACCACTCCTCCCAGTTTTGTGTCATCAGCAAACTTGCTGAGGGTGCACTCTAACTCTTCATCTGGGTCGTTGATGAAGAAGTTAAAAAAGATTGGGCCCAGTACTGATCCCTGGGGTTACAGGCCTCCAACTAGACTCAGCACTGCTGACGACAGCCCTCTGAGTTCTGCCATTCAGCCACTTCTCAATCCACCTCACTGACCACTCATCCATCCGACGCCTCCTGAGCTTCTCTAGGAGGATGTTATGAGAGACTGTGTCGAAAGCCTTGCTGAAGTCGAGGTAGACAACATCCACGGCTCTCCCCTCATCTACCCAGCCGGTCATGCCATCGTAGAAAGCTATCAGATTGGTCAGGCATGGTCTCTCATTGGTGAATCCATGTTGACTACTCCTGATAACCTTTTCCTCCACTTGCTTGATGATGACCTCTAGAATGAGCTGCTCCATCATCTTTCCCGGGATGGAGGTGAGGCTGACGGGCTTGTAGTTCCCTGGGTCCTCCTTCTTGCCCTTTTTGAAGATTGGAGTAATCTACCCGTTACTGCTCCTTTAGGATCCTTTGTTTTTTCTGTAGAACTCCTTCTCCAGGCATCTGGATTATGGACTATTGGCTAGAGAGAAGTGGTCATCTCTTAGCTTTTTCCTGGTGTCTCATCACTTGTGAAGCTGCTTTACTATGAATTTTATTAATGTCCCATTTTCTTAATGACAGTAGAAACAAGTCTTTGAGTGCAGGTGATTTGAGGTTGTAGAAGAGTCACGCGTGCTTGTTTGTTCGTAGGAGTTGTCAGTGGAGTACAATGGAGCTGACTAAAGAATTTATACCAGCTCCATTTGGGTTGCTGTCTGACTGTTGTTTGGTGGGGGTGATTGGAGGGATGGGTTTTTTGGGACATGGAGGATTTGTTCGTTTTCAAGCAGTTATTCTTTGATTTTTCCTAGTACAAAAGTTTGTGGATTAGTAGCTCAATTACAGTTCAGCTTTAACTGATACTTGCAGATATTATTCAAGCACGTGTGAACTCTGAAGATGAGTATCAACCCATGAACTGTGTGCTTATGTAAGAGTTCCTATTTAGCACATGCTTTGCACCCTCCCATTTGAAGTAATTAAATGTTGGCTCTTTTTAGCTTTCTGTCTTAATAGTGAGGTTGGTCCAGTACGCACTGGTCTCTAGTTACTAGCTAGGTGTAAATATATTGCTACCTACCTAGGCTGCCTTGTTAGCATATGAGTTGGCAGGTGCTAGTTACAGCTGCTTTTTAAGATGCATAGGGGTTTTGGCAGTTGAAGTGCTACGAATTTAATGAGCCAACTGCAAATAACAGCTCTGTGATTCTGAAAGGAAGGTGAGCAAGTACTTCAAGATAGATAGCATCAGAGAAGATCTAATGCAGCATTCACTCTCATTTGTGGTCTCTTGCACCTAGTGCTAATCAGACAATAGCTGATACGTTTTGGCTGGGATGGAGGCAAGCTGATTAATCCCATCCTTCAGAAGTCACCTCGCTGAGGAGAATGAGCATGGCAATAGAGTCGATTTTAGAACTGTGACTTGAGACCAAATGGTATCTACACAGTGCTGTGTCCTTATTTAGCTTTTCCCCATTTTAATCCCCAGATGAGGAACAGTGTGGAACTTCTCTGTGCTGTGTGGTACAGGTTTTAAAAACCCGTGTGGCAATGTTGAAATACAGGTTCAAGTTCAAAAAAGGTTGCTGCATGTGTTCAGGACCCACAAACTTACCGGGAAATAAATTCTATTTAGAAAGTTTCTGTGACTGTTTTTAAAACTTTCTGGGGATTCTAGTCTGGGCAGGACCTTAGTGTAACTGCTGCTTAAAAGCACGCAGGAGAAATATTTTGAGTGTTAGAGAGCAGTGGCAGGACTGGACAGCTTCACTGCTGAAGGAAAGTGAAAGCTAAGAATTGCTCTGTGAGGCGGAATTTTGCTATGAAGTTCAGCTTTTTAGAATTAGGGAGTTCAGAAATCAACTTTAAGAGCTACAAAGGCAAAATGCCACCCGAAAAACCCCAGCCTTCCCGCTGTCCTGTTATTGGCATGAAAGTACTGAAGCATAGCTGCTTTCTCATTGTTCCAATTTTTTTTAAGTGGAATTGGTGCTGTAAACTGGGGTTACGTGTAATTGAAACAGTAACATAAAAGATGGTGTCATCGCAATTATGCTTATGTTTTTAACAATTTCTGACCTCCCTCTGGACTTCGTTCTCTTGTATATTTACTGCTCAATTAGCCCCACTGCTATATTGGTTAGATTTCACATTTGTCAAGTGAAATATCAATAGATTATGTAAAACTGTTGTGAAGTTCATTACAAATTGACAACCATCTTTATGAAGACGTTCAGTTTCAGATTTCTAACCTTGCAGCTTAGTGTGTTGGTCAGGAGGAGAGGCCTGTTTTAACTGTCAGCTCTAGCCCAAACCTGTCAAAAAGCTGCAAACTACTAAACTGGTTATTTCTTTACCTCAGTTATTCTTCTCATGTCCATGTTTTTGTGTCTCAAGTGTTGCAGAGAAAGCCACAAAGGCTAATCTCTAGTGTCTTCTGTTCCCTGATGGCCAAATAAAGCAGCAGGTGTGTGGGAAAAATTTCACGTTTGAAAGGAGATGAAGCTCATTAGAAGTCCAGGAAGATTCCTTTTAACGTGAACATCAGTGCCTAAAACTTAATTTTATGTGGCTGCTTCCTCATTGTTCTTAAAACCTTTTACAAAGCTTCAAATGCTGTAGCTGTTGCCTTTCTAAGGTCTTGATAGTCTGACAGTATTCTTTTTTTTTCTCCCCATCAAACTGTATTTTTATCATTTCAAAAACACTAGCACAGCATTAAATGGGTTTTCCATAGATCTGTACAAGAAGTTCGTAATGCATGTAAGCTCTGATCTTTGCAAGGGGCAGTGGCCTGAAGTCACTTCTTGCCTGTGCAGCTGGAAGTATTTCCTCCTAGGTTATCCTGTCGCTATCTGCAATAAGCCTTTCCATGGAACACTTGAAGTAGTTTTCATATAGTCTTTCCTTCTGCTGTGAAAGCTTGCACATATTACAAGTATAGCCAGACCATTTGTCATCCTCTGAAACCACTTCTAGGACCTTGAAAAGATCTTCAACCAACTCTTTTCTGAAACCACCTACCCCTTTTAGAATTATGATAGAACTTCTGTCACATGATAGTCCAGAGGAGTTCCAGGAATTTCATTCTTATGTTTGTGTCTGAGCCTGTGTTAAGTCTACAAACCTGTGCCAGATCTAAGTTAGGAAGGCAAATTTACAGCTTAAGTCCTTTGTCTAGGAGACAAGAAATTGAATTTATTTTGTTCTTTTTGTGAGGCTAAATTTAATCTAAAAAAAAGAAAGGATCATTGAGATACAGCAACAGTAAAATAAGTATTTTCTATTAATGCATCTGATATTCTTTGCAGGACCATAATATTCAGGAGAAATGCGGTCTTTAAGACTCCATAGATCTCCATAGGCTTTTGGGAATCTTTTCTATTCAGTTGCAGTTATGAAGAGAACTGGATACAAACTACTTCTGGAGCTGTAAAATTGTGGTTTAGCTCTGTCTTCATTTTTACCCTTTGTCTCCGTGGGTTCTCCAGCTTTATTGCATCAAAGGAAATATGATGCAAAATATCTTTAGTTACTGTGTGTCTTGTCCAGAATGTCCTTTGCTCTGTATTGTGGTCCTGTGTTCTTGTGTATTTAATAAGAATTATTCCAAAGAAAAATGATATATTGTGATTAGCTCAATGAAAAAGCTTAGGAAAGCTTTTTTCATCACTTGTTGCTTGGGAGATTACTAGTTGTAGCAGTATCAAGTTCTTCTGTGTTCATATTCATTAGAAGTAACTGTCAGTATCACAGTGGATTATGGTACCTGTTTCATTTTGTCTTGAGGCAAAATAGATTCATAAAGTCAGTCCTAGTTCATAAGCAGCCTTCCCTGTTCCTGTCACCTAATTAGTTTTTCTTGGGATTTCTGTATGTGTGGAAACAGAATTAGTGACCCTTTGGGCTGACGTATCTGTTTGCTGGATCTCAATCAGCCAACCCCTACAGCTGATCACTGGATGACCTGCCATAGTGTGCAAGCTCTTAGTAGGTATCTCGGTCTTAGAATGTGTCCTTTACATTTTGTGTAAACACAGTAAAGTTGTGAACACATAACTTACCAGTTGTAAGTTTATTCAATGACAGCTTCCCACATTTATGCTTTAGTGTCATAATAAAGAAGAGTTGACTTGAGCTGGATACTGTATATTTACTGAGGTCAAGATTTGTGCAGTGTTTAGTAAATTTAGAGCCAAAGCTGCCCTGTAGTGTTTGGGCATGATTATTTCCTTAACTGAAATTACTTTGTGCTTGATTTCTCATGTCTGAGCCCTTCACGGTAGCAGGAAGGAAGAACTCACCTTTGCATTTCAAAGCCCTTGAAATACCGTTCCTCTTTTTATGCTCGCCAGTTCTTCACAAAACAAGACATTTCTTAACTCCTTAGATCTTTGAAAGGAGAAAATGAGAAAAGTTAGTATGAAACATGATGATCTCATGTGAGAGACCAATTTCAATGTGAGAATTTTCTCAAATGAGATCAATCTGAATGTGAGATCTCATTTCCTTCATCCCTCTGATTTCTTTAGGCATTCTGATAACAACCATTGCCTCAAAAGGAGAATTACAGAATTGGCCTGAACTCTTACCCAAGCTTTGCAGCCTGTTGGATTCTGAAGATTACAATACCTGTGAGGTAAGGAAACTTACAGAAAATAGAAGATTATGGTCTGAATTTGATTATTTTTGTCTCTCTTCACAGACAGTAGGTATATGTACAGTAGTGTATGTGTGTGTATACATGCACATATATTCTCCTCAAAGAACAGCAGCTCAAATTTAATACTTTTTCTGCATTCCATGTCCTTACTATTCATTCAAACAATTTTGTTTTCATTGCATAAAAGCAGAAGAAGACTGTAGGTGGGTAGTCATAGCATTTCAGCTGAGAAGTCTCCTGAAGTTACCACTGTGTGATGCCTAATCTTTTAGCCATCATCAGCATCATCAAGCTGACCCTGAATTTTCTCTTACGTAAAAGTGGTGTTCATTCTTCTTGTGATTTAAAAACAATCCATCATTGTTATATCAGGGTGAAATGAACTGGTTTTTTCGGTATGTATGAATTAAAATAAATAAATACCTACTTAACTGCTTTAAACTATGAAGAGGAAACAAGCGTTTTCTGACTTTTTTTTTTTATCACGCAATTTCATTGACTTGATACTGTGTCCATGAAAGTGTGTGAAGCATATTGTATAAATAATCCTCAGACATAGAATAATGGTTCAAGATGCTATGCTGTTTAGGTAGTGTTTTAGTGCTGCTTTCTGAAGAAAAACAAAAAAACATTTGAAAATGAAACTCAAATTGACTGTCATATCCAGAGTTCTGTTTTGCTGCATAACAAACCATGAAAGGTAATAGCATTACGTATAAATTTAATGGGGTACTTCTGCACCTGGGCATTTATTTCTCAAATAAGAACCAGCTTTTAAGCGCTTTTTAAAATATGATTGAATACATGAGCATTGAATGCTATAATTAAAATTACCACTTGTCCAGTGACTCACCCAGCTTGAGAACTTACAGGTGCTGGTATAAACTGCTTAAATAAAAAGACTTCAAGTATGTTTCAGTTTAACTCCACATTCAGTTAGCCATGTTTATTGTATTAACTGTCTGCGTTTACTGTGTTGTTCTGAAATTACCTGTTCTGTACAAAACCTGAAATTTTGCTGTATTCGGAATGTGAATGAAGAGTTTTTTGTTGTTTTTTTTAAACAGGGTGCATTTGGCGCACTTCAGAAGATATGTGAAGATTCTGCTGAAATTTTAGATAGTGATGTATTGGACCGACCACTCAATATCATGATACCTAAATTCTTGCAGTTCTTCAAGCACAGCAGTCCAAAAATAAGGTAGGTTAAGGTGTTGTAGTACAATTACCTGTTAAATTTTTATTTACGTGAGCAGCAGGGTTGCTACTTTGTAGATCTATTTAAAACATGTTTAGTCTTTTTAAATGATCCTGCAGAGATCTGGAAGATGTTTCGACAATGTAATTTGCTTCCTAATGTTTTTGATGCCTATGTACAGTTTAGAAAATTATTTTAACTCATTAAAAATGTGTATTTTAACTGTTCCATTTGCAGGTCTCATGCTGTTGCATGTGTCAATCAATTTATCATCAGCAGAACTCAAGCTCTTATGTTGCACATAGATTCTTTTATTGAGGTGGGTGTGCTTTCTTGGTTGGGAGGTTAAGCCGAGTTATATATCTGATTTATCAAGAGTTTTGAATTATGTTTTACAACTACTTCTACCCCCAAAGTCCCCAGTTCCTGTTGCCTGTTCTTTGGTTCTGTCCCCATGGATTGCAGTTCATTCTGTATGCTTGTGTTCAGAGTCAATTAGTCTAAGCACTCTCCAAGCCTAAAAAAAGGTATTTTGAAAGATGTTTCTTCTTCGTAACCAGAGGAGATTCTTGTTGCATAAAGCTGTAAAAGTAATGACAGCAGTCTGTCACTTACCTATGACAGAAAGTGGAGTACAGGGATCATCATGTCACTAAGTCCACCTAGGTATCTCTGAATACTGCTACTGAACATGGATTAGAAAGGTGGTATTTTGGGTTGTCTAGAGTATTTGATTTGCTGCTGTTATGTACTGATGGATTTTTCTGTCTTCAGAACTTCATTTAGGTTTAGGAGAAAAAAAACCAAACAAACAGGGTATACTGTTCTTGTGCCAGTGCTAATATTATGCTGTGTTTTAGTTCTGTATACAATACACACTGAGAGTCTGAAGAGTTAATTTGCTGAACCATATGTCTTTAAGAAATAAAATGGTATTCTGAGATGTGAGGTGAGACAGTACAGCAGTACATATTTGCATACTTTTAGTTTGCCAATACTGTCAATTTAAATACAAGTTGAACTAGATGAACTGAGTTTTTTCAACTGGCATTACTTTCCAACAGAATCTTTTTGCACTGGCTGGTGATGAAGAGCCTGAAGTACGCAAAAATGTTTGCCGTGCTCTGGTAATGTTGCTGGAAGTTCGAATGGATCGCCTGCTTCCTCATATGATTAGTATAGTTGAGGTGAGTCTCATTTCCTAAATTGTGTGCTGAAACCTGTTTGGGGTTGCAGAAAATGGTTGTTGGTACTTGGTGGTGGGGTTTTGTTGGTTGGCTGGTTTAGAGATTTTTTGGTATTTGAGAGAGAATAAAAATTCTCTGGCTCTTCAGCCTCCTAAGATTAGTAATTCGTATTCTCATTGTATCTGGTATTTTGCTCTTGGGTAAACTGTTGCTAGGCTTCCTCTCTACAAAAGACAGTAGTAGTGATGTTCTCTTCTGTAACACAAAGTTAGACTTTTTTTTTTTTCAGTTTTGGGACTACTGTGTACTGTTACTAGATTCCCCAGTTCTGTATACATCCTGGTATGTGCAAATGTAATATCCCAGAACTGACTATTGTACAGCATTCAGATTAGTCAAATTTTGCACCTTTGAGACTTTAATGTCTCCAAGCTGAATGCTGCTGCTGATGGCTGCTCTAAGTGAAGAAAGTCCTAAAAAAGAGAAACTTGTATCTACATGATATTCTTTATGTTTATGGAGAATCACTTTTAAAATAAAGAATATTAATGATCCAGTAGTGATTCTAAGAAGGTCTTGGCAGGCATCATGCTTTTGAAGCAGACAGGTTTAGTATTAACTTTCTTGCCAAATATTTGGAGCATATGGGAATGGCTGAGTTTGGATTTCACTGAAGTTTTTGAGCATGCACTTCCAGGTGAGCAAAAGCACATATTTTTCCTTTTTTTGTCTGAAAAGTTGATAACAGGATATGTCAGAAGCAGACCAACCTGACATTTCCATTATTAGATTGCACTACTTTGCTCACAGAGCGTATTTATCCAAACTCACAGCTCCTAAGGTCTATGTCAGTAGAAATCCAGACTTCTGCATCATGTTACTTTCTTCAGATAAAGACATGCCGGTTATGCTCAAAGGATCTGTTCTTAATGGTTTGTGTATCCCACTATTATTTTCTTCTTGGTGTGACTTAACAAGACTAACACAACACTATTTACGTTAAAGAGTACATAAAACTCTACTGAGTAATCTTCCTATGCTATTTTGTAATTTATTGTGATGAAGCAACTACTTGCATTGCCTAAAGTCAGTAGAACTTTGTATCATTGAAAGTACTGATTAAAATTTGGCATGATAATATTAAAAAAGCTTTCGAGTACCCTTCCCACGTTTTGCTTTGTTGCTAGGATCACTGTTCTTGCTATGATTTCCAAGCTGTGTATATGGCTATCTTACACCACTGAGTGTAAGCAGCCATTTCAATCTACTGCTATCTAACTTCATAGACCATATAGTACAATACTTTACAATAGATACTTAAAGCCGAAAAAACAGTGTGAGGGGCATCTTCAAACAGATTACTTTTTGTCATTCTGGTTTTGTCTTCCTGACAAGTAACAAGTCCGCAAGAAAATAGTGGATTTTCAAGCTCTTTGGGGAAAAATGCCAAATCCTCTAATTTAAGGTGCATTAAGGAAGCCTTGCTTGCAATGAGTAGGAGGTTTTTCAGCTTTTCCAAGCTGCAATCTATTGATAACTCAGAATAGTGCAATATTTCTGTTATGTGAGTTCTTAATCATGAATGAATTGGTTTGGCTTGGAAGGGACCTTTATAGATCGTCTAGTTCCAACCCTCCTTCCATGGGCAGGGACACCTTCCACTAGACCAGGCTGCGCAAAGCCCCATCCAACCTGGCCTTGAACACTTCCAGGGAGGGGGCAGCCACAGCTTCTCTGGGCAACCTGTTCCAGTGCCTCACCACCCTCAGAGTAAAGAATTTCATCCTTATATCTGATCTAAATCTACCCTCTTTCATCTTGAAGTCATTACCCCATGTCCTATCACCACATGCCCTTGTAAAAAGCCCCTCTCCAGCTTTCTTGCAGGCCCCTTTGGGTACTGAAAGGCTGCAATAAGGTCTCCCCAGAGCCTTCACTTCTCCAAGCTGAACAGCCTCAAATCCCTCAGCCTTTCCTCTGACCGTATTTGTGGCCCTCCTCTGGACCCATTCCAACAGGTCCATGTCTTTCTTATGCTGGGGACTCCAGGTGAGGTCTTACTGGAGTGGAATAGAAGGGCAGAATCACCTCCCTTGACCTGCTGGCCACACTGCTTTTTAAGCAGCCCAGAATACGGGTGGCCTTCTGGGCTGTGAGCGCACATTGCCAGGTCATGTTGTGCTTCTCATCAACCAGCACCCCGAAGTCCTGCTCCTCAGGGCTGCTCTCAAGCCATTCTCTGCCCAGTTTGTATTTGTGCCTGGGATTGCCCCAGCCCACGTGCAGGACCTTGCTCTTGGCCTTGTTGAACTTCATGAGGTTCACACAGGCCCACCTTTCAAGCCTGTCCACGTCCCTCTGGATGACATTCCTTTCCTCCAGCGTGTCGACCACGCCACAGAGCTTGGTGTCACTGGCAAACTTGCCGAGGGTGCACTCAGTCCCACTGTCCATATCACTGACAAAGATGTTAAACAGCACCAATTTGACTGTACTGACCCCTGAGGATTGCCGCTTGTCACTGGTCTCCGCTTGGACATCTAGGTGTTGACTGCAACTCTTTGAGTGCTACTATCTGGCCAATTCCTTATCCGCTGAGTGGTCCATCCATCAAATCCATGTCTCTCCATTTTAGAGAAAAGGGTATGGTGTGGGACAGTGTGAAATGCTTTGCACAAGTCCAGATGGATGACCTCAGTTGCTCTTCCCTTATCCACCAACGCTGTAGCCCCATCGTAGAAGGCCACTAGATTTGTCAGGCACGATTTGCCCGTAGTGAAGCCATGTTGGCTGTCACCAATTGCCTCCTGGTTTTCCATGTGCCTTAACACAGTTTCCTGGAGGATCTGCTTCATGATCTTGCCAGGCGCCAAGGGGAGACTGTCTGGCTTATAGTTCCCTGCGTCTTCTTTTTTACCCATTTTAAAAATGGGGGTTATGTTTCCCCTTTTCTGATCAGTGGGAACTTCACTAGTGTGAAACAACTTCTCAAATGTGATGCATAGTGGCTTAGCAACTTCATCCACCAATTTCCTCAGGGCACGCTCAGCCTCAGGGCTTCTGTAGGAAGGAGTGTGTTCATGGCAAGTCTTGCATCCCTGAAACGCATAGGGATAATAAAGGTCCCCCCCATTCTCTTTAATGGTAAAGCAATTGAAGAGGTATTTCTTTTGCTCTAAATCCATGTGTGAGGAAAGGTAGCTGCATGGACTGCCATGAGGTTTTCTAAAATGAATGGAAGAACCAACTATTCCTGAAATAAGGGCTAACGTGGAAGAATGCAGAAATAACTATTTTGGAAGTTGCAAGAGTCTTCCCTAAATTGTTTTGGCAGTTGTGTGTAAGAAGCTGATGTAGCAGTAGTCTACTTAGGCTTTTTGTTTATGCAGGTATTTGATTATTTTCAGATGAAGGAGGATTAAATGTTAGTAGCAAGCTTAAAGATTTGATACTTAATCTCTGAATTACCATTCATGCTAGAAAAATGTAAGCCTTTTTTTTTTCTCTCTGCTATGGGTTCTACTTACATCTTGTTAGGTAATCTAGATTTGGAAAGGAAGCTTTTTTGTGGTATTGGAAATAAGTATTTCCATCTTATTAAGGGTTGTACCTTTTTATTGAAAAGTGTGAAGGAGGAGTAAAAAAATAATGTAAAAAATCTATTCGGAGGCAACTGCTGCTGTCTTGGATCTCTGCAGTTTCTTGGTCATAATGTTCTCACTTAAACAATGACGAAATTTAGAGTCTGAATCATCCAGCATTAAGAAGGAATTCTCTTAGCTTATTCTCACTGTAGCCTTAAGTAGCCTCTTACGTCTGTTTCATCCCCTTGCACCAAAGAAACAAAATTGCTATGGTAGCATAGTCTGCTTCTGCAAACACGTTTTACGTTGGTAGCTTCTTCTGGACGCTTAAAACCCCTATCTTATAAAAGTGATTTATTTTTACATTGTGTAGTACATGCTTCAGAGGACCCAGGACCAAGATGAAAATGTGGCTTTGGAGGCTTGTGAGTTTTGGCTGACCTTGGCTGAACAGCCAATTTGTAAAGATGTATTATGTCGGCATCTTACTAAGTAAGTATTAAGAATTAAAACTGCTATTTATTTTTAAATAGTCATCTTTAAACTTCAGTTGACTTGTTCCTGGTTACTCCTATAAAAACTGTATCTGGCTTGCAGTATGCTTAGAAGAATTCTCCTGTAGCTAGTTCTTGTGCATGGTAAAAATGGCTGTAGCACAGAGTTCATTGAGAAGGCTTCTGAGGATATCAGACCCAAGGAGTTCTAGCAGCAACCTAAACTGTATTATTGTGGTCCTTTACCTCAAGCTTAACATGCACTTAAGCTTCAGATGTGTGCAAAGATGTACTAACGTGCACTTTAGCTCAAACAAACATCTCCAGATGACATTACCTGTAATATCTTGTGTTTGCTACCACAAACATGTTGTCTTGACTACTGCTAGTGTAGGCATCTTTGTGCAATGCTTCTGTGTGCATAGTCATGCAAAGTGTTCACCATCTTATAAAGAACATAATAAAATGGCATGACATCACTTGGATTTAGGAATCAATTTTATATCAATTGTTATTGCAGTTTTAACATGAAGAAAGCAGGTAAAATGTGTTCCCTCATACTTCTGCAGCCTGATAGTTTAAGTTTCAAAAACTATTTTTTGTAAATTTCAAGAAGCTATCCCATGCCTCAGAATGTGGATCTTTGATTGAATGGGAATGAATATCCATGTTTGAGACTTAAACATCTGCATGTCTGCAACAGCACTTGTAACTTTTTTCCAGACTAATCTGAAGCCTTCTGCAATAGGAAATGAATTCTTCAGTGTTCCCAGTAAACGGACACTTTGTTTTTATATATGCATGGAACGTTTTTGAAATTACTAGGGCAGTTCTTTCAAGACCTTGGCTGGAAAAACAGAATCATAGCCAGAAGAGGTGCATTCTTCTCAGCAAAAATAAGCATTATAGATTTGAAGCCACTGAAGAAAAATCAGCAAAATTTCAGTTTTCATAAGCAATTAGAAAAGTAGAGAATTGAGATTAAAACACCTACTGTAGCAGTGGAGGAGGAGGAGTTGAAAACAGAAGAACCAATGTTATGAGAAATAATTTTTAAGTTTTAAAATGGTTTTACTTAATTCCTACTCTTCTAGCTCAACAAAAAAAAAAAGAGAAATTCTTGAGTCTACTCACCCAATTCCCAACACACATCATGTTTGTACTGAGAATAACAGTAGTTATTAACTACTAGTTAAGAACAACTACTATTAGACCTGTTTTTGGCCTACATGAACATGGACACTGCAGCAGCAGCATGCTCAATTTTTAATATTTTTTTTTAAAGTTTATAAATTTTTAGAAAAGCAAAGATGACTAATAGTACATTTCTCTCATGATCCTTCAGTTTTATGTTTGTTGAAAGCAACTTACTTGATGAGTCCTGTTAGACTAGGGAGCTGTAGAAGTTTGTAAATACTTGATAATAATCTTAAATTTTTTTATATTAAATTAAAAGTAGAACAAGAAAACGTTTTCATACAATACCTAGCATCTTGTTCTATTTTGCTCCTGTGGGCTTTCTTATATAATACATAGCTCCTGCATACTTCATGAAGTGTGCTGCAGAAATGGCAGTGAATTAGTGTTAATGTGAATACTTACTACTCCTCCATTCAAAGTGTAGAAGGTAATGTGCCATTGCAGTGTGTAAATATTATTGTTGGCCTGGTACCATCAAAAACAATACTACTCAGCTGCAGAGTATAGAGAGGTTGAGTCTGTCACTGTTGCAGGGTCAGTCAATGGTGATTTCGTTATTATCTTGATTTGACATGTAATACATATTTTTATGGATTTTTTTTTTGAGAATGTGTTTTTATGCTATACATCTGTACAGTCAGAGTCCCATAGCCATAACCAGTTTGAATAATTAAGTGAAATCCTAATATAGATTAGTCAAGATCTCTAGGCTGTTGGGGACTTCTCTTTTTGAAGTAATTGCAAAAGGACAGGGGGGCTTAATGTAGTTAGTCTTCCATCTTCAAGAGTAGTGATGGGAGTAGTGATGGAGTAGTGTTAAGCCAGTAGTAAATAAAGTGACAAGTACTGTTGGTGATAGCCAATTTAGTATTGTTTATCATGCGTATTATGGGAGTTTGAATTCTTACTGAAAACCTTTAGACTTAATTTCTGAAAGGTGCTTCAGAATAAATTTGTCATATGGAAGAATATCTGCTTTCTAAAGTTTAAAACTGAGTTGTGCCATCTTGCTTCCTCCAGTCAAAAGTTTGTAATTTGAAATTAACACTTTTTCAGATTACAAAGTATTGATGAATCTTATAAAATGGATCTTGATTAGCTACTAGCTTTTGTTATCAGACTAAGGTGTTTTGTTTTGCTTTATTTTTAATTTTGGGCTGAGAGGGTGAGGGTTACAACCAAAATTATGGCCTGTGTAGCTGAAAGCTTGCTTGCTTTTTTAAGTGTTATTTTGACACGTATTAATATTTCTTTGTAGGCTGATACCTGTGCTGGTAAATGGTATGAAATATTCAGAGATTGATATTATTCTGTTGAAGGTGAGCATCAATTTCTTCTACTCTGTAAGAATACCTGGTTAGCTTTTGACCTGTAAATCGGAATTATTCAGATCAGCATAGGCATATCTGGTCTACCACTTGTTCGATGAAGAATTAGCTCTCTGGAGAAGGTGTGCTGTTCCAATTACTAAATGCGACTGCTGCCATGCTTGTTAGAAAATAATCTGCAGGCTTTCCTTCTTTGCTCCTGTCCCTACCCACCCAACTTAGGCAGAGCTGGGATACTATTACACATGAACTACTGTAACAGTGCAGTGTAAAAAAAATGTTCAGAATTATCTCTAATGCCTTCTAAATTGAATACACGGCTTTTTCCATTGCCACATTTTAGAATGTGTCTGTGTACCAGAATTTCTGTATCACTTCTTCTTTCTATTTCATTCCCACCAACAGTGATTTGTTAACAAGAAAGATAATTTGTGCAGGAGCTTACCTCTCTTTGTTTCTGTCTTCCTGTCATTTTTCTGGTAAATGTGGCAGCAGAATGCAGGAACAATGGCATTTTTCGTTAGCTGGGCAGCACAAGTGGGGTGTGAATCCTTTATGTGCTTATAAAATATTGAACTAAAACTACAGTCTTAATTTCCTTGAGCAATATAGTTGGACTAGTTTATCTGATAAAACATTTTGATGACAGGGGGATGTTGAAGAAGATGAAGCTATTCCAGATAGTGAACAGGACATAAGACCTCGTTTTCATCGTTCACGGACGGTGGCTCAGCAACATGAAGAAGATGGTATTGAGGATGATGATGATGATGACGATGAACTTGATGATGATGATACTATTTCTGACTGGAATTTAAGTATGTCAAAGTAACATGTAAAACATTTTAAAACAGAGCTACTTACATAGTACAAGAACCACAGTAAAAAGAGGACTTTGTGTATAGGGATACTGAGGCTTTGCTTTTGAATACAGAAAGAACTATCTGCTGACAGAGTGAGTGCATGGGGTGGAGGGGATGTCTTTCAGATGACACTGTGTTTCAGATGACTGTGTAATTATATTGGCGAAAGCTAGCCATGTCTAAGCTTACTTCTTTTCTTGAATATGGCAGATTAAGCTACAAACATTTACTGGATGCTATTCAACCAAACTTTTGGACTTGGAATTTTAATTCTACAAAATAATGAAAATCATGTATCCTGTGCTTAACTTCACTTGAAGAAAAAAAAAAAAGCTTTTACATATTGATAGCAGGAGGAAGCTTAATAATGCTTTCTTTTACTTCAGTCTTCACTCTAAAATTGGTTTGTGTGTTTCATTTTGGTTTTTCTTTTCCTGTGTGAACATACTACTGCGGACAGCCATTCCTGGTAGTTCTTATCTATGTGGGGAATTTGCTTCTGACCAGAATATAGTACCTTAGTTACGAAGAGAGGAGATAGCTGTGAGGAAACCACAGTTCTGATGGTCATAGGATCTTTAGGCTAATGGGCCATGTGGTAAAGAAACAAAATGCCACAAACTTATTTTTAAGCTTAGTGATAGAAAACAGTTAGTGAAATTGTGGCACATCTGATTTAAATATACTTTGCAAGCAGCCTCATTGTGGAATAGTGTTTTGAGATTCAAATATATCCGCATAAATTTTTTTTTTTCTTCCAAGGCCCCAAGTTTTCACGACAGGTGAATGTACCTTGCAGCTTATGGTCAAACAATTTTTAGACATATCTGAATTTTTTAAATCATTATTTTAGAAGAAAATACTAGTGCAAATATGCTTGTTTCCATAAAGCCTCTTTTTTTTTAAAAAAAAAAAGGTAATTTTAGATTTGTACTGCTGTTCTTGTCATTGCTGTGTGTAGAGATTGCAGAATTATATACATATTTTCTGAAAAAGATAGCTGAAATGACAGATGATGCTGTGTGGTCCACAGTTTAGACTAAGATGGTGAGGAAGCTAAAGTTGTCCAGGAATGGTGGCCTGAAAGAGAAAGAGCAGAACAACTAAGAAATCTGTGTTGATGTATGTCATCTGGACTTGAGAGAATTTGGATTATCTGAAAATCAGAATTATGTGCCCTATGTCTTACCCAGTGTGCTGTATTTGACTTCCAGTTTGAACAGAGAGGAAGCATCAGTGCAGCCTGACAATTAGCAACATTGCTTACTAATGAGACCAGCTGGATCCTTTATAACAGATTAAGAAGAAACTGAGATCATAATAAGCAAAAAGTGCAGTATAAATTCTGTAATACGAGCATTCTTTATAAAACCACCTTAGCATTATTTTTCTAGACATGACAACACCACAGCAGAAAAACAGAGTAAGGATTTCTGAATCGTTCTGCAGTTGTTCCCGATTTTTCTTTCATGAGCTTTTGTTTGCTAAAAATATGAGATTAAAACTTCCAAACAAATTTTGAGGTGTTCCTCTTTATATTGGTGCATGACAGAATAGGAGTTATGTGTAAAACAGAGGCTAGCAAATTCCTTTCAGTTTCTAGAGTTGGATGATTTAGCCTTTTTTTGCTTTGAGATGTGGGTAATGTTTGAGCATTTTCTTTGAATCAAATCCCAGTATTTTTAGGCCATTTCCCTTTCTCCTTGGTTTCTCCAATATGTTACATTTGTGTCACAGACCTTCCCTCTTCATTAGTGTTACACCATCCTGAGATCATGTAGTGTATATAATGTTGCGATATAATGGTGTGGTTCCTGTCAGTGAGTGTTTTAATATCCCAGATATAGAAGTCCTTTTAGTGGCTGTTTAAGTGCTGCAAAACTGGCTTTCTAAGAGCCGTGGCTTTACACCAGAGCACAGTGGATCACTGTGTTTTAATGAAACGGAAGTATCTTTCCTCCTAATGCCCTGAGACTCCACTGGCAGCTCAAACTTAAAGTGAGGATTATATTGCCTAACTACAGCTACTTGTATAATAATCAGAGATTAACACTGTTAATTCCCTTCAGGGAAATGTTCTGCTGCTGCTCTGGATGTCCTAGCCAATGTATTTCGTGATGAACTTTTGCCACACATCTTGCCCCTTTTGAAGGAATTGCTCTTCCATCCAGAATGGGTAGTTAAAGAATCTGGTATCCTTGTTCTTGGAGCAATTGCTGAAGGTAAGGCAACAGTTCAGATAAGAATTTTATATTGGTTCTAAAGCAGCTCTGTGATTCCTTCCAGGTGAATTTAATTATGCAAACAACTACATGTCCTTAGCTGATTTGGCTTTGGTCATTAAGCTCTACATCTGCTAATTGGTGACTGCAGTTACTTAATTTTTCGTTTTCAAATCTATGCATGTTTGGGAGGCTAAATTTCTTTTATTTCTCCCTTTCTTAACTGCAGTGTATATTTGTTTGTCTTTCATGACATACTACAATCATTTCATAGAAGAGGGATGTTTAATAAATTTGAGCCTTACATTTCGTTTTCAGAAACGGAGAAGACCACTTGTGTGACTTCAGTGCCCTGAGCTGCTTTTTGTGGATAGTTGTCCAACTTAAATATGATAACTTCCATTCCTTTGTACTTACTCACAGGCTTGCGTTTTTGCCTTCATTTCTGGCATCTCTGTCACTTTTGCAAGCTGAAGGAACACATTTTGGTCCATGCCTGGATTATCCTTTTTCTCCAACAGTGCATAGTGAACATACTTTTTTCTTTGTTACTAGAAAATTTTTTTGTTGGTTTTGATTTCAAGTCAAGCAAGGGAATAGTTAGTGCTTCTGGCAAATCTCAGTGTATTACTGCCCTTAGTGGCTTGAAACGTGTAGCTTTTATTGCTGGTCAGTATTTCTATGATATTAGGAGAAAACAAGAAGAAATCTAAATTTCTGAAGGAATCCTTTTTAATGATGTGATGATGTGTTGTCAAGACTGAGTCTACACTTGTTGTCTTGATTACTCTGAGTAGACTGACGTAGGACCTCTAAACTTTGTAAACTCATTTCATTTGCATGTACTTGCCATACTCCATTTAATAAAGCAGAGTTTCTGGAGATTGGGGAAGCACTGAAGTAGAAATGTAGTTCAAACGAATGTAAGTGTAATCGCGGTTTTTAATTATTAATGTAAAGTTTCTTTCTAGGACTTAATATAAATTAGGTAGGCTTGCTTTGTGTATTGTTAAGATTTATTCCTATGTGATAGAGAATGAAAATATGTCCCTTCTAGGAAACAGGAAACAAAAGAACTTTTTGTTAATTCTGGTACTGCAATAGCTATACTTTTCCTCCTAGGCTGCATGCAGGGTATGATTCCATATCTTCCTGAGCTGATCCCTCACCTTATTCAGTGCCTCTCTGACAAAAAGGCTCTTGTGCGCTCCATTACATGCTGGACTCTTAGTCGCTATGCACACTGGGTAGTTAGTCAACCCCCAGACACATACTTGAAGCCATTAATGACTGAGTTGCTAAAGCGTATCCTGGATAGCAACAAGAGAGTACAAGAAGCTGCCTGCAGGTAAGCCAAAGCTTAAGCAAAAACCACTATCCGCGACACTGCTTTTTCATGGGAAACTGTTTTAGTGCCTTTATCAATGAACGTGTCACTCACGTTTCTAGCTCTTAATGTGTTTCTTTCTCTTTTGGAGTAGATGCAGCTTCTTCCAGTCACAAATTACTCCAAATTCTAATTGTATGAAAGAAGTTAATTTGTATTTCTCTTCTCCGGTTTGTTTTCAGGGTATATGAAGCACCAAACTAAGTAACTTATCGTAGTAAAAGAAACTGTGACACTTGTTTATTTTTAATACATATGTTGTTTCATTGACCAGAAATCTTGCGCTTTTTAATGTGCCTGATTGCAGTGGAAAATTATCCTATAGTTGGATTACTGATGGTGTTTATATTTAGCTCAGGATTGCCAAAACATTTGGGTTATGATTATTTCAAGGGAGATTCTCTCTCTTGAAGGGAGATCCTGGGAGATAAGATTACCTTCTCCCCCTTGTCTGCTGATACTAAACAAAAAAAAAAAATTTAATGGTTGCATTAATGGACACAGCATTAATGGAATAGGAATGGGTGCACCTCTTTTACAGAAAGTTCATCAAATAAAGCTTTTATGTGTCAGTTTGTGTGGGGCAGGATTGCACACAGTGGACTGCCAAGAAGGTTTGTTCAGAAAGTAGACTTAGAGCTGCATCTGATTGTATGCTTGATACTGGAAACACAAAAATGTAATATTATTACACCGCATCCTTGAATACCAGTAGTGCCAAAAGACAAGGCTGGAGTCAAAGTTCTTGTGCTAAGCTTTTCACGAAAGGGGTACATATATCCTTGCCTGAGAACAGATACAATGAATTTAATGAAACTTTGTAAGATTTGAGTATTAAGCACTGTTTCCTTTTTGTGCCTAAACCTTTTGAAACGTTCAGCCAGCAAGTTTGTTGGGCTTTGACATCTGCTCCATTCTGTCTTTTCATAGTGGCAGTCTTCTGGTGATAGGAGACTGCTTGCTTCATGTATTTTCAGAGCCAAGGAATCAGATTATGTACAGATTCTATTTAAAAACAAAATACAATTTTAAAAAAGAATGACAGACAAAACCCCCACAATTCTGTTCATACTTTCCTTGTCCAAAACATGGCTGAAGTGTTCATGTAGTTGAACACAACTGTGTTGCAGTTGTTAAATACCCTCATTTAGTGCTTATGAAGGAAGTACAATGGGCAGTGGAAACTCTTAAATATGAAAGAGATAAAATGGGAATATTAAAAATAGCAATATACCTGGGATTTTTTGTTTCATTTGAAGTTCAATATCAGATTTGTACCATGTTTGGAAATGCTTTCTGTAGAGCAGAGATTCATTAAAATTACTGTTGCGGCTAAAAAATAAACTGTCTGGTAAACTCCACTTTAAGGAAAATGTGGAGCTATTACAAGTCAAAAACACTTACTGGCTTTCTAAATTGCAAGGACATACAATGATCCTTCTTAGAGAGGAGCAAAAAGCTGCATCCTTACAGTGCGTTAATGTCTACCAAATTGAAAATTGTTCATAGGATACTGTATGTTTTCATCACTGACTTCTCTGTCATCGCGGATGTGTAACTTTTCTGTACTATTGAGAAGCTACTTCTTTAGTTGGTGACACCCAAAAAGGTATTTTACTGAAATGTCTTTTTCTGCTCACATCTTAGGTCTTTCTGAAAGAATACTTGATAACAATAATAAAATAAAATAATAAACAAAAGACTGCTATCCACTTGGTGTTCACAGTTGCATTGTGTTAAGAAAAAGGCATTTCTGTATTTGGTAGCATGCTAGTAGGGTATTGTTCACCTCATGCAGCGACAAATCATTTTTAGTGCAGGGACAGGCTAATAGTAATCTTGTTGACACAAGCTAGGCCAGTAAATATTCAATAGCTCGTAATTCTTTCCTTTCCTTCCTTTCCTTAATGTTTCTTTGAAGTAGCATGTCCAGGGAGGGGGGGAGAGGAGTGGCGGCTTTTTGGATGGGTTTTTTCAGTGCTGCTGTTCAAACACTTGACAGACAACACGAAGAGCTTCCATGATGCCATGATATGTGCTTTTACCAAGGCTGGCTAAAATTGTTCATCCCCTGTCTTTGCTTTTAATTTTCCATGCCTTTCTGTACCTGTTCTTCTGTGTGGTGAACTGCTGAGAGTACAGGCTCATGCTGGCATTGTACTGGCATAACAGCACTAGGGCTTCTAAATGCAGCTACAGCATACATTAAAGATAGTGAGCTGGTTTTAACTTAAGTAAACAGCTTTTGTTATGGTTCCTACTATCTCAGTTAGTGTGTTGTAACTTGTGTAAAATAATGCTTTTCTCAGTGGGGGCTTCCTGCACATATGTAATGGGTTTTACGGCAATATTTTTTTAATTTTGTTCATCACAATGTAAGAATGAATCCTTATGTGTTCAATCAAAATAGACTGAGGTTAACTCAGTAATACCATTTTGAAAACATATCTTGGATGAATTCGAGGACTATATACAGTTTTATGTTTAAACAGACATGTTTAGTGTGAGGCATTTCTTTTGGGGTTGTCTTGTGGTGTTTTTCCCAAGATACTAACTGACCTGTTTTTTTGTCCCTCAGTGCCTTTGCTACTCTGGAAGAGGAGGCTTGTACAGAGCTTGTTCCTTATCTTGCATATATACTTGACACTTTGGTCTTTGCATTTAGTAAATACCAGCATAAAAACCTGCTCATTCTTTATGATGCTATAGGAACTCTGGCAGATTCTGTGGGACATCATCTAAATAAACCAGTGAGTATATCTTATGTTCTATAGAAGCACTCATCATAATTGAAAAACTGGTTCAGTGTTTTTTGTAGTGTGCTTTACCAGGAATGCTGATATTTCTGTGTAGGTTTTGATAATACTAATTATTTACAGGTAAAATACATAGACAGCGTGTAATTTGCCCACTGCACAAATATTTGCCATTTTGAATAAATGTTTGTGTATGTGTTGGCTTCTGAAATGTGCTTCTCATCTCGTGTTCAGAATTTTTCAGCTTAGAGGAGATACATATATCAATAGAGATATGAAATGGGACTTCAGAGACATTGGTGGAAGGTGTGTTTTAATTTCTAATGACCACACTTTTTTCGTAACCACTTTCAGTATAGCTAAGGTGCTCTCTGTGTCTCTTTCCAATGTATTGGAGCATTTCACTAGAAATTGTTTTATCAGGGAGTGAAACATCCATTCTTTTTGTATATAAAACTACAGAATCCTTTGGACAAAGCAGAGATAACACACAGGCAAATGTAGTTGGGGTTTTTTTGGTGTATGTATATTAATTAATAGAATATGCATCCATGTCATGTACATCTTATGATGGTTATTGAAATTTGTCTTATTTCTCTATAGTGCTTCCCGTGACATAGACACACTAGAATAAAACAATTTGAGTTGTGTCCATGGCATTTTGCTTGCCATCGGAGACCCCATACCATCAAAGGACATCTTTCTCAGTTTCTCTCTGGCCCTGGCTGCCTCAACATTTGACAGCACTGGGAGGAAACTAAATAGGAGCTCCTGGTGATAGTGGGGCTTTCTTCAGTCACTTAAAATTTTGTGTCTTTGGACGTAGCATTAGCTGGCAGCATGTGTTGGCTCTTTAGATACCTTTTGGGAGAAACAGCACTGTAGGGGTTTCTTGCTCAGTGTCCTTATGACGTGGTTGTGCAGTGGCAGGGAAAATGCAACAGCTTTATACAGAATGGGTAAATGTGTCCCTCTGGAGGGACAGAAAATTACTTTCTTAGTGGATGATTAGTTGCTTGAGAAAGAAGTTTCAGGAACTTGTGGGGAATGGGGTTGCAGCATTAGGGCAATGGAAAATGGTTGAGAAGAGCACGTGGCAGGTGCACAGCCAGATTGTATTGCTAGTAAAAACATTTTCCATAGGCCCTGAGGCAGTCATATAGATCTCTAACAACCCAGGCAGCTATTGAAAGTTGCTAGACTGAAACCAAACCTGGAGCAAAAGATTCACTCTGCAAAGGTACTTACATGCTTCAGCAAAAAATCTTAAGACACAAATTGTAAATTCTAAAATTAAACTACTTCTAAATATTGCAACAATGATTGAATTATGGTACGTCAGGGGACATTTTGCTGAAAAATTAGAATATATATCAATACGTCCACTTTCTAGCTTTGAAATAAAATAGCATGTGGTGAAGTGTTTCAGCAGCTGATGCATTTTCATCCTAAACAGGAATATATTCAGATGCTAATGCCTCCATTAATCCAGAAGTGGAATATGTTGAAGGATGAAGATAAAGATCTCTTCCCTTTATTAGAGGTAAATGTTAAAATTAGAAAATTTTTAATCAACTTATTTTAGCAATTGTACTTTCTACTAAAGATGCTCCTGCTAGGAAATGCGGCTATAAAAACTGACAGTGTTAGGTATTTCCCATTGTGGAGAAAAAGTTATGACGGTAGTAAGAAAACTTTGAGAAAATGTCAGTATGTTTTGCAGAGGGTCGTGGTTTGGTTTTTTTTGGCCATTCTGGAGTGTTTTCTTTGATGGGATTCTTGTAGAAAAAAAAAAGAAATGTTCCATCCCCCTTTTATTCTTGTGTTCTCTCTCTTTGCTGTCCCTTTATCCCTCCATTAAAACTATTGTCACACAAGCTGAAGGTATGAACCAGACCATGTAGTCTATTCTCTTTACTTTCCGAGTATGAAGCAGGAAAACCACCTACAGAAAAATTAGTTTCATAACTCTTAGGTAATGTTAGGGCTTGTACATGGTCAAGATACTGAAGCTTAGTGTAAGTTCTGGCTGAATTATTATAACTGGGTTTGTATGCATTTTTTTGGCTACCTCTAAGAAGATGCTGCTGCTGAGAAATTTTCTCAACTGGCATACGTAGGAGAGAGTAAAAACTTGCTCATAGTTGCCTTGGCTCAGCTAATCAGTACTGCCTTTCTAGGTTATGTTTACTTAATAAGTTTCATGCAGGTGTACTTAAAATGCTAATATCTTTTAATTTACCTCTCCAAAGTAAAAGGCACTTCAGAATGTGAAGAAAGGTAGTGACTGTTTTCTCTTTTTTTTTTTTTTAATTCCAGTGCCTGTCGTCAGTTGCTACTGCTTTGCAATCTGGCTTTCTTCCATACTGTGAACCTGTGTACCAGCGCTGTGTAAATCTGGTGCAGAAGACCCTTGCACAAGCCATGGTATTTTTCTATTGCTATTCCAATGTTTTCAGAATGTCTTCTTAAAGCAAGATATTAACTATGTAAAGCTATGGGTTTGCAGGATTTGTAATATAATCATTGAATATCTAAATAAAGCTGCAGTTCTGAAACTTTTTTTAACGCATACCCCTGAGAAAATACTTGTTTTGAAAATGTGTACTTGTTTGTTGCAGTTGCATAATGCTCAGCCAGACCAATATGAGGCTCCAGATAAAGATTTCATGATTGTGGCGCTTGATTTACTCAGTGGTTTAGCTGAAGGACTTGGAGGCAACATTGAACAGCTAGTGGCTCGCAGCAATATCCTGACACTAATGTACCAATGCATGCAGGTGAGATGAGTAACCTGTTTGATCCAAGTATTTTCTTTCTTAAGAGAATCAGAAGCACTTCTAGAATTGTCTTTTTTTTCTTCCTTTCTTTAGGATAAAATGCCTGAGGTACGGCAGAGTTCTTTTGCATTGTTAGGTGATCTGACAAAGGCGTGTTTTCAGCATGTTAAGCCTTGCATCGGTATGTTTCTTTTACATATTAAACAATTGTTTTACAAACTGATAAGAGGCTGGTTTAACCACTGTTAAGCTCCCTATTCTGTGGGTTGCCATTTCGTGGCATTGTAAATTTTCATTTTGCTTTATCAGCAAGGGTCTGTAGTCTTTTTTCCTTGGAATTGTGTCTTTAAAAGACGTGTTCTTATTTTTGTAGACAGTGAAAAAGTTCATTTTTGTCCTTGATTTTTATAATGTAACAAGCTACCTGTTGTGCTGGAATACAGCAAAACAGGTGTACTTAGATATTGATTAGAATAGATGCTTGTTTTGATAAATTCTTGAATTGATAGCTTATGTTCTACTAGAATCTATTGTTATGTAGAATTATAAATATACACAAACACATATATATATATATATATAAAAATCAGAAAACTTGGCTAGAGGGTAGGTTTTAGTTTGTTTTTTTGCTTTGTTTTCACTTTTGGTAGGGAAGTAGCATCAGTTATACACTTCCATGATATTTGCTGTCTTTTCATTCATATACCCTTGAGATACATTTAACTTGCCAAATGAATGCTTGGATAGGATTGGAATTTAAAATTTATTTGGCAGATGTTAAAGTCTATCTTTGACTAATTTTTTCTTAAAATTTAATCAAGGGCATGATTGCCTTCTAGGCTTCATTGTTTTTTCAAGCATAGCTGAACACATAGCTATCTAGGTGATTTAAGGGTTGTTCGTCTGTGTTATAAAAGTGAAAGTACTTGTAGCTGGGTTTTTTATTTCTTCCTGCTTCCCCTCTCTCCCTCAGCCCCAGCAAGGGGAGGGGAGAAAAAAGGTTTCTAGAGTTACATAAAGATAAAGGCTATTAGAAACGTTTTAAAATCATAATTTTTGAAAGATTTGCGTTGATCTGCTTAGGTTCTAAAATCCAGGTTAAGCTGATATGTAGCAGAAATATAGCTCTTGTTAATTCACGTGTAACACTTTCCAAGCATTTAGATAGGTTTACATGATTTCTTTTTAAAACTTCCCCCTCCTCCTTCCCCCTGATCCCATTACCGTAATGGGACAAGATGTATGTATTGTGTGATGAGATTTTAAAATGTTGTTCTTTCTAGCGGATTTCATGCCCATTTTGGGAACCAACCTAAACCCTGAATTCATTTCTGTCTGTAACAATGCCACATGGGCAATTGGAGAAATCTCCATCCAGATGGGTAAGATTTTTTTTTTCTTTGAATTTCTGCACATTTAGCATGGTTTGGATGTTTTTGGGGGGGGGTTTCTAGTGATACTTTCATCTTAAAATTTAAATTAAATTTGAGTTGCTTGTCCTTATCAGTAAGTTCAATGTACCAGATCTATTTAGATTATGTATTTAATGGTCATTTTCTTCTGAATCTTTATTTTTTGGCCATTTCAGGTATAGAGATGCAGCCTTATATTCCAATGGTGTTGCACCAGCTTGTAGAAATAATTAACAGACCCAACACACCAAAGACGTTGTTAGAGAACACAGGTACCCAAAAACTGAACCATACATGGTGAAGGGAATTAAGATTTTATTATCATGATTTAAAAATTTGCATAGGGGAACGACACCAGAACTGATTTTATTGCTGTGTATTTGGCTTTTATAAGCAAAAGCAACTCTGTTTTGCAGAAGCTCTTACAAGTCTCAGTCTTTTAGCAAACCATCTATCATATATCTAGATTCTTGAAGTTATTGCTTTCTCACTTTTATAACGTATTATATTTATTTATCACCTGTTTAATTAAGTATTCTTCCAGTTTTGTGTTGAATATGACAAATGTATGCAGTAACACTTGAAGACTTAGTTCACACTGATTTTAATGTATGCATGTCCTTACATTACACGTGTGTACTGTATATATATGTCTAGTGTTTGAAACAAATGTAATTGGCATATATAAAACAAATAATGACCTCTGAATTTACAAAAAATGCACTTTTTCTTTTTTTTTTTTTTAAGATAAACTTGTAATATCATGCACAAAAATCTAGATCTGTGATGACAGTTTTACCACAACATAACTGAAATAATGTATAACTTCTGTTACTTGGTCAGTCAATAACAAATTTCTGAAAATAATTCTAATAATGGCATGCGTGTTTTATGTTCTGGCTCACAGCTTTGCCTTCCAAATTGGGAGCACCCTCAAATGCCTTACTGAATCAGAATTTCTGAGGCTTGTTTCTTTTGCATTTATAGAGGGCACGTTCTGGTATGAAGAGCACCTTCCATACTTCAGCAAAACTTTATGAATATTTTGACACATTTCTGGTTTACTGTTTTACGAATTAAGAATTTTTTTTTTCTCTTTCAAAACCGTCTTGTAAGAAAATTATGGTTTAGTCATTATACCTGACATGATTGAAAAATATGCAAATTCAGTGCTACAGTTACATTTTTTGAGCTAAGCAAGAAATAAATTGGAGAGAGATTTTTCAATGCATGTTTTTCCTCCAGTGTTCTCTAAACTTAAAATCAGCACTTTCTCTGCCCCCATCCCTCTGTTTAGTATGGAAGGTGAACTTGAAGGAGGAATTACTTAGTTGTCTGGCATACATAGGTGCTACTTCTTTAAAAGATAATTTTGGAGCAAATACCTACTTGTTGTGAAATATACCATGGAATAGTATAGCAATATAAATTTTCTTTCCCCTCGCCCCTGCCCTGACCCCTTGCTCTGCGCTGATGAATGTGTAATACCTGTAACTGAGAGGCATCCAGTACATAAATGTTTGCTTCCATCATTGTTAGAGAATTTTTGGAAGCATCCAAACACTGACTGGTTTTTTTTAAATTCTCCTGATAGTTACTTAAATGTGGATGCTTAACTGCAAATAAATGTTGAGTGTGGTGTACTTATAAGTTTGTTGTGGGATATTGTGCTGCATGCCACTAGTATGTGCAAGAATATTACTGTTTTCTGCTTTAACTTGCTATGTAATGAGTTATGAAACCAATTCTCCTATGGAAACATGAGACCACCTTAAGTAAATGTAATTGCACAGAAAATAACTAGTACGTGCCAAAAAGTTGAGCTTTGGCAGAGATTACTATTCCTTGTACAGACTGTAGCTGTGAGAATTTACAGATAAAAGTGTACTTTCATTTGAAAGTAGGACTTCAAATGCAGTTTTATAAGTTAGATCTGCCGAAAATTATAGACACTGTGTATTGAAATGGAGTTACATCAGGGCAAAACAGTACATTACCAGTGAGCTGCAGCTTTTATGGAATGAGTACATTTCAAACTCTTAGTATATCCTACACCAAACTTCTACTGGAGAAAGCATCATCTGCTTTATTGCATGTTTCATGAAACTGTTCACAAATGCCTGTTAATTAGAGTGTTGCATAGTATGTCCCTTGAACATAGGTTTCCTTTCTCTGCTTCATATGAATCTGCTGGATTTTAGTATTATTCATGTATTTTGCTTCAAGTAATCCTGATACATTTTTCCCCACCCTCTCCTTTTTCTAAAGATTAATCTTTTGTGAGTTGAGCAAACACCATTAAAACACATTTGTGTGATGATATTTTCTTCAGTCTGTCCCTTGGAACAAAGGAGCAAACTACCTAATCATCTAATTCAGCTATTTTGCTTTTCATGTGTCCTTATGCCTTGCTATCAGAAGTCACATTCTTATATGACTTCTATGAGGAAGCCTTTTGTGAACAGGAGAAATATTGGGATTAAAGAATTAATCTGCAGTCACTTTAAATTAAAATCTCTATGGGATTATGAAGAAAACAAATATGTGGTGCTCTTTGAGAAGTTTCATCTATTTAGCATTTTTAAAGAGACCACAGTATTTTCTATGTAAAAGTATTTATAAATATTTTTTTGCTGATAGAGTAGGTCTATAAAAATCTTTAATTCTAAATATTGAAAAAAATAAAATGTTTATAATACTTTGTACTAAAACTGAAAATGATTAATTCCTTTTTATCAAGACTATCCATAACAATACATTGGAATAAAAACTTCAAAATGTATGGTAGGTAAATTTGCTGTAAGACATTACTCTGAAGAAGGCAGAAAGACTGCTTACATCAGAAAGCCTCTGGATTTTAAATTGTGTTTTTGGTGTTCTCTCATTTACTTCTTTAATTTTTCTTTTACCCTGGATAGTATGCCATGTACGTTGCTGCCTCTTATTTAGGGGGTGGTAATAAACAGCACTGGTGAAATCTTATGTTTATTATCATACACAGATTCTGTTGGTTTCTGTTTCTGAGTTATTTGTTGTTTTTTCTTTATTTTTTCTCCTCCCCCTTCATTTGCTCATGTCTTGGTTGGCGTTTGGTGGTGTATAACCGTGATTGCGTTACCTTAGCAATAACAATTGGTCGTCTTGGTTACGTTTGTCCTCAAGAGGTGGCCCCCATGCTACAGCAGTTTATAAGACCCTGGTGTGTATTATTCAATCTTTTTTTTTTAATTCATTTTTCTTCACTCTCTTTCTTTCTTTCTTCTCTCTATCTCACTTTTAGATATATTTTCAGTTGGTTACAAAATCTCAATCCTTAATCATTGCCAACCATGTGACTAATCTTGTCCTATCAGGTTTGTGAGTTTTTAGTAGCACCGTCATGTATTCTTTATGTTGTGGCTAACGACTAATTTATGCATGGGATAAGATTGTCACATGCTTGCTGTGTTAAAGCTTGACTATGAAAGAGCATTTTAAAATCCACCAGAATGATAATACAATGCATGCAAATACTGTATAATTTAAACCGTGCATTACTTTACTTAAAATTCAGTCTAAGGCTTGAATTGCTGTAAGGAATATGTTTATAGATTTGTTATGTATAAAATAGCTTGCTTGCTGCTGTAAAAGTTAAATAACTGTTCTGTAAGTGGTATCTGACATAATTCATACTGTGATAGTATTACATGTTCCGCTTCTAATAATGATAGTTTCTATAAATATTTCAGATACATGTTTCTTTTTGTATTTAATGGAATACAAGTCACACTTTCTAACTGTATATAGTGCAGCAAGAAAACAAGATTCTGGAGATGATGCCTAATGGGAATATGCTAGTAAAGACTGTGTGCAAAAAGTGTTTTTCAAAGTGTTGAAAATAGTGTTTTGGATCATCTTAGCAGTGTGACTTATTCCATCAAATACTGCCATCTAGTTCTGATTTGATTGAGGAAAAAGTAATAGAGTTAGCTAAGTTCTGCTCTCCAACTTGCTAGGTGCACCTCTCTGCGAAACATAAGAGACAATGAGGAGAAGGATTCAGCATTCCGTGGGATATGTACCATGATCTCAGTCAACCCCAGTGGAGTAGTCCAAGTAAGATGCGTGAACAGATCTTAACTTCTTTTCTTTAACTTCTTTTCTTTTCTTTCTCATGTGAAATTACAAAAACATTAACCATCCCTTCGTTCTTAAACTTGGATGGGGAAGATTCTGTTTCAACTTTGCATATATTGCTTAAATAGTCAATGTGACATGGAACATGCATCTCTTTAAAATAAAAGAAACATCTGAAGAATAGAATGACTTGCTCTTTAGTCTCCACACCTTCAAAGTAAAGCGGTACCAACATAATATTTCCTAAGAGGAAAATGAAGGTGATTTTCTTTCTCTTCTGGCTGGAACTCTTCTTACTGAAACACAAGAATTGAGCCTCTACCTTGTTTTGAGATTTTCCGTTCATTTCACTTATGCCTTATTCTGTACTTAGCATTTCCCTCTTCTGCTTTCTATTTGCTCTTTCACATAGCTTAAGCAGAGGGAATAATCACTGATTTCATTATCCCATCTCCCCTTCTCTGTAGTTGTTATCCTCAGTTCCTACCCTAAAACATGTGCATTATCAACTTAATGACTAAATACTGGTGTTTTAATGGTGTAGTAGGAGGTAATGCATGACAGCAGATGAACGAAGTGTAGGGGTTTTGGGGTGGCTTCAGTTCTGAACCTGTATGATAAACATTCTGTGTGTCCCAGAAAAAACTTCTAACTCTGCTTAAAGAAATACAACAGCTTGTTTCCCATGCATGAGGGGAAAATGGAAATGCATGAGAGAGAGTGTGTTGTGACTGTGGTCTCGAGTTTATTGCTTGTTATTTAAGTGATTGGTTCTTGAACTTAGTATGTGTACTGAAAGATTTAACGTTAGATAAGTGTGGTGTGGGAGGGGAGAGGGTGCTTTTTTAAAATTTTAATTTTATTTAATTAAAAAACTAGTTAAAGTTATTCCTGCACTCAGCTATTTCTATTTCTGAACACTTAGGCATACAATAACTTACTGTTATTGTATGAATTAACTGGAAAATAAATACATAAAAACAAAAGCAGTTGTGAATTAGGATCAAAGACCCTGCATAGTTCATAGAATGAACATCAATCGTTGTTTTCAGACCTATGAATTGAGGTTTCTAACTTATGTGATGTTTAATCTTGTAGGACTTTATTTTTTTTTGTGATGCTGTTGCGTCGTGGATTAGCCCAAAAGATGATCTCCGAGACATGTTCTGTAAGGTAATGTTTCTAATATATTCTAACAGTGCTTGTTTTGGATCCTCTGTTCTTTTCTTACTTTCTATTTCCACTGTTGGCACTTACTGTGTTTGTGGTCATGTAGGCTTCTTTGCAAGGTCATAAATTTTCCTACAAAACAACATAAAATTCCCGACTTTTTTTTTTAACCTGTGTTTTCTTGTATGCATTTTCGTTATTCCAAACCTTTTTCAATGGTATTGAAAAGTCCACTTGAGATATTATTCAAAAGGATAATCATCCTCAAAGAGCTTTTCATAATGTACAACCTACTATGTTTTGCCTGCATTTGGAAGAACAGGGGTTTTATACCACATTTAAGACTTTTTTTCTAGAAAATGAGATTTGTATGGTTCAAGACTTTTTTGCCGTGAAGATGCCTACTTTATTTTGGAGAAATAGCTAGAAAATTGCAAATGAAAAATATTGCATGGTATACTGATCTGTTTCACTTGCTCCTGCCATAAATAAATTTTCGGGATTGCTTATTTGTCCTCAGAATCCCTCTTGGATGAGAAAGTTTCAAGAAACTAACGTACGGTTATACCCAAGAACACATCCCTAGACAAAGCATCAATGGAATTTAAGTGAAAGGACTGTTTGCCTTGTGTAAAATCAGAAAAAAAACCTCACCCAGAATGTGATATAATGTGTTTTGGCACTAGTGTCTTAAGTTTAAAAAAAAAAACAAAAAATAAAACAAAACAAAAAAAAAAAACGAAACTTACTTCAGTTTCCTGAACAGATGCTGTTACCTTTCAGTAGTGTGGTTCCCTTCATAAGCTGTAAAGTGAAATCTTTGGTTTTAGGAAGAACGTACGTCCGAAGTTCATGATAATCCCCTTAAAGCAAAAATGGAGCATATTCCTAAGTACTTACTAGGATCATGGGTCAGTATTAGTAGTTTTTCGAGTAATGCCATGTGTGAAGGTTATCAGGAGTAGTCAGCATGGATTCACCAAGGGGAAATCATGCCTGACCAATCTGATAGCTTTCTACGATGACATGACTGGCTGGGTAGACGAAGGGAGAGCTGTGGATGTTATCTA
>Ga0065711_1030690_pt1 | contig 31740 bp, 10 predicted proteins | sample Hoacrofraction12_FD_59098 | JGI IMG/M metagenome (GOLD analysis project Ga0065711, IMG submission 59098) | Hoatzin crop microbial communities from Cojedes, Venezuela - Epithelial fraction 12 v2 (version 2) | ecosystem: Host-associated > Birds > Digestive system > Esophagus > Crop | place... | reverse complement strand
CCGTCTGAACATGAGGAAGAACTTCTTCCCTCTGAGGGTGACGGAGCACTGGAACAGGCTGCCCAGGGAGGTTGTGGAGTCTCCTTCTCTGGAGATATTCAAGACCTGCCTGGACAAGTTCCTGTGCAGCTTGCTGTAGGTGACCCTGCTTCGGCAGGGGGGTTGGACTAGATGACCCACACAGGTCCCTTCCAATCCCTACTATTCTGTGATTCTGTGAAAATATATATTGTGGGAAGTAATCATGCATCAGAGAATTAGACGGGATTATTTAAGACATCTTTCCTCTCCCATAATTTCCACAGTTGGTTTTTACAGATCAATAGTAAGCCAAATGTAAATAGTCACCCACACAAACTTCAACTCCAACTGCTGTACTTCATTTCTCATTTAATTTCAGGATATGAGAGGCATAATCACACTACATAGCAGATGCATATTGCTGAACTTCAAAGGAGGCTATTTAACCTACAATCCAAATCAAAATACTTGGAAGTTTACCAGACATCTGTTATCCAGAGACAGGTGCAAACAGTTCAAGAATATCTGTGCTGTTACACCGATGACAGTAGGGCTGGGACCATCACTGAAGTTAGTTCAAAAAGCCTCTCCCTTTCATAAATGCCACAGCAGAGTAGGCATCTGAGGAAACTGTTCCAACCTTCCAGATCCCTGTTCCTCTCCAAAGAGAATGTCTTCCCAATCTCCGCAATTCTCTAGCTTCTCAAGTCATTTGCAACTAATAAATATAATAGTTTGACCAACCTGTAGCAGATCAAAGTTGACTTGCATTCCACTATTCAAAATGCTGCAGGCATAGCAGTAGTTTATTTTCACACTTCTGAAGTTTAGAAAACCTACAAGTATCTTATTGTATCCATTTCCATTCAGACAGTTGTCCTTCAAGTCATAAGGCTGCCCTTAAAGTTAAAAACACTGACACTTTGGAAACACTGAAGTCTTCGGCCTCTTGCATGTACGGGTACACTGTACAGGCAAAGTAGAAACATTTTTCTTGAGGTCTGTTGCTGACTATTTTTTTCAGCTATAAATTAAGTTTATACCTAGAATTACACAAAGTGGATTTAAATCACTGATTTACTTAGCTGGACAATTTTGGTACTCAGCTTCCTTCCTCTGAACAAGACGACTGACCACTGAGCTGGAATTATTTCATGCCTTTTGAAACACAAATCATCTGATCTTTTGCTTTCTTAGTTTATGATCCCTTATAGAAATAACTACCACGGAAAGGAGAAAAAAGGCCCCAGAACTGTTTTTCAAAGCAAAGGTAGGCCACGATCAGCTCTATTTTTCAAATGTGAAGTTAAAGGCTCCCCTAGGAATAGGTATTAAATTTTCAAACAAGAACCAGAATTCTGTTCCTGGCTCTACTGCTTCATGCACAGCTGTTCTTTTTGGTTTTTCATGTTATACAAAGGGAATCTACTAGTAAGTCAACTATGTTGCATATTTACATTTGCTACTGTTTTATTGATCCAAATCAACCCCAGTCCAATCCTTCACTACACACAGCTCATCTGTATTGTATTTTCCACAACCCATATACCAAAAGCCAAGGGCATCAAGGGTGCCCTGAAGCAGAAGATACCCCCATACAGTGCAAGGACATCTACCATCTATTTTATCCGTGAAGCAGCAGTGCATCACAATTGCAAATCGTCATCCACAGGCAGAAAAAACCCAGACCTGTATTTTGACGAAGAAATGTTGTACTGCATCTTCTTGCAAGAGTACCACAAGAGTTTAACTGATGAAGACCTGCAATTGTATTACCTTCTCCAAATCACATGATGCAAGTGTCATATGCTAGGCAGAGAACAGCCTTTGCTGACTTCACTGTATCCACAAGCAGAAAATCCGTCTAGCCCAAATAACCTGTTTGTTCCCATTTTGACAGGGGGCTTTAACAGATAAGCTTTACATAAGCATCTCAAACTATTTAAAGCAACTTGCTTACTATTTAGAGAACACAATCTGAATGAATTTCATGAGCCAGTACCTAACCTACTTTAGCTAGTCCAGGCTTGGACTCACTGATTACCCTCCTAGCATCGTAAGTGACTCCCAAGATCACTACTTTTATCTTGCACATGCTAAAGCAGCAGCCTGGGAGAAAGCGTGACGCAACTGAGCGGCTACTTCACTACACTACTCATGTACAATACTGTCTTTTCTATGTCCATGCTTGAGTTCTACTTACAGCAGTGACACTGCTTGTGCAGCTTGGGAACATTAATCCACTTCGTAGCATAAGCAAGGTGAACAAATCTACTGTCACTATGCCTAACAGGGCACACCTGGAAAATTTCTAGACAAGAAGAATTCAAAGAATCAAGGAGAAGGCTTCAGAGCTTATTTTGCTTACACTTGGTGAGGCCACAGTATGGCTAACTCATTTATGCGCCGGCATACCAGCCATTACAGTGACCTCAAAGAGCAACACCTCACCCTTCTATCTATTCACATCGGCTTCTGCAAACTGGCCCCCACAAAGCAGAATTCAAGTACACAGAGATTCCACAAGAGATCAAGAGTTACTAAAAGTCTCTGCAGGAAAAGCAGCCATCATCTCATTGAAGTTCAGTCACAGCACTCCTGATGTGCTCTGCCCTTCATAAAATACTGCCGCCTCCTCCTCCTCGTCCTCACACCCTTCAGGGAAAGATCTCCAGCCCCATTATTCATCCCTACTTTGCGTACATTTTTAAACTGCTGTGGAAATCACTACCAATTAGTCCCCCTGCTTACCCTTATACCTAAGTGATACTGGTCTTGATGTACTGGCCAGAGTTGACAAGTCTTTATGACTCAGATGCTACCTTCTGTGAGAAGCCCTCCTTGCTGTATAGAGCCACAAAGCCACTACGTCACTGTGACCTGAAGCATAAAGTCAATAATCACAGAGCAGAGACAATTCTAGCTCAATTTACTTTAAAGATCAAAGTTATCCAAGTGTTTTGCTGATTCAAGACCTTAAACTCCACGAAAGAAAACAAATCAAGCTTTCAGGTGTTTGGAGAAGGTGATGACGAACCGAGTTTACAAAAATTAAACTGTTGTGGAATATTGTGGAGGTCCAGATAAAGGGTTAAAAATCAGATTATCAGAGACTAGATCTAAGGGCAGTTATGAGCATTTGAACCACTGATGCATGCAGGCAGAAGCCTGGCCACTGTGCTGGAGGAAGTATCACGTTGCAGGTCCATTGTTCCTCCAAGCAGCTGTTCTCCACCAGGCAGGCTGCCAGCTACACAGGGGTTTGGCCTGACCTGATGCGGCACTCACCATCTCTCTTCGCACCAAGAAAATCCACTACTATAAAATCCAGATAAATTCAAAGAATTTCTAAGCCAGTAGAAGCACCCTGTGCTAGGAAATCACAACTTCAGACCCCAAGTTCCTTCACTGTTTAGAGATCCTGAAAACTTCTCATTGTGTTGTCTTTAGTCTAACGTTAGTGCATGAGACGCCATAGCACTTAATAGTTGAAACTAGTCCCTACTTGGATAAAGCCACCTATTTTTTATTAACTATTTAAACATACCAAAGACCACTTCAGAGAACATATTAGGGAATTTTGGGGTTTTTTTAAAGCATGATACCAAGATATTTTTATTTTTTGGCAACTCCATGCTACGCTGGGGGAGGAGTAGCACAAGAATGTCAAACACCAAAAAGACTTCAAACTACAGTGTATAGCTTGATCTAAGACAGAATTAAATCTTATTGTCACAACAAAACTTGCTTATACACTGAAAAACATGTGCAACCTCCTGGCTGTTCTTCACTTGTCACACCTCGGGATCAACTGACGTAATTTATGAAGCAGAACATTTGAAAAAGCTCAGCAGTTTTCTGGGATGGAAGAACTCATCAGTAAAGAACATTTCTAACCTCCTACTGCAGTTAGCAGTCTAAATGCCACCTTTATTCGCTCTGTGGCAGCCTCTGTGGTAGAGCTTACTAGCTGCAGAAGAGCCCAGGTCCAAAGCAGCTCTTTGCCACGCGCAGGCATCTTGCCATACAGGGTGACCAGATGCCTGCTGCCATGAAGGACCACCAACACTCCTCACTGGAGCCAGCTGCTTCTCTGGACCGTTGTGAACAAGTACTAAGTAGGCACAGATACTGTGTTCCGCTGTTGGTAACTCATACAGCTATTCTCACATACGTAACTGAAAAGAGAAAGTAATTTTGAGTCCTTAGGGGCTGAAAACAGCTATCATATTTTGTTATCGTTTCCTACATATTTTTCCATTTGTTTTTACAGCTGTCTTCATGTTCTAGAAAGTCTGAAGTTTCATAAACTTGTATTTTCAGCTTAAAGTCCAGAAAAAAAACCCTTCCAGAACTTCGCAGTATGTGAGAGCTAAGCAGTGGTGTACGGCAGCCTGTCTGATCATTTCAATCTATTTCTGCATGCATGAATTACTCATTTTACTGAATATTAACATAGCATTTTCTATGACAATTGACTATATGGCATATTCTTTTACAAGCGGGCATAAATTCTAAAGCAGAGGGGGAGTACAGCAAAGTAAAGTGTGAAATGTTTGTGGAAGAAAATAAAATCAAAGTATACAGAAAGAAACAGTTTATGGTGTTAAAAGCTGCCCAGTTTCTTTCCTTCTTTTAAACACAGGCAGAAAAGCAAATATTAAAGAGGCAACAGCGTAAGGAGCAATCCACAAACAAGTACAGTAACTAAGAATAGATTACAGGGATAGATTAATGATCCGAATTTACTCATATACAAATGCTAAGCTTAAAAAGCAATGACAATGAGAACTTTCCTTTCATAATTAGACTTTTGATTTTCTAGCACTTCTGTTTAGCAAGTTAGTAGGGACTGAGCCAGTGACCAAGTACATTTTCTAGAACTCAGCTAGCAAAAACCAGTTCACGAATGCAAAAAAGCCCAACCAAAGCCACCTTCCATCCCCTTCTCCCTCTACAGCTTTACCCAACCACAGCTATTAAAGATCTTTATTCAGATGAAACAGCACTTGCTTCAGGTTAAAGCAAATAAGTCATTTAGTTCTGGTAAATATTGATTTGAGAGAATTTCTGGCTGAGAAACCTTGAGCAACTCTAGCAGGTGTTTCAATGCCAACCTCTCAGGACTCCAGAGCATCAGCAGAAACGGCTGCAGACACAAAACTCCCCTCTTCACACAGCTGGGGCTCCAACAGACCCCTGCAACGTAAAGTAAGAACTCTCCCTTCCAAGCACCTTTAGATCTGACTTATGTTCTCCACAAGCAATACTAAATATCTGATTACTGACCTGGTTTTGAGCAATTATTTGATAAGTTTAGCTTTTCAGGAAGATTTGAGGACATCAAAATTTTTGCGGTAAAGCTTAGAACAAAAATCCTTAAAATCACTTTTCAATATAGGTCTTTCATAAACTGACTTAGAAGTGAATTAGAAATCATAGAAAAAGTATTTCTGGAAACAATAAGGAGTCATCAAGATACATAAAAGAGGGGTCTTACTGAACTTCACCTTATCGTAGTCCTGATCTTCACTGAGCTATATGCAGATATAGGACACATCCACATCTCCTTGTATGACACATCAAAACCAGTCCTCTGTAGTACTAGCTTTTAATATTTTGCACAGCAGTAATTTTGTTTAAATTTGGAGAGAAATGTTTAAGACCGCAACATAAGTTTCAAAGCACATACATTTGCCAGGATTTCAGGCATGGAGAGAAGGTAGGCTATGAAGAAATACAAAACGTCTAACAACGTAATAGGTAAGCAAGCTGTCATTCTAAAAAAACCCCCAACATTTCTTGAAAACAATTCAATTTTTACTTTAAAGTTTTCAGTACCTGCCTAGTTTTTAAACAGATGTTTTCATTAATGTTTATTATGTTTTGGAACTGATGTATTTCCAAACTATACTTTGTGCCTTTGATTACACATACAGTAGTATCTTTATAGGAAGATTCTACCAAAACAAGTGGAAACCCCCATCAGGCCTTGACACTGAAGAATGAACTTTGTTGCATAAACTACTCAGCTTATCACGAAAACATTGTTTCAAAATAGGTCTTAAAGGGAACAGTGACCAAGATGGGCTCAATATTATTATGTATTCTTCAATTTAGCAGCAAGTCTAAGTAGTCATAAAACTTTCTATAGACATGGGCTACACCAGGTTTTCTCCATGCACACTATTATATGGATTATTTAGAAGGTATAACATCTGAGCAACTGAAAGTATTCTCCAGTCTGCATCTCACCTCCAGAGCTTGAATGCAAACAGCAGGTCTAGCCAAAAAAGGAGCAGGTTTTAAATTTTACATTCAGTTTAAATAAAGAAACCTGCATTAGACCAAACAGGCAGTTGAAAGGCAAATCCACTAATATTTCTGGAGTACATTAGCAATCTAATTTTAGCAATGACTAACACAGAGAAACAGGTAAGATCTGATTAGCTAACTAGTAAACTTGCATCTTAACCAGAACTCAGAACAGTGTCTAGTCATACATAGAACACTAGTTACCAGCCTTGTCAGGAAGCAAGTCATTCTGTATGGCTTGCCACCTAGTTACCTACCCCACAGCTTCATCTAAAAAGCCGTATTTTTAAAGAATAAAATCCTTATAGCTTAAAGTAAGTTGTCTTACAAAGGTGTAAGACAAGGACAGATGTCATCATGCAGACTTTTAGCTAAACAAAGTGGACATAAACTAGTTAACCCCGTGAATATTGCACAGTAGACAGTTCAGTTCTGGTATCTTACTAGTAATTTTCCCATGCATTTCTATGGAAAGCCTACTAATACCAAGCTACCACAGACTGGGCATTTTAGCCAGCATCCCATACTATTCAGCTTTTCTTTTGCAGAGACACTGGTGCAGAACTATTTCTTTTCCTTACATTTTTATTGCTACTTCTGCAAACTGCCTCCTCCCCACTACTCTCAACGGATGTACTCACACACATGTCCTGAGTCTGGTGTCTACTGCAGGTAGTAGGGTTATATTCTCACAAGCATCAAGTGATCCCTGACTATAACATAAGACTCCATTTTACATCTACAGAAAGTTAACGAGCATCTTCAGTTTTAAACTGTAGCAGTTGTCTCTGTGGACACAGAAGCTTTGAGAAATGAGTTGTGTACATGCATTTGTATTACACGCAAAGTACAGGCATGAATTGAAGTTTACTAGTTTTTAAATCAGCACCTTTACTCTCACATGAGGAGGGAAGTAGAATTCTGAATAACTAGAGTAAAACACCTCTCTACTGAGCCGGAGCATCCTCAGTTGCCTTATGGGAACACTATTTCTATTTCTGACTGCTTATTAACAGTTTCTTTAGTCAATTCATTTATGTGGGGGTTTGCATGCTTTTATTTAGCTATATGGAATCACTCAAACAGCAAGGGGACACTTAACTAAACAGATTTGCACCAAGATGATTTAATCATTGTATGCTGTTCTCAGAAACCAGTGGCTTAACTTTTTTGCTACCCTGTCTAACCCTCTTCCCCATGGCTTCCTTGCATTTTAAAACCAAGCCATTTTTCTTTGGCCTCTACCAAAGATGGCCTATTCAAGCATCTTTTCATAGATCTTTGTAGTCTATAACAAGTAGAGGAGATTTCAAAAACTGGACTTTGGGAGCAAAGAGTAAATAAGGTGCTACAGAGCATAGCCCTGGCAAGAAGCCTGCTGTACTGCTGAAGGTGGCATGTATCAACACAAGAACTACAAATTAGTTCAGTTTATCTAGAAATAGCCTTTCTGCAAGAGTTCCCTTCACACACTGAGGAAAGCAAAATCTCACCCGTGTCATTTTAAAAAAGTCTAATGATGGTCTGTTCCATCGTACATCCTCCTCCCGTCTGCGCTTTAGCCGGCTTTTCTTTTCATTCAGAACGCAAGGCTGCGAGCGGCACCGCAACAGGCCCTGACGCCGGCTGAGCTCGGGTGTGGAGGTGGGAGTGCTGTTGGCTGAAGGCAAGAGATTTCCCGTCTCAGTGATGTGCTCCTGGGAGAGGGAGAGGCGGCGCCTTGGGTTAAAGTCACAAGGGCCTCCAGAATTCCAGCGGGTACTCGAGCTTGTGCTGCCCTCGCTGCTGTCCACAAACCCGCTGCTGGCAGAGGAAGGTCTGGGTACTGGCGATGTGTTGAAGCTGGTGACCGTGAAGACATTATTTAGCGACAGTATGTTTTGTGGCAGACTGATACTTGTGCTTCTCTGTAAGGTTGCACTTCCATGACTGTTGCAGCGTTGCAAAGTAGCGCTGCCACCACTATTACACCGTCTCTTTGACACAGGAGTCCAAACCTTTGAATTGCCAGGCTTCCACGGTGACCGACAGCGAGACAGCTCATCTGGTTCAGAGAGGGACCTACAGTGGCGTTTCGTTGGCGGTGCCAAGGGCTGACCCGAGTTTTCGTTAAGGTTTAATTCACTTATCCATCCTGACACCATAGATGTACTGGAAGATTCCTGCTGCCACTGCAGACTACCATTGCTGGCCGTGCTGGTGCTGAACGGGCACACTGAGAAAGAGTAAGCTGAATTCCTTGTTGTGTCAGTCTGGATTGGGCAACCCCCATTTAAAGCTTTCCAAGGACTCTCTTCTGAAAACAAAAGAAAGATACAGGTGAGAGATGCAAAGGAGAAAGACAATTTGTTTTAAACCTAGTGTAATGTAAAATCATGCTTAGAAGGATGAGCCACAAATACCCAGCTCTTAATCAGAATTCTACATTATAGTTACACATTCATTTAAAAAAAAGGTAGAAAATTCCAAAAACATGAAGGCCAAAGTATTTCAGGAGCCAATTCAGGCACTCCAGTATATACCTTGTTAATGCTTCGTCCTATATACTGCAAGATTACAGCACTCAGCGAACGAGAGGGACAGCTTCCCTACCTGCTTCCTACTGCATAGCATATACCACAATTAAAACCTGTAGCAGTGAACACCCTAAGGTACAACCAAAATGTATTAACAAGTAGTGTGAGTACCCACCGTGGAATATTTTGGGATTTTTTTTTTATTCTTTTTTTAATAGAAGAGCAGGATAATCTCTTCATAGACTGCTGTCCTCCATTTGGCTGTTTTGCTTTTCTATTAAGAATACCTTACTATAGAAAAGCTTGAGTGATGGGCGTTCATACTCTGTGGTGTGAAAAGCTTTACTTTAAAATAGAAAGAGTATAAAGTTAAATCAGACTACAGATTGTTTCCTTCCCCCCCCATATTCAAAGGGGAGGGGGGGGGGGAATCTTAATTCAATGAATAAAGTGCGTATCCCTTAAGAAAGGGATTCTTAAGGGATAACCTCCTGCAAGTTTTACTGTGAATACAGGCATAACCCATAGTGCTCAACTTCTCATCTGAAGTGGCAATGCTGGGTTAAAAGCAGTCTGCCAGCGAAGCCTCTCACTCTTTTGTGAAGAGTTTCTTTGAGAACATTCTGCACATTTTACAGCTGTTCCTCCACATTACACTTCATTGTATAAGAAGAACTACAGCAGACTTTGGATTTGCAAATTGAAAAGCAGCAAAACTGTTGGCCAGTTAACAGTGCTTCATGCTTGGTTAGAAAATTTGCTAATTTAAAGCAATTAGCCAAGTAAGTTTCACTCACCCTGGCTTTAAAGAAAGAATATTTAAAATAAGAAGTTTCTCCCCCATGCCTATTTTAAGAATCTAGATATAGCCTAAACATTAAATACTTGTATATTCTTATAGTCAGCTACCTAAACTAAGTTTTAGAGTAATCAACAGATAAAAGATTTTCTGAGCAGCTTTAAAAATTGCAAACCCGAATAGTTGTACATGTTCCATGCCCAAAGCATGTCATGGATTATCCTGTTTATTTGGATCTTATTTAAAGAACACCCTATTGTCTCAAAATCATTTAACTGTGCAGACAGCTGGCCTATTCAAACAACATGTTTTATTAGAATTCCTCTGTCCTTCCTCCTCCATTCTTTCAGATGGGTACAACCACATACTGTGCTTTGCCTTAAGCATGTAAGCTCTTCAAGGCAGGGACCATCCATAATTCAATGCAAGTAAAATAGCCAACACAATGAGATCCAGATAATGTTTGAAACTCCTAGCATCTACTGTAGGATAATTTGCTAGCTTGGACTGGCCCAATTTTTAAAAATCCTTAGGAAGATTTCTCCCAGACTGGGAAGTTAGTTTAAGGTTTACTGTAAAAATAGTCAAGAGTTGCACATGTGTTTTAATTGTTTACATGGTAATGGCATTCAAGATAAAATATCATTTCCTTTCGAAACCTCACACAAACCAAGATTCGCATTTTACGGGGAAACCCACTGAGGAAATAAAAATCCTCCACGCTTAAAGACATGACAGAACATGCAAATTTTAAGTCCACCCCTTAAAAAAGCAGTACAAAGTTTACATACCAATAAGAGGTATTTTTATTTTTGCTAGATACAACTTACTCTTATTCTAATAGGACCACGGGGAAAAAAGCAAATAACACTTGCATGTAAGCACTGGACTTCAATTTATGGTTTGCATCATGCTCGATATTGCATGTGGCAAAGCACGTAAGAAGGTGTGTAAAGACGTGAGAGCTTTCTGCTAGCTGAGGAACCTGAAGAGATGCTTAGCATGAAAAACAGCATTGCTGTGCTTCTGCACACCATAGTAGATATTGAACAAAAAAACCCCCCATGTTACAAGGGCTTTTACTATGCAAAGCAGATCACAAGTACAAAACTAACAACCAGCTATTCCCAGTATTGTTCAGAGACCAGCTTAAACCAGCAGGCTCTACAACAGCATGCTCCATCCCCCTCACCTTATTTACAAAAGAAAAGCTGCTTGCTATACCAATTACCTCAGTAAAACACAGCTAAGGTTTCTGAAGAACTTACCGTTGATGTCGAAAGGGAACAAGCTGCCACTTTTATTCAGCTTCTCAGACGAGTACTGAAATCAATCAGAAAAAGAAGTTTTAACTGTGTGAAAGAGTCGGCACACACCTCAAGGAAACTGCAGGCAGTTTTCAGCTTCCCTATATGTGCCTTTAACAACATCTTTAAAAGGACAGGGTTTTGCTGGGTATCTTGAAGAAATTCCAGAACAGCTGACCTTTATAAATAAAACCTCTGGCATCCAGCTATTTGTAGCTTTTTCCAATATATTGCTAAGAACCAAACCCTTTCAAGAGTTGCAACATTAGCCCATGTAAATAAGCTGCAAAATTAAGAGCGATAATTCACCCTTAATGAAAAAGCTTTGATCCAATTCTCCTTTCAACGGAAAGGAAATTACAAGCTGACAACTGGGTTTCCATTTTCAATCTTAAGGCTAAAAAGCCAAACACTTCATCTCAAACTAAGAGACAGGAATAGCTTTATGTAAAATTAAATTCACAAGCTCTTAAGGGTCACCACCATGAACACTGTCCCAGTCAGACTTTACTAGTATTTTACGTTTTCTTAGAATCAGTGTAACAAAATGTTTTCTTATTTCCTAAACATACAAAAGCCATTAAAAAAATCCTTCTTATAAAAAAAAAATTTTTTTCAGACTGAAAGTTTTCAAAATTAGTGTATTGGTGATGGTTCACTACTCAAACAACATAAAAGCCACACTTAAAATTTGTGTGTAAAGGGCTTCAGAATTTATAACTAAGCTTTGTCAGTAGCATCTGCATAGTGGTATAAGTTTGTATGCAGAATGCTTTCCATTTTAACTAATTTTATCTAGAAAAACATTACTACAAAGGCATTCTTAAAGGGTCTAGATTTATTCAACAAATAGAGCTTGCTATCCAGGCTCCTATAAAGGAGTTATAAATAAATGGTTTAAGGCTCCATCAGAGCCCAAGGGTCATTATTTATTCCCCCATCACCACCTGAGGATGGAGAGGAAGACTGCTTCAAAAAGAGAGCAACACACTTTATGTGAACATTGTATTTTGTGTATAGCCAAAGATGATAGCATTGTACATACACTTCCTTTCTAGATACAAAGTCAATTTTTAAACAAACATCCTTGGGCTACAAAGCTTTTCTTCCTTGCTGTATGGCAGCACATGGAGTGCTAGTGACAACTTTATATCCTTGAGCCCCCCACACAAGTTACAAACTCTAAGCTATGGTAACATTCCCTTGGTGTTATTGTTTGAGGTAGGCAGTAATGGCACAGATGAAAGGACACGACAGCAATCAGATTTTTTATCTTATTATCTACAGCTGCATATAAGACAATCCATTTGATTTTTAATTTACATTTGCATCCATAGATGCATTTATAACTTCATTTTAAAGAAGGCTACTTTAAGTAAACAGCAAAACCTCGAGTTTGAATCTCCATTGGATTCGCAGTTAATTAGCCCTATTCAAACCATCTGAAGTGTGCAACTTGACAGCAGGAGCAGCACTCAGTTTGCTTTTCATAACTGCAGTTGCCAGTTATACAGTATACACATTTTAAAAGCTAGTATCAGATGTTTACTCTAAACAGCTAGTAAGGTATCATATAGAACACAAAAGCACATTAAGATAACAGTAACAGTTACATTTCAGCTGTCCCTGAAAGAGAAAAACAAATTAAAGAGACTTAAAGATCAGTTTTTTCAGCAAATTCCTCCCTCTCCAGTTTTCCCCAAATGGAAGACAATCACAGAATGGTGGGGGTTGGAAGGGACCTCTGTGGGTCATCCAGTCCAATCCCCCTGCCAAAGCAGGTTCACCTACAGTAGGCTGCACAGGACCTTGTCCAGGCGGGTCTTGAATATCTCCAGAGAAGGAGACCCAACGACCTCCCTGGGCAGCCTGTTCCAGGGCTCCGTCACCCTCAGAGGGAAGAAGTTCTTCCTCATGTTCAGCTGGATCTTCCTCTGCTTCAGTTTGTGCCCTTTGCCCCTTGTCCTGTCGCTGGGCACCACTGAAAAAGAGCTTGGCCCCATCCTCCTGACACCCACCCTGCAGATATTTATAAGCATTTATAAGGTCCCCTCGCAGCCTTCTCTCCTCCAGGCTGAACAAGCCCAGCTCACTCAGCCTCTCCTCGTAGGAGAGATGCTCCAGTCCCCTCATCATCCTTGTAGCCCTCCTCTGGACTCTCTCCAGTAGCTCCTCATCTTTCTTGAACTGGGGAGCCCAGAACTGGACACAGGACTCCAGATGGGGCCGCGCTAGGGCAGAGTAGAGGGGGAGGAGAACCTCCCTCGACCTACTGGCCAGACTCCTCCTAATGCACCCCACGATCCCATTGGCCTTCTTGGCAACCAGGGCACACTGCTGGCTCATGGTCAACCTCTGTCATCCACCAGAACACCCAAGTCCCTCTCCACAGAGCTGCTCTCCAGAAGGTCCACCCCAAGCCTGTACTGGTCCATGGGGTTGTTCCTCCCCAGGTGCAGGACCCTGAACTCGCCCTTGTTGAATTTCATCAGGTTCCTCTTTGCCCAACCTATTCAACTGAGATAGTAGCCAAGGAAAAAAAAAAAAATACATTTTTGGAACAGAATTCTGTGTGAAAAAAGCAAATGTATCTCAAACCACATGGAAAATGGCAGTAAGAATGACTTAATCATAACATAGTAATTAGAGATGTTTAAAAGAATATGATCTTCGATGCTTAGAAGGAACAGAACCTCATGGACAATCCCATGTAGCAATAATTAGATTGGTATTTAGTTGTTACAAATAGTTCTCAGCCAAATGCATCTTTAACAAGGTTCTCTTCACAAATGCCTGACATTACTTGCACTTTAACCACCGTAAAAAGCCTTGTCCATCAGGTAGAGGCTAAACTACTACCTCTTTGAAAGCTGCAAAGCACTGAAAGCATTTTCTAGGTGGGCCATGGAAAAAGTGGGATCACACACACATAGACTGTCTGCACTAGAGAATGACTACAATGTTTTCCACCACAAACAGCAACCCTGTCCTTAGAGGTACATCTGCTCAGCTGCTAGTGAAGTCAGCGCTCAGTCCTATGACAAAGCATATTACAACTAGAACTTGTTCTCTTAAGTGATCATTTATACAGAATCCTATTAAGTTACAAAAAAGCACTAATCCTTTGGACATTCAGACCAAAAACCCTCACCAACAACGCCACACATGACATCATCTACAGAACAGGGTCAGTAAGCTGCAGTGTTTCTAGTAAAAGCTTAAGGCAATGAAATAAGGGGTGACTCAGTGGAGAATAAGTAAAGAATCTCCTTTATGATATAACTTTCTATAACTAAAAACACTTGGAAACACTACCTGGTCTTGTATTTTAATGATGTCTGGAAGTCCAAACTTGAGTAGACGATCAGGTTGTAAATTGTTTATAGGAAGGAGGATCTTTTTATCTCTACAGCACATGGCAGAAGTCCCACTAGATATTACCGTAACAGGGCACTGAACCAGTTTATCAGCTCTCCTGGGTTGGCCACATTTTATGCTCCCCCATTCATTCCCTTTGTGCTATGATCCACCTGAAGCTTCCTGAATGAAAAGCTTTTTTACGATTATGCTTAAGAAGAGATTGCAACTGCTAAGAACCTTGACAGTGAAGTCTGCTACCCTCCATGTGGAGGAAGTCTTCTTTAGAATAAGGCCAAATTATTCAACAAGGTCATCTTCCTGAAGAGGAAACTCAAAAGGTCATGAACATTCATCTTCCAACTATACTAGCTGTTACACAGATGTTGAAAAACCCATCAAGATATGATGCCTCTTGAGAACTTCCCGGGGGAAAAAAGCAGCATATTTTAAGATAGAAATGCACAAAACAATGGAAACTAAAAGTCTTCCCTAAGGTTGGAATTGTTTGCTTCATGCAAGAAAGTGGATCTATTTTGAAATGCTTGTTCAGACGTAGAACCTCTTTTGTGCATTTGTATAGACTACGCTCAAAAGGAAAGGAATTGCATGGTATAACATTTAGGACAGCACTGCAAGTTTCAATTGGTTTACTGAGTCTTAGCAGCTTTTCTTTTGTTAAAATATTGAAAAAAACTTAGAAAGACACCTAGTCTTCAACTGAGTAAATGGAACAGGCACACAAGTGAGAATGACAATGAATTATAATTTACATCACTAATTTAAAAAGCGTTCTTTGCTAGCAGAAACCCAACTGTTACAAAAAAAATTCTGGCTATTCTTTTACACACACTCCAGTCAACTACATTAAGAACTTCCACAGCCTGTGCTATCTTCCTCATTATTCTCAGAATGACTTCATCTTTGTAATTTTAAAGTGAAATTATTTAATTTCAAGGCATTTTCTCCAATTTCCAAGTATATTTGAGTTCCTCCAATACATCAGCATTCTTCCCAAGCCACAGGAAAGCCAGCGTTTATTATTCAAGTACTAATTTAATCGCCACCATACAGATGTGACTTTCATTGATAGGACAGGCCATGCCAGCCTTCCACCTTCCTACCAAATACCCTCCAAATATGACTAGATAGGAAGCAGTGAGGAGAAGCATTTAACCCTTTCTCAGAATGTGAACAAGTGATTCAGTCAAGTTACATCTTAGACTCAGCCCTTAAGTGTTTCAGCTAGTGCCTTTCCATACAAGGAAATCAGCCCAATTTTAAGTCTTTCAACACCAGTCAGGTTCATAAAAATTAAAAATAATTAAAACCCACATGCACAGAAGGGGTTTATAATAGAGCTTCTTCCTTCCACAAACACTTGTCTGGAGATGGTCACATTTCCTTCTCAACACCACACCTTGAAGTCTTGCATCTCACACACTGTTACTTCACAAACCAATACTAGCTTCTACACGAAAACCAAAAAACTACAAGCTTAGTCAGAACATACAGAAAAACCCTCAAGACTCTTCAATTAAGATTCAGAAAATCTATGTTCAAGGAAATAGAGGTCAACTATTTGATTTAATGACGCTGTCAACCCAGGAAAGCCATTAATATGTTAGCAGAACATCCCACTGTTGTAGAGTCAACCAGCCAGGAGTACTATTCTACCTCGTGAGCTACAATGCCCACTTGGGATAAAAGCTTGGCACAACCTTCCTGTTTCTGAGCAGGAATCCCAGTCATTTTGTTATTTTTCTGAAGGCAGGTGCAGCACAGGGCTGTACAACACAACTCAGCAATACACTGGCCAAATGAATTACACCAGCTTGGAAAATTAGCATGTCATTTAACAGAGCAGTAAAAGAAGCTATAGCCAGTGTTTTACACCAGAGGCAACAGGTGAAGAAAGGTACTTGGTCATCACACAGCTTACACTAATGAAAAAAGTGTACTACGTCCTATACATGTTGTCTTTGTGCCCAGCTTGGCTAGCTGGAAGATAGACAGCTTTGAAAGAGCTATTCATTCTTTCTTTTATAACCCTCACTTATGAGCTGTATTACAGAATAGCTTTTCCTCAGCTATTTTATCTACTTGCGCCAAGACAAGCATTTGTGCAGATGCACTGTGAAAAGTATCATGAAACTGATAAGGGTTAACATTAACCCGGACAAGAAAGGTTGGTTTTAATCCTCAGTCAGCTCACAACATGACTCACCACATGGTCCCACAGAACTTTGTGCCAGTGCAAGTTATGAAAGGTGCAGACAAAACCGTTTCAGAATTGCTCTAAACTGCCATTGCTATTAGAAGAAACTACAGAATTAACCAGAACTTCTCACCAAAAAGCCTACATGTGCTAAAGCCGATTCAAGACCCCCACTTGCAGTCTTCTCCCCTTAATAAGATTTAGCAGTTGTCTTTACTAGTGAAAAAAGTGAATTCTTTATTATCTTAGGTTCACCTTTTAGTCAAGAATCCATCACTTGCTCCCATGAATTCTTTCTATTAGGGAGTAACCTATTGCACACTTTTATTCATGCTTGCTTCTCCATTTCCACACCTCACTTCATGATTTCCACACTTTTTCAAGCTGCCATTGTGTACAAACAAAACCTGTCACTGGCCTCAGAACCCATTTGCTGCAAGAACTAAAGCATTTACAAAATCAGTTACTTGACAGATTAAAGGAGGAGAGAAGCAGAGGAAGGGTGAGGACAAAACCACTGATGAGACATCATCTGCCATTTCCCACTACACTCATTGTTCTTCATGCTTTATTGTAAGTACAGATAAGGACAGGAATGAAACACAACCAACCTCTAACACATTACAGCATGCCAACACACTCCTGCATAGACTCCACACAGTGTAAAAGCAGTAATACATCCTCTGCTCTAACAAGTCTCTGGTTCAAAACCTACAGTGACTATTGGTAAAAGGACAGCTCAGTTTCCAAATTTATGCAGACTTCAGCGCCTCAAACACTAGAACTTACAAGACACCACTACAAGTTTAGAGGCAAGCACTGCTACTGGTTACAGGCCATCACCGGCTCACATCTAGGCCCAGAGTTTAGTCACAAATGATGAGTTTGCACATCCAAAGTGCTTCATCAAGCTAACTGAAATAAAGGCAAGCTGAGTAAGCACTTCTATTCCAAGACAGTTAACATCATTCTAAGACTTTATATCTGCCTTTCAAGAATAGCACTTGTTTCTACTGTCTTCAACCTAAATATGTAAGTTGTTAGAAGAACTCTAAAGGGACCTGTAACAGTTTTAAAAATAAAACCATTTGATTAATGTCTACTATTAGACATCCTTACTGGACAAAGTATTGGACTCAATTGTATTGGACTCAAAGAATTGGAGTCAAGCACTTCACGCATGTGAATTGCAGGTGACTGTGCACAAACTCAGGATGCAGAATATACTTCACCTGGTCTGGACTTGTGAAATAAGGAAGCAGTTCAGCTACTTAAGTACAAGTTACACCTGAGGCAGAATCTTAAAGTAACTGAAAATGCTTCAGGTTCAATGCTTGCATTAGTTCTGTTATTTCTTTTAATAACTAGAGTTGAACAACACTTCAACATTTAGTCAAATAAATTTGTTTGGTGTGCCATTGGTACCCTGAATTTTGACCAAGAGAAGGGTGCTACTGTAATCAAAGTCAGTGAAACAAGGCTAGTGCATTACATGAGGAATATGGTTCTCAGGAAGGCATCCAAAATTGACAGGAGACTATTTTATATTACTCACTCTGGAGTAGAGATTAGATCCCATTTCACAAGTGAGATGTGAAGAGAATAGATTCCTTAGTGTCTGAACAGCATGATTGAGCCAAACCACAGACCCACAGATTAAACCAATAGAAAATAACCCAGTAAATATGAAAAAAAAAGGAAACTTTCCAGCACTCCAGGCACCTGACATACTGATAAAGCAATGACCTAGAATCAACAACAGTCCAGTAGTCAAGAACCTGACTTTCAGTTCAACTGTATTTACTTGATGACCAGATTCTCCATCTGCTCAGTGTTATCTAGGTGGTGGTCACTGATTTTTGTAAGTAAACATTGTTGTCAAATATCAAGCACTTGGCTATATGAAGGGAAGAAAACTATCACATACCAGTACTTCTGTTTTTTGTTAGGGAAAATGGAATCCTGAGAAGTTTTGATAATTCTAGCCAGTCGCTACAACACTATTTTGTGAAGAGAACAGGCTTTTCACCAATTATTTACAATGAAGCTGTAAGGTTGAAGAGATCATTAAATATGAAAGCACCGCTTCAAGAAGGACCATACACTCAATTTTCACTTCTTCCCCTTACAACTCATCCACCTTGCAAGCCAGTCCTAACTTAACTGGCTGAATTCTGGCTGACCTACAGTCTTGAATTTGTTATGTAGCTTTGAGTCACTTTTAATCTACTTTGCATTTAACATTTACATGTCGTTTTGGTAGATCCTTACCAGATTAATATTGTACGTTTTACACGTCAGATCATCCAAGCTCTGGTTCTGCAGCTTTTCTGTTATTAGTGTTACCATGGTAGTTGTTCCTTTTCCACTGCTCACACGGAAGTGTTGGAGGCTCTTCGATCTCTTGTTTCAATACTCACGAGCCATTTCTGTTTTGGTTTAAAGTCTTGAGATTTATGCTTCCATCTTATTGCCAAAGTTTATTTCCAAATGCTGTCACAGTGTATCATGTCTGATTTTCTGTAAAATTGGGGCAGAAAAAGGAAAGTCAGAAAAATTCTTGTGTACTTCATAATCAGCGTTGTAATAACAAGACACACATTTGGACATTCATTCCTGCAAGTACACCACTCCAACGCTAAAGCCTGGTAATTCAGATTACATGTGTCTACTCGTGAAAGACTACTGAGATTTCATAGCTTACAACTTCAGAAGGGAGATGAGACTCCTACATACTAAAGATCAGGATATTATCTGGCCATTTCCTACTGCTAACTGATTCTACCTAGGATTTTTGTCTAAGGCAGAAGTAAAGACTTAAGCTTTCCATCATTTAAACTACTATTGAAGTCTTAGCCAGGTATACTAGAACAGCATATGAAACACACAGATACTTACCATCCTGTTCTGTGTGTTTAACATAATTTTCCATTTTAAGACATTCTATCATATTATTTCATGGTTAAACCCTTCTTAAAAGAAGAACAGAGCAGCGGGTAGCTCAAATGCTGTATCCGCTTTCCAAACCCTCAGCTGCTTTTAATAAATTCCCTGCATTTTCTTTTTTGCAAGGTTACACAATTGCTACCTGTCAGCAAACACCAGATCTTAAACTTGTATGCAGGACAGATTACCATACATGTAAAACCATCACTGACAAAAGCTTAGATATCTTTATTCTGTGAGCAGTCATCTAAATCAAAAAGCACTAGGTTCACTGGTTGCCTCTTTTTATACTGAACATCATCCTCTACATAATTTCTTCCCCCCTCTGTCTTCCCTCAGCATCAGTAACCCTTAACTGCTGGTTATTTTTAGCACAGCAAATGGACGTCTGTATTTTCCTCAACTCCACCTCATTCTTACACTTCTCAGGAAGAGCCAGAACAAAACTACAGGACTTCAGCTTCTTCGTTGTCCTCCTTCTATCAGAGTCTTTCAGGCTCACCACAGTTCTCAAATTCACTTCCAGTTTTCAAAACCAAGTCTACACTAGCATTAACAGTAATTTCTTTACAGTACCTTCGACAAGCTCCTCCTCCTATAACTTTGCCTTACTGTGTTAGTAAAGAACATCTTCCCTCAGCTCGTGCTGATGATTCATTAGTGACATGTGTTAACCATTCTTGTTTGATTTAAGTTGGTTGAGCATATTCAGTGACTGCTTATGGAATTAAAAAAAGGGAAGAGATTCACACACAGGCATTTCCAAATTTAAACAAAGCAATACGAGCATTGGGGAAGGAACACTGCTGCTACTAGGACTAGAAGTTTACTGTAATTTGTTAGGGTTTAAAGTCTACAGTAAAAAAAAAGGAGAGCAGAAAATTTTAAATGAACATTCACATAAAATACTGCCTCTGTTCCACACTGCTAATCAGCTGCTTAATCAATCAGCAGTAGCAAGAAAAAACCTGCTTAAGTCCATGACCAAAGTTAAACTCATTTAAGATATTAATAGTGTTAGTGGTAACATCAGATTATATTTTAAACTTGTTGCTTTTGAGTACATTCTCAACTATGACTTTCATATGCTAACCATACACTATTTCACCTTCCCAGAAGTCTGCTACGTAACAGTCTCCGTTAGCCCGAGCGCTCTCCCACAATCGTAATTTCTGCCCATCTTTTGGCCTTATTCTCATATTTACTTTTATTTGATGTAAGATAGGATGCTTACAAGTGCTCCTCAATCACAAATAATGCTACCAAGATATCGGGAGATTCCACTGCTCTGCTTTTACTGGGTATGTCCTATCTTTCAGAAGAGTACCCAGCAACTTCAAGTATTTACCACATCTTGTTCTGAAATTACACCAAGTCAAATCTCAAAAGCACTCAAATTCATATACTCATTGGTAAGAGTTGCATACACCCTTTTCAGTGTAAGCATCTGTCACAGCAAAGGGCGGTTCACAAAGTACTATCCAAGTTCAAGGCCAAGTGTGTGAACAGAGCAGTATTTAGAGCAGCACGATCAAACACTAACTTCTCTTCAGCCTGGTTAAGTTTAAACTAGACCTAGAAATCCAGAACAGGAGTCAAAAGGAAGGCTGACTGGGGGTCAGAAATTGCCCACATGCAGACTGAAAACATACTGAAGCTGAGGAGCTTAGTAACTGGCACAAAGACTTTCAGATTCATTTTAAGGATTAAGATTTCCACAACTAAGAGGCTACTACTAAGAACCAGCTGAAAAGTTCAGCAGGTATTTAATTACTTTTCTGTTTGGAAGGGCCATGTAAAAAATTTCCTTAAAGAAAAAAGCAAATCCAATAAAACTACCACAGACAGAGGAGGAACAAGGTTTTGATCTGTAACCAGTTCGCTATAATGTGGTTATATTTTGCGTAGTTCTTCTAATCTTGTGTTTCGCTGAAATTTTAAGTCAGCATAATACAAGCTAGGAGAGAATAAACAGAAGGATATTAGTCTTTAGTTAATGAACCAATACATTCAGCTGCATGAAACGATCAAGGGAAGGCAAATGAAATCACAGAAGCACAGCACTTCCAAAAAATCAAGCTCAACTGTACAGTTATCCAAGTTCTTAAATCCTACCAGCTACTGAAAGTAATACTTGAGTTGCAACCATTCAGGCCCCTTCTGACAGTGTGCAACTGAATCAGTTCCAGGACACAAGCAGAGTGGAAATTCAAAAAAAGATTTCACATTTTAGAAACTCACACTTACCAGCAATACTTTAAATGATACATGCTCCATTGAGAAAGGGTTTTTTTAAGTACATATTTAAGGGCTACATGGGACGGGGGTGAAAGTGATGTTGGCCAGATAAGCCTTCAAATATGTACTCCCAGATTCTACTGCTCCCCCATCAGCAAATGCCATTTCTCAACACCAAGCACAAACTCTAAGAGCAGGAGTTTTAGTTCAGATCAGAAGCGTGCTTTCGCAGTGAATTCCCTCCACATCTTCCTTTAATCTGCTTTATCTCATGTCACAGACCAGTCTCACCCAGCAGTAATCCCCTCGGAAACACAGCCAGAAGGTCCACCACGAGGTGTCCAGCACCCTGCATGACACCAGTGCTGGTCCAGAGCAAGCCACCTGGCTGGGTATACGCTGCAGACATCAGTACTAACTATTTTATACCACAAATCTGCTCTTAATGGGTAGTCCTACGAAACTAAGTGGGAAAAAAACGTTACCATCACCACACTCCTACCAATGAAAGCCATTCTAGGCTGCAGTTTGATACACCTTAGCTGCCATCACAACCGCCAACACATTTTCTTCTCTGGCTATTTGTTGCCCACAGCAGTATGCCAGCAAAAGTGTTGTTGCTACTACACAGATAACTAGATCAAGGAATTTTTACAGTTGGATAAAACCAAAACACTTCCTTTGTTTCAGGCAAAGATTGTTTTCCAGCTGGATAAGTTCCCCAGTCTGGTTCTGTCCCCTTTCAAAGCAAGGTCTGAACATGTTTCGTTCCCATTTTCCTTTTCCAATTTATGCTCCTTTAAGTAGTCAAACACACCAGCTCAAAGGGATCTGAAATCACCCCTGCAGCCTCAGCACCTTAACTCAAACTGACCAAAGTCCCAATTCACTCTAGCTTAGCTATTTATACTCCACCACAAATTGCTTCCCTTATCTTTGCTGATCAATACTGGCTGTTAGAGACAGGAGATCCTCAAGAGTCACTCTAGCTTTGCAATGCTGTTGTCATTTTAAAACTTTATCAATATACATTTTCAAACCTTACAAGCGTTTGGCCCTCAACACCTCCCAGAAGGAAGTATGTTACACTACAGAAAACTCTATGGTATTTTCACTTTTTTTTTTTTGGGGGGGGGGTGTTTCTTTCAAGATCCTCTGCTGTGGCCTGTATTTAATGTACCCACAGAGATGGTAAGCTGCTTATTTTTTGTGCTTTTTCCACCACGCTCTTTCCAGAGATGGTTAAAGGCAGCTAACTTCCAGCATCTCCTTAACACGCCCTCTATGCTTATCAGGCAGAATCCCTATCAAACTGCCTGGCACTTCAAACTAATTGGATTTGCAGTAACAGGAACCATTTGACCATCCTTGCTACAGCAACATGGATCCTGCTGAATTTGCATTTCTTCAGCTGCATAGATCTTGGCACAATCAAGTTCTGCCTACCATTGTGAGTACCTGCCCTGCTTTCTATACAACCTGTTAAGTGTTTCTCAAAGATATACACCTCTCCTGTCACCATGTCTCTACAGGTAGAAGCTGAGGCAGGCATGCACATTCAGACACTAAGATCCCCCAAGCCTTGCAATAATAATAATAGCCTTTGGAGCTCCAAGTTGGATGACGTCCTACAAGACTATGGCCGTCTTTCGCTCAGCACACCACCTTTTATGGAGCCTGATTAGGCAGCAGAGTGAGAAAGCCGAGCCAGCCAAGATGAACATGCATAACAAAAGATGTTGTTAGTCTCTGTCCTGGGAGAGACTTCATCTTACTTAAGCTGGGAGGTAGAGGTGAGAGGTGGCAGGAAGAGAAGCTATTTTTATTGCTGAAAGGTAGACTAATGAAAAGTAATAAAATAAATGGAATATAAAAACCAAACTCCAAACACAAGCCAAAGCTAACATTCCTTACAGTAGGAGAATGAGCTCTGATGGAATCAGTATCACCGTTATCTCTGATTTAAAGTTCTGTTCTATGACACATTCTAAAGCCTGAGAAAAGTAAAGATTTATTATTTTATCTCTATCGTATTACTAAAGAAGAGAGGTTTCATTTCCTTAAAAGTTTAGCCACAAGTAGTAATGACTTCCAAAATCTCTGCCAAAATTAAGGGCAGAGAGAGAAGAAAAGCAGTGCTCGTGTCACGAATTCTGTATCTTCTCAGTGACGTCACTGGGGTCTTTTTTGGGAAGACTACTAAAAATATGGATTACCCAACCCCCCAGTCAATTAAAGGATGTCAGAGGCTCATCCAATTTGACAACCTACTTTCAAAGAGATGAAGAGTCCTGATGAAGAACATAAAGCCAATTCAAAAATCTCTCCTTGGCTCTAAGAGTAAGGCAGCCAGACTCATTTCCAACCCACTTCTCCTCCTCTGCATCCTGCAGGACAAAATGTTCCAGCAACAGCTCATCTCACTGGGAAAATGTACATTTGTTTGAAAAGCTTCTAACAATTTCTCCTCTGTCTCTGGAAGTTCCATCTTGGATAAAGAAGAAAAGATCACAAGATTTTAGATGACTTCCCCATAACACAAATGTAGGTGTTTCTTGATGATCACAATTCCATTTTTTCTGCCTATGGGACTAAAATTACCCAGTGAGAACACACAAGGTTGTTCCCTCTTTTCTATTCCTTCACATTATTTCCTACTCTTTGCTCAGAGCTACATGGAACCCTCATTACCAACAATCCCATAAAGACATACTTAGCCAGCTCCCAACAGGAGAAAAGGATTAGCTAGAGTCAAAATTCCAACTGGGATAAGCAGGTCCTTTAAAATATTATCTCTGCTTCAGCCAGCCAAAGCGGCTAATCACTCCAGCAGTACTAACTCCCCATCTAGATGATTTTGCTACTAGAATATAGATGAAAGGTGTGGTGATTTTTTTGCCTCCTGGCACTTCCTGCAGCGTCCAAGAAGCATTTCAAAATTGAAACATCACGCAAAACTGATCAAGTTTTAACAGAGCATTGTCTGTCCCATCCCAGTTATGCTTGAAACAAGACTAAGCTGGAAGACCAGCTTTTTAGAAGCTGTTGAACTAATACTTTATGCCATCTGAAGAAAGCTACATACTGCCTAGTTTCTGGCAGTGTAAAATTCCAGCTTCCAAAAAGGAAAGAGAACATTCTGCTCCTAAAACTACACATTATTTAGCACAGTGCTAAGAAGTTCACAGGGAGGCTAAGCATTCCTTGTAACATAAGTCTATTATTAGTAACTTTTAGCCCAGAAAGGTTCTTGATAGCAGGCATTTAAAGAGAATTATTTGGACTCCATCCTTTTTAGCACTAATCTGCAGAGTGGTTATTCTGCAACCTTCCAAAATTTCACATCAAGTCTTAAAAAAAAAAAATCATCAGAGCCTTAATTCTAAAGTTTCCTGCAGCTATAGAATTATCCATCAATGTTTTGGGGGATAGGTATTAGAGAGGGATAGCTCAGTTTCCAGCATACTATACTTTAGGGAACTTTTCAACGCACAATTAACTAACATCCCTTTGTTTCTAAGGTTGTCTACAAAGTGTAAAAGCAGTATATTAGAGCAACAGTTCCTGACCAAAAAGGACAAAAAGAGTAGGGTTTATAACCCTAGTTTGTATTCTGCAGAAATTGTTTCACAACCATGTAGCAAATCCTGTTTAAACTGCAGTTCTTCTCCCTGAAGAGTTCAGGCGTGACACAAAATAGGGCTCAATAACACTCCCTACACATGCTAAGACTCAAAAATGAAGCCAAAGAAGTTAGTTCCAGCAGTCGCAATACAGAGTCTCTTTTAGAGCCTAAAGAGATACTGCTTGAGCAACAGAATCTCTTCGCTTTCTCCATGCAGTGCTTTCATAAGCCAGTTTTTATTAGGAGGAAGACTCAATATTATGAGGTGTTCAAGCCTGGATTAAGGTTGCCACAACTCTAGCACAAAACTGCAAAAAGGGACAAGAAAAATACACTAGAAGGCATATTTTATATTAACTGATAACCACTGGAGTCAAGTTTCTCAGATACTCCACATGCTCAGGAAGGACAAGCAATATCAAGAGCTCAAAACTGTCTGCTGAAGAACATACCTCACTTAATGTGCAAGACAGGACTATATCCCACCATTCCAAGGTTGAAAAATTAGGATTTGGCTTGTTATTGCCTCCAGAGATAGATGAGAATAAATAATAGGTCCACTTGCCTCAAATGCAGAAAATCACTCTGGAGCCCAGAATTTCACTGCATTTTGACCCTAAAGCATCATCATTCAAACACCAACTGGTCACCGAGACAGCTGTGACAAAATATAAACCATTACTAAAATAAGACTGCATCCTACGCACTCCTTTCTACTCCATCTCCCACACTTCAGACGCGAGAGCTCCTATGAGGAAGAAGTACAGCCTCAACCATCACATACAGCCTTTGGACTCTAGTTTCCTTAAAATGCAACACATTCTGGCAAATCCCTTGAATTCAAAAGGAACAAGGAGTACTCTGAGTTTTCTGATTGAAAAAACAGACCTTGTTCAAAGCCTCTCGTGTGAGATGGGGAAAACCTGCAAGCAGAAGCTCCAGAAGTACATGAAAGAATATCCTGGCTTAAGATGGTGGTTTCCAATTCACAAAATTCACAGCCAGATGATGTGCTGGAAAGAGGGTAAAGGTAGTATTTTGGTGTACAGATTTCTCATTCTTCAGATGCAGAAGTCATCCAGCTTGGCCGAGAAACATACAAAATAAAGACCTGAAATTGTTTAATAAAACTTGAATTAGAAATGGAAGATTTTACTCTGTTACACGATGAACTGTTGTCTGTAATAAATACTACTTTTTATTTCTCAAGTTACTATCAGGTGGTTTGGGTTTATTTTCAAACCAAGACGAAAGTCTCCTTCCAGCAAGGTGAAGATGGGGGACATTAAGCCTTTATCACAGTTTGTAAAGTATATTTCTCAAAGCAACCGAAGTAGTGGAGAAGTAAGCTCAAGAGACTTTTTCCAGGTCATACCTAATTAAAGCAGGGAATGTATCACCACAAAACTAGGGCTAAGAACTCAACCCAGCCAGATGGTAAAGCATTTATAATTGCCAGCTCATATCAGTAAGAACTCTTATCAGTCTCCCAGGTTTAAACCTGTCTTTCAGACTTGAGTGATGTGAATTTTGAGGTCTTCCTCAAGTCATCCTGCATCTTTTAAAGCATCTTTGTCAGACAGGACAACAGATGAGCTGTGCCTTGTGTCTGATCCTGTACCAAAATGCTTTTCCAAGATGCTTTTGTGACTTATGTTCTCTTTCCTAAAATAACCTACCACTATTTAAATGACAGGCAATGATTTCATTAAGTTTGCTGAAGGATATTTACATCTGCTATGTTTGGAATTCCATTTGAATTCGCCATCAGCATTGGCCCGTAACCAGTCACCTCCCTGCAAAGTGCGATTTGGACTCTTTCTTCCCTCTTCTCAGTATTACTGCAGAAAGCACAAGACTGCAATGTACAGTGTTGAGGAAGTCTGGTCTACGGAGGCTTTTATACATGAACTCCAAGCCTTTGCTTCTGCTGTAATTATAAACTAAATGTGCTAGCAGTCATTTCAATAATATGCTAGCTCAAACTAAGGATTATTGCCTGTTTAAGTAGTTCAGAACAAAACCTAGTGGGCAATCACCACTTAAGAGTATTACTGTAACTTTCAGGCTATGATAATACTGAAAGCTTGGAGCTCAGGTCCTACACAAATTATTTCCACCTCCACATACTGTTTTCATATATATTCTACTTAAAACCAGTGGAAGTATTTATTTAATATACAAAGCCCCCCATAAGATACAAAACTCAGTTCTCTATAAATAATACTTTAAACAGAGAATATTAGTGTCTGAAGAAATATACATACCATGAACCTAAGCCTACCACACTCCCACTAAAGCAAGGGATCCAGATTATACAAGACACTCCATATTTTATTTTCCTCTAAGGCTTGTAAAAAAAAAAACAAACAAACACATAGATGAAGATTAACTGGCCCTACTACTGAGATATTTGCTTCACTTCATCAGTTAGAGAAGAAAAGCCATGGGGAAAAAATAAAGATAAGCAGTCATATCACCTACTTTCTCTTACTGTTTGCCCTTAAAAATGAGGAGTCAGACACACACACATGCTTTAAAAATATTCAGGCCTGAAAAACACGCTGCACTGACCCTTAACTTGTATGGCAGTAACAATGATTACTCCACACACATGCTGCTCCCCCATGACAGACTGAAATAGTATCAGTACTGAAGTACTGTTGTATTACTAAACCCTATGGGCTTAGAGCTGAGGGATTATACAAATATCTCCCATACATCCTGCTCCCAAAACACACACTGCTAATAAGCCTCCTCCTATTCGCCTTCAGGTTCATTCTGAAGAGTTGCAGACATCTTGCTGGCTTGTTTAAAATAAAAAGCCCAACTAGTAGGTTTGTTTTTATGATCCCGAGTGTGAAATGTTCTTGCTGGAGGCCTTAGGCCAGGTGAAAACCACTTGTGTTAAGATGCTACTTCATGGCATTTCAGGGATCTAATGAGCTATATAATTGGCACACAGGGAAGTCTCTCTAGCTTGCATACAACTACAGAAATTAAAATCAAGGAGCTTATAGTAGTCCAAATATTTTTCAGTAAATAGTACAGCTGGTAAACCGCAGATACTGCTAAATTTAGAACTCAATTGCTTAGCAGTGTTCTGTAAATATCCATACAACTCAACACTTGCAATAACATGAAATACACTTCCTCCTCAGCCTTACCATCCTGATTTTTCATACTAGGAGTAGTAATTCCCTCTCACGATATGTACTATGCCCAACTTAGTGGGGTAAGAAAAGTTTCAGTCTTTCTCTCAAAATGATAACTCTCCAGAATATCATTGTGTGACTGTACTGAATGAGCACATATACGTGGGTATCCTTATTTTAGCTGCTTATCATAAATACACTACTTACATATTATCATGTAAAACCCAAACATCTGCCAAGAAAATTAATTACAAGAGCAGCTATGCAAGAGTAGAGTTCTATGCAGGCTCACATACAGTAGTTAAAGCTTTCTGCTGTATCATCTGTCTTGAAAGAGCACAGAAGTGCATTGAACAGATACGAGATACAGTGCGTAACAGACAACCCAAGTTCCCTCTCATGGCCCAAACTTGTCCTCAGTCATGGCTGACCATCTGTAATTTGTTACTCAAGAAATTTGAATTCATCTGGCAGGAGACATCACCTCAAGAGGCGGAACACTGAAAGACCTCAAGTTTTACAACACCCATCTAGTTGCGTGATCCATTACAACTCAGAGAAAAGCCCGAACACAACACAGCTTTCAAGTAGCAAGAAAGTTCTTTGACATAAAGAGGTCTCAGACACCACACTACAAACACCAAAACTGAACGCTAGTTTATAGAATTTGTTGCTGTTGCTCCTTATTGTGCAAAATTACAGTTCATACCAACTTCATTATTTGTTGGTTTCCAAATTCTGTTTTGCACATCCCTTGAGTCAGCGAATGGTGAAGTCTCTGAAAGTATCTGCACTACATATACACTGCTCTATTACACATGAACCCTCAGAAACAGTCCACAAATACTCAAAATATGAGCAGACCACAAATTAAAGTCCATTAAAATAACGGAATGAAATACAAAAAAAGCAGTATATATGTCAATATTGTGTGTGCTTTCAGCATTCGATTCAGATACTACTTCAAGCGTCATCAAGGACATCCCTCTCGCCAGACTTTAGGTACTTCAATAATAATTTGTTCAGTTAGGCTATGCAGCTTTTACTAGCTCTTACCAGTTCACTAGCCCATTCCAAGAGCAAGAGAAATGCTTTCTCTGTCTGTGCACTCAGCCTTCACCAGCACACAAAACAGCTGGATTCAGGAAACACTGTGCTGGAAGTCAAGGCACAAACCAAGCGGTACACAACTGCAGAAGGTATTTAGGAAAAGCACTTGTAACAACGACATGAACTGGAAGAAATCCCATGAGAGAAACAAAATTCTATCACATAAGACAACTATTTTAAGACAGAAAAAAAAAATAGAGTGAACTCCATTATAATGACATCAGTGTGATTTTTGTTTGTTGGGGTTTGGTTTGGTTTTTTGATATTGACAGACAATATTCTGCTTGATGAAAAAGCTCAGTATTTTCACTGTGCACTACTTCAACGCTATCAGATGTTTAATGAATAAGTCACTAATTCTATAAACAAGTTTTGGGGATTCATTTGCCAAAGTGGACTCACAGAAGTCACTAGAACTCCAAATCATGTAGTTTACTCACACAGTACAGGCTTATGAAGTCTTAACGCAAAAGCATGCTCCTGTATGGGAGGCAAATGGGCACAAGGTGCCGATCAGTACGTGAGTATTACGGACCACACTTCAGTTAGTATAGAGGAGAGTAACTCAATTTTATTTGAGCACAAAAGTGGCAGGTAAAAGTGAAAACTGAGGAAGGGGAAGAGCCTTCAGTTTTATCTTCACTGACTAGGACAGAAATTTAGTAGCTTTAAATGGCAGCAGGCAAATGATTTGACCAGCAAGTCAAGCACATAACATCTGCAGACAACAACCGTGCAAGAAAGGACAGGACCACGAGTGTTTAGAAGGGACATCTGTGTCCTCCCACCTGGGCAGTTATCTTTACAGATGACTGCATTCTGACAAAAATCAGCTTCTGGTAACCAAGTTGAAGGGTAAAACAGTAAAGGTCTATCTGATAAAACCAACAGTAAGAGAGATGCAAGCATGTCCTTTAGCAGCTCTTCTCCTGAAAACTCTCCATCTTTCAAATGATCTTTCAATACTGGTAAAAAGTGTCTTTTATCCAAACACACTTTTAAATAAGCCTCTGATATTACATCTGAGTTTCTGGCATCTTCACTCATGCAAAAGTTAAGCACACTATAGTTGGCATACAGCAATAACATCTTTTCTGCTGAAGATCTGGAACATCAAGCCACCGTGTTACAGGAAGTCACTGGTCGAGCACCTGGACCCGAGAAGTACTGAAGTGATAAACAAGGTTTTGACAGCTGCAGCCTTTTCTGCAGGTGCAAAAAGCATTTACTTCATTTCAGTTTGGCTCAGTTTAACAATTAGTCCAATAACTAGCTCAGAATTCAGAAACGGGTTTGGTTTTATTTGATCCTCTTAGATCTTGCACTCAACTGCAAAGAAGGGGGAGGAAAGGGAAGGTCCCTCCAAGCAGTTCCAAAGTTCAAAACTGTGTATCTAACAGGACTATAAAGTTTAGTCTCAAGGATACATGATATTCTGCAACTGATCACACTACTCAAATGTGAGCACCACACTTCATGCGGAATAACTTCCCACAACCAAGTATTAACCCACCTTGAAAGAGCCCATCTGAGCACAGCTCCCCCGCACCACCCTCGGCTGCAGGTTCCACAGCCAGGCTTGCCTAGGAGCATCACTGACAGCACGACACACCTACCTAAACAAGCCTGGAAAAAAGCATCCTAACAACAAAATCCCTATTTCTGTTGACTATTAAGGAGCTTGCAACAGTTAATTCAGCCAAAGATATTAGAAGCTAAACAAGTAAATCCCACCCTGAGGGCAGAAACTTGGACATGCCTCGCTGTACAAGTGAGGGCACAAGCGCTGCACACAACAGGCACAGCATTAATCCCACTTCACCCATACCCCTAGCCCATGCCAGCCACCACCTCTTCAAGAATAATATAGCGGATGCTTCTCAGTCCTACTACTTCACAGCAAAAACTGATGTTTTGGGCTAACAGCCTGAAGCTACTTATAGCTTAACAGTTTGAAGAATAAGTGTAGTGATTTTAAGATACGGCATTACACAAATGTAAGCAAGCAGAAGGAAGGCTAGGGACAACGTGGGGCCGCTGCTGAATGAGGCGGGTGTCCTGGTGACGGAGGATGCGGAGAAGGCAGAGCTAATGAATGCCTTCTTTGCTTCAGTCTTCAGTGCTAAGACTGGC
>Ga0065711_1030689_pt1 | contig 31741 bp, 13 predicted proteins | sample Hoacrofraction12_FD_59098 | JGI IMG/M metagenome (GOLD analysis project Ga0065711, IMG submission 59098) | Hoatzin crop microbial communities from Cojedes, Venezuela - Epithelial fraction 12 v2 (version 2) | ecosystem: Host-associated > Birds > Digestive system > Esophagus > Crop | place... | reverse complement strand
AACCTCATGAGCTTCACACAGGCCCACCTCTCCAGCTTGTCCAGAAATGATGAGGGCTGAGCTCTCTCTCTTCCTCGCCTCTCCCCGTGCTGTTTCTCTTTGCCTGTCCCAGCTTCTGTGGTGGAGCTGGTAGCGATGGTTCATACAATAGGAGCAGATGTGATGGAAGAAAATTATTTGGTACGAAAAAGCTGCAGAATATGTATGATAGAAAACAACTTCTCAGATACAAACCTATTTTAACCTGTGAAGCTACGTATTGTGTGTATCACAGATCAGCTTTGAGAAAATTCTACAGCAATTATCTTGGGATTTGAAACTGCTAAGAAAAGAGCAAATGGCTTGGTGACACCTACTGCAGCAGTAACATTAAGAATGCTGTCAAGCAGAAGCCATTTGTCACCTACCCATATTAAGAAGGCAAACTCAAGGCAAACTTAATCTACACTGCTTCTATATTAGTGGAATAGCTGTTCGATAAAAAAGGGTTGGCTCAACAAGGGAAAGCCTTTCAGTGCAGTGTAAGGTGAAACAGCTAGCTCTGATTAGAATTAATGTTCTCTGGGTTGCCCAATCCTTTTTAAATTTGACATGTATCATATGGCTGTGGAAACTTACTGCTTTTTTGTCTTCTACAATTAATGAGTGGAATATCTGACACTCACCTAAATGAATTTGTAAAAATTGAGTTTATTTTTATGCCAATTTAAGTGAGGAATATGTAGAATTGAACTCTGAAAATGTGAATATTTGTTCAATATCTGTCCTGCTGTGTCAAGAAACTCAGCCGGCGTCATGAAATAAAAACTGACATCTACCTCTGAGAAGTAAATTTTATTGTTATTTTTATTCTGTTGTATCCAAGTTCTGAGGAAACTACCTAGGTCTTTCTTGCACTATCTGGTTCCCCAGGCCTCCCTGAATTAGGTTGCATCTGCATCCTGTTAGCCTTATTCTAGATCTGCCAATGTGACAGCTGTAGTGTTATCTGTCAGGAAGAAAATAATTTCTTTTAGTCTCTCTTTCATTTAAATTCTTAAACTGTTTTTCTTAAAATTGTTCTTTGTATGCAGAAGATGTAAATGTGATTATACAAAATGCATTATTTCTCGTTTTTCTGCTTTCTACCCAGTAGATTTTTGATCTGGTGAAATAAAAGAACTTTGCACTATCAGCTGATTAACACAGCGTTAAACTCCGTACTGCATTGGTTTTGATAAGCTGCTGTGCTTGGATGGGGGGGAGGTGGTGGGGAAGTTACTTCAACGAGCCTGAACGCAAACTGCGTGGTCAGAGTTTGCCAATTTCTCACCTGTGAGCCTTAATCTTAAAATCATGTCTGGCTGGGCAATCCTCAGCTTGCCCCTTAGTTTTAGAGGTTTGGAATGAGATGATTCAGCTATAAGTGACCCAAAGGGAGGGTACCAGGTGTCTGCAAAGTAGATGATTTAGATCCAAGTCATAGAAGGCTCATTCTCTTTTGCTCAAGTCTTGTGTTTTTCAACATCGTTATTAATCTGTGGTGGTGATACTATTTTGCTGAGATGATGCCATAGCTTATTATCTGATGGAAAAGTGGGACTCAACCTTTCTTTTGCTTCTGTAGCATAATCTAATTCAATCAGAGCTGCATAAGAGGAACAGAAATTTTAAATGTCACTTGCAAAATCCTTCAGCGTTGATATTTTATAAGTACACTAATGCAGCTGAACTAATTTAAGCCTGTGTTAACATTGCTCATGAAGCATATCGAGTGTTTAATTGCAATGCAAAAAGAACAAATAATGGAAATAAGTTACCCAAATTATTTCATTATAAAATAATTAATGTGATGGGCAATTAAAGTATGCATTTAAGTGTACTCATTACATTGTCATTCAAAATTACCTAAGCTAAGGTTAAAGGTGTTATTAAAAAAATTAATTTAATTTGTTATATTAAAGGCAGATAATTATCATAAAATATTGCAAATGATAATGAGAAACACTTTAATGAAGTCTTGGTTTAATTAGTGGGGGTATCATTATGATTTGCCTGTGGGTAAAATGGCAGACTGTTAATATATTTTCTTTTCATTATGATTAGAGTCTTAGAGAGTTATTTAACAACTTATATGAAGAAATATAGGTGTACATTTGTATCTTTGGGATGGTATCTCATTTTGCTCACTACAGATTTACGACATTATAAAGATTTCATAAATCCAATTTCTGAATACAGTGTTCAAAGTGTCGCTTATCCTGCTTAACCTCTCAATTGCATGTATTATCCACTGCTGAGAGCACCTTACAAAAATAAGTCACGGAAATTGGAAGAACCTGAGAACTGTCCCTTGGTGGCTTTTGGCCTTTTCAGACCATCATGAAAAAGTATTTGAAAAATACTTTAAAATTGTATTTATGTACTAGACCATATCTCTAACTCAAACCAAGAGTTTTTCTACAACACAAGCTAACTCAAGATAGCTTTCATGGTGTAAAATTCTGAGAGGAAGCACCCCCTTATTAACTCAAAGAAGTTAATGACTGAACCAAAACATTAAAGAAAAAGGTAAGTTCAACTCACCTAGTTTTCATTTTCACTGAGTTTTAAAAACTATTTTAAAACTATTTTCTTCTGCACCCCTTGCATGGGAAAAATACTAGAAATAGGCATTCAACTGGAGATTGTTCTGACTTGGAGAAATGGCTACACCTGAGAACTTTTTGTCATTGTGATTACAGTCTTTTTGTTTTCTTTCTGCCATTCCTTCATGCGCTGCTTCTTGAGAGCTGGTAAATGCCATCAGAAGTTACCAGGTGGTTATCTAGAACAATCAGAATAATGTGGGAAAATCCCTGTTGGTTGAGGAAGTTCTAGCTTCCTCATCTTTTCTGGTTACAGCAACAGCAGTGAGGTTTTTTCCTTAACAGCAAAAGAGCTGTATTTCAGGGACAGCATCTCATCTTTCATCGACATCTCACAGCTACTCTCATTTACTATCATCTATTTTCCACCTCTTTATTTTTCTTTCGCTTCCTTTTTATTTCTAACTTTCATATTTAATTCATTGTTAACATAGGTACTAAGTAATTAATTCAATCCTTGCTATTTACTGACTAATGCTTGCAGCCCAGTAAGGACATTTCATTTGCGGTGATCTTTTGTATGCATTATTACGCACATGAATTCAGGTTTGGACAGATATTGGTAGACGCTAAAGCCTCTTTTTATCAAAACAAAGTGAACTGTGACGCACAAGCCATTGCATGTATCCCTACAAGATATTGAACAGCATCTTAGGTGAACAGAAAAACCATAGAGTTTTTCAGGAAGTCAGTATATTTGTTTAGAGAAATGAAATTAACATGGGTTTCTTTTCTGATTTTTGGTAACAGCTGCTCTTTTCCACCAAGAACTACCCAAAAGTCAATTTTAATTGCAATCTCCTGCATAAAATACCACTGAAATTAAACTCTTTTTAAGTCAGTTATTTAATTTCAGTGAAATAGAACTATAATAGAGTACATATATGAACTGTATCTCAAACAGTAATTTTTATTTGATTTCTTAAAGTATTTTCATATATTTTATTAGGTTAACAAGAGAAGAAGTCCTCATGGCAGCCTGATAACTCTGCCATGCTCTACTTCACAAATGGCAGCCATTTTAAAAGTTACTGAACTGAGCTTGAGATACACCTGCCCCAATTGCCAATGAGATTATTTAAAACTAACAAAAGTAATTTAAGTAACCCATTTTGTCTCGCAATTGGCTAGGTTATGGTCATGCCAAAGCAAATACCCACATTAGTCTGATGAGAATGTACTTGAAGGTACGCTTTCAGTCTGAGTTAAAATGATAATCTTAGATGCAACTGGACAGGTCAGAAAATAGATGGATATCTACATAGTGACAAAACCACAGTTACTAAACTTACTAGAATTTTAATAATTAAAATTGTTGTGTTTGACAGATATTTCCCGTACAATGGAGATATTTTAAAAATGCATTCAATTAAAATACTATTTTATTAAGGAATAACATTTCATGTTTTTCATAAAGATGAGTTGATAAAGAGACACATGTAAGTCATGAGAGATTCTGTGTAGTGTTTATAGTATATTTTCATCACTAACTGAGGCACTGCCCGAGTTCTTTGATCAGATATTCTCTGATGCCGAGGCAAGGAAAGCAGCTCATTTTACTCTCTAAAAGAAGTCTATTCAGGCATAGTAACAGGTGGCTGAAGAAGAGCAAATAAAAGAAATATGTTTTCCATGAATTTATTAATTCACCATGAATTCTGCTGAAATGCTGAATATGACTAGGTTTTCTCATGCTTTTCTGAAAATACTTCTGTGCTTAAATTTCCCTCATGAGTCAATGAGACTGCTGGCAATTCCTGCTGAGCGTATCAAAGCTCTGTAGTATTTTATAATTTTTTGCTATTTTCTTCACACTTAAGGAGAAGTTATATTTATTTTGTTATATCAGATGCAATTTTTACACAGGCTTCCACTAGTGGTTTCTAAGCTGATTTCAGGTTTGTCAGGCTCCATTTTCTCCCCAGAGAACTTGACTCTATTTTAAATAGAATTTATAAAGAATACCCATGGAGAATCACTTTTGCATTGGATTGCTCAGTTTTGTCTGTTGTGTGAGGCACCTGGCTGATCAAGGAACATGGAGAGATGAAGTCACTGCTTATCCAGACCGAAATGTCTGCTTTTAGAGTTTTAGGATTTTAGAGTTTTATGGTGCATATCCTGCAAATTGCTGTGCTCTTAAGGTGAAGTTGTGTGCCATTTAGGAGGATTTGTGGAAAGGAGACTAGAGATTGATAGCATTAGAATTTGCGATAATTACAACTCGGTGATACCTGAGCTGCATGTATGTGTGCACGAACAGCCAGCTTAAGCACTTTGACTTACATAGCAAGATCCCTTCTTCTGTTCCTTTGGTCCATTAGCATCTGAGTAGTGTCTGAATAAGCTGTTTATTAGTCTACATAGATGTTTCCCAGCGGCATTTTTATATGGATCAGAAGTGTTCTTTTGGAAGGTATCTCATACTCACACCAAATGCCTGTGCTTTGGTTTGCATCGATACTTTGATGAGTACAAACAGCCTTCCTTTATGATGAAACTAACCTGAACGAAGTGCTACAAGTGGTTGCTATCCTTGAATAGGTGTCAGGTCTACAGGACCAGACCAGAGCCAGTCCAAAGTAAGCCCCTTGAAGCATGACCAGTATGGGTATCAGGTCCTCAGCGTAGAAGTTTTCACTCTGTGTGGGTCATCCGCACTCCTATCTCCATGCTACTTGCTCACCTAGAGACAAGCTATGCTTTAGTACTACATGTGGTTCAGGTATCTATTTGGGCAGAGATCTCCACGTCACTGTCTGCCAAACAGCACAGATGTACTCTGTTCATCCACACAGCTGGGTACCTTCGAGCTGGGCTTACAGTGCAGCGTAAACTCTGATGCTGTAGCCTTAGTTGAGTAAACTAAACCACACCTGAATTTCCTCAAATCTGGTAACGAGGTTAGGGGAAAATACCTTGGAAAGTCTGGATTAGCCTCGTAGTGGTATAAATTCTCACTTTCTGATAAAGCAGCAGCATTTTACCTGACACTGATAGCATGGTTAGTGAGAAAGACTGCTACTAACATAGTCCACTTAGGGCAACAGGTTTTCAGGTTTTTCAGTTGTAGACACAAAAATTTTCCTAGACTGGTAAAAATTGTTTCATGTCAGAGACTAGAACTACATAAAGTTCATGACCTGTTGCATGAGATATAATTAACTTAGGAGCAGCTTGGCCTTATTTGAAGCAATAGAAAGCAATTTTCTTGAGAAAGGTTGAAAAAATCCATATGGATCAGTACTAAGTAGTAAAAATTTATTGCAATGTTGTCAGTTGCCTTATTCCAAATCAATACAAATCTCAACAAAAGCTTCTTAAATGCAATAAGAATCTGACAAGACCTTTTTGTCACAGATTAGTGTTAACGCAATGAAAAGGCCCCCAAGGAAAACTGTCTCTGACCAGAATGCCAGCTGTATCCCATTTCAGCAGCACACCTTTTGGTATAGGACATCCTTATTGGCATTTTGGAACCCTGAAGAAAAGCTTAGTATATTATCAGTTAAGTAATGCAAATGTTAAGAAGTGCCTAAAGACCTTGGATTTTTGGTTGTTTTTATTAAATTGTAAAAGTTGTCAGTTTTCAGAAGTAAAAATCAATCAGCCACCTGAATAAGAATGAAAGATTGGATATAGAAGGAGTGCTATTTCTGTTTATAATCTAGAGAGAAAAACTGTTTGTGAAAAAGTAACTTTAGTCAGACTGAGATCCTGTGGCAGTGATATCAGACAATAATATTCAGAGCATAGTGATGCTTAGTCTGTAACGATACAGGGCAGAAATATTTTGGTTGTAGTAACATTGTTTAATTTAGGCCTGACTACTTTGTATAAACAACGCATGCCTTACTAACAATTATACCGTTGAGAAGGAGGTAAGAGATGCATAAAAGGGGAACATCCAGCCCAGAAGGCACTGAAAGCTGGATGAACGCCGAGCAAGCATGAAGTTAACAAAGATCTAGGATAACTAGGAAAAAGGTAAAGGCGGCAGGGGCAGATCACGACTACCGACTCAATTCAGAACCAAAAAGACTGCACCCCCCAGCTTGCAAGCATGCGTAGTTAAACAAGGAAGGAGTATACTTGTACAATAAGCGTGTAATGTGATGAACCACTCCAAATGTAACAAGCAATTTGTTTTTGTAAGAGTATGTAGTCCTTGTGACTCTGCTAAGCGGTGTGCTAGCTTTGTGGAATTATCACCTAGCGCCCATATCTGCACACAGATGTAATAAAGACAAGGCCTCTGCTCTGTGTGTATATCAGTGTACTGCAGACTGGGTAAACGGTCCCACTTATGGGACAACAAATTTGATGACCCAGATGGGACTGCGCTGACAGCGTTGCTGAGATTGTCTTGCCGTACCCAACGGGGAGAAGCGGCCTGACCGGACTCCAGCGCGTACTGACCTGTTGATCGGGGACTCCATTGGCTCCTCCCCTGCAGCTGGGCAATAAGTAAGACAACGGTGCAACGCTAATGGAAAGAGGTATTTTCTGATAAATAAGTAAGAGATAAGGAAATCATCTTTTGGGAAGCAGCAGGTGTTTGGGGGCTTTTTTGTCCCTTTGGGCTCTGTAGAAGACATACTGGGAGAGATGTGCAGCAGTAGCATTGTTGTTTTGTTTCTTACATGTTGTGTAATGATGGGAGACATCCCTCATTTTGATTTGTTTCTTACAGGCTGTTTAGTGACGGGAGACGTCCCTCATTCCATTTCTTGTGTAAGAGACATTCGTTTGAGTAAGAGATGTTGGATGCTGAAATTAGCATGAAAGCTACTGGCATGAAAGCAATACTTTTCTTCTTAGAAAGGCATTCTTGTAAACAAGAATTAGTACCACGCTCAGAATAATTTCAGCTTCAAAATAGCATGGATTTATATGTTGGTAAATTACCTTCTGAAAGCAGCACAATCTAATTTCAGGTAGGGAAGAACTAAAACAACAACCCCTGTACTTTCAGAAGAAATGTTTTTCAGGAATTGTGGCTGTACTGGCATTTGGTCGATTAATTGGCAACACCATGCTAGCTAGCATGAAAAGAGCTATTTTAGTTATCATGTCCTTCGTTATTTCTGCAGAAAACATACACACGTACATTCATTAAAAACTAACGTCTCTAGAATCAGCAATAAATACCTGCTTCACATGTTTCGAATCCTGTATTTTTCAGAGCTTGAAATGATCTCTTGATTTCACTGGGAGTTGGGGACCTGAATGACTCCGAATGTGTAGCCACAAATAATGTAAATCTTATTGAAAGACAGTGGCATATTCGATCTTAAATCACTTGAAGCTGTTAAAAAAATCACATTATTTTTGTCTTTTGTGTAAGATAGTCTCTGTGCAGTAACATGATTTACCTCTTTATCCCTAGCTCTCTCAAAATACTCTTGCCAACGTCCTGAATGTGCACTACATTAATGTATTCACTTATGCTAAGCCAATTCACACTTTTAGAACCAGACATTCATCACATTTAAAAGACAGTAAATAATAGGAAGAAATTGCTTCCTAAACCTTCTCTTGGGTGTTTCTAATGATACAAGTGCTGCTGCTGTGTTCCATCCAAAACTGAACAGGTTGTCTCAAATGCTTGCTCTCAACCAAGACAGCATGGCTACTTCGGTTCCTTGGCAGAGTCTGATGGAGACCATCCACCAACTAATAAAAGATAACTGGACATTTAGAAGGCTAGGGCTACTTTCTGGTTGAACCTCTTTATGTTATTTTGTCAAATATTTGATAGTTTTCTTGTATACAAGGTTTCTCGTGAATCACTACCTCAAACCATGAGCAATCAAAAAGCACATGGAGCAGTGCATTAATAAATGAAAATATTGAAGGATACAGAGACAAGGCCTGCTGAATAGAGGACAAACTCTCCAGAAAGTGGAGTTCCAAAGTAACTAGATGTCTAAAGAAAAAATAAAAGAAAAAATGGTAAAATTCACAACAACAAGTGAAAATGCTATAAAGTAGAATGTATAAAAATTAGCTTTCCTTTATCTTGGTGGCGATGTGCTAAGACATATGTCTAATAAGCTGCATCTGAAAGACAGAAAATTTTTGGAAGACTGGTGCATATCTATGAGGAATGCACCCACTGAGGTTTAGCAGTTCAACACAGGAACTCAGACCTCTGAATTGTTAATTATGAAACTTCAGCATGACTAACAACAAAGCTGGAATCTTCTTTCCAAGAAATGTAGATTTGGAAGCTTTCTGAAACCTTTCTTTTTTTGTGAGTTTTCAGTCAGGAAGGAACCAAAGCTGAGAATCACACTTCCAACGTGGACATAAACATGGGGAAAAAAAGACAGCTTCCACTTATCAAGTTGCAAAATGTAACTACATCAGTGCTTATATTTTCATTGGCAAGGAAGACTGTGGTAGGGAGGATCAGTAATCCACAGAACTTGCAGGAACAAGCTGAGCCATGAAAGCAACTGAAAAAAAGGAACGAGCAAGGCGAAAATGGAAGTGTATGTAAGATGTGGAAGCAAACCAGACTTGAAGCAGTGGCTGGCATTTGGAAGGAGATGATACATTTACAGGAGCAAAATAAATTTTCACGAACTCACAGGGGAGAAAAAAAACAACCAATCAACAAAAAAAATCCCACAAGAAACACAATTCTGAAAGTATTTTAATTATTAGTCCTGTCTTAGATAGCAGGTTAACTGTCACATGCAAGTGACATTTCTGTCTGGTTATATGAGGACTCTTTCCATTTGGCTCCAGAAACACTTTAAACACATTAACCAAAAACTCATGAAGTTCTCCAACAGAGTTCTTGGCTGCAGAAACCATCCCCTCAGCTGCCTTCTGTCAGTGCCTGATTCCTGGTGATGGAAGTTATAACCCCCGACCTCTTCTGTGCGAACTACCAGTGGTTTAAACTACAAAGTCCAACTCAGCATTAGAAGAAATCAGCAGTTTACCAGTCTTACATCAGAGGCAGCAACACTACCATATCACCACTATTTTGCATTTATTCAGTGCTTTTCATCTCATGCCTAAGATGACAGGTTAACCTATTCATTTAATTTTACACTGGAACAGAGTAGGAGAGGAATAGGCACTTAGTCAGACAACAGTTTAGATGGATGAAGGAAGTACAGTTGCAGCAAATTCCAAATCTGGTGCTAAATCAGCTTAGCTTAGTGATAGACACATTAGACATATTATCTTCACCAGTTTCAGCTGAAACACAGTGCAGAAAGCTGTTAAGAAACTGACAGCAAAAATTTAATGACTCAGATGCTGACAATTCATCAGTGGCTTATGGGCCTTTGAATGTCTACATATTCACATTAAAAGAGTCAGGACTAATTTTCATTCTAAATTATATGAACAAAGAGAAAAGAGGTTGAAAGCAATTGCTAGTATTCAGACTGATTGTCATTTTTTTTGTCATCTTTTGTCATCTTTTTTTCAGAAGTGTGTACCGTGTGTATCTTTGTACTAAACAAAGTCACTTCCAGACTCAGTTCTAAAGTCAAGTGCTTAGGGAAGTGTAATAAAAATGAAGCAAAAGATATAGCAGCTTTATTTCGCATGCTATTTTTCTTCAGCCTGCTGAAAACAGAATTCTTACACTGAAGTCACTGGCAAAGATCTCTGCAGAGCAACATACTATTTCTCTGTGTTTAACATTTCTGTTCTTAGTGGGTGTGATGGAGTTGATTGAGGGAGTGAGACCTTGATGTGGCTTCAGGGTAACAGTGAAACCTTGGTGGGACTTCTGGGCAACAGAGGGATGCCTCAGAGGACACTGATTGGTGAGAACAGATCTTTCCCTGCTCCCAGACATCATTTGGGATCTGGTTTCCAGTACAGCTCTTTATGTTCCCAGTACATTTACGGGAAGTTGCAGATGGTTTGTAATATTCTCAACTTCTTCCTAGTCACCATAAACGTAATACTTCATTTTAATAGGTAGGGTAGGGAGATACAGAGTAGAAATGAGTCCAAAAAATAGTTGTTTTAGCATAAATAGACTAGAACATGGTAAGAAGTTACAGTTAAGGTGCAATTTAGGAGGCTGCTTCCTCTCACCTCTCTGTTGGTAGTTACCAGTCCTTTGAAAAGGCCCAGAAAGTGACTAAAAGAGTGTTTATTTAGCACTTCTGGACTGATATAAGTATTGAAATATTTTTCCTGGATTTCCTAATGAAACACAGAGATTTCATTACCTGAATACACCTTTTAGTTTTCATTGTGATAGCATCATACAACGACACAATTTTATTAATGATAATGTCAGCTTCTCATTCTACCTTCTTCTGAGAATACAGACCACAGCAAACCAGAGTAATCACAGCTCTTACATAGGAGGTACAGGCTAAAATGCATTCAAAGTGTTAATTCAGTCAATTTCATCACAGTCGATAGTGGATATGCGAAATGGGCTTGAGAGAGTTATTTAGTGGGAGGATTGCAGACAGCTCTTTTATTGACTGCTGCTTTCATGGAACAAAACACAGAAAAGAGGATTTTTGTAAGGTATTTGTAAGCCATGACTGTCTTTCTGGATGGTTTAGTTGCATTAAAGGCTGGATTATGGAACCGTCCTTATGTTCTGTGATGAATTAAAAAAAGATTTGCAGCCTTGGACGATGGGAAGTCATGCAGTCCAATACTAAGGAACATCTGCTATGTACTTTTATGCCACTCACAGACTGTAAAACACGTAGTGGGGATCTATTGAAAAAGAGGCATATTTCAAGGTCCAAAATGTAACAACAGGTAACAGATGTTTTGGTCAGATGGTTAAACCAAAATATACATTTTGTTACTGGTGTCTGAGACAGCAAGTAAGACCAGCATTTATGACTTAATGAACTTCTTATACAGTAATTTGCCTAAAAACCTCCTCAGGATACAAAGTAACATCACAAATAAATTTCATATTTGTATCATCAAGTAATTCTATTTTAGGTGTTTGTGAATGGATCCTCAATTTTAACTTGACTGACCCAAGCACTCCTGCCAGATTTTCAGACGTTCAATGTACCCAGGAAATTAATTAAAATTGGGCACTTACAAACAGTTTTTATTGTTTTAATACACATGTGTGTTTATAAGCATTTTCTGCTATGTCTAATACTTCAGTAGGGAAATGGGAACATTGTCTGATTGAATGCTTTTCATATTGCTATGGTATTTTTACTTCTTCATGTTAAGCTATGACACTCCTTTTAGCAGTCTGATAAGACTTCATTTGACTATTCTAATGTAAACTTCTTGTCTTTCACGGCTTTCCACAATTGCTTTGTCAGTTAATGTGTTCTCCAGGATTTTCTGAAATTTCAGAGAAGCAGGAACCTCTGAGCATTTCACAGCAAGGCTGTTAGAGAAAGCAGAAGAGTTCAGTCAGTTGTTTTTAAGGTGCTGTCACAGCTTGTGAAGGCCCTCAAACAGATAACCTCAGTCCTTTCAGCACTGTTACGGGAGTGCGAAAGGCTGCTGTGCAGTCCATGAAGTGGTTACTGACCAATGGGATGCACTGAGACTTTCAAGATGTCCTGGATCTGAGGAAAGCTTCAGGAGTGTTGCTTCCTGCCACGCAGTCTGCCAAGTATCTGTACTGGCAATCTGTGACTATAAGAGTAGAAGATCCAAGAACTGAAAGAAAATGTGGAAATTCACATAGCACTATTGTTAGTTTATCCCATTACAATTTATGAAACATAATTCAGTTGCTAAAGTATTGTTGCACCCTTAAAAGATGATTTCCTTGCCACATGATTTCCGTGTTGCGTTTGCCTGTCATTGCCACTTTATTCCAATTGATGAACTCAAGTTCTCAAGTCCTCCACTCTTGGCAGTGATTTCCCCCCAGCTTCCCTACAGCGCATCCCAGAACTTGTCAACTTAAACAATGTCACACGATCATATATTCTTTCCTAACTTGGAAACAGAGAACGAGGCAGATTAATTTATCATTATTATTTTTTATTCCAAGATCTACCATTTATTAATCTGAACTGGGTGAGACAAAAATCACCTTTTTTTTTAATTCCATTTCATTTGATTCATGTATTTTCACGTGTCAGATTCCTAAACTGACAGGGTACATAGAATTTTCAAAAATAAACATAAAGTATTGTTTATCAGAGCCCTGCAGGATGATCTCTATCCTTCCCCATGATAACACTTTTTCAGCACAGTAGCAGCCAGCAGAGTAGATAATGGGGCACTTCTGAACCTGAAAATGAGATCCTGTCTGCCATGACTAAAAAGAAAAATCTCACAGTGGAGGGATATGAAGAAAAGGGGGTGAAGTTATTTTTTGTTTGTATTTAAAAAAAAGGTAGATGGAAAAATACAGGAAGTCAAGGCTAATAAGAGAAAGACGTGCACATGAAGTTAGTGAGGTCACCTAACAGCCCAACCTATGAAATTGCATGGAAAGTGTAACGCAGGCTTTTTTCACTAATTTAATAGGTAGAAAGTTTGGTTAGATTTATTTATTGGCAATTAGTGATTGGCTGAAAGAGGCAGAGTCTCTTGTTTCCTTTCATATATTTCATTAGCCAGGTTGTCTGGGTATGTAAGAAATTATTTTGTATATATATTGACGAAGGTACTGCAGTGCCTGTATTGCCATTTCCTTTTTACGGTGGCAATATTTACAAATAACAATGTGAAACGAATAAGTAATTTTTTTCTAAGCAGACAGCAAAAAAAATCTTATGTATAATTATACAATGCAAATGAAGAATCTATTTAAAAAAAAATTTGGAGGTTTCTGTTTAATTTTTTCACTTCTTTAATTGCCATATGTATGTATTTATTAATGAACCAACTGGTACAGGGGAGAGAAGAGAGGAGAAAGATTAAAGCCGATATTTTTTTATGCAAAGAGTCCTTTGACTTTTCTATCAATTCAGGAATGTTTTGTGCCTGTAAATAAAAAGATGAATGAATTTCCCCGAAAATTACTCAGTAGTGGTTGCTGATTCTGGGCAACAATACCCCTCTTCTGATTGACAGCTGCAGCACACTAACTCTGTCTGTTATAATACAAACATCACACTGAATCTTTCACGAATAGATGTAGTCTCCTTCCCTTTATTAGCTTTCTCATCCCATAGAGCACAGTCAGTATAGGCATCATTCCTGTCCTTTAGAAAGAAGTAGATTAGTCCATTTCCTCATGGGGGTTTACAAAGTCCTTCAATAGACGTGACTGGAAGAGGAAGAGGCTGAAGATGGTGGCCTAAGGGAATAAACTGCTGACTTGATAAATCTTTGGGTCTTAAGAGGTCATCTCTTGATGTCTGAAAGAAAGATTGACTTACCAGCAAATATGAGCACTAGTCTTTATGGCTTTGTGAGGCTTTTTTAAGTAATATAGAAAACATTTGTATATGAGATACTTACAAATTTTCTACAACTACAGAAACAGTGTTTTCCTTTCTCAGGTCTTATGAAATTCTCATAGATTTATTTATTCTTTTTTACACTGTGTGCATGCTGTCCATGAGATGTGCAGGGAATTTTAATGAGTTTTTACACTAACAAATGCAGCTATGAAATACAACATGAAAAAATCTGAAACTCTCAGAACTTTTGTTACGTGTGACACCTCATAGACCATAAAGGGCGTAAACACAGTGAACAACATATCGCTAATGAAAATTCTGATGTTTCATAACCATTGTCCTGAGATGAAGAATCAGTTGCAGCTAAGAGCAGATTACATTTAATTAATTTCCTTTTTCCTGGAGTATTTCCTAACTGGTAAAGTTTTACTCTATTACAGGAGAACCTACGTATTTTTAACAGGGGATTGTATACAATCATTTTGCTTTTATCAGTTCTTGCTCCTGGTAGATTCTAAAAACTCATAGGCAGACTCTTTTTTGCAGAAGCTAAAGAAGTGCATCAGGAATCAAAGGAACAATCTGTGTTTGAAAACAATTGATTTCCTTTTATTTATTTATTTTTAAACTGTATTATATAAATAGGTGCTGCAGACAAAGAAGTGTAAGCTGCACATCATTGGACTGTAATTGAAGAAGGATTCACTTCCAGGACAACCAGAACACCCTGTTGTGACACTGTGGAGGATTAAGAGTCTGGGTTAGGACACAGAGTTTCAAAGGAGGTCCACCATAACTGGTATCCTGTGCCCACTTTTGGATGACATCAAATCTATCGGTAGATGATTCTTTCTAGTTATCTTTTGTTTCTGTAACTTGCTCTTGGTAAATTTTCTGCTGCTGCTTAGTACCCAGAGTCCACAAAATCACTGGGTACTTTGGGGTACTTCTGTGAGTGCAGAAGGCTGTCTAGATTGCAGGATTAGTTTAAAAGTACCTTTGTTAATTGGGGGAAATAGCAAAGTGCTACTCTTTCTTGTGACACACTCAGATTCTCATAATTTGTAGTTAAGCAGGGAGTTAGATTCTGATGTAAATTTCAGGAAATTTTTGGAGCTGACCTTGATTTCAGTTTGACACTTGCAGACAAATGCAAATATTGCACCTGTAATCCATAGTTTTCTGGAAGCATGACGAATCTCTGAACAGAATCTGTGACCTACTTTCATTAGATTATTTTTTTCTTAATTCCTTACTGGTAGGTTCTTACATCGTGAAGTAGATTGGTACTTTTAAATAACAGCTGTCAGGACAAGCAATTTTATCCTGTTCTGTGGCGATTTTTTTTTCTTTTTTTTTAAAACATCTCTCTCCTGTGAGCTGTATAATCTAAGTCCAAATTGCAGCTATCCTCCCCTGACAGGCTGGAAGACAAGTATTAATCCATCATGGGAGGATGTGATGAAGTGACAACAGCAGGGACTTTTATATGCTCATCAGAGGAAGAAGATGGGCAAAGAACAATATGCTTGATTATTGCTTCCATTACAACTTGGGCAAAGGTGTGCTGGCATTAAAGTTGCCTTCCTGAGAGTAAAAATGCTATAATTTGTTGCCGTCTTATGATAGTATGCAACAGGATTGAGAGAAGCCCTTGGGGCCTAACTCCACCATCAAAACCAACTACAAAAGAGATGTTTTGCCGAAAGGGTCCAGAGAATATCTTGCCACCACCGAACAGAGGCCACAAAACATTGCAAACACTTAGGGAAAAAATACACTGAAAAAGAAGGAAAAAATATCACAACTATAAACAGGAAGGTGTTGCTTTCTGTCATAGGAAAAGGTAGTGATGAAAATAAAAAGGGAGAGGAGTGTTCAGGGGCATTAGCAAAATTCAGCATTGAATAAAAACACTTGCTTCTACAAAATCTTTGGCAGAACACAGACTCATGCTATTTTTTTAGAAGAAAAGAAGAATAGTGAAATTAATTTGTAATAGAAATTTTTATGATCCGCAAGTGCAATTTGTATTTCTAGCTCAGCAGTTCGTTATGTTCTACATACACTGTCAGAGAAATCAAACAAGTATAGTGTCCCTGAAAAACAAACTCTTAGGTTTAGGAGAGTAGAGATACATGGAAAAATATCTATCTATTAGTATTCAGCAGGTATATCTGAAATCTAGTCTGTACAAGTGAAGAGCAATTGTTCTTATGCCTAGACGTTGACTTTTAAATTTTATTCTGTGCTGTGTTATGCCATGCCCTGTTGGGCCCCAGTTCTGCGACGTTCTGCATGTGGCTGGATTGTTGCATTCAGATAGACTGCAGTGAAGTCAGCCAGATCACAACAAATTCTAAAATTAGGGCAAAAGTGAAGAATGTTAAACTGGAGAATAAGTATGATAATATGTTTATTTTTGCGAAAATAGGTCCACAGAACGTTGCTGTCTCGGGTAGCACAGACTGGGATCAGGACATTGGCACAGGAACACTGCTTGTACCGCAAGGTTTTCTAAGTTTTTGTTCTGCTTTCTTTCCAAAAATATTTTTAGCTGTAAAATATCTTGCTCTCTCTTTCCTGGGGAGCACTTCTTAATGCAAGGAGAGACACTTACCACAGCTTGATCTTATTTTGTACACAGAAGTAAAAAAATATTCATTTTACTAGGCGATGTAAAGCATCTTAACTATCAGCCCTCACCAAATAACAGTATACTGTCTGTGTTATGTTTAATATGTTGTGAAAATTAGGGAAGTCTTGTGACTATATCCTGCTTAATCCCAGTTAAGACCCTTAACTATTAATTCTACTTTATTTGTAGGTTAGTTACCATCTTCATGACTCCAGCCTCTCAGTTGCTGAAGTCTGGTCTTCACTCAACCTTCTCTGACTTCAACGAAAAAAAACTAAGATGCTGCTCATACAGGAGCACAGCAAAGAAAGAGGAGAAAGGAAAATAGGTCATTCTCCAGAAACACTCTTGATTAGTCACCTTAGCTTTGTACCTCTGAAACATCTTCTCCACATTTAACGTTTCTCAGCTTTTTGGTAGTTGAGTAGCTATGTCATAAAAATAGCTCAGAAAGGTTGCATTAGGTAGATACATAAAAACCAGACTAGGAATATGCTGAAACTGAAGAACATAATTTGAAAATTGTAGTCTGAATTAAACAAAGCATGATTAGTCATCCACTTGCCTGCTGACCTCTTAATGACTGTGCTGCTTAACTATCAATGTGGAGAGCCATTCTCTTCCGTCCTTGCAGCCTCTGACTTTGACAAGAAAATGTTTTCCTTGTTGGCAGCATGGATACTTTTAATTGACACACACAGAAAAAAAAATAAAAGGAGATGAAAGGAAACATAAAAATGCAGCAACAGTGAAGCAAATAATAATGTTTATATTAGAAGAACAGTAGTGTCTAATAATTCCGGTCACTAATTTCCTAACATAGATTCGCATTGAAGAATAAATAGTAAATACTACTATATCCACCAATGGTTTATAGTTAGTATGATTTATGACACACTACAAAAAATGAAAAGCCATTAAGAAGTCCTGTTTAAAAGTCTAATCTTTGCTTAGTTCTCTGGATAGCAAGAAAGTGTAATGTCATCTTAAAAAAGCGTGGAACAAGAAGTGAGAAAGGGATAAAAATTAGTAGCAGTATTCAGGATCCTCAGTTGAAGAATGACTACTTTGCATTCTCTGTTTGAAAGGTAAGAGAATTTAATTGAGCTCCTTCTGTGGAAAGTGTATGAAAAATATATTTTAAGAGAGACCTTTAGGAAGCTCTGTTTTAATGCTGTTAAAACTTTGACTTTGTATGAAACAGCCTAGAATGTTGATCTTGAAATTTGCTTTAGGAAAGTGCAGCATTTTCTGAGAAAACTAGTCTTAAAGTAGGAAGAAATTGATTCTGTAATGATGCTCTTTTACTACTGCTTTGTTTCTATTATGCTAAATTGTTGATGTAGATATAATGTTTCAATCTGATGTACTTGCAGTAGAATGAAAATTGATCAATATATCATTATTGATCAGTTTCTTTCTGATTGGCTTAGCAAATCTGTGTGTTATTTCTAGCCTCCTGCAGCCAATCTAGCCTATCCAGCGTTAATCTAAATAAATGTGTGCATCTACTAACTTACAATGTTGCAAGACAGGTAGATTATATAAAAATGAGCTGAACAATAACATAATTGCATATATACATATATCAAATCATTTAATGTGTGCTTAAAATGAGGCATGATATTAAAAACATACTTAAATCTAGACAGGAAATAAAGTACTTTCCTTAGTCACAGTCACAGTAGTTCAATAACCTCTCTGCTCAGCTCAATTTACACAAAACTTTGAAACACTGCAGTTTCTAAAAACCATACACCATAACCCTGAATGTTTCAGTATTTTCCAATTAAATTCATATAGGTGCTTTACTAATAAAGGTCTTAAAACAGATTGAAATATTTTGCAGCATTATAAGATGACATGTTGAAACCTGTGTATTTAGCATAATCCAGTGAAATAATAATAGAACCATGTTTTACCTACTTTTAAAGTATTCTGTACATACTTTGTCAATCTTATTCAAGAAAAATTTGTGATTCTGTGATTGCATTCTCAGATACCTCAGGAGCCTTATTTAGCTCCTGCACATGAAGCAGTGTGTTTTGTGGGGTTTTTTTCCCCCCCAAGTTTAGTAAAACAATTTTTAATACCTAGTTAATCAAGATACTAACCTGCAAACTGTGATAAGTTCATCAGTTCAGAGTGTTTTTAACACCCAATTCCAAATCTCTAGTGGATAACATGCTCAAAATCTAGTTATTTTATCAATTGCATGTCTTTCCTGGCCTGGTTTCTGTGTGGAATGACATCTGATTAAGAAACTGTGTTAGAGCACAATTCTTTTTCTCTTTGCTTCTTTTTAGTATATATCCAGCAGCATAGCAATACGTGGAAGGAAGGATCAAGTAACGTTTGTGTAGCTCAGCCTGAGAGGTCAGATTATGCTTCCACTACTCAGGTATCATGTGTTTGAACTAACGTAATTACAACATTATCCCATTATGTCAACAAAAAAGGTGTCTGAAGCTGATTATCTTGCTGCTCCATCGTTGCCCTCCCTCATTTCATTTGCTTTTCCTCAGTAAAGTGTATTCAAGAAACGTAAATCAATTAACAATCTAGTACTTGCTTACATCTTAGATTTTAGCCAGTGTACTCTGACTTTATGTTAGAAATTATTTCGGAATTAAGAGTTAAAGGCTGTACCCTAAGGACTGATCCTTTTGGCTTCAGGCACAGCTGAGGATTGTCCTGTGTGAGTAAGTTTATAGCAAAAAAATATCCTTTAGGCCAATCCCCATAAGCAATTTATAGCCACTTTCTGAGCACTTGGTCTCATGGACACAGACATCATAACCTGCTGAGACATTCCGATCATTCTCCTTTAGCGAAGGCCAATGAAAGCCAAAGTTATGCTTCAATATATGCATCGGGAAATTCTCAAACCCTGGCCTCCTCAGTCAGATAGATAAGTGCTCTTGCAAACCTGAGGGACTTCTTCACACACAATTTTCAAACAGGGGAGATGAAATCATTGAATCAATCAGTGTTCGATAGTCAATTTTTAAAAAATGTACATGACAGGTAGCATTGCAAAGAAGCAGAGAAAGTCACTGTTTCCCCCGAGAACTGATTCCTCTCCTAGGTTCTTCTTTGTCTCCAAATCATCCCAACAGCATTTCACCTCATCTTCCTGCTGATAAGTGTTACTTTGCTTGGCCTATTCATTGACTCATTTTATAGAACATAAAACGATTATAATTTTTTGTGAGTGGTTTGCCTTCTGGGGACAGATGTTTTCCCAGGTTGAGAAGCCTTGTAGCATTTGTTGGCCTGTGCAAATGTGACCAGACTTTACCTATAGCCACTTCTATCTTTTCAGTATATATGTTCATGATATGAGAGAGCTCACCCAGTATTACCTCTCCTGCTAGTTCATCATCATATGTCCAGAGAGGGGTAAAATGTGTTGTCCTACCCCCTGTTTAGGCTGTGGATTTTCTGGACTCTGTTGAGCTAAACCCTGTCTTGACCAGTCCAGGTGGGTTCAATAAGGTACACCCTCTACTGCCTCTTTTCTACCAGAGAGGAGGTCTAGGATTTGAACAGTCAGCCTGGCCAAACCGTGCTGGAAAGAGAAGAAAAATTTTCATAATAAGAAGTGAACACCTACCTCCTTGTTGACATAAATCCTCTCTCCCCCCTTCTCTCCCTCTTTTAAACTTAGGGATCCTTATGCCACTGTGAGTGACAAGAATAAAAGAGAGTAAAACTCACTGTAAATCAGTTTAATAAAACTGTAAAATATGGTTAGAGAAAAGCTAGCTAGGAGGTAAGGAAGGTGCATCCTTAAGAGAGGTGTGCATCTTCAAGAAAATATTCCAGCCAGTTCAATGCAAGTGAATCTCACAAAATTGCGAAGAGCCTGGGATACATCTGTGCTTTGTGAACTAACATAAATGACAGTCAGGCTTTGCCGAGCTATTGTATGCTTATTACTGGGCCTGAGGGTAAAAAGAGGTTGCAACTTTCTTGTCTTGTGTTTCCAGTCTCAGGAATTTGGAAGTAAGGACTTTAACAGCCATAGCCTAATGAGACTGCTCTGAAAGTTCAAATTATTCTTAAGATGTATCTTACAGCTTTTTAATTTTCTTTCTGACTCCTGAGCTTTTAGGGTGTAATCAACTCCTTTTTACAAAAGGAAAAGCACTTAAAACAAAATCCAAGACTTTTTCTAATTACAAACTACAATCTCATGAATCTTCTTGAACAGTATAAAAAAGGCCTGTGGGATTCACAGTAAACACAGAGAAGATTATTCATTATCCTTTATATACAATTGTGAGGAAGACATGACAGCCATAATAAAAACAAAAAGATGACCAGGTGAATTTAGAGCTAAACAGATTTTTGCCAGCCAAGTGGAAATGAGAATTCCCCAAGTGACCACTGCAAATGCAACTGGCCACCGGTTACCAGGCACCAGTATCTTGGAGGTCACAACAGTTTCCCACGCAGTATTACCTTCTTTTTTCATTCAAAGCGTCTGCTGAAATCACTAAGAATCTTAAGCATGAAATGTGGGATTGATATCTGTTATAATTGTCATATATGATAAGCTAGTCATGTTTCATATTGCACCATCTTTTTTAAGAAATACATTCTCAGTTATTCTCTGGGAGCTGCTTAATATTATTTCTTCTGTCTTATTCCTGCTTCTTCAGCAGCAACTGTTCCTTACCACATGTAAAAGGCCAGATGAAACAACAACAGAACTGTGAAGCACACTCCTTTTTGAAGGGGCTATAGCTGGATGCAAACGGTCCCTGGCAGTTTTTCCGATAGACAAGAAACTTCACAGGTGCTGGCCATCTCGCAAAATGACACAAATCTGTGAGTTGTTGTTTAAATTGCGATTTACAGAAGCGGTGATTAATCATAACAAAGTAGAAGTGAAGGAGCTAAAGGAGCCAGGGAGCTGGGTTGGATTTAGACTGGGTGACTTTGCTTGCCACCAGGCATTACTACAGGTGTCTGATCAGTGACAACAATAACGCTGAAACATAAAGTGAGGGCTTCCCTGGGAGCAGGGGGAGGAAGCCTTACTGCCTCCACATTTTGAGACAGGAAATACCAGATACTAGACATGATCAGACCTGTAGCATAGCATATTGTTTGTAATTCTCACTTTAATAAAAATAAAGTATTTTCCTTAGAAAGAAAAAACAGAACAGAGATATTTTATACAATAATGAGTAATGAATAATTTTATGTTGAATTCAAGACCACTTCTACTCTAACTTGTATTGTTACAGCTACTCCAGCAAGGTGGAATTCACTTGTTTAAAGACATGACACTACCGTGAGAGTTATGCAAATAATTGATTTCCAATGTGATGACTGAAGAGCAAAAATTGAATGAAAAAAACGAATCTGAAGTTGAAGGAAAAAAAAATAAATTTTCCTGCTTCCACTTTGGGTCATATGAAATCTTTGAAGTTTGAGATTTTTTATACAAAATTTAGCCAGATTTGATTCAATACATAAAATCAATTTTTTTCTGACTTTGTTAAAATATTTTTACTTTGTATTAACTTTATTTCTTCTTTTTTTTTTAATGCAAAAGCTATTTTCTAAGTTACCCCTTGCTTGTGTGTTAAATGTTTTTACTGAAATGTCAAGTGAGAACTACAAAAAACCCTAAATTTCAGCTAAGATGTTAATTTTTAATTCCACTACTTCAAATTACTCTGAGTCTGGATGAAGCTGAGCAGATCGTGGCAGCTTATCAACCACATCCTGAAAGGATGCTTCAGAGTTTGGAAGCAGGCAGTGAAAATCAGAAGTTCATTTTGGAGACCCACTTTAATATGTGTGTGTATCTCTGTGTCTCTTTCCCCGAGTGCCCAGACTGAAGAGGATATTATCACTGAAGCAATTCAAACCCATGAACACTCATCCATCACAGCAAACACTAGAAACACCTGCTGAAATCCAGCTCACAACCTGGTTATTTTTGCACTTCTTCCCTAAATGAATTTTTAAATAAATATTTAGCTAATAACCCATCATTATATCTATGAGCTCATCATTTCAGCTAGTGAATGCAGTTTCATGGTGAACAAGGCTATTGTCTTCTGATATTGTATCAGTGATATGTGCAATAGAATAGCCATTTACTCCACAACATTCTTCAGAAAAAGAATTCTACAGTTTCTGCAGTATACTGCTTAATGCACGTTTTCATGAAATCCATACTTCTGATGGTGAAAACTGACTTACAGCAGAAACTCATCCTCTTCAGGATTATTGTCGATAAACGTGAAGATGTAATTTGAGTGATAATGAAAGAACATTTTATTGAAAACCTCCAGAGAGTCTGTTTCAGAAGATATAATTGGAGAGGGGCTAAGAGTCTCCTGCACCAATTTCCAAACTAAGCATGTCAACCATCAAGAAGTGTATATTTTAAAACTGTCTAGGGAAGAAGTAACATAATCAATAACAATATATGATTAGAATACAGCTACGCTGAAATGGGGACAATGAGGGACTGGAGAAGAACTCTACAGTTGATGCAATTTATAGTCTGAAATGTTTGACTTTGTATTCTTAACCTTCCTTTTCATCCATATCTTTGAAACTGCTGGGACAGATCAGCACGTGTTGCAAAGTGTGCAGCTGCCCTGACTAGCTTGGTTTACAGTGACTGAAGACACTACAATTTTTCGTTTTCATTCTTTTTTTGGACAGCCAAACCTCCAAACACTTTGTTGGTAGAGTGTGAGATTTGCTTTCTGACACTTTTATTTCAGAGCATACCGAGAACCCCGAAAATATCCCTTCCTGTTCTGTGGCTCTAAAATCACACCTGGAAACCAAAATGTATGTTTGGAACAACTACTGTATCTTGCCAGTGTATTTTCAAAGAATTTACGGCACCAGAGTTGCAAGATTCTCTTTGGTTGTATGTTTGTTTCCTGGTAGCGCTTATTTCTTTAATGATTTATGCCTAAATGATTTGAGACTTTTTTGTTTCAGAACTGGCCTCATTTCCTTCTTGCTTAGTCCTTTGGTTGCAAAAGCTGAAGCTGGAGCTCATCTTTAAAGAAGATAACAGATTACTGGCTCTTCGCTGCAAGGGAATTTTGTGGATGGAATCTGCTTTTCTCCCTGGTGCAGAATAATTCAAACCAATTAACCCTTAGTCCCATATCTTTCTTTTAATATAAGATTTTCTGATGGAGTAGAAAGATTGGTATTAAGATAAGGAGTCATTTGAATTCCATTGGATTGCTGATTCGTCACAACTTTTTTGGTGCTGATTAAAAGCCCTTGATTATTATTAAAAATAATGTCAAAGGTACTGAGAGATATTTTTAACCCAGTATCTTAATTTAATATATAATAATAATTAAATTGCATATTTTATGCTTGATCTTCACCTTACAAAAACAATGTTCCTTAAAAATCTTCCTCTAATACAGCTTGAAAATGAATGAATACTCATATTGCAAGTTTAGTGCCACTTAGAAATATCACCAACTTTTTAAATGCTGAGAAGGATGTTGTATTATTTGTCTTGGATACATAAATCAGGTTTTCCATAGTTATGAGAGTGTTCCATCAGAACATGAATCAGCTATGATTTTCTTTTGGGTCCATTAACATCAATAGCAGAGCCACTGTTTCCATAGTTCAAAAGGGTGCAGGAAACAATGAGGAATAGTTTTTGTACTCATGCAAGTTTCTTTCTCATGGGTTTCCTGCTCCCTTCTATCCTGGTATTTTCTCTCTAAATAAAACTTGAAATGTTTTCTTCTGGTTTGAGATATACTTTCTTTGGGTTTCTAGGCTTAAGATAGATATTTTATTTGTAAGTACAAAATTTCATATAAGAAAAAAAAAATATTCCAAACTATTTTAGCTGATAACAGGGGAAGGATTTTGGTGTGTGTTGTTACAAAATAGGTTTACAATCTCCTTTGTTTCAAAGACTGAAAACACACAAAATTATTTGCTTTAAAAACCTTAAATCAGTTTGTTTCCATAAAACACTTGTCTTTTTTTTCACTCTGCTTACCTGTAGCAGTAAGTGAATAGTTAAAATGGGTATTCCTAAATCATACTAGGACAACTTGAGCACTAAATCCAAATGTAATGACGGTGATATTTCTGAATTTCTGTTTAGACATCGAGAAATAATTTACAGCATAGGTGCCTGACACTTAACAACTTGAGAACCACTCTGCTGCTGAGCAAAGCTGCACGAAACACACACGGTCCTAATAACCTCACTTTGCAGTGCCATTTTTACACAATATGTAAAGCCACCCTTGTGAATTTCCAAAACCAACTGTTTTTCTTACTTGCCTTTTTAGAGTTCTTTAGTCATGGGTAGTGTAGGAGAATTATTTTTCTCTACTTTGTGGATTCCCAGCAATGTCTTGTAGTCTCGAGTTGGTGGGCAAGCTGTCAGGAATCCCTACAGTAACCACTGCAAACACCAATTAGGGCATTTAATTTTCATATTATCTATTATATGGTGTTACGTTAGTCTGGTAATGTCATTCACTATTGAAAATGTATGCATGGCATAAAGTTGTGCGTTTCGTTTATTGTTGGGGGGATGGGCCTTGCTGGTTCTCTTTTTTTTCGTTTTTAACAGAAATGTTTAATGACTTTGGAATATTAACGCTGGCATAAAAATAACTTCAAGCAGTTTTCCAGCTGGTAAGCTGGATAGAAAATTAATGTGTGTTGGCTTGATGAAATAGTGAAAAGTTGACTGGACAGACCTTCTGAGTTAATGGGAAAAGAAGGATAATGCAAAAATACGGATTGTAAAGGACACCACTGTAGCAAGAGATACAATTAGCCATACAGCTCGAATCGAGGTTGCTTAGCTTCAGCAGGGCTTGTTTGCTTTAGTTCAGCCTTCATCTTACTAGACCCCAGCTGGTTCTGTAATGAGCCACTATCCAGGTAAATCAAATGCAGATTACCGGGCAGTGATTGTAATTTGAGAATCTTTGGTTTAAATCCTTTTCTTATAAAATGGAAAATGTTACATTAATGTGAAACATCAATGACCAAACTTTAGCATGGGGAGAAAGGAAAGGAAGAAAAAAAATACAGTTGTCTTATAATTTCCCTCACATCTGCCATGCTAAACTGTATCTGGAAATACCTGAACATCTTTTCCTTTTTATTGTGACAGATACACCAAAACCCAGAAATGTGCAAGTAATGGTGGAGTTTATTTTTTAACAGGGCCAAATTTCAGCAAAATGCTAGGACATATGAGAGAGCTTTTGGTTTCCTTTTGGTTCAAAACGTTAAGTTATTCTGGAACAAGATGATCGGTCATATATTGTGCACTGAACGCAGACAAATGCTCACCTACCTGATCTGCTCAATGGAGAACTGACAGCCATGACCCTGGCAAAGCTTCATATATGAGAAAATACTAGAGTAATAATACCATTCTTCAGAGGGGTCACATCCTCTGTTATTCATTCACCCTACATTATACACAGATGATCTATGCACTATTTGGGTCTTAAGATGCTTAAATTTAAGAGCGGCTCACTGTGTTCCTCTCCTGCTTTGTGAAAGAGAATGCTTGAGGGCATCCTACACCTCCAAAGCCCCTTTTTGTAAACAAGGTATCACAGACAGGCATGTATTTTATACTAGTAAGTGTATGACAGGGCTGCTGGAGCTGAGTGCCCAGCACAGCTGAAGGAAGCTATAATGTGATTTTCCTACGAAGATATAAACCAGAAACACGTATGGGAGAAGGCTTTGATTGGGGCAGCCGTATCAAATCTTCCTACCTCTGCATATACACGTACATATTTATACACACACACACACGCACACACACACACAGGTTTATATGGTTTAGGCGTGAAGATGTGTGCAAAGTAACTGTCATCACAGAGAAAGATCCTTTATGATCTTAACTATTTTTGCTTTTTGACAATTGAAATTTATTTTCCAGAATAGTTGGATTGCATGAAAAATGTTTTTCTTTTTTGCTTCTGTAGTATGCTCCTCAACATAGAGTATGAGCACTTGCTGAAATGGGTGAACGAACTCATTCTGAATTTTTTCATTTCAGAGGGAATGCTTAAATCATGTCACCATGTATGTGAACTAGCTGTCCAGTTTCCTCAGACTTCCCATTCTCAGTAAAGGAATATGGAAAAAAGCAAGTGAAAACCTTCTCTGAATTGTCCTGCATGAGTTGTGGGTTGGTTTTTTCCCCTCTCTTGACTAGGATTATTGCTCCGTAAGGCCAAATAACGTTTTAAACATTTGGGTTATCTTCATGTGTTACTATTTCAAACCCTCTCCCCCCTCCCCATTCCTTCATTGTTAATTTCTTCAAATATTTAAATATTTGACTTCTTTTATGAATGCCAGTATTTATTACTACAGAGATACACTACAGAGATATCATTACACTTTCTTTCCCTTCTATCCCACTCCTCACTTGGTCACAAAGCTGTTCAGCACAGTAAGACATTGTCAGGACATTGCAACAAGACTATAGCATGGGTAGGGAAGGAGAAATTCAACTCCTAAGTAAGCATGTTAAGACTGCCAAGAGAGACACAGAAAGAGCTTTAAACAGAAATAAAACAAAAAAACACAAACTTGAACGGGGTAGGAGAAGAATGAAAGGCTGTGATTGCCATATCTTTTTATTTCTGTGTAAATTTAAGTGATCATTGGTAGTCTTCAAAAGATGTTATTGGGTTTTTTTGGTTTACCCACAAGAAATGATTGATAGTTTGAAGGCATGTTCTCAGAATGAAGCACCATTGTCACTCTTCTTTTAATTGTTACAAACTCATATCATTATGCAATAAAGTGTTTCCATATTGTACAGTGAATATTCTCTCTCTGGAAAGTCTCTCTTTAGAGATATGGCAAGAAAGGACAGATGTGTCTTAAGAGAAAAAGGAATGCACTACCTCGCTGATTTATTCTTCACTTCCGAAACAGAGATCTCTTTTTTTTTTTCCTCTGTGCCTCATCATAACGATTCCAGATAAGCGCTTACATAATAACAGACTAGTACGGAGAGGTATAATGCTTCATTTCAGTGATATTCTATAGTAAGTTTATCATAGCTTCAATTCGCTGCCAAGAGATGTGACTACAGTTGCTAAGGGGACCTCTCAACGAAAGAATTCATCTGTGCATGGAAGACAGTGAACCAGATTCATCCCTGCTGTAAATCATCTGACTGTATTGAAACTGCCTCAGAAAAAAATTTGTCTCACTCCGTTTATCCATCTCTCTACAAAAGGATGCCTTTCATAAAAGTTATTTTCCTCTTTGTTGCTCTGCTACTTACACATTTCACTCTTTGAGTGGCAAAAATGAATGATAAAGATGAAGATGAATATTTGGTGCTCTACGTCTTTTACAAAGAAGTTCTTATGCAGAGAAATATAACCCTGAATATTTCTTTCTGACTTGTGAGACAAAGTATAAGCTTTCCTGTACAGACTAAGCTATGGGACTAAGAGCAAAACTTGACAAAAATATTAGTTTAGAAAAGTGCTTCCATCAATTTATTAGAAACTACGTTTACGTAGCACTTATGTTATTCAAGTTGTTGAACTGTTCATAAATAACTGTTCGTCACAATGTCACTGTCAATGAAGAAAAGTTGCTGTTCCAGGGCTAGTGACATATGAACAGATTTGATGAACCCTACAAACTGAGATAGGCATCTAATCATCTGCAGAAAGAGTAGTCTCATTTAAAATAAAATGTACACCCTATTAAAAGCAAAAGTCTTTTTGCCAATAAATCAGATGCATTTCTTGAAATACATTTCTGACAGTTTGCTCATCACCTTTGAAAGTCCAAGTTATAAGAGGATTTTTCACTCCTTACACAAACCAAGTGAGATAATAGGAGTTAAACTTGCAGAACAATACTTGGTGGTGAGTAGGAGACAGGTAATTGGTTCCTATTTACCATGTTCTTAGAAATAACAGTGAAAAATAGGATGGACTGAGAGGCCCAGAGTGCACTGAAGTGTAAGACAAAGTGCTAACAATCAAATTACTGCTTTAAAAGTCTCAATATAAGTTTATGTCACATTCTGAAGTATTCTAAAATTGTGTGCATCTCTCTGAATTGAGCCTACTTTTGTCTATTATAAACACTTATTCTGCACAAGAAAGTCTAAAAACTCAGATCCGTGGTTGTGTTGCCTTATTCCTTAAACTAATGACTGTTAAGAACATTTTATTCACTTTGAAATCCTACCTTTACGTACTATCCCTTCTGATACACAATTCTGTACTTACAGAAACCTGTCAGTCATAAGGCACTTAAAAGCTGTCAGAATAAGAGAAAAAGATAGCAAGTGGTATTTAAAATATACTTGCTGCTTGCACGCTATGTAAGGAGAAATTTAATTAGTACTGTATAGTTTGGATCAGTGATATATTGACAGGACACTGATTACATACTGAGAAGACTCTAAGTGTTGCTTCAGCACCCAGCCAGTCTGACTACTGCTTTTGCATAGCATAGAGCAGAAACCCACTCATTAGCAATATTTCAATCTGGTATTTTCTGTTCTAATGGATTGAACCTACTCTATTGTTTAGCAAACACATCTTTGAAAACTAACTGCTGAAGTCAGCAATTAGATTTTCAACTGCCGATAATAATCTCTCTAATATCCAGGTAAAATTTCCCTTTTTTTTCCCCTCCCCTCTGACCAGCTCTGTATTTTATCCTGTAGAGGGTGCAGTGCACAAGAGTTTAGGTGTGTATACAAGGGAAAAGTGGACTTCAGAGCTACAAAATCTGTGTTGGCCGTTATGTAACAAAATGTGATTGAAGTGGCAGTGACCTTTTTCATGTACAGCTCTGGTACCGAACATGTTTGCTCTTTATGTGAATCTGAATTCACTTAAAGTTGCAGGAGCTGCTAGAAAACCTACTGGAAAATCTACTGCATGGAAGATGCAGGTGATGGAACTAGGATCATATAAGGCAAAGTCTTTTTGAATAAGCTCACCGTCAGGTGAACTCCATGCGCATTAAATGGGACTTTTTGGGTATTTCATGTAACTTATGCATTCAAACGGTTTGCTGAAACATAGCCTTTATTGCTTGCTTCTTGTGAAGGCAGGGTCTGCTGAAGACAAAAAATCTGATCTAGCATTGGAATTTCAGATGATCATGTGATTCATAGATGCGGTGTTTCTCTTTTTTTGACTCCGAATTAAAAAAAAAAAAAAAAAGTAAGATGCCATGTAAGTTCCAATCGTCAGAGAAACATTGATTTCTGACATGTGAACCCTGTTCTGCAAGCTTAAGGGAATGGAGGCAGCTATTCTATCTTTAGAAGGTCTGAATCATTTTATCATCCAGCTGGAGAGCAAAAGAAATATAGGAAAGTTGGCTGAGGTGAACTGAGGGGACAATGTATTTTGAGTGATGATGTTATCTAAATGGCAGTGTATACTTTAGCTAAAGAAACGGTTTCATCCAAACACCTCTCAGGACAATTAGAAATCTCATGGTGATTAAAATAATCTTTAGATCATACCATGTTTATGATTAGTTTTTATGCGATAGGAGAAAATGTAAACAGTCCTACTGCAAATATTCTAACTGGTAGTAGTCCAGAAGTGATAGAACTGATTAAGAAAAAAAATCTAGTACCATAATGTTTAATGGAGTATTTTTGAGTGCTGTATCAAAGAGCGAACATATTGCATCAGCTCATCCAAGGTATCATTGGATGAGTGGGGTTGAACACGTTAAAATGTTGATCATGTCGCACATTAGCGAGCAGTGTATTGACAAGGAGCTTCCAAACTCAAGGTGCTGATTTTGATTTCTTGTTAAGCACTCTCAGTGATTTGTGACTAATCTATATCTAATTTAAAGTATTCAATAGAATCTCCCACATCTCTATTTTGAAGGCCCTCTTCTTTGATAGAAATTTTTCTGAATTTTATTACCCCCTGATTACAGTTAAACCTGTGCACAAGCCTTGTGAGAGCTTGTCTAATGACTCATAATTAGTTTGGTAGCCAGCCCTATTAGTCAATCCACAAATTTTCTTCCCTATCTATTAGTTTGATGATCTGTGACAGCTTCATGGGAATTGCAACATGTGATATTGCAAAAGACACATTAAGATGAAAGTGAATAATGTTATTTACTTGTGATTGCAACTGTAATTGTTTCAGTGTCAGCATCATGCACTCAGCAGAACCCTGACTCTCAGCTGCCTGTTCTGTTCAATGTAGTGCTTGCCTCACCTTGGGAGTGTGGCACCGATTTTAGCGGTTCTGTTTTCCTCATTATTGAATGTGACTTTGATTAATGTGAATGGTATTGGCCAGGACACAGGAGCACTTGGTTTTATTTTGAAAAACTGAAAATCTATCCCCAAAATCTTTCACAAGCTTTTGTTTCTTAAAAAAAATTTAAAAGCTAGCTTTTAAAACAGACTTTTTCCACACAAGATGCCAAAGGTTATATAAACCATCATTAAAAGGAAAAAGTAATACCTACAGCAATAACAAAAAAAAGTTTGAGAGGAAGTTCATAAACTTTTTCCCACAATTTTTGGCAAGATTAAGAAAATAGGTGAAAGAGGAAAAGTAGCTTGCCTTTTTCCCCTTTTCCTTTGGAATAAAGATGTACATGGCAGAAATAAGGGAAAAAGACAGAGGTCAAATAAGTGTGGCCCCTAACGCTTAACAGCATGGACACTTTGATCACCATGTAAAGGTCTGAGAGGGCCTTGTTTCAGAGTACACATCTGAATTTATATTAAGGTGGTGAAACCGCCCCTTCAGCACTGTGCATGTTGCACAAATATGGATGAGAGAAAGGTCTGACAATCCTCACTCTCACTTCCACCTGCTGAGAACTACCAGATCAGAGTCTCTCTTCCCCCAGCCAACAACAATTGTTTTATGTAAAGTGAAACAGAGTCACAGAGGAACACTGGCAGAGACGCATCTGCTGGTTGGCATGCACTTCTGCAAGAGAGCCTTAAGTCTCTCCTCACAATAGGAAAGGGAAGAGAGAAATGAAAGCAGTTCCTTGAATCTCTAAGCTTGAATGTCTTTTTTGTGTTGTTTTGTTGTTGGGCTTTTTTTTGTTTGTTTTTTTTTTTTTTTTTT
>Ga0065711_1030688_pt1 | contig 31745 bp, 17 predicted proteins | sample Hoacrofraction12_FD_59098 | JGI IMG/M metagenome (GOLD analysis project Ga0065711, IMG submission 59098) | Hoatzin crop microbial communities from Cojedes, Venezuela - Epithelial fraction 12 v2 (version 2) | ecosystem: Host-associated > Birds > Digestive system > Esophagus > Crop | place... | reverse complement strand
GGGGGGGGGGGCAATTTCCTATTTTTAAGTGTCATTCTTTTATTGCAGCAAAATTTCAAAACATTTTACAAAACAAAATTAATTTAAACCCTTTGACTCACTGTCATGAGTCACCACCTCACAGTGGGCAAATCATCTCCAAGACAAGACAGCTCATACCCTATCAGAGACACCAGGAGTAGGACTTACCCCAAGCCCATGAGTCCTATGAGCTACATAATGTCAGGTAGCATTAATAGCACAGATGCTTTGAGAGCTGGCAGACTGGCTAGACCCTCATTCCTGGCCTTAATTCTTGATTTTGATCCCTGCCTCTAGTTTTTGGCTGCCTTCCTTACCTTGCTCCAGTTTTGTTTCTTCCCTGTCCCAGACTCTCCCTGGTGCAGATATTTCCTCCAGCCTGAACTTCTGCCTTGTCCTGTAGCTGTTACACGTAATTTGTCCACCATCAAGAACATTAGCCTCTGACCACGGCCCTTTTCTTCCGTCTTGGGCTACATGCCTTATGATCACTTCAGTTTTTGATCTTTGTTCACTTTCACCCTGATGTCCACAAATGCATCCCAGACCTGGCTGCCCACTTCCTGACCACAACAGCTATTTAGTGTAGCAAACAAGAGGCAGGGATTAACAGGTTAGGCAGCTGATCCATGGCAGCAACTCAACATCAAAATTAGAATCAAAAATCCAGAGTTCCTGCGCCTGCATTCAGCCCGTCAGCCTCAAACAACAGGTCTTTAAAATACTTCCCCGTTCTCCCTCATGGCCTCCGTGCAGTGCTCAGCTGCCAGAACTGTATCCAGGAAGGTTATTCTGTCAGTCACAGCAAAGCAAAATGGACATGGCTGGGATTTTCATTTTTCATCTATGAAGCTGAGGCAGGAGAGAGAATTTCACTTTTAAGTCAAAGAAATAAAATATGTGACACAGCAAAATGACACCAGTGTTGGCTGCTTACTCCCAAAAAGTATTTGCTACACCACATAGTCTGCCATTTCATTCTACATTTCTAAAGTTTTAAAATGAAAATATTTGCCAGCTGCTGACTATTTAAAATCCCTTGGAAAACAACCTGACATACATATATACTTAAAGAAAATAAAATACCACGATTTTACAAAATTAAAATGGCTTCAAAGCACTAATTACATGACCTGTAGCTGAAACATTGTTCTGATGTTTATCTTAGCCTCTGCATGGGTAGTTTTCCCTTGCTGTTAATCCCATTAGCAGTAAAATGGACTAAGACTTTAAATTCCTTTGTTCTATTTCTTTACATGTTTAATTGCCGAGTTACTTCATAATGGTGACATTTTGCATTTGACTAGTGTCTTAAATAATGTAACTTATTCAGCAACAAAACTTTATCTTCTTTACAATCTAAACCTGCTTCCAGACAGATCAGTGAGTGCAAGGCATAAGTAAATGGATGTGATTAAGTTTGCATTCTGTCATGCTCCGAGAAATAACAGAATCAATTCTAAATAGCTTTTCTTTCATTGTTCATGGAAGTTTCATTTTCATTTATGAAGCCTTTTAGTGTAAATTAACTAAGGAAAAACAACAAAGGAAAAGGCCAAAATAATTATATTCCTCTTATAATTGTTTAGATCAGATAGTGTGGAAAAGGAAATGGATTAAACAGTGTGAAAAATCAGTATTCAAAGCAAGTATTAGAATCTGCTTCAAAACAGTAAAATCTAACACTTACACTAATGCCTACTGTATAGTTAATCATAAAATCACCAAATTATTAATTTTATCTTGTGGCTTCTTTTAAAGTTCCAGGCCTTGCAAAGACAGAGAGGCAATAAAAGTAAACAGCTTTTCTGGAAGGGTCTTGTCACCACATTCTTCTTGATTGTCTTGTCTTCAGCATCATCACATTTCTTTAAACTAGTCCAACACTCCTACTTTCAATGTTCCAAGTCACAGTCATTCTTCTGTGTTAGAGGGACTGTCAACACATATTCTAATAAACCAAAGTAGAGGCTGTTGAATGATATGAGGCAGTCCCTCTCCCTGGGGCTAAATACGCTGCCTTCACAACAGTCGTGGGGCCTGCTGGCTGATGCCGCAAGGACTGGGTTTCCCACACAGCAGTAGAGCACTACTGTTAAGATATCTAGAGGCCCCTTTCCAATTCACTTAGTTGAGAATGTTAAACATGAAATAAAAAGTGCACTTCAATTATCAAACATCACGGCAGCTTCTGTTCTGAAGAAAGAATTGCAAGTATTGTCTTTCGGACTCCACTCCCAGTCTGCCACAGATTTACTGCATTATAACCATCACACCATTTCATCTGGCTGCTTCACACTGTGTTCAATGACTGCTCACAGAGTTCTCAGAGGTGCTGAGCAGTTTCTCTTTTTTAATTCACAGATAATGCATTTTTTAAACAAGTATATTTTCTTCAGGATCTTTTTGTTAATGTGTCACAGATTTGCTAAATTAAGTTACCAATCTCTTTTCTTCCTCTAATTTTAATAGAAAAAATGCCAAACTACAGAAGATATTCTTCCAGTAACAATATGGGGTACTTTGGATCTTGGCTTCTAGCCATTTGTGTTGGTGACTTCAGAACTGACTGTGGGTCTATCACATGGAAAAGTTCCAAGCTGGCTGTCTCAGAAACCTTTTATTCCAGAGTACCATATAGTTCTAAATCACCTTTCATTCCACAGAGCATAGATTTTGGCCATTTATGAGTCAGGGATAAAACGCACTAGCAGTTGGCTGACCGTGTAATATGCTGGTTTTCCTTTACACACCATGTGCATATGCCCTTTTATCCTCTAAGTCCAGTCATTAACAACTTTTTATTTCTTGCTTCTTTATCCATTCCTTAGCATCGCAGCCTCTTCCCCCACCTCCCACCCAAGGTCTGGTTCTGAGGAAAGTGTACAGTTATGTCTTTTTCCCAAAGACACACTAAGTTCTAACAGCTGGAATAGCAGCTCTAATGTTCCATGACACTCATGACATGCGTAAAGCTTTTCCTTAATACTAACAATGAACAGACATGCTGTCACACACTATTGTGTAGGTATTAGGCAAAAACATCTCTGAAAAATGTGGCCTCTATTCTGTGGCCAGCTGTCCTTTCCATCAGTATTCAACGTAGGCCAGGATCTAGGGATGCTGTCACCAGACAGACAACCTCAGCTCTGGGGAAGTTAGACTGAAAAAAAACCGACTTGTGCATCTGCATTTTGCTGGCGCAATATAAACAGTGTATCTGAATACAATATGACCCAATGCTGCTTCATCTCCACAGGAAACTGAAGTCTAGAATACAAATGCTTTTGAAAGGGTCAGAGTCCCTCAGAGAAGTGATTTGGGGTCAAATTCTTCTTTTCTATACAGGTTATAGTTACCACAGATTTCATAAGGAGTATGCAAAAAGAATATGAAAAAATTTGGCAAAGTTAGCCCTGAGTCTCCCAAGGCTTTAAGACATTTAAACATGGTTGCTTTTTTCCAATGCAATATTAATTATCTTTCAGACAACGACAAACAAGAATCCTTGATCCTATGGTGGCAGTTTGCATTTGAGTTCTGCAATAATGGATCTGTATCAGAACATCAGCTCTAATACACAAAAGAATCTGAAATGAAACTCTTGTAACAAGCAGCATATTGTGGTCATCCTGTCCATCAACAAGCCCTTTAATCTTACAAATTTATTAAAATGCCACTGAGAGATGAGATGAAACCAGATCTAGTGCTAAGAGTTAAGACTCACGGCAAACTCTTTCATCTGTTCCATCAGTGCAGTCCTTTACTCGATCGCACCAGTATGCACTCGGGATACACTGTCCATTTGAACATGTGAACTGCTGACTTGAGCATGTCCTTCCCGCTGCAAGAAATGGGCATTCAATCAGTCTTTTCCATCAATCAAAATTTTTTTAATGCATAAAAATATTTCCCCTCTTCCTCTAACTACTCCATCCTTCTCACAAAAATTAGCATAAGACTCCTGTACCTTTGTGTACTCAAGGAGATTAAAGCACACTTGTCAAACACATGGCAGATAACATAACTCTGAGGCCTTTTGTAGTGTGCAAGGTCGCTGCTTTTCTTCACTAAAGGGGTTGACCGCTAGCTTAAAAATTACCTCCCTATAATTGTTCTGCCTAAAAGATTAAATTACCAATTCTCACTGTTTTAAAGCTTTCTCTATTACTTTGTTTACTTGGGCAAAATCTGTCAGTAACTAAGTTATTTGGTCAACTAGAATGCCACAATGTAAACACAGCAGAGCTGGAGGTAACTGCTGAAGGCACTGCTTTCTAACACAGCCAGGACCTCAACAGTCAGGAGTATTTTACATTCATTATGTCTCTTCTCGTGACAGCTGTGTCAGTGAAAGGCAACCACATAAAACCATGCAATTCCACTTTGATTCCACTACAGCTAAATTTAACTCTCTGTTCTTAGGCAAATTAATTCAGTCTGTGACGATATAGCCGAAGGGCAAAGTTATTGCTAACTTTTCCTCCCCTCTGCCACCTGCACATTTGTTTCTTTCAAACTCATGCTATATCTCAACACCACCCCAGTCTATATGCTGGTATCTGATCTGCTGCTTTACAGGGGCTCTCTATTTCTTCTTCTGTCAGCAGTGCTTCCAAAGTAAGATCAGCTACTGGGATACTAGTGTCATGAGGAAAAACAAGAGCAAGACAGTAAAGTAAAACAAATTTGTTTTAATTCTGGATGTGTGCCTTCCAGAGCTGTCAGCCATTTTTCTCAGGAAAAATTTCTAACATTTCAAGAAAGAAAAGCTCCTCCAGGATTCCCAAGCACAGAGATAAAAAGTCACTTTATAAGGACAAATACCAGGACATGGCTCAAAAACAGCAGCAGCAGCACAACGCCACTGTATAGTTAGTAACACTCAGGATTAACTAGTTCATGGAGAACAATGTTAGTGACCCAGTTCAAAAGTCAACTCAGAGCTGTTGCTCATTTCACATTTTGTATCTACAGATTCCTTAGTTAAAACAACGAGTTGTGCTGACACCTTCTTAGAGAAAGAGAGCAGCAAAAGACACTTAACCTTAGCTCCAATTTTTCCATCATCAGTGTGAACAAGTATTGAGATATGAAAGCACAAACCAAGTCTGTGAGAAAAATCCTTCCAAAACTTAAACCTGCAAACCTCCCCAGAATCAACGGAGTTAGTGAGTAGGTCCAGAGCTGTTCAGTTTAAAGAAGTTATCCAAAACTTCTACACAGAATCAAAAGGAAAATAAATTAATCTTATCCTCATCACTTGAAGTAACTTTAATACTAGAAGTAGCAGGAAATCGGTTCTTTAGAACACTACAACACCTGTTCTTCCAGTCTTATGCAATAACGCATAAAACATAATTTGGTGCAATAATCATCTCAGTTCACTGTTCATCATGTCAGCATGTACTTTACTGTATGTAGTCCTTATACTGCTTAGTCACGAAATTTGAAAATCAGAGTAACATTTTATTATTATCAGTAATTAACTTGCTATCAATACTGAAAAAGAAAGAGCCTATGGCTATGGCAGTTAGGCTGTTAAATGATTTCTTTTCTCTAAAATACACAGAGAACATCAAACACTTTAGTTTAAAATAGCAATTTGAACACAATTAATATACTGTTTAGCATATTAAAGTGAAATACTAATAGGAATTATGTTCTAAGTTTAAGCTGTCCAAATGATATCAAAAGACTAGACTTTCACCCCATACCGGGACTTTTGGTATTCCTCCTATCTGAACATAAGAAAGAACAGCTCTGGTCATTTTAAATAATAATGCCATTAAATAGCATCACTGAAGGCAGTACAAGAATCTTTAGCAATGTTTACTTCAACTGACTGATAATTCCTCCGTTTTGTATACATATAAATTTCAAAACTTTCTAGAAAGAAATTAACTTTTTAATATATATAGTTCTGATATGCCAGTGTGAATTTCATTATGCAATGAATAAAGCAGCTTTTTCTGTGACTGAGGCAGCATTTGGACATCAGACTATTATGAATATTTCACCAATTTTGGAACAACTAAGTTTTGTATCAACTATAAAACTAATGTGCACTGTATATTTTTCTTCTTTTCTTATCCTTTTAATTAACTGAAACATCAGTAATTTTCAGATTTCAAGACCTGGAGATGTCTTTTTGGACATATTTTCTGTATTTTATCTATTTCAGATTATTTCATCTCTAGAAACTACTTTAGAGAGACTCTTCTGGTAAAAGCTGCACTTACAGCAGACTTGTTTCTGTATGTTCTCAATATGCTGCTATGTGAATTACCTTATTTCACAAAGCTGGTGTAACATTAGAACTTAAATACTTACGACACTGTTGATGCTCATCTGAGCCATCTTCACAGTCTTCCTCATCATCACAAACCCATGATTGTGGAATACATTCGCCATCAGTTTGACACTGAAACTGATTTCCCTCACAGGTAGGTTGTGCTAGTGTAAGCAACGAAAAAAATTGTCATTTCACAGACATCTGGGAAAGCACTTTCAAAGAAAATTATTAAATAAGGGAAAAGACGACTTCAGGTTCAAGTGTCCATTGACTGTAACTTCCACTAAACATGTGAAGTGTTTGAAAAACTAGAGAAAATGGACAGAGCAGGGAGGGGAAAGTGGGCCAGCAGAAGGGCGCTCAAAGGCAAAATCTAGCTTAGTGAATTCCTGCATATGAATCTTCAGTTTTGTATCCTCCCCTGGAGACACAGGCTCCTCTAGAAGGCAGGTCACAGCAAAACCTTAAGGCTCTGAACTGCCCTCTGGCAGAGCCTCTTTTTTTCCACTTATATATGGAGTCATGCTAGCTTCCCCAGCCTCACAGGGGTCTGTTCAGTTGCTCTCACTCCGCTTCAGGTGCTCTATCCCTGGTAGGAAGAAGGTCTTTCAAAACAAGCTCATGACTCTTCTCATTGTGATGTGAAGTGAGGCAAAAGCAAGGGTCAGGTCAGAACAATCTGAATGTTGTTGTCCCAGCTCCATTCTGTACTTTTCAAATAGCCAAACAGCAGGGAGCCATTAGACAGAAAGATCACAACAAATGTTTGAAACTGCGTTACAGTTTACTCCATCCCTAGTTAATATTCCTGGGAAGAATCACTAACACAACATAGTCCAGTGGACAGGACTCTGGTCTTACCATCATTTTTTCTCAGGATCATATTTTTGCAGTATTGCAAAGTCAACTAGAAACACTCTGTGCTCGTGGGATGATATGCAAGCACAACTACCAATGTGAACAAAACATCAAGGGAAAAAATTCAATCACACTGTAGATTTAGAGTTGAGAAGTACAAAATTACATTAGAGGTAAAGTAATTAGAGGGATAAAACCGATGACATACTACATACAGACAATGCACTTCATGCATACTTTTTTTTGATTCCTGTTTTAAGAACCAAAGAATAATCTTGTAATATAATTCTAGCCTTAGGCCAGTTTTAAAGAGTTTAAAACTATCTTCCTAGATACCTACATGCCCCACTACCTATAGCACATTCTTGTATTGTTTTTAAAAGCACAATTAAATAAAAAAAACCTGAAAAGCTTAATTTTTATCTTCCTAATTCATCACATGTATGAAAATGAGAACAACTCAATGTCATGCTTATAACTATGACAAATACAGTGTGTGTCAGGGGTTTTTTTTATCTTTCAGAGAGCAATGTGAATTTTACCCACTCTTTGTTCATAGCCCAACACTTCTTTACAGTTGCAGTTCAGAACTAAGCTGAAATAGCAAGCTAAACCACCATTTTGTTTTGCCAGTTTAAGAAATTCATTCATCCAGAATGGCACTGGTTTTTGGAACTAACTAAAGTGCTAAACAACAAAACAAATTGCCAAGCTGTGGGAATGACCTCCAATTATTATATGGGTTAAGCAGCAAAGAAACAATCTAGCATGAAAAGAACCAACAAAAATTAGTCTTTCTCACTCCCCATCATCTGAGGGGCAAAACCTGGCCTAACCTACAAGGGGGCTGATAACTGCACCAGCCCACAAGACCTCAAAAAACACTAGAACTGAGAAGGTCAAAATGCATGTGAGTTCCTGGAAACAGACAGGGTTCTACTTAGAACATTAGTCATCAAATGAAACTGTATCATTGGACACTCCGATTTTTAAGCAAAGACGTCATCTTAGAAGTAGAGCACTACTTGATTTTCTGACTACCAAAGCCAATGGACTCAAGAAAAACAATTCTTCAGCAGATTCGGCAGTCATCTGAACAACCAGCAGTGTTCTCCCCCTCCGATATTCATTTTTGTACCACAGGCACAGCTGAGCACATTTGGATCTCAGTATTTATTATATTACAAAAAAAGTTGCTCTGTAGTTGTTTCACTTACGACAACCAGCTTCATCTGTATCATCCGAGCAGTCTCTAGCCCCATCACACCTCCAATCTGCAGGAATACAGCGACCATTTCCACAGCGAAACTGCCCCCGCTCACATCCTGTCGTAAAGCAGAGTAAGAAGCAGGTTAGCAGATACAGCACATAAAAACGGACAGTGGAGTGCATTCCTGTCAAACAACTGTAATCTATCCATCACCTTGTGGCATGGAGAGGAGAGAAAATAATATTATGATAATACAAAACTATAAGTGATTTATATATATAAAAAAGATCGTACACAGTCAACTAAAAAAAAGAAAAGAATCAGCTCTAAATCTTACAGGATATAATTCAACTAAATTGCTAGAAAATGCCCATAACTTTAATATTTGTCTATTATGCAAACAACAGCAAAAAAAAGGAAAAATAACCCAAACAAGTCTCAGAAGACCACCCACACTACAGAAATTTATTTAGCAGGAATCTATCAACTTTAAATTCACAAGCAGTAGACTTAAATAAAGGTAGGGCATCATTTGCCACATTATTTCTCAGGGTTAAACATGCTAAACATTAGTCCTCCCCTGAGTCTCTGAGGATTTAAAAAAAATAAAAATTCCCTTAGCTGATGTGGAAATCTTGTTTCAACAGTGACTGCTTGAAAGTACAGAAAGACCCCATTTTTGTTTTGCTTTTCAATAATGCCCTAATATTTAAAATCTTTCCTCTGAAGTGCAGGACAGCATGCCTTCAGTCAACATTTGAATAGCAAATAATTTTAAAAGAAATTAAGCTTTCAAATATTTATGGCTGATCAAAAGCTATCCTGCTGTCAGTTCCTCCTGCTTGACCTACTAAGGATTAAGACCTGATAAAGAAGCATTCTTTCCCAGGTGTAAATGCAGCTGGATCAGGCCTTTATTAGAGTCTACTAATGAAATCTCCAGTCCCACAGGAAAGAGAAAATGCACTGTTTATGGCCTTTCATTGTGACTACAGCCTCATAAAATGGGAGTGAACAGTTTTATAGGTCCCCAAAACAATGAGCTATAACATAATTAGGTTCAACAGAGTTCTGTTTCATGTTAATCTGTTGTCAGCACCTCAGAGAAGGGAACACTGAAAAAAAAAAAGACCTAGTAGCAAAGTCTAACTCTGGAAAAAAAATATCCTGTTTCCTAATTTAATTAATAGCCATATGATAAAACTACATCTTTCAATTATTCTGAGTCATTTGTCCAGAGAAGATAACCTCAGTATACATAAAGCACAACCACCTACTTTTTGAATTCATGATGACATAAATAATACGCTACCCTAACTTTCATGTAAAACCAGGCATATCAACACTGTCACATAAACACAGTTAAGTGATGTATTCCTAAGGGATATAGGCAAGCTACTTTATGCAAGGAATGTTCAAATCTGATTGTCTGGTAGTGACATCCTGATTTATAATGTATCCTGCAAATGGTCAAAAATTTCACTTGGATAAATGGTGGTACAGAGTGGTACAGGAGTATGTTCACCCAAATACCTTCTATAGACTAATGCATGATGGTGGTTGGTGGTGCAGGTCTGGGGTTGGTGGTGCAGGTTTCTTATCAACTACCTTTAAAACACAACAACCTCCCTTGCAAAAATGCCCTGAAGGAATGTACAAGTTCACTCTGGAATCCCAGGCCCTCAAGCTGAATTTTGCCCTACAAAGCAACATTTCCATATGAGATTAGCAGTTGAAGCTCTAATAAACACAACACACAAACCACCATTTATCAATTGGAATTACTATGCAAAGCAAATACTAAATCTGCTTGTATATTTAGTATATTATTGCTATTCAAAACCACTGGAATATTCATAGCCACTTACTTAAGAAGTTACAATACAGAATTAAATCTGCATCCACGTGATTAGAATTTCTAACGAAACATGCTTATAAACAAGCAATACAAGCAATTTTTATGTTATTTCTAAATAATATCTAGTCAAAAAAGTTTCAAGCGCTACTTACAACACTAATTTATTTTGCCTATCTTGTATTAAGTTACTATAGTTAAACACACCCTTATAGCGATAAAAATGAAGATAACACTGATAAACTTTTTAGAAAGCATTATAAACATAGCAGCCTTTGTACAGCATGAGAAAGGGTAACTGAATGTTAACAGAAAACCAGCAAATCATGCAGTCCTCCTACACTCCGTAATACTTTGCAGAATTATAGTTTAAGTTGCTCACACCTAAATGCAGTAAGCACTGTATTAATGTCCCTTTACACAATTCTTAAGCAGACCTGTTATAATTCATTTAATTATGGCATTAGGCTTTTCAGATGTTATCTTGCATGCTTACTTGTAACTGAAGGCAAAGAGCTCTGAAACACCTCTAAAAAATATGAAAGATTGATACTTCACTTACCACTGTTTTATGTTATCTTTAGATCAAAGAAAAGTACATAGCAGATAACGATGTTAATTCATTAACAAGATAATCTTTGAAACTCAGTAATATGGAAGAAGTAAAACTGATCTACAGTATCAAGGACACTTCTCATCAAGGTTCTGAAAAGCTTGTGATTCAACTGCAAACAAAAACGATTCTAACTTTGATAAAGGAGGAAGTAATCAGAGGAAAAATGTGTGACTGCAAAATTACTACTATGAATATCCAGGAGAAATACCCAGAATGAAAGAAAAATAACCATGTCAGCAATAATCAGGTTTGTTACTATAGACAACTACAGAGACCATTTTCTCAAAACTTAACTGTACATATTCTACTAAAAACAAGTACTGGAAACTTCTGAGATTTGAAGAAATGCGATTTAGTTACTATCAATTTAGCTAAACATTTTAAACAGTATTAATTTAAGTAAAAATGTTGTGGGCATTACTCACACTGAGTAGTAATGACCCACAGAAGAAGCATATGGAGTCCAAAAGGACTGTTTGCATTGGTATATGCTACGCAACGTGAGCCTGCAGCATCTGGGTTTCAGCAAAAGCAGGAACTGTCAGAAGACAAGGGGTATCCGCTTGTTTATTGCCATTATTTGAAGCCTTGATTCACTGAAGGATTAGTCATTAGTAATTTCATGGAAGGTTTCTCTTTCAGTATCAGATTTTTTTTTTTTTTAAATGGCAAGGCAGCTCATGAATCAGTCAGACACTGCCAAATATTAATACTAATGAGCTAATTTGCATAGAAATACTGATTTACTCTGATAGATGCTGATAAACCCAGACACTTCTCTCAGGCAAACAGAATCCTGTTAGCAGGATTCCTGAAGGAAACAACTATCAAGTTTAAAAACAAGCAGTAAAACAATTAGGCTTCACTGCCATGCTTAAAATTTGCTAATACAAAATAATCTAGGTGACTTTTAAAACTTCATAATTCAGAAATGACTGAATTTTTGGTGTTGTTGTACTTTTACTATAATTCAATTTGAGTCATCTGACTGATTATATGACTACTAAAATAAGGACTTAAATGGCAGACCTTATGAATCACATCAGAACATATATAAAGAAGAATCTCTAGGCATTAACTACAATCATTTTGAAAGATAAGATCTGTTTCAACTGCTCAATATTCAGGAACATACCAAGCAAAAAAAAACAAATATATCATCTTTAATATAAACCAGTCTAGTCCTGAAAAATGCAAACCACAGATCAGAAGCACCACTGGAAAAATATAGCCCAAAGCACTACTTCTAAACTTCTTGCTATACTTACTATCTATGGGCTGTATGCTAACTTTGTCACTAGACTTTCCGTGGTTCTGTGCCTGGGATTCTCTTATAAGAGACTCCTAAGTGGATGTTTAAGACTCACAATTTGCTCAGGTAAAAACAGGAAGGCTAACATTACTTGTACAGGGTAAGCTACTTGCATAAAGATTATGCCAGGTAGTCACTTTCCACTGGAATAAAGCAATATAATAGTGATTTTGTCAGAGCAAAGCTTGAACAAAACAGTTAAACACTTTTTTTTGCTTTTAATTTATTAAAAATAAACGTCTCTTACCAAAGGAAATAATGCAATACAAGCACTATTCAATACAACTACCTTCTGTTCTGCAAGACAAGTTCTGCCCAACAAATGTTGCCTGCATAGGAATGAAGTATCCTAAGCTAAACCACTGCCAAAGACAAACTCCACTGCCACTAGAGGACGGGAGTCAACCTTCAAATCACTAATGAATGTTACTCCACGTCACATTAAGTGATACGGAACTCCAGAAGAAGAGAGAGAGGTTAACAGCTTCCGGCATTTCACAGAATGGTTTAACCCAGCTGGCTACAGTCTTTAATCGGAAGGCAGTCCCTTACTCTCACTCCACCTCCTCCGTGCTTCATTTGCCCCAATGTGTTTGTGTAGAAATTAGATTGAGAATTAAAGCTTAAATACAACCCTGTGGTGTTAAAACCAGAACGTTATGTTCAGCTTACAATGGAAACCAACACTGCCTTACCCTCTGCCACTCTCCGCATTACTTTAGACTCCTTTCAGTTCCTCTCTGAACAGCTCTAGTATTTTCTCATTCTTTTCATACTTTTTACCTGCCCATTCAACCTTGAAGTCCCTCATACTTTTAACTTTGACTACAAACCTTTCGAATTACATTTGTCATCCACAGATTATGGGCACCATGACTGTCTATTCTGACTACACAGAACAGGCCAAACACCCTCATTTGTTCTCTTTTGCTCATGCTCACAATACTTTTGAGAACTGCTAACACCCCTTTAACAGGCAAATATGAATGAAAAATTTAAAGTAGTGAAGAATGTATGAAGCCCAGGGTAGATTGCACCACTCTCAAACCATTCACTCAAAAATGAAACTTACACTTCTGCAATTACCTTACACTTCAGGAATCAACTCTCTCAATAGATTTTCTGTGTTTAAAAGAGTAACGTTCTTCAAGGCAATATTTTGTCAACTGAACAGTTCCATATTTAATACATCTGCAGTTTTTCAACAAATAAGTGCAAATGAATTGTACATTAAAAGCCTCTTCCACATAATTTTTACAAAAAGAAAAAAAAGTTATAAGCTCTCTTTTCTCCCTTTCTGCCTTCCATCAAGGGTACTCTTTGCTCCTATTCAGCCCCCAAAGAGAACAGCCCACTCCAATGGCCTTACAGGTAGAAGAATCCTGGAGAATCACCTTCCATGCACTCTGGATGTCAGATTTTTGCCTAGCTTAATTACATGTCAAATAGCCCGAGGTTTTGGAATGCTCAGGGAGGGGAAGCTGAATCTCTGGAAATTCCATCTCTGTTCCCTCACACTAATGAAGAAAAGTAAAATCCATAGTTCAGGACAAAACCTTTGCTTATTGCTGTGCAATGCCCTGTGATACTGAAAAATACTATTCTGCTAGCAATTATAATAGGCTAACGGACAAAGATTATTTAAAATATGAAGAAAAATAAAGTCTGATAAAATTATGCTAAAGTTCATATACCTTGAGATAATATCTAACTTTCAGGCTTTCTACACTCCACAAACTCCACTGTATTTAATACAAATTCTTCAGATTAAAAAAACACAGAATACACGAGCGTTTATAGGTATTACAGAAAGCAGTACACGCTTTCTCTTCAGTCTTCAAGATCTTGCAACACAGAACATCTTTCATACTTACATATGTATAAACTACATTATATCAGAGAAATAATTTTAACTGACAATATCAACAAAAAGACAGTACAAACGTGAGTGTGCACCCACTTCACATGACTGGAAGATCTCTGAACAGATTGATAGGTGGACAAGGAACTACACTCAAGGGACAATCTGCAGCAGAAGAGCTGCAGTGCGAGAAAGACAGAGTTACAACATTAATAGGAAAGTATAGGATTTCTATAACTGAATCACCATCCAATTACATATTACAAAAATATTAGTAGTAAAATAGCATCTACAGACTCAGTATTTTATCCAGGACTCTTTGTGCCTTGCACTGTACAAACACTTGACAAAAAGATGGGTCATACATTAGACAGTTTGCAGCATAAAGATGCTAGGCACTTGAACTCACCTGGATGTCCCAGTGTCAACAATCAAAGGCCAAATGGTGCTGTTCTTCCCTTCCCCAACGCCTGTTCATATCCTACTGTTTCTCCAGTAGCACTCCAGGAGGTCACAGTACATTAGAGGCACACTCAGTTTTGCTGGCATATTTATTAGACAGCACTATAAACAAGGAACATACACCTTGATCCTTCCTATGGAAGGGCCTCCAACCTTCTACCAATTGATGCTGGAAGCATTCTGAGCCAGAGACTCCACCTCTAACTCTGGTGTGTTTAACAGTGGTCAATGTACTACTCTTCACAACAGTCATCTACTCTGGTTTTGAGTCCATTTCTTCTTTGGAATACCAAAAACATCATGTGATGTATGTGCAGAAGTACTTCGTTTATTTGATTTCATTGTTTTATTTTGCAGTCCCTAGCCCACATGCAAAGATGCGGACATTTTAGAAAACTTTCTGGTACACAAATCATACAGATTATTTCAGATTATTTATGAAGGGGAGGAGATGTGGAAATGACAAAGGACTGAACATCAAGCAACAGATCTTGTTCTCCACTGACACTAAGTGGACTAAGAGATTTGACTCCCAAGTCCCAGTTGCACAGCTTCCTCAAAAATTAGCAGAAATCCATTGACAACAATAACAAAATAGCTTTTGCTCCACCAAACAGCAGAAAATTATACTTCTAGCCCTTGTCCCTAAAAATCCACTCGCATGTAGAACTTTATATATTACTAGATTATAAATAGAACTGATATCATGAGGGTGAGAGGAATGAAAACAGAAGAGAAACTGAAGTTTAATATCTGCTCATTTGTTCCCTTCCTTAAGTGTACCTGGATACGCAGTCTATTTCCATCTCAGGTGAGTAAGCTAGATATTCCATACTCATAGCAGAGGAAATTTTGAGTAAAACAAGTCCCGAGTTCAATGGAATGACAGGTACCAGAAGCTGTAATAAATGGATCTTGCCTGTCAGAGTAGAATCCAATACCTGCATTTTAAATTTTTACTCAATGATTTTTAATAAAAAGCACCTTAAAATTCAAGAACAAGAGCGAAATTTTTGTCTTTCAGTATGGACTTAGAAATACCATGTTTCACTAAAATAAGAGCAGATTTTTATGGTTTCCCTCTCAAAACCACTTGCCAAGTAGTTAAAAAAAAAGGAAGTCTGGAGGCAGAAGAATCTACCTTATATTCCGTGCTTTGTGCCTGCGTGCTCTTGTACATACAGACACTTGTCAGTTAAAACCACCATTAAAACTAAAGCATCAAATCTCATTTTAATAATGCTCACATGCAAAATCTTCTTTTAAATTACTTTAAATAAGTGTATTCTATGTTAAACTATTTGTTTTCAGTTAATACAGGGACTATAGATTCATTTCTGCTAATGCCTTAACATAAATTCAAGAATTAAAGAAATTCAGGATTTTAATTCTGAAACTAAGTAGGAAAGCTTTCCTGCAAAGAAAAAAGGGTTCAAGTCTCCTGCAGACATGAAGTTCAAAGGAATGACACTGTAAATGTCTCCTAGCAACGTTAAAGATATTCATAATCCTCATCCCCTCTACCTTACTTTAGCTTTATTAAATGAAATAGCAATGAATGCAAACAGCCTGATAAAAATAGAAATGGTTTATAAATTCATTTTTAACAAATCTATTCAACTTTATTTTTTTCAAGTATAAGCCTCAACAATAACAAGTTCCTAATTTTCTGACAAACCACATATGGACTTCTTGGAAAAAACTCTCAGTTTTAATTTCTTTTTTTTCTTAAAGCTCTGGTATCCAGAACAAAACAACTATGGTTTCTACATCATCACTTTAAAATCAGCCATCCTAGAAAAAGTAAAAAAAAAAAAGATATACAATATTTTAAACTTATTCACACTGATCCTCAATAAAAAAATAAACATCTTAAATTTAAAATCATAACAATTTATTTATCATACATGCCCACAAACAGCACATATCCATACTATGCATCTTTACCAACAGACAATATTATAAGCAAATTAATCAAAATTAAGTTCCTTTATAACCTTGCTTCAACTCGCACACTTTATTAATAGGAACAAATAAACTCTTACTATCGTCTTAGTCCTGTAACAAGGCAGGAATAAGAAACAATCCTTTTAAGCAAGGGCTAATTCTAAGAGATAGGAGGTGATGCTCCTTTCTACTGATAAAGTAAATATTCCTTATATTGAATAGACCAGGTTCCTTCTTCTGTTCAAGTCACTGTCAAATTTCTTGTACTTCAGTGATAACTGCGAATCAGCTATTATTTTTTGTTGGACACTTTCTTTAAACCCAGCTGTATCTAAAGTATTTTTCCAGGTGAGACTAATGAAAACTATTTCTACTCCTTTGTTAGAGAATTCAGTGAAGTTATTATCTGTATGGCCAAATTCAAGAGAACCAGTATTTGCAGTAATAAAAGATTAGCTTTCACAAGATAAAAAAGTATTTTGAATACATCACATGTAAAGAACATGTTCTGCACTAAATTGGATAACCTCAGCCAGTTGACATTAGGTGTCTTAATCCACATAAATCAATTGTGATTTTGCTAGCTGGGTAAGTGAAGCAAGTGCTTGGATCTCTAGGGAAGAATACACGCCTGAGCTCTCCTAAATCCCAGAAGCTTCTTTTTTATGAATGGCACATTAAATATGCAAAAATCTGTTCTAATTGACCAAATAACATAAAGAGGAAGAAGAACAAGCAAACACGGTAGAAATAAAGACAGCCCCAGTTACTCACAGAAGGAAGTATCCCAAGCATTTTCATAAGAATGAACCTTGCTAATGGCCCCAAGGCTGCTGCAGAATAACAATTGGGTAACAGAACGAGGGGGGGAATATGACCAAACCAGGAAGATCTTCAAGACTAGGAAGTATTTACAAATACACAGTGTGTGGAAAATGAAAACAGAAGTGCTTAAAATTAGAGAGAACACGTACAGTACATACCACTGACAAAGTCTGACAGAAGGTTGTTTTATCATCTACTGCTGCATGTCAGGAAGCTATTCCGAGACCTGTACTGTTTTTTAGATACATTTTCCAAGCAATGTGCTGTTTGTTCTCAAAATTAGACCCCACACTGAGATGGTGAACTGTATTCAATTCAGCTACGCTCTTCTGAAAGCGGCTGAGTCATTGTAGCACTAGGAATCAGCCTCAGTAAGAGCCTTCCAATCCAGTTTGTGACAGTGAAATTGGGTAATTTTTATATTTATTTCATATATTATTGCTATATTGAAAATTGCTATGCAACATGTAACACTGCCAAATCATAAACCTTACTTGAATATTATAGCACAAGTTATTAAATGAAAAATGAAGCTTGGCATGGAAAAAATAAACCACTTTCCCCTACAGACAAACACAGTAAGCACATAAAGAAAAAGCTATTTCTCTCTTCCCACCACAGAACCTGTATCTGTAACAAAATTTTTCACTACTTGCATAGTGCCATCATAACTAGTGGGACTCTAGATAAAAGTAGACAATTAAAGCTGTGTCCCAAAGCTTCACAGGATACTAGTCACTACTTCTCACTTCAAAATCAGCAACTGTTACTTGTTACAAACTACACGTGAGAACATTTTCAGAAAAGCAGAAAAGCTGAAGTGTCAGTACAGAACAGACAGATCATATGCTACAAGCCTCTACTGTGCCTAGACAGACATTCTAATGCTACTTACTACTGCCCATGACATTAGGAACTACATATATCTCTTCGGATGCGCTGACACTCATCACATTTCTCCCTTATTCAGTAGTGACTCAATTTCAGCTAGCAGCTAATAGCTACGGCTGGTCACTCCTTATCAAGCATCTCGAAAAGGAAACTCCATGTGCTAAGGCAGGCCTGAGTAAAGGAAGGGTCACCTGAACTGAAAGAACAATGCTGTCCAATGCGCTCACAGAAAATGCAACTTCATCTTAATAGACCTAAAAATGAACAATAAGAATCAAATCATCCTTTGGCTATTTCATTTTTAAATGTAGTACATTTTCTTTATACTTCTCAGTCTAAAAAATAATTTTTAAAAAATCCTTTTACCCGAACAGTAATACTAATGAGTTTATCAAGTTAAAAAGAAAAGTCCTTGAATTCAGCCAAAGAGGATAAATACAAGAAATATCATCTCCCACTGAAACACTACCTTTCCTGTCAGCCCAAATGGAAGTATTTTACTCACATGTCCCCTAACCAGCCAAACTCTACGACTGTCAGATTTCCTCACCCAGTTGGATTTTTTGAGGATCCTTGATTCTGTTGCTACTTCCCTTCACCAGTGGTTGCCAGGCTTAATATTTTAAGTAACTATTTACATTACATTAACTAGCTACCCTAAGCAGCATTCCAGACACAGAGGTGAACAGCAATGAAGAAGGGTCCTCTGCTTTAGTTTGTGTAGCTGGATAAGCCCTACACTGGCTGCATCCTTGGAAACACAAGAACATACAAGTGCTGCACGCTGTGTACTTCCATTCAGAAGCAAGCGCACAAAACGACAGGAAAGGCACATGTTGTCTCCCAATTTCACAGTGATAGCACACAACATATAAATAACATTAGCTCACAGAACTGCAGGCATCTGCCTACAGACTTGCAACCTTTAAATCTTAATCCCTTCCTCACAGCAATAGTTTGCATCAGTCTTTCAAAATGCCTGCTAGGAAGAAGATTACAACCATACCTGGTATACTGCTGGCCACAGAGCCAGTATCTCCATACGGAATGTTTAATGATCAAAATTTTCCCTTAACAGGGTGATAATTTGGGTCTCTCTCTCCCCCTACTACATTATGAAATTTCTTGGGATTTAAGTCTCTGAGAATTCTTGACCCCTATTACAAAAAGTTACATAAGCCAACAAGTTTAAAAGTATTGTACATCTGAAAAAAAAAAAAAGGCAATCAATTGCTAAAGCATCTTTTCTTTAGGAAACCAAGTAAAAAACAGGAAGGAATGGTTTCTGTTACCTAATAGGTGATGAAGTCTTAGCATGGATGAAATACGTCAAGGTTGGAGCTTTTACTCATTCTTAAGTAATTTAAATTTTGCTTCTCATTATTTTATTGAATTTAATTATTTGTCTTTTAGTTTCTTTTTTCCTCAAATCCAAGAGACACCCAAATTTCTAAAGGTTTAAAATTCAGCTTTAAAATTTTATTATTTTTTGCATTGTCACTATAAGACGATAATTTTATAACACATTCTGTCACAGGCTAATAAAAAGACTAATAAAAGCTAGTAATAACTGCATTTTTTAATTTCCATGGTTAAATGGTCATTTTTTTCAATTGCCTACAGTTAGAACACAAATTCCATGACGGAATATCATTTCTGCAAGTGCCAAAGGAGCCAGAATGTCGTTGTTGCCCTCTTTACTCAGGCAGAGCTCCCAGTGAAGCCTGTCTGAGGAAAAAGGCCACGACTGAGCTATGTCTGAAGCTCTACTCCGATTTGCTATTGGTTCAGCCAACAGAAATTTGTCAAGGCACAGATTAACAACTGAAGTAGACACAGTTTAATTACTCCACTAAATATCTTTCACGTACTGCAAAGGTGCTAACAAAAGGAATTTTAGTACTTTGCTACACTTACAGAGTAGTAGGAACAAAAACTCATTTTCAGTGAGGTTTTAAAGTGCATTCTGTGGGTGACTTCACACAGAAAAGTAAAAACTGCAAAGCTAATAAAAATAGCTCATATATTCATACAGAAGACAACACAAACTTTGTCACTCATTTCAGACACAAACTGGAGCTCGTTTGTTTGACATGAAATAGTTTAAAAACCTATTAGACCTCAGAGTTGTAAAAGTTATTTTTATTAACACAGCTAAAAGGTCAACAAAAACCACAGCAGCATTCCATGTGCTTGGTTATCGTCCAGCTCACTTATTGCATTGCAGGTTGAGAATAGCCCCACAATCCTGCTCAAAAGTGAACACGTGAGCAGTCCCATTCAAGTCAAGCCATCTGTTTACACTAGAGAACTTCACAAAAGGGTTTCCCGCAGTGCTAACACTGGTTCACTGCAGCCCTCATGGGACCACTGTTGTAACTAGCATGCCAGCCGAGCATTTCCTATATGTTCTTAGCAGTAGCATTAAGCAGTGGTTGCATGGCCAGCTGAGTCAACCCACTGACTTACCGCAGGAAAAAAGGGTCTCTCTCCTGCTCTTTCCAACTCCTCTCCTTCTCCCACTTGACGCCAAGGTTTACTTTCTTTTCCAAACTCCAGTAGCTACCAGACCTTTCTGCACGTTGCTGTAAATCACTAAGCCACCAGAAAACCACCTAATTCATAGAATCACAGAATGGGTTGGGTTGGAAGGGACCTTATAGATCATCTAGTCCCAAACCCCCTGCCATGGGCAGGGACAATTCCCTATGCTCAGTTTAGTTTTCCTCCAGGTTTGTAAGTGAAAGTAGTTCACAGAGAGGTCCCATGAGCAGCAGTGCTAGCACAAAGCGAGCAGCAAGAACTCAAAGCTGGCAGCAACATGGGAATGGGACACTGGAGGAGAGAGGGAAGGAGAGTGGGGCCTCCTGCTTCCAGCAGCAGTGAACTGTTCAATTGGCTCATCACTTCTCTGTACCCTTAGACGATAAAGTATGATGAGATCTAAATGGGGTCTCCCACTGGTGTTGAATGATGGGAACTTCACATAGCAGACTTCCTTCTTCTGGGCAAACCTGGGGAGGATTATCGATATATGTATGTAGTTCAGTTCTGCAGGCCCTATACTTCCTCTAGCTAAACTAAACTCTGTGGTATATTTAGCTGAGTTGTTAATGTGCATAATTGTTTCTGAAGATAAAAACCACTACCTAGATTTTAAATACATCAGTGAATATGTCAGTTCCTGGGATATCTCGTGGAATATGCCTGGGAGTTTATTTAGAGATGCCACAGAACACAACTAAAAACCCCATCTTGCTTGCTCCACAAAAGCATGAGCCTGAAATCCCCATCAAAGAGTCCCTATTGGAATGGGCCCCCATTCTTCAACTCGACTCAGCAGGGTGTAGTATCATGACCTGCTTGTGCAAGAAAATAATTGGGCAGACACACTGCTGTTGTAAACAATGTCCTTTCTCTGAAGATTTGGCTTCTTAATTGTAAACCAAAGGCAACTTATTCATGTTAAAAACATAAAAATAGAACAGGTCATAAAAGTAGAACAATTTCAGTCAACTCTTATATGTCATTTCATTAATCCAAAACAAAACTTATAACAGTGATCCTTAGATCTCTAATCCACTTTAAGCATTGCAAAACAAAGAAAACATTAAAATCCTTGAAACCAACAGTAAAAGCTTATGGAATCCGCTAAAGGCTATCCATTCCATTAAACATTTCTATGTTTACTCACTAAACTTCATTTACTTAAACTATTCTAAAAGTGTGCTGAGCTAAAGAAGCAAAAAGCAGGTAATAAAATGAACATTATCATAAGAAAGTGGACTTCAAAATGGATCTCAAACAATAATAAGCTATTAAAAGAGATGTTTACTCTTCACTGAATCCTATTTTCTGTCTCTTAGATCAGTACAAGTCCAGGATAATTTCTTTGAAATTAATGGAGTTGCACTGGATAGACTCAGAAGAAACCTTGGTATTCCTTCATCCAGAAACAGCTCAAGGTATCTTTAAGAATAAAGTATAATTATCAAATTATATAAAGAAGCACTTCAGTTTCAAATAATTTGAAAAACAGCTCTGTCCTTTATTTGCCACATTCAGTGTAAGCTATTAAAAAGAAGCTGACAAATTATCTGATTATCATCGCTAATTAGCCACCATAGAATAAAAACATCAACTTCTCTTTAAATAGATGTCAACCTGTAGATCATTAATTAGAAGGGACCTTGAATGTTTTTCAACAATGACAACTTCTAGAAAGTGTAATCTCCTTTGAAACATCCAAAGTGCTATATGACTCCAGCACTTTCTAAGCAGAGCTCTGAAAGAAGAGAAACAATTATAAATCCCTGCTTAAAAAAGTGATAGTGCAATGTGATTCAAAGTTACATATTTGTCTATCTGAAGACTTTTCACAAGCTTTCAGATGTAAAAATAAGTATTGTAGCAAGACTGAATGACATTTTATTCAATATTCATAAAGACAAAATGGACTACCTCTACAACGTGTCTGTTTACTGCTCAATTAAAAATTAGAGTATTCAGACAAAAAAATAAAAATCTTGACAGAAGAACCTTCAGGTTTGGTGCTAAATAATGAGAAGTTAAGAAAACACTGTTAGATTACTGCCAGATCAAAGCCCAGTAGTGCAAGAAGGCATATGGAGGAGGAAAGGCTCCAAACAGTATGATTGATTTCATGTCAATCCAGGAAGCCCAAAAGGAAAAGAATTAAAAGGCTTTAATGAAATTGCATTCTACCTTTCCCCCAAATGAATCTTTGCTCATTTCCTGCAAAACACATGGAAAGTAAATCTCAATTAAAGTAGGATTTCGTTGCTCAAATTTCCAATCAGCTCAATATATGAAAGAAGGTTTTAGTTTGTCTTACAGGGAAATAGAAGCATCGCATACATCACACTTTTATCTTAGTTGAAATCTCCTCAGATGCTCTGTCTCTATTTGTCTTGACTCCTGTAGCTTAATTATTTACTGTAATTCTAGCATTTGGCATAGAACCTAAATCTAACCAGGTATCATCCAATTACTGCTTTCAATTTTTAACTAAAATTCTGGGGTTTGTCCCATTCTTCACATTAGCTGATTACATTGCAAATTCCTGGTATGCTTTGCTGAACCGAATACTGAAAAAGAGTAAATCATTAAGAAAATTCAAGGGATGTACTAAAAGAAGGCTACTCATTAAAAAGAACCATACAAAAAAAAAAAAAAAGACTGTCAGTGCACAGAAATACCACTCTAATTAAAATGTGAGAAGATTATAATGTGTTTCACTGACAAGTACTTTTAAATTCTCAGCCCTCAGGAAATAAACTGGTTCAGAGCTGGGTACACGGACACTCAGTGCGACTTTTGCTCTTGATTTTTTGTGAGTACATCTCTAAGAGAAACCAAGAAAATTATACCAGTGCAGGATTATGAACACTGCAGCCCATAGGTCATGCACAACACCTATTAAATTGTACATCAGGATTGCACTGGTATATTCATTTATTTTGCCATTTTTTCTCCCTGCTCATTACTCCCAAATCCTCAGTCCCCAAGGAAAGTCTCAAAGTCTTCAAACACTAGGTCTTGGCAGGACCATAATCTTACAGACAGGCTTCGCTGTCATTTAAAGCGCACAGTGCTGTACAAGGGAGTATGAATACTCACTCTGGCCTGTTGCCTAGAGCAACGTCACTATACATCATCCCACGGACAGATTAAATAGATTTGAGTGATGGCAATGTCTAAAAATGATTGAATTATTAATTTGGAGATTGAACTATTACAATGCTTGATGGAAAAGCCTGTTTCTCCATGTCATTCTGGAAAGAGCTGCTGTAGCTCTTCTCTGCTTTGGCTTATTGTACCTATTCATTACTGGTTTCGCTTCACGCAACTGTTTATTATGATTTCTGAGATATGATATCACACCATATAGATTCATTCTTAGAATAGCCTTCATTCTCAGACTAATAGAAACCTTATAATGGTAACAAATTTTAGTCATATTGGCCTGGCAGGTATTTAAGCTGATGATTTATCATTGCAGAGATTTAAGATGTAAATCAAATTTGATGCACTAACTTTTGTGTTACGGCAAAGTTTCTGAACAAATCATGTTTTGCCAAGACCCATACAGAGTAGATAATGAGCTTTCCTAAAAAACAATATTTTAGATTATAAGCCTTCTGATCTCAAGATCAACAACAGAAACCTATAAAAAAATCAGTAAATTATGAGCTATTGAAAAGAGCAGCAAAAAAATAAATACTAGAAGTCAACCTAGCTGTGATCTTATGGCCTCTTAACATGGAATCCAAAAATTCAAAAAATTAGCATATATGTAGAGAGCAAGACCATTAATGGCGATGCCTGCATTTCCAGTTGCATTTCCCAGAATTTGAAAGTTTACACGAACATTATGATCATCAGCAAGGAAAATATACAGCCTGGCTAAGCAATCATTGATCTCATGTAATTCACAGCAATGTGAATCTGTCATCTTTTAATCCATACATGAAATGTGCTAAAGAAATAAAAAGATCCTCAGAAGTATCCACTAGAAAGACATGGGAGACAAACAGCAATGTAAACATTGTAAACTACACAATACAGTGAAATCCTGGCCTTTACATAGCAGTTTGGTACTTAACAATAAATTGCAGCAAAGCCAGAATTTCAGTGTAAGTGCATGCCAGTCTGAAAAAAGATGATACTGGCATTGTTTTGTTTTGTAACTTGCACTAATTGGTGACAAAAATCAATTCCAATGACATTTATTAGATAATTCATATTATTTTAATACCAATACATTTTTTTTCTGGGAGATTTACATCACCTCTGTGGAAAGCAGGTCATCAGGACCTAAGGGGCAGCAAAAAGCAATAAAGGAAGTCTAAGTCATCTGAAATATACAGGCTACAGAAATATTAACTATAGCAGATTTGTGAAGAATGTTATTAACACTTTGTATCTAGAAAGAAGGGTTCAAAAGCAGGTTTCTATGAATGATTTATAGCTTATTTTATATATACAAATGATTTTACAAAGAAACTGAGCTAACGGTTCCTCTGGTGCTGAACTATTCAGAACAGAGAAAAATTCAAACACTCTCAAGTACTAAATCCTCATCAAAAAAAGTACAGCAGGCCTTCCATGTTAGATAAGGTGAGCCTGATAACAGATGCTATGTGGAACACTGCATGGGTACGTAGATCTGGTATGCTTTGCAGTAACATTAAAGAACTCGTTGTTCAAACACGAAGTTGCCCTAGTGATCTCATTTGCCCTCTGCAAAACTGCTGAGAGTACAACATGCATCCAGCGTCTCTAGTTTATGACTATGAGCATGAAGCACTTTGACATTCCTCAAAACAAACATTAACGTTAGTCCTGTGATGCTCCTTCTTGACAACTGCCTTCAGTTAGGTAGTTTTTTAGATTCCAGCTGCAATTTTTTCTGATAACAGTTACCTCACAGGCAACAAGGCTTACAGAGTAAAGGTTGCAGAACTAAACGCTACTGGCAATTACAAGAGACAGTATTTATATTCAGTTTATAAGTGGTATATTTAGTTCCAGTAAATCCAGAATTAGATAAAATCATGGAAGAATCATGATGCTATCATTTGAGCAAGTGCTCAGGTGAAACTACGTCTAGAAACATCCAGCTTACACTGGGAACACTCAGGTATTGTCAACAAAAACCTCCAAAAATATTGAGGAAGCACCTTTGAAAATACTGAGGATGAGGCAAGTTAATATGATTGTCACCATTTTCTTTCTGAGCCTTGGAATTGCTTTCATGATTCTCTTCATGGTTGTTTGTTTTTTTTAAATGAGTCTGACATGATCTCAACAATCAAGGAGCTGGAACTCAAGGATACCAAATATTTCACAATAATAATCACAGTGTGGCCAAGATTGCTATCCAGAGATTTTACTAGTATCGGTTACCTATTACTGAAACTATACTGTTTCATTTGCAGAATTATTCTGCGTTCAAGGTCGGGGGGCAATGGGACATCATCAAAGTAAAAAAAAACCTGTACTTCCACTGCCTATGGATCCTACTACAGAGCTTCCCTCTGCTTATCCTGTCATGTCATTTACCAGGCACGTCCTGAACAGTCAAAAGCAGCTGTAGAGCAAAGAAATAAACTTTTCAATCAGCACTGCAGCTTCCATTCTATCCAATGTAAAATAATAGTGCATAGGATTAACTCTGGCCAGTGTGACCTCCTTGGCTAGAGCTTTTGCAGGTCTCCTGCCGCACATTAGCTATCTCCTATTGCCCTGCTCGTTAAGTGGGAGCTGCTAGCAGCAGTTGCTGTATAATTACTTACTTGATTCTGTCTAAGGAGCTTAAACTAAGAGTTGTGCAAAGAAAGCAGATTAACAATTTGAACGCCCGTGTAATACACAGACACACACACACAAGGCGCAGGCCTGCCGGGTCCACTCCTGCGCCAGCGAGACAGGCTTCATTTTCGCTGCCGGGCGATCGAAGTGCGCGCAGAGGTGGGGCCGGGGCGGGCCGGGGAGCGAGCTGGAGAGGCGGCAGCTCCATCCCCAGCAGCCAGATTAGCAGCAGCGGAGCAGCCCTCCGCCCGCTCGGCCGTCACATGCTCCCGCGCGTCGCCTAGCAACAGCAAAGCCCAGGGAAAAAGTTCTCCCTCTCAACTTCAAATCTGCGCCCGAGACGGACGGAGGGCAGCTTATTGTGCTCCAGACTAAGCATCTGTTTCTTTCCTGTAGCCTTCTGTAAATGACGGCATTTACCACACGTATGCAAGCCTGGCCCCCATACCCCCCCCCCGGCACAACCTGTCTACCTGCGAGTGCCGCAGACTGGGCACTGCTCAGCAAAAACCACCCCAGGTACCATTCCAGTGGTCACCAAACCTGCTCTTGGAATGCAGGTGAACTCTGCTCTGCAAAACCACCCTCACTTCAGCAGCAAGAAGGGCACAAAGAGCACAAGGAAAAAATGCAAAAACTCCGGAGTGATTATTATTTTTCTTTTTAACCTTAGCCACAGCCAGCAAGCAGTACTCGCTACAGGGAAAGCTGCCCACCTGCCCCTCTGTAAAACTGGGAGCTTAGACCATGGAGTTGCAAAGTCTAAGCTGTCCCTCCACATTTAGCAACATTTGTATGTTGCCATCTTGTACAACCAGAAAACAGTTTCTACAAACCAGAAAAAACATCCTGGGATAATTTAAAACCAAGATGAAGTGAAGCTAAAGAGCCGGTGGTGTTTGTAGTGGGTTTTAAGGCACTACTTCCTTTTCCGCAACAGAAATCGACTCCATCAAGCGGCTCCTGGAAAGAGCCAGCCGTCTCCGCTAGCTGTTAGCCAGAACTCCCTGAATCGGCTCCCGTTAACCCTCTACTTTCAGGCGCTTTGGTCTTTTTCTCATGGAAGTCCCCAGGACAGGGATGTGCTCCTTGCGGTGCAAGTCCCATTCTGGAGAGGCTGGAGCATAGCGCTTACCTTGGCAACTGCCCTGCATTATGCATGCAGTGAATAATATGAGCAGTTTGCAAGCAGTTGCTGCTCTTCCATCCATCCGATGGTGAGGTCCCATCTGGGCTGGGATGCTCCAGCTCCCTCAGAAGCTGGCTGCTCGACTCCGGGGTGCTGATCTGCACAGCAGCAGCCCAAGGAGCCTGGTGTCTTTTTCTTATCCCGCTAGCTGCAGAAGAAAGGCGCGTTTGCCTGTTGAGACATCGCGTTTTCTATAAACTCCCACCCTCCAGACATTGCATAAAGCTCTTTATACCCGGCGGCCCCGGAACTAGCATGAGGGAATCAGGCACCGCTCCAGGCCCTGCAGCCACCGGCTGCCGCTGCCCCTCCTTCCACCCTTCGCGGGACAGGCAAGATGCTTCCAAGTCCCTGCACTCTGCAGACTTGCTGTCAGAGTCCATTGCTGCTACACATTGCCTATTTTGAGTAGATCATGGGAATTTCAGATTGCAAGTGAAATATGTCTCAGGTTTTAGTGTCCCAAAGACATGCTCCAAACAAGAAAAGTTATTTCTGACAACTTTGAAAAACATCCCAACATCTACTTACCAATGCAGAGGACAAAGCTTAGAACTTATTATTATTATTACTCCTTACAGAAATACTGAGAAAGGAAAACTGTAGGGATGAAACTTGCTTTCCTCTTTCTTAACAGATAAAATCAGTTTGGTAAAGTACTTTGACTGTGAATGCTTAAGGTACCAGCTGGAGACACCTTACTGGGTTTCTAATTCTCCAACAGTGCGTGCAGCACATGTGAAATGTCTGCCTCTGTTTTACCGCTGCCATTTCAGCAATCATATACCTACTAACAAGGGTAGAACAGTGCACAGTATCACAGGGGAAAGATAAAGATATCCTAATACTTCAGGTTGGAATGCAGTCTTGGGAAAAGGGCAAACATTTTGGAGGCTTTGCTTGCAGAACCAGAAGCATCACACAGAAACCGTGTGAAGTTAAATCACTATTTTGTTTTATATTGCTCAGAAATAGTCTTCCATGTAGAAAATTCAGTTACGCCATATATATGTTATGCCATATACATGTTGCTTTCTCTGTATGTATGCACACATACACATGCATGTGAACAATAACTACTGCGCATATACACCATGGGAGAATGATGGGTCTATTTGTCTTGCAAGATCTTTGTCAGATTAATTTTAATGGCATCACCTTTATAAATTCCACATATTGTTTATGTTAGCTTCATGCCATGTTCATTATACTGCAGTGAGTGATGCTGATGCTGCAACAGAACCTAAGAAGAGTTAATGCTTTGAAAATCACTACTTTTTGCCATGGACTGCAACTTCACTTAAGGGGTAGAGGTGCCTGCACTATTCTTGCAAAAGTTGCAGAGAAAGATATTCTTGCTTATGAGCAGATTGTGATTTTTCTCCAAACCCTGTAGGACTCTAATCTGCCCAAATCTTTCCGTAAAGGTTTTCTATCTATCAGGATAGAAAAGGGGAGGGAGAAGGGGGAGAAGATGTGGAGCGTAGGCTTTTGCAAGGTTGTGATTTATGCAGGTTCAGGGCTGTTTGGTGTAGTGGTACGACACAGCACCGGGGTCAAGCCACAAGAAACACTAGGGGCAGATCAGAATATTCAATTAGCTTCCTGGCACCTCTGAATCACAAAGAGAGGATAAGATCTCTCCATCACAAGATCCAGAGCTGCCGGGGGAGGGGGGGACCTGCCCTCTTCAAATCTCTCTCCTCCCTCCCACCCTCTCCCCTTTCACTGTAGGAGAACAGTGCTTGAAACATTCCTTTCTGCACGGAAGGACTTTTCCTATTGTTGTTTTCTTTGTGTTTCAGTGTTGCCAACTTACTGGAATTCTTGTCATGGTTTCACAGCAAGGCTCAGGCTGACCAAACGGAACCAGCTGCGTTTGTGTATGGGGCCGCCGCTGCTTTAATCCCCCAACAACGCCGATGGGGAGGGAAGGAAGGGATCCTCAGAGGGGAGCAGGCAGATCCGCTCTGTACAGATGGGTGCCTGAAAAGCCGACACACAGATTGACCGTACTTAATTAGAAGGGGAATTGTTTAAAGCAGTTCACACCACAGCAACATGCAGACAGGGCAAACAGTGCTGGGGAGCTGCAAATCCAGACTGGGGGCTATGTGCACTCTTCCCTCACTGTATGTTTGACGTGACAAGCTTTGGGAGGCACCTACCTGTGCCGCACTCCCACACAGCTGGCAACCAGAAGGTGTGCTCCTGCCCCGTTCACCATTACCACTTCTACACGTCCGCACTTCCCAGAGGGTGGTAGGCAAGAGGGATTCTCAAACAGGAACGGAGGAGAGGCTGTTGATAGTGAGGGGAAGCCCCATGCTGAGACAGTGGGTCAGCCCTCCCCACCCATTATTCTTTGCGCTCAGAAGACAAAATTTGCATCCAGAGACAAATGAACTGATCAGCCCAGATGCTTCACTGCCGAAGAATGATACTCTCTAAGGAACCAGCATAGGACAATGCTGTTCTCCATTTACTTTAGAATTTTCTCCTCGTACTTTACAGTGGCACCTCATCATCCAACCAAAGGTACCCTGGCTGGCTGGACACCATCAAATCGGCTTCAGTCAGACTAGAGCTGAAAGAGCAGATTCAAAGACCTCAATGCTTTTCCATAACTAGATCCAAAATTCCCTGTGCCAGTGTAACACACTTCTCCCTGTCAGCTTCCTGTTGACTAAAATGTCAGCTCATCATTTTCTGACTGAACTAGATCTAGGGATTTTTAACTGATTATTGCAAAGTTAAGAAGATGCAGACTACATCTGTTAGAAGGTTAGAGGGAGAGAACATAGGCAATGCAGTTGTTCACTGAAGCCTGCTTTTAATTCAAAATACAGTTTGGGATGTGTTTGCTTGCCTGGTTTCTGCTGTAAGCAAGCAATCAGAAAAGCTGTTAAAGGTGTAATTTAGAATGAACAACCACATTGCTTACACATTAAAGATGCATGCTAAGCACGGAAGTTAAAAATTAAAAGGCCTGAGTTTTGGCCAGGGTTCTGTTCTAATTTAGTGCACAAACTCATCCAATTCTTAACAGACAGACACACACACCAGGGTTGATGTATGACTAGATAAAGACACAAAGCTGATGGCTAATAAAAAAAAGATATATATCCTAAAAGAACCAGTAGGTCAAATCCGCACCTGTAAATTTGTCTCTTCTGAACTTCTCAGGGCTAGGACAGTTTACAGAGGCTGAGGATATGCCCAGTGCATTATCCAGTAAAGCTGTAATTGCCACTGGCATTCAGTAATCTTGTGGTCAATCTGTCCTCGGATAAACCCAGGTTCTCCACATAGAAAACATGTTACAAGTTGTGTTTCCAATTTCACATTTAAGTTTCACCATTAAATCCTATGCCTTTATCACGACAAACATTTTTGTTATTTTTGTTTATTTAATCATACTAAAGCAAGGCTACCTGTAGCCATGCTCATTTTGTGAGAGAACACGAGTAATGACAAGTCATACAAATCTAAACTAAAGACTGTCTCTCTGCCTGGGTAATAACATGAGTACCCAACAGCAGCAGTTCATTCTTCAGATTTCATCAATCTGTGCTATTCTACAATTTTAAGTGCCCCATTTATATAACTGAACCTCTGTTTTACAGCAAGCAACAATATTTGTGTGTGTTAGAGGCTTCCTTTCTTAACAGACTATTAATGGCAGAAGAGTCTCTTGAAAGGTAATACTTTTGAGGCATTTCCTTCACCTAAGGCCCAATTCAGTTTACATCAAAGCCATCAGAGTTCAGGGAGAGCAGACTTAGTTGTTTTCATAGGGGTCCACAGTAGCAATGTGTGTTTGCACTTCACCACTTAAATCTTTCCAAGTACATGTAGCGTGAGCAGAAGTTTCCATAAATAGGAAGGTCATGTTTTAGGGAATTGGGCTGCATCTTAGTTCATAGAACCAATATTGATTTCAACTCTACAACATACAGAATCACAGACTGGTAGGGGTTGGAAGGGACCTCTGTGGGTCATCTAGTCCAACCCTCCTGCCAAAGCAGGGTCACCTACAGCAGGCTGCACAGGACCTTGTCCAGGCGGG